>Ga0210398_10000041_pt1 | contig 153684 bp, 136 predicted proteins | sample IncBWC4OmetaG_FD_161047 | JGI IMG/M metagenome (GOLD analysis project Ga0210398, IMG submission 161047) | Forest soil microbial communities from Barre Woods Harvard Forest LTER site, Petersham, Massachusetts, United States - Inc-BW-C-4-O | ecosystem: Environmental > Terrestrial > Soil >... | reverse complement strand
CCGCGCGGCTGGGCGCGCTCGGCGTCCCGACAACGAGCGCGCCCAGCCGCGCGGATTGGCCGACGATGTCACCAACCCGCACGCGCTCGCGCACCCGCGCCATAGCGGCCGCGAACCGCGCCGCGACGAGCGGCTTGACGAGATAGTCGAGTGCTTGAGCCTCAAACGCCTTGACCGCGAAGGCATCGTAGGCAGTGACGAACACGACGATCGGCATGCGGTCGACGCCGCGCTCGCGGATCACGCCAAAAGCGTCGAGCTCCGGCATCTGCACGTCGAGGAAGACGAGATCCGGGGCCAGCGTCTCCAAGGCATCCAGCGCGGCCTTCCCATCGCGACACTCGCCGACCACCACGACATCGGGCTCGCGCGCGAGCAACTGACGGATACCGCGGCGCGCGAGCGGCTCGTCGTCGACGATGAGAGAGCGGATCTCACGCATGATATGGAAGCCTCACCGTTGCGACTGTCCCGCCACCCGGTGGTGAGGTCAGATCCAATCTGGCACGGCTGCCATGCAACGTCGCGAGGCGCGCGCGGATATTCGCGAGACCTACGCCCGACGCGTTCACCTCGGCCAGGCCCGGTCCGTCGTCCGAAACTACCAGTACGAGATCGTCGCCGTCGCGTCGAGCCGAGATACGAACGTGGCCGGACTCGGTGCGCTTCGCGATGCCGTGGCGGACGGCATTCTCGACCAACTGCTGTAGGACCAGCGCCGGTACGGCAGCACCGAGTGTGTCGGGTGCGATATCAAACGCCGGTCGGAGCCGGTCGGAGAACCGGATCTGCTCGACCACGAGATACCGGTTGAGAAACGCCAACTCTTCAGCCAGCGTGATCTCGTGCTTGGCATCCGGTTTGAGCAACTCGTGCAGCATCGTGCCCAGCTCCTCAATGACCCGCGAGGCCGTCTCGGTGTCCCGGTCGCGCACGAGCACACCGACCGCGTTCAGACTATTGAAGAGAAAATGCGGGTTGAGTTGCGCCCGCAAGGCTCTCAGTCTCGCCTCGCGCGACTCGAAGAAATAAAACACGGCCCGCTCGGCCCCGACGACGGCGAAGTAGACCGCGACGCCGAACGGGAGCGTGATGAAGAACCAACTGACGAGAAACTGCCCAGTGATGGCTCCCTCGGCTCCCGGTATCACCAAGCGCCGGAGCACGGCCCCGGAGCCCGCCCATGCGGCACAGGAGACGAGCGATGCGACCACGTGCAGCGCGACGTGTTGGCGCAATGGATATCGCCGCGCCAGACGCCAGATGCCCGGCGTCAGCGCACCGTACAGAAGCCAGTCGCCGCCTTGCCAGATGAGGCTCCGCGCATTGGCCGGCTCGTGGTACAGCCGCGATTGGGCGTACGCATTGAGAACCGCCAGGATCGCTGGCCCAGCCCACGCCAGCGAGATGATCGCCCAGAGCGGCGGCGATCGACGGTTCAGACGCCGACGGGCTCGCGCCGCTCCGGTTGCGACGGCGTCACAGCGGTCGCCGCGGACCCGAGCGGCGAGAGCCCGACGATGCCCTGCTCCAGCCACCGGTGCTCGCCTTTGAGCACTTGCTGCGCGAGCCGATAGATGGCCGGATCGTCCTTGCCGAACAACGCCCGGAAATGCTCGCGCACGCGATCGCGAGCGGTGCGGCAAAAGACGTCAGCCAGCACGATCGCTTCCCGCTGGCCATTGTGCGCCAACATATACGCCCGTGAGCACGCGGCTGACATCGCAAACAACTCCGCTCCGATGTCCACTGCCCGAAACAACACCATCTGCCGTTTCTCGAGCTTCGGCCCGAACCGCACCATCGCATGGAAGATCGACCGCCCGAGACGGCGCGTGGCCCGCTCGGCGAACCGGAGATGCCGCGCGAGTTGACCGAACTCCGTATAGGCCGGCACCTGACCGCGGCCGAACCAGCGCGACGCATACCACGCGGGATAAAATTTGGCGATGCGCCCCACGGCTGCCCAACGCGCCTTGGCCGATGACTTGGGGTCGATCAGCGCAAACGCCGTCTTGAAGTGATGATCGACGGCCTCGCGCGCGATGAACAATCGCATGATCTCCGAGGAGCCCTCGAAGATCAGGTTGATCCGAAAATCGCGCATGGCCCGCTCGACGGCGATCGGCGGCTCGCCGCGACTCTTGAGCGAGTCCGCGGTCTCATATCCACGCCCGCCGCGAACCTGCAGCGCGTCGTCGACAATACGCCACCCGGCCTCGGTGTTGTACATCTTCGCGATCGCCGCCTCGAGGCGGATATCGTATCCGCCGCGCTCATACAGCGCCGTCGAGAGCTCGGCGATCGCCTCCATCGCGAACGTGTTCGCAGCCATGAGCGAGAGCTTGCGCGCGACCGCCTCGTGCTTGCCGATCGGCTGGCCCCACTGCACGCGCTCGTTCGACCACCGCCGCGTGACCTCGATCATGGCCTTGGTGGCGCCCACCGCACTCGCCGGAAGGGTGAGTCTTCCGGTATTCAACGTGGTCAACGCCAGCTTGAGTCCCTTGCCCTCGCCCCACAGAATATTCTCGCGGGGCACCTTCACGTTAGTAAATCGGATCAGGCCATTCTCGATCGCCTTGAGCCCCATGAACCGCAGGCGATGCACGATCTCGACGCCGGGCCAAGAGGCTTCGACAATAAACGCCGTGATCTGACGCTTCGGCTTGCCCGCGACCATGACGTCAGGCGTGCGCGCCATGACGACGTACAGCTCGGCGCGCGTGCCGTTCGTGCACCAGAGCTTCTCGCCATTCAATAGGAAGGCGGCCCCGCCGTCGACCGGCGTGGCGCTCGTCGTCATGTTCGCCGGATCGGAGCCGGCGTTGACCTCGGTCAGCGCAAAGGCCGAAATGGCTCCCTTGGCGAGTCGAGGAAAATACTTGCGCTTCTGTTCGTCCGTCCCGAACAGCTTGAGGGGTTGAGGCACACCGATGGACTGCGAGGCCGAGAGGAGCGCCGTCAGCGAGCCGTCTTTCGAGGTCACCATTTCCATGGCCCGCACGTACGTCATCTGCGAGAGCCCGAGCCCGCCATACTCTTTCGGGATCTTGATCCCGAACGCGCCCATATCGCGGAGCTCCTGCACGAGCGCCTCGGGAATCTCGCCGGTGCGATCGATCGCGTCCGAATCGACGCGCGTCAGAAATTCTTTGAGCCGCGCCAGGAACGGCGCGGCGCGCACGGCGTCTTCCGGGTCTTCTTTCGGGTGCGGGTGGATGAGATCGAGCCGGAACCGTCCCAGGAAGAGCTCGCGAACGAAGCTCGGGTGCGTCCACTCGGTCTCGCGCGCCGCTTCGGCGACGTCGCGGGCTTCTTGTTCGGAGACGGCAGTCTGATCGGTCACGCAGTCCTCCAGTTACCCCTCAAGGGGCCTCACTTGAATCTAACGACCGCGAGCCCCGCGCCGATGACGGCAATGAGCGCGAACGAGAACCACTGGATCGCGTAGCTCATGTGCGGACCCTCGTCGACCGACGGTTGCCCGAAACGCACCGGGTGCGCCGGTGAGACGGTCGTATCCCCTTCGAGCATGACGTCGTACGGCCGTACGGGATAACCGGCCCACGCGGCGACCGCCTCGGGGCTGACCCAACGCAGGCGGTCCGGCCGGTTACCGGTGACAGCCGGGCCGGGGCCGGCCCAGAGCGTCTGGACCCGGCCCGTGCCGGACAAGGAGTCCGGCTCTCGCCACTGCAAATGGTCGATCGTCGAGCCATCGGGCGAGTATACCCAGCCGCGATCGACCAGCACCGCCGTATCGTTGCCGGCCATCCGGAGCGGCGTGATCACGTCGACGCCGGGCGCGCCGTTGCGTTCCCGATACGCGAGCACGGCCTCGTGCGCGTAGTCATACCGCCCGTTGAGCCGCACGCGACGAAACCGCGCCTCGCTCGTGTCCCGCGGCAACGCCGTGACATCGACGGGTGCGCCGTCCATGCGCGCGACGAGCTCGGCGTTCCGCCGCTTTCGTTCGCCGAGGCGGTGGAGTTGCCACACGCCGAGGCGCACGCAGGCCGCGCCGAATACCGCGGCGCACGCGATAAACACGACCTGTCTGGCATTCAGCATCTAGAAGAGCGACATCTGCTCGCCGAGCTGCTCGGGATCCACTGAGTGCAGCCCGAGCGCGTGTTGCATCGCGCGTGCGGACGCGGGCGAGTGGCCCGCAAAGTGATTGTTGAAAAACCCGTAGACGTTCCGCGCACGGGATAAGGCATTGGCCCATGCTTCGATCTCGCGCGAGCGATCGACTTGCACGCGCGAGTAGTCGATGATCTCCCGGTCGGGACCCATCCAGCGCACATACATAAAATCCGCTGTCGGCCGCTCGACCAGCGAGAGCATGGTCTTCCGCGGAATCCACCGCGCGTCCGTGAGCGCCAGCGCGACGTGATGCTCGGCGAGCAACGCCAGCACGCCGTCATAGATCCATCCCCGATGCCGGAACTCGATCGCGACCTGTAGATCTTTGGGCAGCATCGGAAGAAACGACGCGAATGCGGGGAGCTCCGACGGCTCGAAGTCCGGCGCGAGTTGCACGAGCACTGGCCCCAGTTTGGGACCGAGCTCGCGCACCCGATCGAAGAACTGAGCGAGGAGATCGCCCGAGTCGCGCAGCCGGCGGTCGTGCGTAATCTCCTGCGGCATCTTGAGCGCAAACGCAAACCCCACCGGACTCCGCTCGGCCCACGCCCGCACGGTCTTGGCGGGCGGAATCGCGTAGAACGTCGAGTCGACCTCGACGGTGTCGAACGCCCGACCATAGATGCTCAGATAATCCGCCGCGCGTGTCCCGGGCGGATAGAACGGTCCGACCCAGGCGTCGTAGTTCCACCCCTGAGTGCCGATGCGCACACCAGTACCGCCCATTCTGAATTGTAGTCTCGATCGAGTGCTCAATGCCGGCGATCGATCCTTCGGATATGCCCCCCAAAAAAAACGACCCCCGCCCTTTGGGGGCGGGGGAAGCATTCGACTTGGCACCAGGTGAGGCGTCATTCGATAACCTCCGCCTCGTGCCATCACCTACGCTCTCATATTACGCGGCGCCGACCCAGAACGCAACGCGCTTGTACATCCGTTGTCGACAACACACGTTTCAGTCGATGGTGGTATCACAATCGCAATTCGACACTTACGCGACATCATGAGCACGGACTGGCAACGGGTAGCTGACGGCCTCGCAGGGAAACATCCATCTGAACATTACAGAAGTCACGCCGTCCACATTCTCGGTCGAGTTGAGAGAATTGGACCGCTGGGAGATTCGGCCGAGGAATTCGGGCGCGTCTACAATTTTCTGCACTAATGCCTGGAAGTATGCCGTGGCTGCATATGACCAATGGTACGGCCATGCTCGCATCATGTATCTGGTCTCCGGTTTGATTGAGGGCACGTTGCGATCAAGGCTCAACCAACGGCTGACGGAGATGTTCGGGCCCGAGTGGCCATCGAATGATGACGCAGTGCCCTCACTTGTCCGGAAGGCCGACTCGATGCGGTCGCGAGCTGAACGCATGGAAAAGGTCGAGGGGCGACTCGCCCGAGCCGACACGACATCCAGTCCCGGCGACGCTACCGCGCTCGTGGCCGATCTGCGTGCGAGTGTGGCCACACCATTCCCGTCCCAGTTATCCGTGGATGGGGCAACTTTTTTGGCCGGGCTCACACTCGCCTCACTGCTGTCCTTCTTCACAACCAAACGTCTGCATAGTGGGACGTCACAACTCAAGGAATTGCTACGCGACGCGTCGTCTAACACACCCATTTCGCTCCAACAGGTCCAGGCGGAGTTCGAAACGTATCGGAAGACGAGAAACAATGTCGCGCACTACGTGCTCGGCGCTGAACTGTCGTTTGTGCAAGCACTCTTCAATGCTGCGCGCATTGCCTCCTGGCTCAGTGTTGACCTCCAACACTTCTATGGCTCGGTGGATGCCCGTCAGTCGACAGAGCTTTCACGTCTGCTGGGCCCTCGGGTCCGAGACCTGGCCCAAGCGGCAGGCAACGCCGCACGAAGTTGCGAAGAGCCTGATTGTACAAATGGCCTTCCCGATGACTGGATGCTGGTAGATAGGACGCCTCGTGATGGCGCGGAGTTGCAGGCTGGCGTCCCGGTCCGTCGCGCGTGCCTGCAGCATCGCGTGACCTACCGAGTGCGGCAGCATCAGCATGTGGGATTCTAAAGAGGCAGTCTCTTGCAAAGCCGTTCGTCAGTCTTCCCAACCCTGCACATACCACTGCGCGCTACGCGTGTAGTCGACGTAGAGCACGAACGTGGCGCCGCGGCTCGTGCAACGCCAATAGTCGCGACAGTACGCGTCGTCCCACCAATCGCCCGCGAGGCGCTCAGGGCCGATCGTGTGGTCGATGGGGATGCGGCGCGTGCGCCAGTGGAATGCGACGGGGCGGTCGTCGGTGCATTCGACGTCGACCGTTTCTGGTGATTCGAGAAACCGCCGTGGCACGTGGGAGTCGAGCGTGCCGATGGCGACCTCGGTCTCCTCGACCCACGCGCCGCTGCGCTCGGGGGCGTGGCGATCGCGCGCGACCGCGCGAACGACGGTGTTGGGGCCGAGCTCGGCGCGCAGGCGGTCGAAGGCAGCGTCGAGCCCGGACGGGTCGCGCCAGGCCGTGTCGAACAGGTTGCCTTGATCGCCGGAGAGCGGCGCGGTCGCGGTGACCGCGACGGTGACGCCCGCCGCGGGCGCGGGGAGCGTGGCGCGTTCGAGCAGCGTCCGACACCGCTCGAACATCGGCGCGACGCGCGCGAGCGGGCGGGGCATGCGAGCCTCGCGCGTCACCGTGCGATGGTCGTCCAAGCGCAACGTGATGGCGACGATGGCCGCGGCGCGGCCGTCGGCCACGAGCCGCGTGACGAGCCGATCGAGCGCCGCGCGTACCAGAAACAGCACGGGCTCGAGCGTCGTCACGCTCGTCGGGAGCTCGGCGGTCACGACACGCCGGGCTTCGATGCGCGCGAGCGCGGGCCGGCGGCGGTCGTCGCCGTGCGCGAGCCGCCAAGCGGCGAGGCCGGCGTCGCCCCACCGGCGCTCCACGTCGGTCGCCGAGAGCGCCGCGAATGCACCGACGGTCCGGAGGCCCAAGGCGTGGAGCGCCTCGCGGATCTCGTCTTCGATCGGGATGAGCGTAAGCGGCGCGGGCGCCAGGTACGCCGCATCGCTTCCCGGTGGGATGACGCACACGGGCTTGTCACCCCACGTCGCGGCCCGCGCGGCCACGCACGAATCCGCGATGGCTATGCGCACATCCGGGTGCCAGTGCCCTGCGATCCGCGTGAGTGCTTTGACGAGCCCGCGCTCGCCGCCCACGTGATCGAGCCCACCCGCGCCCACCCACCAGACGCCAGGCGTGCCGCTCAATGGCGTCACCTGCGGGCTGGCCTCCAAGAGCGCGGCGGTCGTATCGATGACCGCGCGCGTGATCACGACGTCATCCCACTCTTGGCACTCGAGCTCGGCGCAATGGGCAGTGGCTTCCGTGACGGTCATTCCCACCCGGACGCGCCGCCGGCCCGCTGCACGGGACACTGTTTTGATGCGCGAGGTCGGGTCGGTGAGTACCAGGAGGCGATCATCCCAGTGGAGGCGGTTCTCCGAATCGCGGCGACCGCCCTCGTCGTCCTGTGGTGCGCGCCACACCGCGCCGATCGGGAACCTCGGGATGCGTACACAAGCGACGCGCCACTCTCTGCTCACGCGGTACCTCCAGCATCTCGTGACGTCCACCTTTCTCGACCGTGACCCGCCAGGCGCTCACCCGGAGTCGCACGGCGGTCCCCGTCTGTAGCGCCTGATCCTCGCCGAGCACGAGCAATACGGCATCGCTCTCCCGCGAGAGCTGCGACAATCGCATGGTGACTGCCCGTGTCAGCGGCGGCGCGCTGTCGAGCACCACGAGTCCGAATGCCCCGCTCCGCAACAGCACATCGGCGCTCCAGGCGCCGCGCTGAGGGGTCGGCGGGCGGATGACCCATAACGTGCTCACGTGTGCCCAATCGCGCGGCACGAGCGTGCGTGTGGCGTCGATGTACGCGACCCGCTGGTTGGATCGCGTGACGATGTGGCGAACGAGTGAAGTTTTGCCGCTACCGAGCGGGCCCGTGATCTCGGTCAGCCGGCCTCGGGGAAGCCCGCCGGACAACGCCCGGTCGAGTGCGTCGATTCCCGTCGGCACGCCGGTGAACGGAACCGAGGGATCGGGTGCCGTGACGGCGGCGAGGCGCTGTTTGAGAGCCAGTAGAGAGGAGGCCGACACGTATCATGACACCAGGGTCAGACTGGCATCAGACGGCGAAGGCGAGCTGCTCTGGCGCGGGCTTGTCCACGAGATTCCAGAAACGTCGGCGCGGGTAAGCGATACCGTGCTTGGCGCAGATCCTGGCGAGGACGCGATGCATGCCCTCACGATAGCGATCGCCCACGCTATGTCCCTTGGCATAGGTCGCGCGATACCGGGGCCCGAGCTCTGGGAACTCGGACTCGATCAGTGGGAGATAGCGCTTCCGGGCATCGGATCTGAGCCGCAGGCTGTCGGCAAAGACCCGCTTGACGCCCACCGCGGCGACGCGCGAACACAACGCATCGAGCGATGCGGGATCATCCGTGATCCCTGGCAGCACCGGCGCGATATTGATTCCCACGTCGACTCCGGCCGCGGCCAACCGACCCGCCGCTTTGAGCCGTGCGTCTGGCGTCGGAGACCGCGGCTCGAGGCGACGGGCCAGGTCGCGGTCAGCCGTGATCAGCGACACTTGCACGATGATCTTCGAGTTTCTCGCGATACGCGTGAGGAGGTCTATGTCGCGCGTGACCAATGGGCCCTTCGTGAAGATCACGATGCGCATATTGCCGTGCTCCGCTAGCACCTCCAGAATCCCGCGTGTGATGCGGAATCGCCGCTCGGCCGGCTGATACGGATCGGTGGCCGTGCCGAGCACGAGCGTCTCGCCTTTTATGAGACCTTGTAGGCGGTCGCTGCCATGTCGCAGCGTGTCGCGCAATACTTGAGGCGCGTTACGTTTGACGATCACCTGACGCTCGAACGCAAGCCATGGCGGGAGGGGCTCGGTACCCTGGAGCGGAGTCCGATCGACGACATAGCGGTGCGTGAAACGAGCGTAGCAATACGCGCAGCCGAACGCGCACCCGACGTACGGATTGATCGACCAGTAGTCCATACCGGTCGACTCCGGCGGGTTGAGTACGGACCGGGCCGCCGAGCCGTAGTACGCGATATCCGCCTGCGCACCCTCAGCAGAGGGTGTGCGGGGAGGCTTTTCGGCTATATCATCGAAGAGGACAGTCTGCGACACTTTACACCATACCGAACAAAGACCGTAGGAGCAATGTACCCGCTTCGCCTCTTCGCTGCCATAGTCATGATGACGGCCTGTGCGTCCGGCGGTGGTTCCTTCCCGCCGACCGTCGGAGATGCCCCGTCTAACGTGTCACGCGCCAAGGACTTGATCGCCGCCGCTACCCAAGCAGGCGCAGACTCGCTGTCGAGGGAGGCCTTGGCCTCTGCTCGTGCCCACCTGGCCGAGGCTGACTCGCTGACCAAGGTCAAGAAGCTGGATCGCGCCGCGCTTGCTGCGCGCCTCGCCGCGGCTGACGCCGCGTTCGCGCAGGCGGATTCGCAGCGGGCACTGGCCGAGCGCGCCAAGGCTGCCGAGGCGGCCCGTCTGGCGAACGTGGGGAGCAACTGATGCGGAGTCGATTCGTATTGACCGGAGCGCTGGTCGTCCTCGGCGCGTGTGGGGCCTCGATTCAGAAACCGGAATCGCTGACGCAAGCGCAATCACTCTACCAGACGTTGCAATCGCAGGGCGCCGATCGGCGGGCCGAAGGCGATATGATCCGCGCGCGGGGCGCGATCGACACGGCGCAGAGCGCGTTCTCGCAGGCGCAGAACCAGGAGTACGTGAACGGGATCGCGGCGGTCGCGTTGCGCATGACGCAGACGGCCGAGGCGAGCAACGCGCGGGCGTTGGCGCAGCGCTCGACGGACAGCTTGCACGACGCGCGCCTCCAGAAGCAGCTCGCGCTCTCGCAGGCGCAGGGGGCGGCCGCGCAGGCGCGCGCGGATTCGCTGCACAAGGTGGCCGAGGCGGCGAACGCGCAGCTCGGTCAGGCGATGCAGCAGCTGCAGTCGCTGGTCAGCGAGATGACGAACATCAAGGAGACCGCGCGCGGCCTCGTGCTGTCGCTCTCCGACATTCTGTTCGACGTGGGGCAGGCGACGATCAAGCCGAGCGCGCAGAATAACATCCGGCAGATTGCCTCGGTGCTGAAGCAGTATCCCAGCCATCACATCTCGGTCGAAGGGTATACGGACGCGACCGGTGGGGATGCGTACAATCTGAAGTTGTCCGAGGCCCGCGCGGGCGCGGTGCGCGCGGCGCTCGTCGGGGGCGGCATCGACTCGACGATCATCTCGTCGCACGGGTTCGGCAAAGACAATCCGGTGGCCGCGAACACGACGCCCGATGGGCGGGCCGCCAATCGGCGCGTCGAGGTGATCATCGAAGGCGCCGGACTCAAGGACCAAGCGACGGGTGGCGCCCCTGCGACGGCCGCGAATCCGAACGCGCCGCCGCCCCCCGCGGCGCCGGCGGCCGCGGCCAAAGACTCGGCGGGGAAGCCGTAGCAAGGCAGTCGCCGCTCGGTAAGTCTCGCGCGGTCGCGTCGGTGCTCGCCGGCGCGGCCGCGTTCGCGCTCGTAGCGTTCGCGACGCGGCCGCCAGGGCCCGGGCTCGATCCGGACGCGGCGTCGTACGTGGGAGCCGCGGTGTCGTTCGTCCGCACGGGCGCGTTCCGCATCCCGACGAGCGGGTGGGCCGCGAGCGATACGACGGAGGCCCTGGCCCATTTCCCGCCGGGGTTTCCGATCGCGATCGCCGGGCCGATCGCGCTGGGCGTGTCGCCCGTGCAATCGGCGCGGATCGTCATAGCGGCTTCCGCCTTCGCGACAGCGACCGTGATCTGTCTGCTCATGGACACGATGGCGCTCGGGTTCGTCGCGGTCGCAGTCATTTTCCTGACGCCCGCGCTCGTCGACGCGCACCTCTCCGTACTCAGCGAGCCGTTGTTTCTCGCGCTGCTCGTCGCGGCCCTCGCCCTATTCGAGCGCGACGACGGGATGTCGCGGCTCGCACTTGGTCTCGTCGGCGCGGCGACCGTCATGGTGCGATATGCGGGCGTCGGCCTCGTGGTGGCCGCGGCCCTGTGGGTGGTCGCGCGCCGCGGTGTGCCCTGGCGTCGGCGGCTGCGCGATCTCGCGCTCGTCTCGTTGCCGGCGGTGATCGCGTTGCGCCTCTGGACCTCGCGGAACGCGGAGATTCGGCGGATCGCCAGCTATGGGCACTTTGGCGCTACGCTTCGCGTTGGCGCGAATACCGTCGCCGACTGGCTCGCGCCCGGCATCACGGCTCCGGCGGTTCGCTGGGCGGTGGCCGCGGTGATCGCCGCCATCGCGATCGTGACAGTTGTGAGAGCGTGGCGCTCGCGGCCGATCATTTGGGCGGCGGCACTCATCGGAGCGAGCCTGGCGGCGATCACCGTCGTGTCGCGACTGCGCGCGGACCCGAACATTCCGTTCGACGAGCGCATTTTTGCGCCGGGTTTCTTGCTGGCCGAGCTGGCGACCGTTGCCGCGCTTGCTTCGGCGCCGCGCATCGCGCGGTTCCTACTCGGCGCCTGGGTCGTCGCGTCGGCCATAGTGAGCGCCGGCGCGATCAAGAACGCGCTCGACGATGGGAACGACTTTGCCAGCTCCGACTGGCGGTATTCGCCGACCGTCGCCTGGGTGCGCGACTCGGCGAACGGCCGGACCATCTACACGAATTGGCCCGTAGCGTTGTACTTCCAGGCCGGCCGGAGCTCGCACAGTCTGCCGCCGGTGCTCGAGCCGCTCACGCTCCGTCGATTTGGCGACCGGCTGCTGCGAACGCATGGGCTCATGGTCGCGTTCGACATCCCGAGCCCGGACGCCGCGCCACCGGATTCGATCGCCGAGCGACTCAGGCTCGCTCGGGTGGCGCGGCTCGATGATGGGACGGTGTGGGAGCTCGCTAACCCCGGCGACGCGACCCGCCCAGCAGGGTCAGGATCGCCATGAACAGGTTGAGCAGATCCAGATAGATGTTGACCGCGGCCAGCACGTAGTCATCCGGACCGAAGTAGTTCCGGATGCGCCACGTGTCGAACACGAGCAGGCCCGAGAAGACCAGGACCGTCGCGCCCGCGATCCAGAGTTGCACGCCCGTGCTGTGCAGGAAAAAGTTGAGCACGGATGCGACGATCAGCACGATCAGGCCCGTGAAAAAGAACGAGCCCCACGCGGAGAAGTCGCGGCGGCTGACGAAGGCGTACATCGTCAGGGCGCCGAACGCCGTGCCCGTCAACAGGCCTGCCTCTTGGAGCACGCCCGGTTGCACGCGGGCGTAGTACAGCAGCATGGGCGCGAGGAAAATGCCCATCATGAACGTGAAGAGATACACGAACCCGATGTTCGCCGGGAAGCTGCGGGCGGCGCGCTGGGCCGCGAGCAGTGGCGCGAACATCACGAGTCCGGCGATCAGCGGATGCTGAACGACAGCCTGCAGGATCGCCGGCTGGGACCACGAGAACGCGGCGCCGGCAATGGTAAACAGTATGCCCGTGAAGACCAAGGCATAGGTGCGGCGGACGAGGGTCGCTCGGTCGGCGCCGCTCCGGACGACTTGGGCTGGCAGGGCGTAGGACGTGCCCATCAGGGAAAGCTCCGAGAACTGAGGTTTCCCTAAATATAACCGGGCCCCGGGCTACGTCGCTTTGCGCAGATCGATGCTGCCGTTCACGGTCGAGCACCGCACGCGCGGCCCGCCAGTGCCGATCTGGGCGTGCAGATGGTGCGGGTCGATGCGCCCGCTCAGCGCGAGCGGGTAGTCGGAGTGAAAGCTGCCGTTCACCGTCGACATCTCGATGTCCGCATTGAGCTCCGTCGGCAAATACACTTTGACAGAGCCATTGACGGTCGAGTACTCGAGGTGCGTCGCGTCGGATGTCGAATGCATGTGCACCTCGACGTCGCCGTTCACCGTGGACGCCTCGACGGGCCCGCCGAGCGTGGTGGCCTCGACGCTGCCGTTGACCGTGCTCACCTCGACCTTGCCCGTCGCGCCGTCGACGAACACGCCACCGTTGACGGTGGATGTCGCGATGTTGACGCCCTTCGGTAGTTGCACCGTGAACTCGACGGAAACGTCGTCGTCGTCGTCCCACCCGTGATGATGGTGCGAATGCGACTGATACCCGTCCTCGTCGCAGCTGGACTCATTGCCCCAGAGCGCACAGATGAGGATGTCGCCGTCCGATGTCTTGTCGACGGTGAAGCGGACGGCAGCGGGATCCCCGCGCCGCCAACGCTTGTGCGCATCGACGACCACATCGTTCCCACTGGCCGCCTGCACGTGGACTGCTCCGGAGAGGTTCCGCACGCGGAGCCAGTGCCCGCTTCCCACGTTGCCGCTCCAGTGGAAGTCCCGCGAAGTATCCCCATGATCGGTCTGTGCCGAAAGGGAAGCAGCCGAGAGGGCGCCGGCGGCGATCATGATGGCGAACGCGCGAATGGTCATGGTCGTTCTCATTGGGAAGAGAGATGCTCGAGGCGAATATCCCCGCTGAACGTCTCGATCTGAATGTGTGCCCCACCGTGTCCGAGCGTGGTCTCGATGTGCTGCCCACTGCCGTGATGCCCGTTGGTGTCCGTGGTGATCGTGATGCGGAACTCGCTCTCGATCGACCCGCTGAACGTCTCCATGGCGAGCGAGGCGCCGATGTCCGGCGGCACGTGCAGGGTGACATCGCCGGAGTGCGAGTGGAAGTCGTACCGCCCGTCGCCGGCGACCGGCCCGCCATAGGTGAGGTTGCCGCTCACGGACTCCATGCGCACGATGCGCGACCGGCCGTTCGGGAGCGAGATGTCGCCGCTGACCGTCGACGCGTCGACATCGCCATGGACCGCCGACAGCTCGATCTCGCCGCTCACGCAGTTGACCCGCAGGTTGCCCTCGACGTTGCGCACTCCGATATCGCCGGACACGCCCTCGATGACCGCGTCACCGACGACATCGCCGACGCGCACCTCGCCGCTCACGGTCCGCACTTCGATCGGTCCTTTGACGCCCTCGGAGTGCAGATCGCCCGACGTGCTGCGCATGAGCACACGCGTGCCGAACGGGACGGTGATGTCGAACTCGCTGTCGCCATCGTGGTGCTGCCGGACATCGAGCAGAATGCGATTCGCGCTGTGCTCGAAGTCGACGCGCCCCTCTTCGCTCGTCGCGTGGATCTTGGCTTCGCCGCGCGACCACCCGCGGACGGTAATGGTGCCCGAGATGATCCCGAGGTCGACGATCCCGCCGGAGCCCGAGAACGCGACCGTCGTGTCGATGGTCTCGCCATCCTGGTCGTCGCGCTCGTTGTCGCTGTCGCGATCGCGATCGTACTTGCGCTCGTATTTCTGCTCGAACTTCTTGTCGTATTTCTCGTCCTGGTCATACGCGTCGGCGAATTTCTCGTCGAAGTCTTTCGCGTAGTCCTTCATGGCTTTCGAGTAGTTCTTCGCCCAGTCCTTCCACGCATCGCCGTAATCCCTCCACTCACTCGAGGGAGGCGGCGGCGGCACAGGCGGAGTCGGGGGCGTGGGCGGCACCTGCGCCGCCGCGATGAGCGGGGCGGCGAGGAGCGCTAGGCAGATGAGGGTTGGTTTCATCGTCGCTTAGGTACGGGCCGGGAGTAACGCGACCGTGCGCAGCAGCGTGAGCTTCGTGTCCAGCGCGTGGTCGAGCTGATCGGCGAGGAATGCGCTCGTGGAATCCTTCCGCAGCGCGGCGCGGCTTTCGGCGATCGCCGAATCAATCACGCTCAGGTTTTTCTCGATCACCGCGATCGTCTTGGGATCGAGCTGTGCACGACGGTCGCGGACGATCGTCCGCAAGCCGTCGATCTCTCTCTCATAGGTCACGGTCGCGGGCAGTTTCTCGGCGACCGGGATGACTGGTATCGGGACCGGCGGCAGCGGGTTGTTCGGGTTCTTCTCGGCGATGTGGATTGCGGGCTGCATGAACCGCATCACCGACACCGTGCCGATCGCCGTCGCGATGATCAGGCCGGCGGCCGCCGCGCCGTTCACCAGCCAATGCCGCCGCCGCACCATGCGCTCCCGTCGCTCGTCGAGCGAGACGACACCCGTCGACAACCGGGCGGCGATGTCCGGCCACAGATCCCGCGACGGCGTGAGCAACGGCAGCTCGGCCGCCCGCGCCCGAATGTCGTCGAGGTCGCGCACCCACGACGCGCATCGCTCGCACGTCGCCAGGTGCATGCGCGCCGCGGCCATGGTCGCCGCATCGAGCGACCGCTCGAGATAGTCCGGGAGCAACGCGTCAAACGCGTCGCATTGCAATTCAGGTGTCATCATCGTTCCAGCGCGCCGCGGAGAAGGAGCCGGGCGCGATGCAATTGTGCTTTGCTTCCGCCCGATGTGATTCCCAGCATCTCGGCGATCTCCTCATGTCGGTAGCCCTGCACATCATGTAACACGAACACTCGTCGTGCACCCGGTGGGAGCCCTGCCACCGCCTGTTCCAAGTCCAGGATCGTCCCTGGATTCCTGAAGGTCTCGCGCTCTCCACTCGGTTCATTCCGTTCATCACCCTCTTCGTCCGTCACGAACCGCTTCCGCGCCCGGCCCGCGGTTTTGCGGGCATTCAAGACCACGTTCACGGCCAGCCGGTACAGCCACGTACCAAACGCGCTCTCACCCCGAAACGACGACAACCGTTCCCACGCCCGGACAAAGCAGTCCTGAGTCAGTTCCTCGGCCATCGTCCGGTCGCCCGCCATCCGGATGCAGAGCGAGAACACCCGATCGACGTGGACGCGGTACAGCCGCTCGAACGCCCGCGCGTCGCCCGCCCGGGCGGCCGCAATGTCCGTCGCCTCAGCCGCCCTGGCGGCCTCAGCGTCGTTTGCCGCCTCAAAAGGCGCCACAAGCATCGGTCGGACTGTCCATGCGTCTCGTGTGTTGAGATCGCCGGACCGTCCCGAAGGTTTGCATCTTGCCCCCAAGTAGTTCTTAGAGCGTTTTGAGCCGCTCTAGCAACGGGGGAAGGTCCCGGATCCGGTCCAGATAGAAGCGTGGCGACGCGGGAAGGAGCGCCGACCGCGGAAACGGCCCCCACAGCGCCCCTACGGTGACTACACCCGCCGCGTTTCCGGCGTACATGTCGTGTGGCGAGTCGCCCACGAATACGGCGGCGGATGGAGGGACCTGCAGCGCATCCAGTGCATATCTGACGGGCTCCGGATCTGGCTTGTGCCGATCCGTTGAATCGAACCCCACAACCACGTCCAGATATCGATCGAGCCCGACGAACGCCAGGCTCCGGTTCGCGATATCGCTCGCCTTCGAGGTCACGACCCCCGTCCGGTACCCGGCCCGGCGCAGGTCCACCACCGTCTCGATCGCGTCCGCGTACGCCCGCGTGAGCTCGTCGTGGTGCGCACGCTGATACTCACGGTACCCGTCGATCAGCGTTGCCAGATCCCGCTCGTCCGTCGCGTAGACTCGCATCTGCGACGCCAGCGGCGTCCCGATCCCCGCGATCCATTCCTCTCGTGTCGGCACGCGCTCAGACCGGTCACGAAAGGCCCAGCGAACGCTGGCGAGCAACAATTCGATGGTGTCGAGTAACGTGCCATCCAGGTCGAACAGAACAGCGCTCACGTTCATGGGTGGAACAGTAGCATGGCGAGAATCTCGACGCCTGGCCGCGCCGCCGGTTGCGTTCGGCCATGATCGTCCGCGAACGCGGCAATCGCCGCTAGCCAAGTCTCGTCGTCCATCACTGCCTCAGCCAACGTCCCGAGTGCGGCCTCGGCTCCGACGCCCAACGGCAACGTTGCCGCCCGTCTCGCGCGTGCGGCCATCTCGGCCAACATCGGCCGCCGATGTGCATGGGCTTTGCTCACGATCCCAGCAATCCGCCTGGCAACATGCCGTGAGCCGAGATCATGGATGTCTCGCGTCACTCCGCGACGCTCGCCCCACGCGAGAGCCGCCCGCTCTGCCTTCGCTCTCGCGTCGCTATCGGTGACAGTCGCTTCGTTCTCGGCCAAGCCAACGGCACGCAATAGATCTTCCGGGTCGTCCGTGACACCGAAGCCGTGTTCGGCGACGAGCAACGTCTCGGCGTCGACGCGAACGGCGGCCAGAAAGCCGGTTCGCTCGGCGCGCACGGAGCCGATCGAGCCCGAGGGAACGTCAGCGGCCGCCCATCGTTCGAGTGTCGATCGCATGCTGGTGGCTCTCGGCTGTGGAAAGAGCATGAGGCTCACGCCAACCGCACGCGCCGCCTGCTGCAGCTTCTCTTGGAGCCGCCGCTCGACGCCGAGCATCACCTCGGCCGACGCCGGCGGCGCCAGCGCGTAGACACTCACGCAGGGATGTGGCGAGCCGACCCGCGCCGCCCGCCCCACTCGTTGCTCCATGCGCGCGGGCGTCCACGGAAGATCGAGGTGCACGACAACCGACGCGTCCTGCAGGTTGAGCCCTTCACTCAAGAGATCCGTCGCGATCAACAAGTCGATCTCATGCGCCGCGGCCGGCGCCGGACAGCCCATAGCGATCGGAGCAAACCGGGCGATCGCCTCGGCCCGCCGCAATCGCCCGCCGGCGACGATGCCACCGCGACCGCCAAGCGCGCACGTCTTTCGGTAGCCGTGGTGCCGCGCGATGGTGTGCACGGTATCCTCGTACGCCGAGAACGCGATCGTTTTGCGACCGACCGCGATGTCCCCGAGCGCCGCGGCGCGGGCCAGATCGGGATTCGGTCGCGCGGCCATCTGAGCCAGCAGTCGTCGCACGCCGTGTGCATGCGCCTCGACCGCATCGCGGAGCTCGCGCGTTCCCGCCGGGGCGACGTCGGGAATGAGCAACTCGGGAAACGCCAGCTGCACGGCGCCTTCTCCGAGGCACCACGATCGCAGATCGCAATACGTTGGATGGCGATCGCTCTTGAGCGCGGCTGCCATCGCGATCGCGCGGGCGAGCCGACGTCTGAGTGCACCCTTGAGCGCGCCAGCACTCGACGCCCATTGTCGCACCAGGCCATGTGCGACGAGCGCGCCGCCCGCGTCGCCGTCGCGCGGTGGCACCGGTGCCGGCAGCGCAAGGATGTCGTGCAGTGTCGCTTCGTCATCGGCCGTGGCGATCCATTGCATCGGCCGCACGCGTGGCCGGGTCTCCGCGGAGTGCTCACGGCGGACGATGACGCGGCCGAGCGGCGGATTCGCGCGAAAGAGCGCCAGTAAGGCCGTGATATCGGCGTGTGCGTTGTGCACGGGCGTGGCCGAGAGCAACAGGACTCTCGCGCCTGTCGTCAACTCGGCGAGCGCGGCATATCGTCTCGTCGCCGGGTTGCGAAAATGATGCGCCTCGTCGACGACGACAAAATCACTCGGCGCGGGCCGCCGACCATGACTGAGTGCCTCGCACGAATGGATCCGAGCCGACACGCTCGCCTCGGTGAGCGCCCGACGCCACATGGGGAGGAGCGCCGAAGGCGCGACGACCAGTGGCCGTTTCGCCTCAGCGATGAGCGCGACCGCGATGTAGGTCTTCCCCAACCCGGTCTCGTCGGCGAGCAGCGCACCGCCATACTCGTCGATCGCCGACCGCAGTCGCGCGACGCCCGCGGCCTGATGCGGACGCAACGTGATGGCGCCGAGCGAGATGCCCGGTGCAGGCCCGTCAGCGTCGAGCCCGAGCCACGCCCGCGCGATGGCGGCGCGGGCGCTCACCGCGTCGGCCCGAGGATCCATGCCGCGAGCGGCGCGACCGCCGCCGTACTGAGACCGTATACCTCCACCGCCGCGTCCCACAACTCGCCCGACGTGACGGACTCTCCTCGTTCCGCGAGACACGCGAGGCGCGTGCGTGCGCGGTGCCAGTCGCGCGGAATTGGCAGGAGCCCGACGGTCCAGCCGAGGTACCGGTGCCATGAGCCGCGGGCGGGCTCGGCGATGGCGTTGAGCCATGCCGCGGCGAGCGGTCCGTTGAGCAGCGCCGCGAGCGCCAATGCGTCCGTGAGATCGGGGCAGCGCGCGAGATAGCAGCTATTGAGCGCAATGCAGGCGCTGCCGGCGGACAGTACGGCGGCGCGGGGCGTGCGCCCGAGGTCGCCCCACACGACGCGCGGCGTGCGCGCGATGGCGCCGTCGGTGCGAAACACCGACCACCAGGCCGCGTGTCCCGCGTCCGAGCGCGCGCCCAATCGCCGGCGCCACGGCTCGAGCCACTCGGCCGCGTGATCGGGCAACTGCTCGACGCCATGCGTCCAGATGAGACACTCGCGTCCACTGGCGATTTTCTCGGGCACGATCCACGCGCCGAGCGTGTCGCCGCGAATCAGCGGTCGGAGGAGCGACGACTCGATGAGCCCGCGCCGGGTCCCACCGCGGTCATCACGTCCACGCACGATCGCGAACGGCTCCTCGATCTCCTCGGGCGTGACGACGAACGCGGCGTTGCATCCCGTTTTCACGCCGAGGGTCGGCGGGCCGAACCGGGAGTACGCGAGCGGGGTACCCGCACGGGACACCGCATCGAACGCCGCCCGGACCGCCGGTGGCACGATCACCCAAGGGCTGCCCGGTGTGGTGTCAAATGAAAGCGTGCCGGCTGGCGCCACCCAGCGCCGGTGACTCCCCTGTCGCTGGTGAACCGCCAATCGCATCTGCGCCTGCGTGTGCCCTCTCCGCGCAACCAATAGCGCCGGATAGGCCGCGGCGTCGAACTCTGGCTCGGCGTTGGACCAGTCTTCGAGGGACAGCGGCGTGGTCTCGCGCAGCAGCATCTCGCGGACGCCGCCACCGGCGAGCGCGCGAAAGAGTTTGGCGGGGACGATGAGCGCGATGACTCCACCCTGGCGGCAGAGCGACAGGGCGCGTTCGACAAAGAGGGCTGAGAGATCGACCTGTGCCGCGAACCCTCGACCGGCGCGCGCCAGGCGAGCTCCGCTCAGCCATGCCGCGTCTCGGAACGTACGAAATCGGCTCCGCAGCCGTTCGCGCGTTGCTACCGGGATGTTGTGCAGCCGCACCCACGGCGGGTTGCCGATGATGGCATCGAATGCACCGACGTGCGCGAAGTGAACCGCGTAGGAGAAAGGCAGCGCGCCGCCCTGTTCGAGCGTGCGAATCTCTTGGCGCCGTTCCCGCGACTCTTTTCTCAGGGCATGCAGCTGCCTTTTCGCCTCGACACGCCCACCAAAAAGATCGCGTCCGCGACAGGCCGCTAGGAGATCGATGCGCTGCAGGCGTACGCCATCGAGCGCTCGCTTCGCTCGCGTGATGGCCAATGAGCGCTCGGTGCGGTCGAGCGCTCGTTGGAGCGCTCGCTTGCGTGCGCCATGCGCCGAGACGTAGTGGCGAGGCAAGCAAACTGCTGCTGCTGTGGCCGAGTCTCCGCCGAGCGAATCCCCAACGCGCACATTCCGATCGAGATTCGGCAGGGCGTCGCTTTCGTCGCTCTCGACGACGACCGATAGCCAAAGGCGCAGCTCGCACAACCAGACGGCGATCGGGTTGATATCGACGCCGTAGATCGATCGCGTGAGGATGCCGCGCCGGCGCTCAGCCACGGGCCGAGGATCGCCGAGCCGCCCGGCCAGATCCGCGAGCATCTCCAGCATGTGCACTAGGAACGCGCCTGACCCGCACGCGGGGTCCAAGATGCGTATGGTCTCCAGACGAGAGCGCAGAATCGGCCCGAGGGCCGGATCGACCGTCCCGCCAGCGATGAGCGCGTGCGCTTCGGCGGGAGACAACTCGGGTCCGGAGAGTAGATGCGCCAGGGTGGAGGCGGTCGTGGTCTCGACCAGCGAACGCGGCGTATAGAAGCACCCGGTCGCGCGTCGCTCGGCGCGCGCCATGAGCGACTCGAATGTGGCGCCGAGCATTGCGGGATCGACGGCTGACTCCGACCAGTCCGCGCTGCCCTCGCGAGCGCGGAAGCGGTAGTGCGGAAGCAACTCGTCGAACAAGACGCCGAGCGCCGCGTCGCTGAACCGCACGTGCCGTCCGCGCCGCTCGGCGGGCGTCGGCGTAAAGAGTCCGCCGTTCAGAAAAGGAATGCGCCCGAATGCCAATGCCCGCGGCGCGCGCCGACTCGGCGGCGTATTGAGGGTGCCAAAGAAGAGCGGCCGCAGCACGCGGTCATGCACGCCGCCGGTGCCGGCGACGCAGGTGCTGAACGTGCGCGCGAGGAATGCCCGGTCGCCATCGAGCCACCCCTTGGACTCGAGAAACGCGAGAAACAGGAGCCGGCAGGTGTAGACGAGCGCGATCTCGCGTTCGACCGATGTCGCGCCGAGGGTCGCGACCGCGCGCTCGATGCCGCGATAGAAGCGGGAGCCAAGGGCCTCGCGACCGAGGATGTCGATCCATCGTGCGTGGACGAGGGTTCCATCGCCGCCCGGCGCGAGGGTGGCCGCGGCCTCCAGCATCCGAAACGTATCGGCGTCACTATCCAGGACCCGCGCGCGGTCGATGACCAGCGCCGCAGTCCGCGGCGGCACCCGGTCGGCGGACCAGGCGGCGAGCGCGAGATGTTTCGCGGGCGAGATGACACCGAGGAGCCACAGGAGGTGGGGTGCACGGCGCGCGAGCCGTTCGGCGACGGTCGAGACCACGTCACGGATCGGTAAGCCGCTCGGCGAAACCGTTACCACCAGCGCCCTGAGGGCACCGGGGCCGCGAGCGATGGCGACGGTTATCGCGAGATTGCCTAACCCCAGGGCAGCCTGATCGGCAGGGTCTATGGTCCTCGCCGTGGCGAAGCCGAGGGCGATCAGGACGGGTGAGAATGTCTCAGCGTCCGTGACGTTGAGTAAGAGACCGGCGGCAGATCGGAGCGAGCGCACGCGAGCACGATGACGTGTTCGGCGCCGGAAACCCGCATCGCTATATCGTGGACCGCATCGCTGACCACTACATGGACAGTGTTGAACACACCTGGTTGGTGAGCCATGGTGACTATCGTCTTTTCCGGATGCCGGTCACCTCTTTTTCCTCGTGGCGTTTCAACTGGACAAATCGTCCGGTCACTGTCGCGATGCGCATCGTGAAAAAACCCTTCCAAACTCCGGAGATAGTCCGAATGCGTCGTCCGTTCGCAGCCGTTGCGGTGCTCAGCGCCGCGGCCGCCGTGCTCGCCCTCGCGGGTTGCGGCAGCAGCAGTACTTCTCCCTCGCAGACCAATTTCAAGTCTCTCCCCGCAGCCGAACAGACGGCGTTCGAGAACTCCGCGGTACAGGAGGTCGAGGCGTCCGTGCTTTCGTTCACCAGCACCGATCCCACGTCACTGTTCGGATTCAACAAGGTCGCTTCGAAGCGCTTTACCGGCGGGTTGCGGATGGCCGGCAGTAAGACCACCCCGCGCTTCCAGAACTCGCAATCGTGTTCCAGCGTCGTTGGCAACTCGAACGACGAGGATCAAGATGGCGTTGTGGACGCGGACAGCATCACCTTCGCTTGTACCGATACGGTTAGCGGAGAGGTGGTCGCAGAGAATGGGTTCTGGTCGTGGGGCGATCCGACGCCGACGACGGCGGATTTGGAGATCAACGACGCCGCCAACCTGAGCCTTGCAATCACGGGTGGCACCGACGGCAACGTCAGCCTCTCGCTGGTCGGCAATGAGGCCGTAACCCAAGGGTCGAGCTCGCTCAATCTGGTGGGCAGCTGGTCGATCGACGAAACGCTGGCGAATAACCCACAGAGCGACAACGGTACGGTCAAGCTGAGCGCGAACGAGAATGCGACGTATACGTGGACCGGCTCGTCGCCTACATTCTTCGGCGATTTGACGTCTGGCACGGTCAGCCTGACGGGCAATTGGTCGTACGACATCAATTTGACGAACACGGTGGTCAACTTGTCGTTTGCAGTATCCACGCCGACCGTGCTGACCATCGATCAGACGAACTGCACGGCGAACGGCGGCGGGATTCAGTCGGGCGAAGTCGACATCAAGTTCACCGACGGCACGGTTGTGAAAGCCGTGTGGAGCGGTTGCCCCGCGCAGCCGTCGATCACGGTTACCTGATCGCGATCGTCTCGCCCCGTAGCACACGAGGGGAGGTCCGGTCACCGGGCCTCCCCTCGTCGCATGAATCGTTACGGTTGGCACGCTGAGGAATGGCGTGGCACGCTGAGGAATGGCAAACCGGCCAATCTTGCGTGCGTCCGGCCGAATCGACGGAACGCCCGTGACGAGTGGCGTAAAACGATCACATCTCGCGCGAAAGTTGGCACGCTGAGGAACTACGCGATGCGGCGGTGATGCGTTAGCATCGTCGGGCCATGAAGTCGACGATCCGCGCGGCATCGCGTCCGATCGTGTTGGCCGCGATACGAGACGGCGAGTGGCGATTGCACGTACGGTCGAAGCTCGACGCGTGCGGTATCCTGACGTTCATCGACGATGCCCGCGACTTGCCCGCCGCGGCACGCCTTCACATGCCAGATGTCGCGCTGTGGCATCTCGATACCCTCGTCGATTCGATCGACGCGTATGTGGCGGCATTTCGCGACTTTCGACTCGTTGCTCCACGAAGCGCGGTCATCGCCTACGGACATGTCGGGCGAGCGACCGCCCATCTACTATTCGTCGCGGGTCGCGTCGGCGCGGATCGCGTGTTACTGCGCGGATTCGATGACCTCGAGCGCGGTATTTCCGAAGCGTTGCAATCAACGCGAATCGAATCGGCGATTCGGCATACGCTCGAACGATGTGACGTACCGGCGGGATCAGCGGCCACGGCATTCGAGCACTGTCTGCGGACCACGAGTGTGGGCCCCGTCAGCGTACAGAAGCTGTCGGCTGCGCTCCATGTCAATCGCAAACCCGTTGGTACTTGGCTGCGCCGTGCCGAGCTCCCCGCGCCGGAGCGGCTGATCAGTTGGTGCCGCGTATACTGGGTCGCGCACCTCCTCCGCGACGAGGACCGCTCGGTTGCGGATGTCGCGCGCACGCTCCGGTTCTCATCGGAGTCGGACCTGCGCCGCATGGTCGCGCGCCATGCGCATTGTACGCCGAGCCGTCTCCGCGGCTTCGATGGCGCCGACGTGGTCTTGGCTGCGTTTCCACGCGCGGGTACACCCAGCGATGCGCCGGCGCCCCATCGGTCCACGGGTACGCCGCATTAGTCGACTGTCGTTCGGTTCCGGCGGTGCGATCGTGCAGACCTCATCGCACCCGGAGAGTTTGTGCCGTGCATCCCGATTCGTAGTCGCAGTGCGAGTCGCACCTTACGTGGCGCCGTCTACGCCGTGCTGCTTCCGATGCTGCTCGGAGCGCTAGCGCGACCGATGTTCGCGCAACTCACCGCCCTCCCGAAGAACGCACCCTATCAGGCGGTGATGGGGTCGAACAGTGAAGTTTTCACTATCCAGTACGTCGGATCGCAGTCGCCCACGGCGAATTTGACGGTCTCTTGCACGGGAGTCGTCGCGTCCTGCGTATTCGCCGCCAACAACCAGCAAACGCTGAACGGCGTCTCCATGCCGAATCCCTTCGGGGTGCTGGCGCTCGTGCTCGAGCAGGTCAACTTCACGACGTCCGGCGGCGGGACCGGCGTGGTGAAGGTGAAGGTGGCAACCACCAACCCGACGGCAAACGACAGCGCGTACATCAACGCGACCGTCCCGATCGTCCACGCCGCGACGGTGACGGTTTCGCCGACCAGTGTTGTCGGCACGCCGGGCCAGAACACCGGCACGACCTTCACCGTCACAAACACTGGCAACGTCACAGACCAACTTTGGTTCTACAACCAGTGCAACGGGCCGGTCTTCAGCTGGTGCGGCGGGCTGGGGTTCGGTGGAGCGCTCCTTCAAGCCGGTCATGATACGACCGTTGGGACTCAGTGGGGATCGGGGCCCGCGGGTTCGAATGGCGTCGTTCTCTTCAACGTGGTCGAGAACAACGGCGTCTCGGTCAGCGCCGTCCAGCAGGTGACCACGGCTGCGAACCCCGGACTCGACGTCGTCGACGCGAATCCCGGTGTGAGCTTCGACCGCGCGAACTGCCTGACGATCGCGATGGGGCCGGGCGCCGCGTCCGAGTGCACCGATCTTCGGCTGACGCATCCGCTGCCGGCGGTCCGAACGTACGACAACGTTCGTGTGCCGACGCTGCTCTACAACTGGCGCTTCGCCCAGACCGCAGTGAACCTCGGCGGCTTACTCACGATCGGCGCGAGTAGTCGCAAGTTGGACAGCGTGACCGCGAATCTCTGGGTCTGGCCTCACGGGCATCCCACCGGTGTCGCCGCCTCGACCGGGTGGTGGCCCAGTATAGACTGGGACAGCGCAGCTGCGTTGACGACACGGCGGATCGAGATGTATTGGCCCGGGGCGTCGTCGGGCGAGCAATCCGGGTATTACGACTACGCGCTCGCTACCACGCGGTACTACAAGATTCCTGGCCAAGCTGATAGCACACCAAAAGATAGTGCGGCGGGCCAGTTTATTAACGTCACGCGCGCGAACAGTCCGTACGGCGAGGGGTGGTGGCTGGTGGGGCTCGAGCAGCTCTTCTTCTATGGCACTGGCACGCGGTCGGACACGATCGCCTGGATCGGCGGCGACGGAAGCACGCAACTCTACATCGCCACCGACAGCACGAACATGGTCTGGAAGCCGCAGACGTACGTGTCTGGCCGCGACTCCATCGTGTGGGTATCCCAGCACAACATGTTCGAGCGCCAGGGGCCGCATGGCTGGCGAGTCGGCTTCACGACCGACGGGCAGATGTGGTACCGGATCAACTACGCCGGGGACTCCACGCGCTTCTATCACCCGGCCTCGACACCAGAAGTCGACTCGATCGAGCCGCCGATACCCGTCGCAAGCGATACGATGGTGCGATATGCGCTCTACTACGATGCCAGCGGCACGCTCGACTCGGTACGGGCTCCGGGATCGCCGACTCGACGAACCGTGTACTTCCACGACTCGCTTCTGGTCGCGGGGAATTCCAAGAGCATCATGCGGATCACCGACCCCGACCTTCAGACGGTGAGTTTCGGGGTCGATCCGAACGCGGTGTTGCGCATCAACTCGCGGACAGACAAACGAGGGACCACGACGGTCTTCGGATATGGTCTCGACGCCGAGGGGTTCGGCTACTCCGATACGCAGATGCAAGACACGAGCGTCTCCGACATCGTGCGCACCCTGTTTATGTCGAACTTGAATGGCTTTTCAGCGTATTGGATTCCGCACAATCAGACCCATTCGATGGCGCTGGACTCCGGGTTTATCAGTTACCACGGCCCGCGGTCGAACTCGACACACGGTACGGACCTGTCGGACATCACGACGATTTGGGTGGATCGTCGGTGGCAACCAACGATGATCCAGGACGCGCTTGGAAACATCACGACCATCCGGCGCGACAACCCGACGTATCCTACGCTCGTGACGCAGGTACAGGATGCGTCCGGACGAGTCCAGCTCGTCACCTACAATTCGCGCGGCTACGACTCGACGGTCACCGACCTGGGGACGTATGTCAACGGGGCCGACACGACCTATTACACCTACGACCAGCGCTGGGATGTCGACACGCTCACGACCCTGCCTCTGAAGGAGACCCTGCACGATGGGTACGACGGGAACGGAAATCACACGTACCATCAGCTAGGCTCGTCATCGAGCCATCGCGTCACGTATAACTACGCCGGCACGTGCGCCGGATTGGTATCATCGGTGGTGCTTCCGCAGACGCCGTCGGACTCACTCCTGTACGATGCGGCGCGGTGTAATCTCTCCGCTGAGCAGACGCCGCGGGGATATTGGTCGAATTACACGACGGATTCGGCTGGCCGCATTACGCAGGTCACGACTCCGATCGATTCGAATGACAAGTCGCTCGGACTCATGGGCTATGCGCGCGCGCAAACGAACCATACGTTCGATGCGATGGATCGGGAGTACGAGACGCAAACGATCGGTCCCGCGCTCAACGGCGCCGAAGCGCAAACCATGTCGGTGCTCCGCGCGTTCGACCCGAATGGCAACGTGCTGACCGTGAAGCGATGGGCGACGCCGAACGATGCGAACCTCGACACGCTGCATACGGCAACGGTCTACGACCGAGCTAACCGCCCCAAGGTCGACACGCTACTCGGCCGGGGGGTGAGGACGCGTACGTTCGACGCGGCAGGCGACGTCGTGTCGGTGCTCACGCCGCGCAACTTGACCATCAGTAGCACTTACGATGCGCTCGACCGACTCGCGACCAAGATCGTGCAGAGCTATACGGACACGACGTGGACGACGGGCATCCCAACCGACCAGATAGCTGGCCAGTTCAAGAACGATACGCTGTACGGCACATATGGTCTGGTGCAGTATGGGGGACAACTGGTCCATGGCGACACGGTCACGTTCAAGTACGACGCCGTGGGCAAAATCACCGAAGCCGACAACGCCAACGCGCACATCGCCCGTCAGTACTACGCGAGCGGCTTGCTGCAGTCCGAAATAGACAGTGTGCGCACGGTTCCGTATCCCGGCAATTTCGCTACGCACGTGTACACGGTCGGCTATCACTACGATCGAGACGGCCGTCGTGACTCGCTGTACCTCCCCTGGATTCTCGGAGCCGCCAGCGAGAACGGTTATATCGGCACGACGCAGTCGTATGCGTACGACCCCGCGACAGGATGGCTGACCTCGATCACTGATCCGCTCGGCAACGTGTTCCACTATGGGTACGTGGCACGCGGCGACCCTGACACGTTGCTCCTGCCAGGCAGCTACCGTGAATTGCGGACGTATGATGCCGACGGCAACATGATCACGGATGTCGTGGACAAATCGACGTCGCCGGACACCGTTGGGCGCAATGCCACGTTCGTGTACGATGCACGCGGCAAGGTGCTCTACGGCGCCAGTACCCAAGGACTCTGGAACACGATGTCAACATCGTATTCCGGCCTCGGCTTCCTTTTGCACAGTTCGAGGGTGGATTCGATCGGAGGCACGAAGGCCACGAGTAGCGAAGGGTTCGCATACGATGCGTTCGGCAACAAGCTGGTCGATACCGTATCGAACGCTGTCTTCACTCCCTTCGGTTTCAGCTCGATCGCGAGTCCGATAAAATGGACTTACGATGCGGCGACTGCGCGGCTGAGCCAATCCAACACGATCAACATGAACACCATACTCGGCAACTGGGTGTACGACAAATCCGGGAACACATCGTTCTACTACACGACGTTCAGTTCCGTCACCTATCCGAATGTGGTGTACGACCGCGCTTCTTTCTACAACGCGGAAGAACGGTTGGTCGAGGCCGACTATCGCGAGATCACATATCCGGAGTGGGAACCGAACCCCGGATTCATGAAACGAGTCGACGAGGTGTCCGAGTACGACGCGTTCGGTCGCCGCGTCGAGGTGTTAGCCAACCGTTGGTGCGCTCCTGCGCCTCCGATCACGGGGTGGCTCAATTTCTATCCGGACGCGTGCAATCGGACTCTCGCACGGCGCACCGTATGGGACGGCAATCAGGAACTCGCCGAGTTTCAGGTTCAGGACTCGACCCCGGTCGTGGAGAACGACGTCGGCGTCGTGAAACTTGGTCTGAACTACCCCTTGGCAGAGAAGGTCGACAACAACCCGTTCTTTGGGCAAGTCTTGTATGTCCATGGGCTGGCGACCGACCAACCGCTCGGTGTCATTCGTCTCAATTACGCTGACAGCTCGAATGCCGACAGTGTCGCACGACCGTATTACATCTCTCCACCGACCGAGATTCTGCCCATGTGGAACTCGGTGGGGCGCATGGATATCATCCTGTCGCCCCAACTCTGCACCACATACATGGGTGCTTCCCGGTGTCCCAAGATGTCGACGCAATTCGGCTTCGGTCCGTATAACAACCTCGTCGAGTACGGAACGGTGAGTTGGATGGGATCATTGCTGGAAGACAAAGCCGAGCAGACATTCACCCAGTATCGCCGGAACCGATACTACGATCCGGTCACGGGGCGCTTCACACAGCCCGATCCAATCGGACTCGCTGGCGGGGCCAACGACTACGGGTTTGCGGCTGGTGATCCGGTCAACTACTCGGACCCGTTTGGTCTCCAATGCGAGAGAAACGGAGGCGGGGGTGACGACAACAAGTGCACGGCAGTGGAGCAGGCAGGCGCAGCATATCAGTCCTTCAAAAACAAAGTTATCACCGCGGTGGGGGATTTCGGCAACGCAGCCTGGTCCACCCTCGCCAAGGTTGGTAAGGAATTGGCGATCCAACTGGGGCTGGCGGCGGTTACAGACGGCGCTGGACCGCTGGTCGAAGACGGGGCGCTTCTAGCTCGTTCGCTTGCTAGTGAGGAGCTACTCGGCCAAGCGGAAGCGGGCATCGGTACTGTCATCGCAGGTAATGGCTCGAGCACCGCGCTGCGTGACGCTGGCCGTCTTGCATCGGAGTACGGTGGCAATGCTGCTGACTATGCCAAGGTGGTTACTAATACCCGCACAGCAGGCGGTATAACCCAGCAGATTCACTACTACCGCGACGTTGTACGCGGGATTACCGTTGAACCGAAGACCGTTATTTCACCGTGAGTTGCCTATGCGAGTTCGTTGCCTAACCAACCGACCTACGGAGGCTCAAGTCCGTCGACTTGGGTCTGCCTTTAAGCCCGGCAAGACCGAATTCGTAGTGGAGCCCGGGCATGAGTACACCGTTCTTGGCTTGAGCTTTCGTCAAGGGGAACCGTGGTTCGAACTGCATGTCCCTATCCGGGTGATCGCGTCCTTTCCCGCGCTGCTGTTTGAGATTGTGGATACAACGGTATCGCGTTATTGGCAGATCCGCATTGACGAGGATGGAACGGTTCGTTTGTGGCCTCCGCAGTTTTACCAGGAATATTTCATAGACGACTTCAGCAACGGCAAAGCAGACGTCGTCGAAGAGCTGGCCACCATCGAGGCGCGCATTGAAGCAGGGGCTTCGGTAGCCAGTTGAAGATGTCGATTCACGATGTTGCTTGTACCGACTGTCACCGGTTGGAAACCCTCGTGCTGTGGCACCCAACCGGCGCGGGTCGAGTGTGAATTCGGACCTCGGTGGGGCGTGCGGATCGCTGGGTGTGGCAAGCGATATAATTCTGCAAAATCAGCAACGGAGTTTCTAAGGGAGGGCCCGACCGGAGAGACGATCGGACCCTCGCGTTTTGCGCAATGATCGGCGAGAGGCGAGGTAGTCGAGTAGACGGCGCGATCAATTCTCGATTCGAAGCCGATTTACCCGCGACGGTGTCGATCGGGTCGGAATCCGACTCTCAGTCGAGCTTACGATAGTAAAAGCTCGTGGCGCAAAGCCCCCCACCTGGCCACAGGGCATAGTCGGGGATCGCGCCGACCAAACGCCAACCCATCCGCACGTACAGCCGCTCGGCATCGCCGCTGGCGGTGTCGAGCACGAGCAGTGTTCTGCCGCACTCGCGCGCGACGTGCTCGGCCTCGTGCATGAGTGCTTCGCCAATGCCGAGGCGACGGGCGCGGCTATGCACGAGCAGTTTCGAGATGTCGGCGCGGTGTGGCTGGTTCTCGGATTGTGCGAATACGAGTTGCACAGTGCCCACGATGCCGGTGCTGTCCTCGGCGATGAGAAGCGCGCGGGCGTTGGCGGCGACATCGCGTGCGACTTGGCGCCAGAAAGTCGTTGCCTTCTCGAGTGACAACGGGAGCATGAAGCTCACCGATGCGCCGCCCTCCACGCAGTCGATCAGCACCAGCGCGAGCTCGTGGATCTGGGCGGTGACCGTGGTTAAGCGACGGACGGTAATCATTGCGCTATGACTACGGCGTAGCGGGCCGGCGTACTCGACGGGTTGGAGAACGCGACCGGGCGATCGAGCACGAATGCGACGCAGTCGCCGGCGGTGAGGGCGTAGTATTCCGGGCCGACGCGGATTTCGATCGAGCCATCGAGAACCCAGACTTGTTGGTGGGCGCGGGTGCCGCTGTCGAATGCGACGCGAGCGCCCGGGGGGAACTCGACTTCGACGATCTGGAACGGCGACGAGACTCCGCTCGGGCTGACGTTGCGGCGGATGTAGCCCGAGGCTGGATCGCGCCATTGGAGTTGGTCGGCGCGGCGCGAAATTGGTTGCGGTCGAGGCGTCACTTCATCGAACAGGCTCGCGAGCGGGACGTCGAGACCCGTCGCGAGACGCTCGAGTATGACGGCGGTAGGCGTACTCTCGGCGCGTTCGATGAGTGAGATCATCGAGCGGCTCACGCCGCTTCGCTCGGCGAGGGATTCGAGAGTGAGGCCGCGAGATGTGCGGAGATCGCGGACGCGGGTAGCGAGGCGATCAGTGATGTCCGGCATGCTAGAATGTATTCTAATATACTGGACGTAGCAGGGAGATTAGATTCCAGCGAATGGCAAATCGTTCTGGAAGCGACCTCATCAGTGACGCGAAGACTCGCATCACCGAAGTCGGCGTGGCCGAGGCGACGGCGGCGCCCGATGTCGTGTATCTCGACGTGCGCGAGCCGAACGAATGGAACTTGGGGCGCATTCCCGGCGCAAAGTTCATCCCCCGCGGCACGCTCGAGACGAGTGTCGAGAAGCAGATCCCGCGCGATGCGAACGTCGTCGTCTATTGCGCCAGCGGCAATCGCTCGGCGCTCGCGGCCGACACGATGCGCGTGATGGGATACGAGCACGTCTCGTCACTCCGTGGCGGATTCCGTGCGTGGGTCGATGCTGGAGGCGAGGTCGAGGGGTGACGGTACCGCGGGCCGCGGTGGTCCTCGTATTACGAGAGGGGCAAGACGGCCTAGAGCTGCTCTTGATCAAGCGGGCTGAGGTCGATGGCGACCCCTGGAGCGGCCACATCGCGCTCCCCGGTGGACGCGAGGAGGCCGAGGACGCATCGTTGGAGGACACGGCGGTGCGCGAGACCTTCGAAGAGACAGGGATCGATCTCCGGCGGTATGGTCGGATCGTGTGGGAGCTGGACGAGCTCCAACCGCGCGGTGGCGCGCCGATCGTCGTGCAGCCCTACGTCGCGACCGTGGGCGCCGATCTTCCGCCGCTCGCGCTCTCGGACGAGGTGTCGGCGGCGTTCTGGGTGCCCCTCTCGACGTTCACGGCGGCCGGGGCCAGCGTCGAGTCCACGGTCGTGGTTCGGGGGGTCGAGCGGCAAGTGCCCAGTTTCCGGCATGGGGAATACGTGGTTTGGGGAATGACGGAGCGCATCTTGCGACAGCTGGTCGAGCTGGTCGGCTGAGGGAGGTCACGGTGTACGATCGTATTCTCGTGCCGTTGGAGCACTCAGCGGCCGACGCGAGCATTCTCGCCCACGTGCGTCCGCTCGCGCGCATGTGCAGTGCATCGCTCGTGCTGATTCACGTCGCGGATGGCTGGGCGGCCCGCAACATCCGCCATCTGCACCTCCGCGAGTCTGAGGAGATGAAAAGCGACCGCGCCTACATCGAGCGCATGGCGGCCGAGCTCGAGGCCGAGGGGTTCGAGGCGGACGCGATTCTCGCGACCGGCGACCCCGCCGAGGAGATCGCGGACGCGGCGGAGCGCGAGCAGTGCTCGCTCATCGCGATGTCGACGCATGGGCACAAGTTTCTGTCGGATCTCCTGCGCGGGAGCGTCGCGAACGAAGTGCGGCATCGGTCGATGGTGCCCGTGCTGCTCGTGCGCGCAGGGTGGCAAGACCCTTCCGTATCCGTGGCCGAGGCCTCTATGGCTCGCTCGCATAGCTGACGGCGTGTGCCCACGATTTTCGGCAGTCGTCGCGGGATTCGCGCTCGTCACTGCCCTCGCCGCCGACACCGCCCGCGCGCAATCGTCCATCGCGATTGACGAGCGCTTAGCGGCCGCCGCGCATCTCGGCGTCGGCGACCGTGTCGTGCTCACATCCGAACCCGGCGTGCGTGGCGACACCTTCGTCGTCGGCGCCATCACGCGCCGCGGCGCCGACCCCAGTGAGGTCGCTCGCGACGGCTATCGTATCCGTCTCCATCTCGGCGACCTGCAACGGCTCCTCGGCGCCGGCGATCGCGTGAGCCGCTTCGCGGTCGCGAGCACCGACCCTGCGCGTACGCTCGCGAGAATCAATAGCGTCGGCTTCGGGTTTCGGGCGTATCCGTCGGCCGAGATCGCCGTCCGCACCTCGAAAACGTTTCGCGTGCTCCGACGTTTCCATGCGGCGATTGGCGTGATTACCATCGTCGCCAGCGCGATCTTCTTGCTCTGCATTCTGCTGCTCAAGGTCGATGAGCGCCGGCGCGACATTGCCGCGCTCCGCCTCATGGGGGTCTCGCGCACGTCAGTCATCACGATGGTCGTATGCGAGGCCGCGCTGATATCGCTCGTGGGGACCGCGTTCGGCGCGTTGGTGGGGTGGGTGGGATCCATGGTCATTAACTGGCATTACCAAGGGGTCTATCACACTCCCCTCACGTTCTCGCTCGTGACTCCCGGCATTCTCACGTTCGCGGCCGCGTTGTCCATTGTCCTCGGGCTCGGAGCGGGCCTCGCCGCGGCCACGCGACTCGTGCACCGCCCACCGCTCGCCCTCCTCGGCCGCTGACCGTGCGTCGCCGTCTCGCTTTCGCCTCCCTCAGACGCCGCCGCGCGCGATCGCTGCTCGCGATTCTCGGCGTCGCGGTCTCCGGCGCGCTCTTGCTGGACATGGTGATGCTCGCGGGCGGCATGCGCGACTCGTTCCGCAACCTGCTCCTCGTGCGCGGATTCCAACTGCGCATCGCGCCCAAAGGCACGCTGCCATTCGACACGCAAGCGACGATCGGTCAGGCGTCGGCGATCATCGCCACCCTGCGCACCAATCCCGACATTGTCACCGTGAGCCCGATTCTGGGACTCAAGCTGCACGTGCCGAGTCGCAACGTGACGACCGTCGCGATCGGGCTCGATGGCGACGTGCAAGCCGACTACGAGTTGCTCTCTGGCAGACCGGTGTCCGGCGCCGATCACATCGTCGCCAATCAGGCGTTCTTGGATGCGACGCACGCGCGAGTGGGCGATACCCTTACCGTCGCCGTCGGGTATGACACGCCGCGGCGCCGGGTCGTGATCGCCGGCATCGCTCGATTTTTCTATACGGCCGCCGGCGAGCTGGTCATCGCGGTGCCGCTCGCGACGCTGCAAGCGATGGGCGGGCCGATGGCGACCGATCGGGTGTCGCTCTTCATGGCGCGCGTGCGCGAAGGCGCCGACGTCGAGCGCGCGAGGCAGTGGATCGCGGACAAGATGCCTCGCATCTCGGCCATCTCAACCGGGACGGCCCTGCAGCAGTTTGACCAACGCATGGGCTACTTCCGCCAACTCGCCGTGATCCTCGGCTCGATCAGCCTGGGCGTCGGGTTTCTGCTGGTCACCACCTTGGTGACGGTCTCCGTGAACGAGCGCGTCGGCGAGATCGCGGTCATGCGCGCGATCGGTGTCAGCCGGCAGCACGTCGTCGAACAAATCGTCCTGGAAGGCGTCGCCCTGGCGCTGGCCGGCACGATCCTCGGCATGGGCCTCGGCCTCGTGACCGCGCGAGCATTCAACGCGATTCTCTCCGATTTCCCGGGACTGCCGGCCGCGTTCGAGTTCTTCGTGTTCCGCCCGCGGGACGCGTACGCGGCCATGACGCTGCTGGCCACCGCCGGCGTGCTGGCGGGCATTTATCCCGCGTGGAGAGCCGCGTCGCTGCCGGTGGCCGACACGCTGCACGGCGAGGCCATCGCATGACGATCGCGATCGCCACGCCGACGCCACGGCCGCTCCTCAAGTCGGAGCTGCTGAGCGCGCGAGCCCTGGTCCGCGACTATCCGGTCGGCGGCGAGATCGTGCGCGCCGTGCGCGGCATCGACCTCGAGGTCACGGCCGGCGAGTACGTGGCGATCGTCGGTCCCTCCGGCTGCGGGAAATCCACGCTGCTCAACCTGCTGGGCGCGATCGACCGGCCCACGAGCGGCACCGTCGCCATCCGCGCGCTCAACGTCGGCGCGATGACCGATACACAAGCGACGCTGTTCCGGTTGCACAACATCGGCTTCGTGTTTCAGCGCTTCTACCTCATGCCGACGCTCTCCGCGCGCGAGAACGTCGAGCTGCCGATGGCGGAAGCCGGTGTGCGGAGCGCCGAGCGCGCGACGCGTGCCCACGAGCTGTTGGAGTACGTGGGACTCTCGGACCGGGAACGTCACCGACCCACGCAGCTCTCCGGTGGAGAGCAGCAGCGGGTGGCGATCGCGCGGGCGCTCGCCAACCGGCCCGCCCTGTTGCTGGCCGACGAGCCGACGGGCGAGCTCGATGCGCAGACGGGCGCCGAGATCATCGCGCTGTTCGGCCGTCTCAACGCGAAGGGCACGACCATTCTCGTCGTCACGCACGATGAAGACCTCGCGGCGGCCGCGGCGCGGGTGATTCATATGCGCGATGGACGCATCATCGCCGATGAGACCCGGCGGCGATCGTGATGCGCCTGTTGGCGGTCCGCAATTTCCTGTACAAGCCCTGGCGATCGCTCCTCCTCTTCCTCGGGTTCGGCCTCGGCGTCTCGGTCATGATCATCTTGCTCTCGATTGGCGAGGCCATGGTCGATCAGGCGCAGGACGAGCGGCTGGTCGGCGGCGGGAATATCACCGTGCTCCCGGACGGCATGGACATCGAGGTCATGAAGACCGGGGGGCTCGGCAGCTTGTTCCTGTCGATCAACAACGCGCGGTTCGTGTATCTCCAGTTGCTGGCCAAGCAAAAGGCCGCGCCGCAGGATGAGGACGAGCTGCTCTATCTCACGACGCCCGACGGCGTCGAGCGGCCCGTCCTGGCTGCCGGCGATATTCCCTCGGCCCAACGCGCGGTCGGTGCGATGCCTGTGTTGGCGGCTGGTACGTGGACGGACGACAGTGCCGATCGGCGATGGATCGCGCCGACGCAGGCGGAGCTCGAGAACGACATCGATCATTTTCACGCGGCGGCGAGCGATCCGACCTGGGCCGAGTGGCATTACTTCAACGTGCTGTCGAGTGATCACGCGCGGTGGGCGTTTATCACGTTCATTGTCGGCGCTCGCGGCGCGCGCATGCTCGTGACCACGCACGCGACTGGCAAGCCTGCGCAACGCTTCACCGCCGATATCCCGCTCTCGGCCGTGCGCACCTCTACGACTCGCGCTGATATCACCCTCGGGGCATCGTCAGTGACCGTGCTACCCGACGGGCGCTACTCGGTCCGTGTGCGGATACCACATCTCTCGGCCGATCTCGTAGTCTCGCCACATCCTGGTGCGTACTTCCCCGGGGCCCCTGGGTACACTGTTCCAGCGCTTCTCGCTGATGCGTCGGGGCGGCTGTGTAGCGACTCAAAATGCGAACAATACGACCACGTGCAGGCGTATCACGATCATAACTGGGGCGTGTGGCGCGGCGTCACCTGGGACTGGGGCGCCGCGAGGATGGGCCAGTATGGCGTCCTCTATGGCCGGGTCAGGGCCCCGGATTCGGTGTCGACGAGCGCGCCCGTATTCGTGTACCTGGTGGACTCGGCGGGATTCCGGGCGATGTTCCGGCCGGACCGCATCGTCTATGACGATGACAAGCATGTGCCGAGACATGCGACGCTGACCGACGTGCATGGCGCCGACACGTTGCGGCTCGACCTCGACGTCGAGGACGCCTCGGTGACCGACCATTTCGTTCAGATGAAGGGCGTCGCGCGCCTGAGCGGCCGCGCGGGCGGCGGTGTGCTCGCTGGAGAGGGTGCAGGGTTTTTCGAGACGTACCGGTAACTAGCCGGCCGGGGTCAACCGCACCCCCGCCATCGCGCGGAAGGGCATCCCGTTGATCGAGCTCTGATAGCCGAGCTGCACGGTCATGAGCGTACACGCGCCAGGCAGCGTGTAGAGATGCACCAGCGTCACCGGCGTGCACGCGCCCCGGACGACGACGCCCTGCACATCCGCGACCACATTGGATCCGGTGAGGCCACGCGCGGTGCTGTCCGCGTAGTACACGACTTGCGACTCGGCCGTGTCGCCCACGTAGGCGATGGTGACCTCGAGAAAGCTGAACGGCGTGAGATCGCCGGTCCACGCCACGAGCACGTACGTCGAGTCCACTCGTGCCTGGAGCGGGGTGATCGTCGCGTACGCAACGGCCCAATAGATGGTGGTCTGGCCGGCGACATCGATCTCGACCGGCGTCCGGGGGGCGCCGAACGCCAGGCCATTGTCGATCTGCTGGAGCCAATGGATGCGGGAGTCCGACGGCGAGAGCGCCCCCGCCAACGAATCGTAGTGCACCGCCAACTGCGCCGTCGTCAGCGCCGGTGGCAACGGCCCGCTCGACTGATCGCCCACGCAGGCCGCGATCAGCAATGTTGCGGCCAACCCTCCCGCATGCCGCCGCATATTCGCACAATCTACTCCGGCCGCATGGCGATGACGGGATCGATGACCGCGGCGCGGCGCGCGGGGAGCCACGAGGCGAGCGCCGCGACGGCGAGCAGCGCCACCGACACGGCCTCGTACGTCGGCGGATCGTCGGGCCGAACCCCATAGAGGAGCGTGGCGAGCACCCGGCCGCCCATGAGGGCCACCGCGAACCCCAGCACCAATCCCGCGCCGGCGAGACGCACGCCCTGGCCCACGACCATGCCGACGACTTGTGCCTCGCGGGCGCCGAGGGCGACGCGGATGCCAAGCTCGCGGCGGCGCTCGCGGACCGAGTAGGCGAGCACGCCGTAGATCCCGATAATGGCCAGGATCAGTGCGACGAGAGCGAAGGCGCCGACCACGGTGGCGTAGAGACGCGGGGCAGCGACGGATTGACGGACGGACTCGACGAACGTGCCGGCGGCGAACAACGGAATCGTCGGGTCGACCTGGGCCACGGCCTGCGGCGCAGCGCGCAGCACCGTGCCGGGCGCCGCCGTCGTGCGCACGACGAATGTCTCGTAGCCGATCGACATCTGATCGTACGCCGCGTAGACCGCCGGGCTGGCGTTCGCCTTGAGATCGCTGGTTTTCGTGTCGCCGACGATACCGACGATCTCTCCGCCCATCGTGACCGTGTCCACTCCCCGCCCGGATGAGTCGACCGTCCATCCAACGGTCATCGTCTTTCCGATCGGATCCTCGCCGGCGAAGTATTGCTTGGCGAGCGATTCATTCACGACGATGACCTGGTGACCCCCTGGACGATCCCCATCCGTGAACGTGCGGCCTCGGCGAACTGGAATGCCCATCGCCGAGAAGTATTTCGGCGTGACGATCTGCACGTAGGCGACGGACTTGTGGTCGGGCGGATCGGGCGGACGCCCGGTAATGTGCAAGGTGCTCCGCGCGCCGACATCACCGAACGGGACGCCGAACGCCGCCGCCGCGGCCACCGTGCCCGGCAGGCGCTCGAGATTTCCGAGGACGCCGTGCGTGAAGCCGCGCAGCTGCGCCCACGACTTGTATTGTGCGTCGGGGAGATTCACGTCGAATCGCACGACGTGCTCCGGCACGAATCCCGGATCGACCGCCATCGTGCGCACGAAGCTCTTGGTCAGGAGGCCGGCGCCCAAGAGCAGCAACACGGCAAGCGCTGTCTCGGCGATCACCAGGCCGCCACGCAGGCGACTGGACCGGCGGTGCGCGCTCGCGCCCCGCATGTCCGCCTTGAACGAGGTCTGCATCGCGGGCAGGATGCCGAACACGAGACCGCTCAGGGTGGCCGTGACGAGCGTGAACAGCAGCACGCGCGTGCTCAGCGTGACTTCATCCAGTCGCGGCAGATTGCCGGGGTGCGTCGCCGCCAGGAATTGAATGCCGGCGGATGCGAGCAAGATGCCGCAGGCGCCGCCGAGGAAGGCGAGCAGGCCACTTTCGGTGAGCAGTTGGCGCATGAGCGCAAAACGGCTCGCGCCGAGGGCGATGCGTACGCTGATCTCATTCGCTCTCCCGGTCGCGCGGACGAGGAGCAAGTTGGCGACATTCGCGCAGGCGATGAGCAGCACGCAGCCGACCGCGCCGAACAGAATGAGGATCGCATGGCGTGAGCTGCCCACGATCTGCTCCTGAAGCGGCGTCAGCGTGTAGTGAAAGCCTCCGTCATGGAGCATGTGTTGCGCGATGAGCCGGTCGGTGACCGTCACGAACTCTTGCTGGGCGCCGGCGAACGTCGCGCCCGGCGCGAGGCGGCCAATGATCCCGAGAAAATGCGCACCCCGGCCGTCCTCGCTCAGCGCCTGCTGCGAGAAGGTCACCGGCATCCAGAGGTCGGGATTGTCGGGATATCGCAGGGTCGGCGGCGCGATCCCGATCACCGTGTACGGCTTGCTATCGAGATCGAGCGTGCGACCGATCGTCGCGGGATCCGCGCCGAATCGCGACCGCCAGAGTGCGTCGCTCAGGATCACGACCTTTGCCGGGTCGACCTGATCATCCTCTGGCGCGAACGCTCGTCCGTGCTCGACGGCAACGCCGAGCAGCGAGAACCAGTTGGCGCTGACGTTCGCCGATTTGAGACGGACCGGCTGCGCGATCCCCGTCAGGTTCACGGTTTCCGGGTCGTACGCGGCGATGGCGCTCAGTCGATGGACTTGCTCTCTCCAGTCCCGGAAATCCGGAGGTGAGACGGCGTTCGAGTGGCCATTCGGGCTCGCCACGGCCACCAAGCCCTCTGGCGATCGGAACGCCAGTGGATTGAGCAGTACGCCATTGACGACGCTGAAAATCAGCGTGTTGGCGCCGATCGCGATCGCCAGCGTGCCGGCGACGGCAGCCGTGAACCCTGGCGTCGCTCGGAGGCTGCGCATGGCCGTCCGGAGGTCCTGAAAGAGTGCGTCCATGGTCGCTCGTATAGAAAGCCGTATGCCTCGCTGGCTATATCGGCTAACTGATTGGGTAATAACTCTTTACAGTGCGCGACGTAGTCGCGCCTGTGTTCATGAGTGGGACTTCCGGTTCGCTTGTTTCGGCATATCTTCGGGTACATGGATTACGTAGAACTTCACTGCCACTCAGCTTTCTCCCTGCTCGATGGTGCCGCGTCACCTGAGACACTCGTCGGCCAAGCTGCAGCGCTTGGGTATAAAGCCCTGGCACTGACCGATCACGATGAGCTGGGCGGGTTTGTTCGCTTCGCGCAGGCCGCACAAGAGATCGATGGATTCAAGCCGATCATCGGCGCCGAGCTCACGGTCGGCGCGCATCATCTCGTGCTGCTGGCGGAAACGCGCGAGGGATACGGCAACCTCTCGACGCTGATCACGCGCGGCCGGATGGACTCGCCGCGCGGCCAACCGTCGGTGTCCCTCGATCTCGTCGCGCGGCACGCCGCCGGGCTCACGGCACTCACGGGGTGCCCGCGCGGCTGGGTGCCGTCGGCGCTCGTCGCCGATGGGCCGCACGTCGCGAAAGCCGCGGCCGGGACGCTGCTCGACATCTTCGGCCGCGAGCACTTCGGCGTCGAGTGCTGGAATCACGGGCTTCCCGAAGAGCGCCAGATCGTGCGCGGCCTGATTCCGATCGCGCGGGCGCTCGGCGTTCCCTGGGTCGTCACGAACGACGTGCACTACGCCGAGTCGCGGCTGGCGCTCGTGCACGACGTGTTGTCGAGTCTGCGGCACTCGACGACCCTCGACGAGATGGGGACGCGTCTCAAGCCGAACGCCGAATGGTATCTCAAGAGCGCGGCCGAGATCCGGCGTCAGTGGCCCGATGCCACCGGGATGCGATCGACGCTCGCCATCGCCGAACGCTGCGCGTTTCGGTTGGCGCAACTCGAACCGACGCTGCCCAAGTTTCCGGTCGACGAGCCCGATGCCTATCTCGCCGAGCTGGTCGAGCGTGGAGCAACCGAGCGGTGGGGCACCGATCGGACCGAGAAGCACCAGCGCCAGATTCAGCACGAGCTCGCGATGATCAAGCAACTCGGCTACGCGGGGTTCTTCCTCATCGTCTGGGACATCATGCGGTTCGCACGCGAGGAAGGCATCCTGGCGCAAGGTCGTGGCTCGGCCGCGAACTCGGCCGTCTGCTATTGCCTCGGCATTACCGCGGTCGATCCCATCAAGATGGGCCTCCTGTTCGAGCGCTTCTTGAGTGAAGGCCGCAAAGAGCCGCCCGACATCGATCTCGACTTCGCGCACCGCGAACGCGAGCGCGTCATTCAGTACGTGTATACCCGATATGGCCGCGAGCACGCCGCCATGGTCTGCGAGCAGATCACGTATCGTGGCCGCTCGGCGGTCCGCGATGCCGCGCGCGTGTTCGGATTCTCCGTCGCGCAAGCCGGCGCGCTCGCCGATGTCAGCGACCGGTTCTCGGCCAAGCAAACCGCCGCGACGCTGCGCGGAGCCGAGGCACCGACGATGGAGGGCGTCGGTCGCGATCCGACGACGTCGATCCGGCCGAGAACCGAGGGCGCCGATGACGTGTTGACGCAGGCCGGACTCGATCCCGACGATCGCCGGGTCAAACTCCTGGCCGATGTCGTCGAAGGACTCGATCAGCTGCCGCGGCATCGATCGATCCATGTCGGCGGGTTCGTGCTCACCGAGGAGCCGTTATCGACCGTCGTCCCCATCGAGCCCGCGTCGATGCCCGACCGCACGGTGATCCAGTGGGAGCGCGATGACTTGGATGGCGCGGGATTGATCAAGATCGATCTGCTTGGGCTGGGCATGCTGACGCTGCTCCAGGATTGCATCACGTACATCAAGGAGACCCGCGGGGTCACGATTGATTTCTCGCAACTCGACATGTTCGACACACGCGTCTATGAGAGCATCAGCCGCGCGGACACGATCGGCGTGTTCCAGATCGAGAGTCGCGCGCAGATGCAGACGCTGCCGCGGTTGCAACCGCGCTGCTTCTACGATCTCGTCATCGAAGTCGCGATCATTCGCCCGGGGCCCATCCAGGGCGACATGGTGCATCCGTATCTGCGCCGCCGGGCCGGCGTCGAGGATGTCACGTATCCGCACCCCAAGCTGCGTCCGATTCTCGAGCGCACGCTCGGCGTGCCGCTGTTTCAAGAGCAGGGCATGCAGGTCGCGATCTCCTGCGCGGGATTTTCTCCGAGCGAAGCCGACAATCTCCGTCGGGCGATGGGGCACAAGCGCTCGCGCGAGAAGATGGCGGCGATACACGATGCGCTCGTCGACGGCATGACCAGGAATGGCATCGCGTCCGATCTCGCCGAGCGCATTTACAAGCAGATCAACGGGTTCGCGGATTACGGCTTTCCGGAGTCGCACGCCGCGAGTTTTGCGCTGCTCGTGTATGCGTCCGCCTATCTCCGCTACTATTACGCCCCGGAATTTCTGGCGGCGATTCTCAATGCACAGCCTATGGGGTTCTACGCCGCGGGGACGCTCGTCGAAGACGCGCGACATCATGGCGTCGAGGTTCGCCCGATTGATCTCACACACTCGGATTGGGACTCGACGTTAGAGCGCACTGCCGAGGGCCCGCCGGCCACACGTCTCGGATTGCGTTGCGTCCGCGGGCTCGGCAGCGCGGCCAAGGCCGAGTTGGCGCGCGCGCGAGCCGCGGGCCCGTTCGTGTCGGTCGAGGATTTTGTGCGGCGGGTGAGGCTCGATAGGAGAGCGGTGCGGCAACTCGCCGAGGCCGGGGCGTTTGATACGATGGTCGGCGGGACTCGGCGTGAGGCCTTATGGAATGTGCTCGAGGCGCTGCGTGGAACCGGCGGCCCGCTCGTCGTGCACCGCCCAGTCGCCGCGCCACCGGTGTTGCCACCGATGGAGCCCTACGAGCTGACGGCAGCCGACTACCGCACGACTGGCTTGTCGCTCAACGGGCACCCGATGATCAATCTCCGGGAGACGGTACGACTCAACGGCGTCCGCACCGCGCGCGATATCGCGGCGCGAGGGAAGGACGGCGAGTCGATCGCGGCCGCGGGCCTCGTCATCTGCCGCCAGCGGCCCGGCACGGCCAAGGGGTTCGTCTTTTTGACGCTCGAAGACGAGACCGGCACGATCAACGTCGTCGTGACGCCGAAGCGGTTCGAGCGCCAAGCGTTACTCATCTCGCGCACGCCGATCTTGCTCGTGCGCGGCGTGCTGCAGATCGAGGACGGCGTCGTCAATCTTCGCGCTGAGCGATTTACCGTTTTGACGGCCCCGGTCGGAGCCGAACACGCCCAGCGGCACGACTTCCACTGACGCCGGTCCGCTCATGGTCGAGCGCCGTTCCGAACTCTGCCCAGGTCACGTCCATCGCCACCAGGAGATGATCGACCGTCAATAGCGTCGGCGACTGCTTCTTGCGCTCGATCTTGCCGACCGTCGTGCGGTCGACGTCGGAGACCTCCGCCAACTTCTCTTGCGAGAGATCGCGCTCCGTCCGAAGCCGTTGCAACGCTCCGACGATGTGGTCCAACTTCAGCGTCGTTCGGGGCACGCCAGGGAACTAAAGGCAGCGCCAGAGGGGAGTTACGGCGACTAATCCCCAGGATTCCTCTCCGTGGTTGTCTGCAGAGTGGTTGGGAATGAGGCGTACTCGCGGTGGCTTTCGTTGCGCTCGACCGACGCCACACATGGCGGTACCATAGCGCATGGCCACTCCTGACATGACATGCAGGCTCAAGGTCGTCCTCCGGATTTCGACCCAACCTGCGCAACGCCGTCAGTCGATCGTCAGCAACTTTGCTCGCGATGTCCGCATCGAAATACGCGAACTGACACCACGTAGGATCACGACCCGGCGCGGAGCTCGGGAAGCCCGCCGGACTCGGCGAGCTTGAGGGCATGATCCGCCATTGCCAGCTCGACGGTTCCAACGAACTCGGCGGCCTCATCGGCGTGCTCGCGAGCGACCGGGATCTTGAGCTCCTGCGCGCGGGCGCCGGGAACATCGATGAACGCCTTGAGATCGCGCGCGATGATCATCAGCTCGCGCCGCCGCAGCCAACCACGGCGCCGCGCGCGAATCGAGGAGAGTGACCCGATCGGCACCCGAATCTCACGCACGGGTTCGGTGGAACGGTCAGTGCGAACACTCGCCCCACCGACTCGGGTCACGGTGCGAGTGACCAAAACCTGAAACACCAATGCATCACCGTCGAGCCGCACCAATCCTTCGCACAGTTCGTGCGTCGTGGTCACTTGGGCCGGGCCACCGACCTGGGCGTCCTTCGTCTTAACGAACCGGAAAGGAAGCATCGTCCAAAGATACAATATGCAAGCACTCGAATATGGACTGGAAGCGCTGGCGCGCTACGAGAAAGCGGCGAGAGCCTACGATGTGCTCGCGCGCCGATATCACTCCGCGGTCGGCGCCGAGCAGCAGCGCATCGATGGCGAGCGGCGGTTCGTTCGCGTGGAATTGGAGCGCGTCGTACGAGGCTACGCGGCGAAGTTGCACGCCAGCGGCGTACCGGTCGATGAGATGATCGCGACCGTCAAAGCCGTGGTCTGCCGCGCATTCGTGCGCGTCGGCTGGCGCCACGGTGGCGCGTTGGTCCTCGAGATCCTCGACTGGGGACTCCAGGGGTACTACGGCGCCCTCAGCGCGGAGAGAACTGTTGGGCCCGAGCCGGCGCGCTGCGCCATGTGAGCGTCCACCGACGCTCGGCACCCGGCGCGAGCCAGTGCGCGCTATCCCAGGGCTGCAAGAGTGCGTTGGTCAGTGAGTCCGGCGCGCCGATGCATGGCGCCACCGACACGTTCGCGTATGGCTTGATCTTGCGGCTCGGACTCCAAGCGCGGCGGTTGATCCAGAGCGCGCAGTTCGGGATCTCGGTCGAATCGAAAACCGCTTCCAGTCGCGCCGCTCCCTGCTCAACTCCGATGACAACAGGCCCCGCCGGCATCGTGAGGAACAGCTTGCACGCATACGTCTTCGTGACGTCGTCCGGCCACGACATGTCGGCGATTTTCTTTTCGAGTCGCGCGCGCGGCCACCGAAATTCGTCGGACATCCCGATGACCTCTCCATGCCGCGAATCCGCTCGGACCAGCGCGCCCGCTGGCAGATCGAGCCACGTGTCCTGCGTCAGTGCGAGCAGCGGGTGTGCCGACCAGACAAACGGCAGCGGATCCGCGCCGAGATTGCGGGCGACGTAGCGCATCACGATCGTCCCGCCAGCCGTGACTTGCACCGTGCGAGTGAATCGGTACGGCATACGCCGCCCCTCCCACACGCACGTTGCGGTCTGGCCATCCGGCAACGTTTCGATCGTGACATCGGGACGCATGCTCCACAGCTCACCGTGATCCGGGAGTTTCACGCCCGCGAATTTCTTGATCGTCGCGGGCACATCACAGGCCGCGATCGTCGGGTAGCACTCGTCGTATCCACCCGAGTCGACGTAAGGGCCGCCGTCCTCGGTTGGCGGGGCCGCCGGTATCTCGGGATTGGACCACAACCACTGGCGCCCGGCGATCTCGAGGACGTCGATCTTGCCGCCGAGGGCGGGAACGATGCGTACGCGCGACGTGCCGCCTTGCAGCTCGGCGAACCCGAGCTTCACTGTCCGTTCACTGGCCGTTCACCTATCGCGCCTCTTCGACCGTCACGCCTCGCGTGGCGAACACGCGCGCGACCGCCTCGCCGATCTTGTTGTTCGGCGTGCTCGCCCCGGCGGTGAGCCCCAGGCGCACGGGCCGGTCCAACGGAAGCCAGCCCGGCGTCTCGATCTCGTCATGCGCTCCGGCCGGCCGATGGCGGATGGTCCCCCGCTCCACATCCAGGCAGCTCGCGTCCTCGACGTGATAGGTCGTGACCGTCTTCGCGCAGATCGCCGCCAGCGACAGCGTATTGCTCGAGTTGTAGCCGCCGACGACCAGCATCACGTCGAGCGGCTCCTTGAGCAGCGCCTCGACGGCGTCCTGTCGATCCTGCGTCGCGCTGCAAATCGTATCGAACGTCCGAAAATTCGCCGCGCGATGCGCCTCGCCGTGCGCGCGCGCCATGGCCTGCCCGACTTCCTCGCCAATGGCCAGGGACTCGCGCGCGAGCATCGTGGTCTGATTCGCGACGCCGATGCGCGCCAGGTCGCGATCCGGATCGAAGTTCGGCGAGGCGGCCTTGGTGAAGCGCGTCAGAAACGTCGTCCGATCGCCGCGCCCCTCGATGTAGTCGCAGACGATACGCGCCTCGGCCATGTCGCGCACCACGAGATAGTGCCGGTCCTGATATTTCTCGACCTGCGAGGCCGTGGCGCGGGTTTCTTCGTGATAGTACTTGCCGTGGATCAGCGCCGTAAACCCATCGCGCGCGTAGGTGTCGACCCGTTTCCAGACGTTGAGCACGGAGCCGCAGGTCGTGTCGACCATGACCGACCCTTTCTCGCGCAGCGTCTCGAAATCGCGCATCGTGACGCCGAACGCGGGCAGGATGACCACGTCCGCTGCCCCGACACCGCTGAAGTCGAACCCATCGCGACCGGACGCGAGGAACTCGATCCCCATCTCCCGCATCTTCGCGTTCACGTGCGGATTGTGAATGATCTCGCCCGCGAGGAAAATCCGGCGCTCCGGGAATTTCGTGCGCGTCTGATACGCGTATTCGACCGCGCGCTCGACGCCGTAGCAGAACCCGAACTCGCGCGCGAGGCGGACCGTGACGCCACCGGCGCTCAGCTCGTAATCGCGCGCGCGCAAGAGATCGACCAGCCGACCGGAGTAGTCCGCGGTCAGCGAGTCCTGCACCTCGGACTTGAGCCCGAAGCCCTTACGATAGTACGTGGAGGAGGTCTCGGACGCGGGCATGGCTGAAATCTAGTGCGTGAGGTGCGTGCCCGAGATCTGTGCCGCCGGATCGATGGTCAATAAGCCGGTGCCTCCATCGACCAGCCAGTCGACGATGACCTTTGAGCAGGGATTCGTCGGAACCGTGAGGTTCTGAAGCGGGGTGAGCACGCATGTTCCGCGGCTGCTCAACGCGTCGACACCAACGGATGCGGTGCTGTCGACGAGCAACGCCCCGGTCGTGTCACTGTACAGCGTCAGCGACCTCACGAGCGTATCGGGCTGCCCGGTCCCGGCCGGCACGAACCGCACGCGCAGGTCGACGAACTGGTTCGGCCTGGTGCTTGGGGCCCACGCCGCGAGCCGGTAGCTCGAATCGGTGATCTTCTTCCCGGCCACGCTGTCGGGGTATGCGTCGACTTCGGTCAGCACCTCGAAGACCGCCAGCTCGCCCCGCGCCTGGACCGAGAGGACGGTCGGGCTGGCGCCGCGGGCGAGGATACTGGCGATAGCCTGGTACCATTGCAGGCGGACGTCGGCAGGGTTCGACGCCTGGAGCTGGCCCGCCAAGGTATCGAAGTGCAGCGCCAGCGCCGCCGCCGTTAGAGGCGGCGGCGTGCTATTGGTCGATTGATCGCTGCCACACGCGACGGCGGCCAGTACCCCCGCCGCGAGTGCCACCCAGCGCATCATCGCTCGGCGACCTGAGTCCCAGCGGCAGGCGCCGCCTCCTTCGCGGCCCCCAGATCGAGCCGAACGCCTTGTATCGATTGCACTGGCATCTCGATGCGGCCGCCTCCGGTGAGGCGAACGTCGAGGGCCCACTGGAGCGTCTGGTGCACGCACCGGGCGCCTGGCCCGAATGGGTCGGAGTGGAGCGCGGAATACGCGCAAGCGCCACCGAGCGCGGACCGCGTGACACTCACGGCGCCCGAGTCGCTCTGCCGAAAACCGGCCGCGCCGGTCGTGTAGGTGACGATGCCGGTCGCCGATCCGCGCATCGCGACAACCCCGAGCACGAACGCCGACGGGTCCCACCCATCCCATGCGATGACGACGAACTCCGAATCCCCCGTAGCGGGGCCCACCACTCCCTCGTAGGAGAGCGCGTCGAAGCGTCGGGCCGCGCCGTCGGCCGTCATGACCACCGGCGTCGGCCTCAGGCCTCGCGAGAGACCAACGGCGACCTCGCGCAGATACCCGGCGCGGACGGCGTCACCATCCGCCGTGGCGCGCTCCGCCAGGTTGTCGAAGTGCAGCGCCAGCGCTCCGGTCTTCGGACCCGTGGCCGAGCCCATGCCGCATGCGCTGAGCCACACGGTCAGGGTTAGCGCTATCGCGGGCCGTCCAAACGGGGTCATCGGACCGAATCTAGTGTACGACAACAACGCCAGGGGAGTAACCCGACGGCAGACTCCACCGCAGGGACGGGCTGAACCGCAGACCGAACTGCCAGAGGAGCAGCTCCCGATTGCACTGCTGGCCACCGACGTTGTCGTTCGCGATCGATGACACGGTGACGAACGCGCACACCGCGCCAAAGACGCCGAAGTCTCCCTCGATCGACCCGGAGTCAGCCACGGCCACCGTGTTACCCGCGACCAGTGCGCCGGACGTCACGGTGTCCGTCGTGTCCGAGGTCACCAGGTGATTCGCGAGACCCAGGGCGGCGAGCTCACTCTGCACTTGCGGCGCGATCCCCGGATTGCCGGTGCGCACGACGATCATCGTGTCCGCGTTCACGCCCCGCCAGCCGACGAAAACGAGGAGAGAGTCCTTGACGCTGTCGGGCTGCGAGGAGTTCGTCACCACGCTCGCCATGGTCCACGAGACGGTGGTGAAAGTCGCGGTGTCCTTGGCGCCCAATCCGTTCGACAGTATCAGTAACCCGGGGGTCGTCCCGTCGGCGATTGCGCGGAGGGCCAAATTGAGCGCGGCGACCCGATTCTCTTGCGAGGAGGCGCTGGCCTGGGCGGACAGGGAGTCGAAATGCAGGGCGATGGCCGTGTCGGGCCCGAGGACCTTCGCTGAGTCGTCGTGGAGACACCCCACGAGTACGCAGGCCACTGCCAGGGCGACCAACCTCATGTGACGCATATAGATGCCAGAAATTAGGGTTGAGTTCGACGGGGCGCCACTATTGACGTTTGGTGCCCGAGCGTACGTTTCGGCCAATGCGTGAGGCAGAAGGACCGCCTGAGCTGAGCCGGCCCCCGGCGCTGCTCAAGGGCGATACAATCGGCGTCGTGGCTCCGTCGTACGCGCCCAGACCCGGGTGGCTGTCCCGCGGCGTGAAGGCCCTGGAGCGTGCGGGATACAGCGTGATCCTCGATTCCGAGCTCTCGACGCTCCGTCGATTCCAGCGCGCCGAGGACGAGCGGCGGGCCGAGAACTTCATGGGCATGTGGCTGGAACCACGGGTCAAGGCCGTTATCGGCGGCACCGGAGGATACGGGGCCGTCCGCATGCTGCCGCACTTGGAGCCGGAGATCTTCCGCCTCAACCCCAAGAGCTTCGTCGGCTACTCGGATGTCACGGCCCTGCACCTGTGGCTGATGCGTCGCGCCCATCTGCGGGTCTTTCACGGTCCCACCGTTGATGATCTCATCCCGAGTACCCGGGATCCGACGATGTCGTCACTTCTCGCGGCGCTGACGACACCCCGTCCCACGACCCGCATCGGGCGTGATATCGCGCGCGTTGTACGCCCTGGTCGCGCGGTCGGCCGATTGACTGGCGGCAATTTGTCTTTGGTGCAACAATCGATCGGGACGCCGTACGAGATCGACACGCGAGGCGCCATTCTGTTCTTGGAAGAGACACGGGAGCCCATGTCCGTGGCCGATGAGCGACTGGTGCATCTCCGGGCGGCCGGTCTCATGTCACAGGTCCGTGGTGTTGTATTTGGACAGTTATCGCTCGATCGATCCGAGGAGGACGAGTTCGAGGATTTTCTCACGGACCTCGTCTCCGACCTCGACGTGCCGATCATCACGGACTTCCCGTCAGGGCACGAGAACCCCAATTTGACGTTGCCACTGGGGACGGAGGTCGAGCTGGTCGCCGATGAGCACACGGGTTGGCTCGTGTACAAGGAAGACGCACTGATCGCGCCACCGGCCTTGGTGGGCGCGAACAGCGCCGCGGCCGCGGCGGACTGAGGGAGACGCACACACGCATGCGCCTCTGGCTGGATTTCGTGAATACCGCATCAGGCCGCGGCGACGTCCTGGATGACTTCTCGGCGTTCCTCGCGTGGCTCTCGGCCATGGGCGCGGTCGATGGCGACCGCGTGGGCGGCATTCTGCGGCGGGCCGAGCAGCAACCCGCGGGCGCGGGCGCGGTGCTGGCGGATGCCCGGCGTGTGCGGGCGGCCCTCCGGACGCTGGCCGAATGCGGCGCGTACGTCGAGCGCGCGCGCATCGAGGCCCTCTCGGAGATCAATCGCGTCCTCGGCCGGAGCGCCGGCACGCGCCGCGTCGATCTCCGGCCCGATGGCCGATTCGTCCGCACGTTCGCGCCCGTCGGCGACGCCTTCGCCGGCCTCATGATTCCGGTCGTCGACTCGGCCGGCGACGCGCTCGTGACCGGCGAGCTGACGCGCGTGCGGCGATGCGTCGGCGCCCGGTGCACGCGAGTGTTCCTCGACGTGACCAAGAACGGGCGCCGGCGGTGGTGCGACATGGCGACGTGCGGGAACCGCGCGAAAGCCGCGCGGCACCGCGAACGTCAGCGCGAAATGCGCGTCAGCTGATCGTTTAGCTGATCGTTTCGACGATATCGATATCGCGGGCGCGCAGCGCCTCAATGTATCGGCGCGCCGGCATGCTTTCGTCCGGCGTGTACACGCCCGGCTGGCCCGCGGCGTTGCACGCCTGGAACTGGCCGGTAATCGACAGCGAGTAGCCCGTCGTGCGCATCATCGCGCTGATGCCACGCGCGGCGTCGTAGTAGTCGATCAGCTCGAACGCAATGCGCTTCGGCGCGCCCTTGGACGAGCCCTCGACCTCGACGCGAAGCGCGACGAGATCCTTGCCCTTAGGGCGCGTCAAGTGCGGGCTCATCGCGGCCACCGCGACATCGCGCGGTGCGATCTTCGTGCCCTTGACGTTGATCGGGGCGACGTCCAGCAAACCCAGTTCCCTGATCGCCGCCATGATATGGGCGTGACCAGGATAGCGAAGAGTCTTGTACTCCATCTTCGGAATCTTCCCCTCGTACCGGAACGCCATCGTCGACAGGCCGCCGGCCGTGTGGAAGGCTTCCAACTCGCCGACGGGCGCGGGGAACTTGACCGGCTCGATCTCGGACAGGGCTTTCACTTGCTGGCGCTTGCCGTCGCGCAGGACCCACGACAGCGTCGTGTAGTAATCCAGCACGCCTTCCAGCGAGTAGACGATCTGGTAGTTGAGCGGCGGCTCGGGATTCTGCGGGAGTCCGCCGACGAAGATCTTGACCGACTGCGTGCGGTCGAGCTGCGAGATACCGTGTTGCGCGAGAATGTTCACCATGCCCGGCGCGACACCGCAGTCGGGGATCACCGTCACGCCCGCATCCTGCGCTCTCGCGTGCAGCTCTTTTTGCTGGAACACGATCTCGGTGTTTCCGCCGAGGTCGCAGAAGTGGACCTTCGACTCGACGGCGAGACGGGCCAGCTCGAGGTTGAAGTAGTACGGGATCGCGCTCATCGCCGCGTCGCCGTGCTGGAAGAACGCACGGACGGCCGTCGCGTCGCGGACGTCGAGGCGTGTGGGGATCAGCCTTTTGCCCACGTATGGCGTGAGAAATTCCGGCAGGCGATCGACGTTCAGGTCCGCGAGGCGGACTTCGGTTACATCCGGATTCTGTAAGAGATCATAGGCGCACGCGGAACCCTGGAGTCCGGCGCCGAGAACAAGCATTCGCATGACGGCAAATTTAGCCGCGGGTCACGCGATAAATCGCCCCCGCGGCATCATCGGACACGAGCACACTTCCGTCGCGGGCGACGATCACGTCGACGGGTCGTCCCCAGCGACTACCGTTGTTTCGCTGCCATCCAGTGATAAAGTCGTCGTACCCGACTGGCTTCCCGCCATCGAGGTGCACACGCACGACCTTCGCCCCGGTCGGGATGCGGCGATTCCAGGATCCGTGAAACGCCACCAGAATGTCGCCGCGATAGAACGTGAGTCCGAGGGGAGCCGAGTGCGCTTGAAATCCGAGCACGGGCGGGATCTCGCGTTGACACCGCACGGGATCATGGTACTCGGGATTGGGCACGTGGTTGCCATAGCAGTATGGCCACCCATAGTCCCCACCGTCGGTGACGATGTCGAGCCGATCGGGCGGAAGATTCTCGTGATTCGGCTCGATGTTATCGCGCTCGTTGACGGTCGCCCACAGCGCGCCATCGGTGGGCGCGATGGCGAGACCCACGGCATTGCGCAGTCCGCGCGCGAACACGCGCCCGTGCGATCCGTCGGTATCGTACCGCATGACGACCGCCCGATCGGAATCCTTTTCAACGCACAGGTTGCAGGATGATCCGATCGAGACGTACATCGTACTGTCGGGCGCGGGGCCGAACACGATGGTCCGCGTCGAGTGCCCACCGCCGCCGGTGTAGTGATTGAGCACCGTGCGCGTGCCGCCGGCGATGCGCACGACACCGGTGTGTCCCGCGATGTAGAGCGCTCCGCCGTGGAACGCGAGCCCGTGCGGCCCATCGAGCCCGGACGCGAACACCGTGACGCTGTCCGCGACGCCACGCCCGGTGTCGACGAGTCGCACGACCTGTCCGAGCTCCGGCTCGCTCACGTAGACGGCGCCGTCCGGCCCAACAGCCATGAACCGCGCGCCGGACACGTGCGCGAACGTGGTGACCTGAAACCCCGGCGGCGCGTGCAGCTCATCGCCGGGGACTCTCCGGTGTCGCATCGTGACCCACGCACCGAGCAGCGCGGCCGCACCCACGCCGGCTACAATGCGGAGGCCCATACTCACTTCAGGTCACCGGTCCGCGTCTTTGTCCAAACGATGATGGTCGTGCATGACGTGCCTGGCTTCTGGTACTCCGCGGGCGTGTCGACGTCGCTGTAGACCTCGACCGCCTCGACTTCGTTCGGGTGCATGAAGTCGTTGATGTCACCGGGCGTTGCTTCTGAATACGGCGTGCCGTCGATGACATAATTCACGCACCCGTTCCCCGTCGTGCCGCGCGTGCCGGTCAGCACGGGCTGGCCCGTTGAGTAGTCGACGCGGATGCCGGGCATGGTCGTAAAGATGTCCGTCATGTAGGTCGGGATCTTACTCTCGATCTCCTCGCGATCCAGGAAATGGCCGAGGCCCATCTTCTTGCGATGGTCGTAGCCGACCTGCGCCAGGCCCTTCGCCGCTCCCGTCGCCTCGACCTTGATGGTCGGCAGTGAAGGCGGTGCAACCGGCAGGATCACCCTGGTCGTGCTGGTGGCCCTCGTCGACAGGTCGACGGGCTGTGTTGTCGGAGCGTACGCGACCTTACGAACGAGGAGCGTCTGCGTGCCGGAGGGCAGGTTTCTCAGGAAGAAGTTCCCGGTGCTGTCGGTAATGGTCTTGGACGCAGCGCCAATGACGGTTACGTCGGCCCCGGCCAGCGGCCTGTCCGCCGCGTTGACGATGTGACCGGTGAGCATCGCATGCCCGGTACGGAGGCCGACGACTGCCGGCTTGGGCGCCGCGGGCGCCACCTTGGTCGCCGACGCGACCGCCGTCGCCGACGGGAGGGTGTCGATGACCGGGGGCGGTGGCGCCGTGTCCGGCTTTGCCGTGTGCAGTGTGACCAGCTGTATGGTGTTCTCGCTGAAGTTCACGGGAATATCAGCCGTGGATATGCCGTTGAACGTCGCGCGCACGGCCGCCTTTGTGCCGACCGGAATGCCACAGATCCGATACGCGCCGTTGGCGTCGACGATCGATTCGCGCTGGCGCAGGATCGTGTGGAGGCCGATCTCTTTGCCGACCATGATCTGCGACCACGCCAGGGAGACCTTGGCGCCGGTCGACGGCGCGTCCGAGTCCGCGTCACGCACTTGGCCGATAACGGCGCCCGGGCCGGTTTTCTGCTTCTCCGGCGGGCAGAACGTGTTGACGATCGTCGTCGCGCTCGGCGTCGCCAGCGCGATCAGCGCATAGCGGCCGGCGGGAAACTCGATCTCGTTCGTCGCAATCAGCACGCCCAGCGAGTCCAGCAGTGGGTGCGACATGTTGAGCTTGTAGTTCCCTGGCGGGATGCTGTCGATTCGGAATTTCCCCGTCGAATCCGTCGTGCCTTTGCGGTCCGTGCCGACGATCGACACGACGGCTCCTACCAGGGGGCCACCATGGATGCTATCGCCAACCACTCCCACCGCGCCCGACACCGGCGCGCCTGCGTTCGCCGCTGGCGCCGGGGCGCTCGCCGGTGGCGGCGGCGCGGCTGTGGGCTTCGATTTCGACGACTGCGCCTGGGCCAGCATCGGCGCGATGATAAGGGCGGAGAGCCAGCGACACTGCATATCGAATAGTATCAGCCGGACTTACCCGCCGCCCCCGAATAAGCGCATGATGCGCGAGGCCCGATTCGGCGTCGTCTGAGCGGCATCGGTGAACGCGTCGGCAAACTCCGGAGCCGTGCGGTACCGATGTTCCGGATCCCGCTCCATCCCCTTGAGCAGCACTTTCTCGACGCCAGCCGAGAGGTTGAGCTCGGGCTTGAGGCGTCGGATGGGGATGGGTGCATCGCGCAGCCGCGCGATCATGAGCTCCTGCTGGGATTTGCCCTCGAACGGCAACTTGCCGGTGAGCATTTCGTACGTCATGAGCGCGAGCGCATAGACGTCTGTCCGCCCGTCGAGCGGCTTCCCGCGCAGCTGCTCGGGACTCATGAACTCGGGTGTCCCGAGCACGATGCCGGTCGCGGTGAGCTTTTCGAGCTCGGCCCCGGCGCGACGCTCCTTCGCGAGCCCAAAGTCCATGACGACGGCTTTATCGTCCGCCGTCGCAATGATCACGTTCTCGGGCTTCAAGTCGCGGTGCACGATCTTGAGATCATGCGCGACCTGGAGCCCCGAGGCGATCTGCTGCACGTACTTGACGACGTCCGCTAACGGCAACTTGCCGAGGCGATACGTCTTGTCGGCCAAGACTTCGCCCTCGATGTACGGCATGACGATGTAGACCAGCCCTTCGGCCGTCTGCCCGAGGCGCTTGATGTGGCAGATGTTCGGGTGCTCGAGCCGCTGGCCGACATCGGCCTCTCGTCGCAAGCGGGCCATCGACGTCGAGTCGGTCGACAGCGTCGGCGACAAGACTTTAATGGCCACCCGCTCGCCGTTCTCCTTGTCGACGGCGAGGTAGACGAACGACATGCCACCTTCGCCGAGCTTGGACTCGACCCGGTAGCGCCCGTCGATGGTGCGACCCGAGAGCGTCGCGTACTCATGCGGCGCGGCGCCGCCGCGGGCCGAGCCAATGGCGGCCGCGTTGGCGATGGCCGCCGCCCCTTTGGGTTGCAGCTTCGTCCCATCGCGTGTGCAGAACTTCGCGGTATCCGCGTAGGTCGCGCCGCAACTGGGACAACGAAGGGACAATGGGACTCCGGGTGTTACGTTCTCACGCAGTTGCGTCCATCAGCCTTGGCACGATATAACGCGGCGTCGGCCTGAGCAAAAAGATCCTCTGCCGTATCCACCCTGACGGATGGAAAAGTTGCGACGCCGATGCTCGCCGTCAAACGGAGCCCACCGCTCGACCCCTCCGCGCCGATCACGGCAAACGGTTGGCCCTCGACCCGTTCTCTGATGCGTTCCGCAAATGCGACAGCACCGGCCTCGGCCGTCTCTGGGAGGACGACGACGAACTCCTCCCCTCCGTATCGGGCCACCACGTCGACGCTTCTCACCGCATGTTGCAGTAAGAGTGCAACCTCCCTCAGCGCGTCATCGCCAGTCAGGTGGCCATACGTATCGTTGATCCGCTTGAAGTGATCGAGGTCGATCATAAGCAGCGTCACCACCGAGTTGTACCGCCGCGCACGGTCGAGCTCCGACGTCAATCGCAGGGTCAGCGCCCGTCTGTTCAATACCTGCGTCAGCGGATCAGTGTGAGCCAAGGCCTCGAGTCGGGCATTGTCGGCTTTGGTCATCTCGATGACCTGGGCGCGCTGGATCGTCGCCACGGCCGCCTTGATGACGGTGTCCGCGAATTCGACGTCCTCGGCGGTCAGTGGCGGCTCGTCCCCGGTCCTTCTCAAAAAGAACACGCCGGCCTGCGTCCGATCGAGACTGAAAGGCAGCGCGATCACTGATCGGATCGAGACCCGGGTCCCCTCTTCGATCCACGACCGCCTGATCTCATCGTAGACGGGACTCGTCGACAGATCCTCGATGAGAATGGGCCGCCCGCTATCGAGGGCCGCGCGGATTTCGGGATAACGAGCGAGCTCGATCTCCAGATTGCGCAGCGCCGGATTCTCGTAGGCCGTCGCAACGATGCCGAGGCGATCGCCGGGTCGAGCCAAGATCACCGAGCAATGCGAAAGACTCAGCGCGCGTGCGACGCGCCGCGCGAGGATGTGATAGATCTCGTCCGACGAGAGATCCCCAGTGACCTCGTGGAGGATGTCGACGAGCTTGCGGCGGCTCTCGGCTTCTTCGCGAGCACGCCGGAGCTCTTGCTCGGTCGTGCGCAACGCTTCATGGGCAGAGCGCAATGCCGCGCGGATGCGCAGTTGCGCTTGGATCCGCGCGAGGAGCTCGCGAACACGAAATGGCTTCCGGACGAAGTCCGCGGCCCCGAGGCCGAGCGTCCGAACGGCAGCTTCCTCGGGAGGCAAAGCCGAAACCATCAGAACGGGCAGGTCCCGCCAGCGCTCATCCGACTTGATGCGTTCGAGCGTCTGATAGTTATCGGCGCCAGGCAACGAGACGTCGAGCAGCAACAAATCGGGCGGCACGTCGTGCTCCAGCCGCTCAAAGAGGGCCTGGCCGCCGTGCGCGGCGCTGACGTCGTAGCCCTGCTCCTTGAGCACCCAAGCCATAGTCTGCAGCACCGCTGGATCATCGTCGGCGACGAGGATCCGCGTATTCGTCATCATGAACGACAGCCGCAGAGGCTCACGCGTTCTCTCTCAGGGTCGGGTGTGCCGCAAGAAGCGACCTCGACTAATACCCCACGAACATCAATTCGACTAGAGACGTCCGTTTATTGCCGGGCGTCACACTGCGTCGTCCGGGGCCCCGGCCGGCGCCTCGTCGGTCTCACCCTCGCCCTCTTCCTCAGGCACCACCCGAGCCACGGCCGTCACGAGATCGCCGTCGTCGAGTTGCACGAGCTTGACGCCCTGAGCGATCCGACCGGTCACACGCACCTGCGCCACCGACGAGCGGATGATCACGCCGTGCTTCGTGATCAGCATGATCTCGTCCTCGGGCAGGACCTCCATGATCGTGACGACGCCGCCCGTGCGCTCGGTACGGTTGACCGTGATGATCCCCTTGCCGCCGCGCTGCTGGACCCGGTACTCCTCGAGCTTCGAGCACTTGCCCATCCCCTTCTCGGTGACCACGAGAACGGTCGCCTCGCGCTTGATGACGACCATGCCGACGACCTCGTCGTCCTTGCTGAGCGCAATGCCTTTGACGCCCGTGGTATCCCGGCCCATGGCGCGGACGTCCGACTCGTGAAACCGAATGGACAAGCCGTGGCGGGTGGCGAGGATGATATCGTTCGTGCCGCTCGTGATCTGGACGTCGATCAGCTCGTCGCCCGGCTCGACCTTGATGGCCTTGATGCCATTGATCCGCGGATTGGCGTACTCGGAGAGCACGGTCTTCTTGACGGTGCCGAGCTTCGTACAGAACAACAAGTACGCCTCATCCGAGAACTCGGTGACGGGCAGCAGCGCGGTGATCTTCGTCTCGGGACTGACGTTGATCAGATTGACGATGGGCTTCCCCTTGGTGGCCCGGCCGGCTTGTGGGATCTCATGCACTTTGAGGCGGAAGCACCGGCCGTCGTCCGTAAAGACGAGGATGTGATCGTGCGTCGAGCCGATGAACAAGTGCTCGATGAAATCCAAGTCTTTGAGATCGGCTCCTGACGACCCTCTCCCGCCACGCCGCTGTTTCCGGTACGTCGAGACCGATGTGCGCTTGATATAGCCGGAGTGGGACACGGTGACGACCATGTCTTCCTCGGCGATCAAGTCCTCGATCGTGAACTCCCCCTCATCGCTCGTGATCTCGGAGCGGCGCTCATCCCCGAACTTCTCGGCGACGCTGGTGAGCTCGTCTTTCAGCAGCTTCATGCGCTTCGGGCGCGAGTCTAATAAGGATCGCAGCTCTTTGATCGTCGCCTGAACTTCCTTCAGCTCCTCTTCGAGCTTCTCGATCTCGAGACCGGTCAGCTTCGCGAGGCGCATGTTGAGAATGGCCTCGGACTGGCGCTCGCTCAGCTTGAAGCGAGTTTGCAGCTGCGTGTTGGCCGTGGGCGTGTCTTTGGCCTTGCGAATCAGCTTGATGACCTCGTCGATGTTGTCGACGGCGATCTTCAAGCCCTCGAGGATGTGCTCCCGCTCGAGCGCCTTGTCGAGCTCGAACTGCGCCCGGCGCACGATGACCTCGTGCCGGTGCACGAGGTAATGCTCGAGCAGCTCCTTGAGCGCCATGACCTTCGGCACCAGCTGCCGCGTCTGTGGATCGGGCACAAGCGCCAGCATGATCACACCGAACGTCGTCTGCATCGTCGTGTGCTTGTACAGCTGGTTCAGCACGACGCGCGGAATGACGTCCCGGCGCAGCTCCATGACGATGCGACGGCCCTCTCTCGCCGTCGTTTCATCCCTGAGCGCCGTGATGCCTTCGAGCCGCTTCTCGTTCACCTGCTCCTTGATCTGCTCGACGAGTTTCGCGCCACTCACCTGATACGGGAGCTCCGTCACCACGATCTGGGATTTCCCGTTCTCGCGCTCCTCGATGACCGCTCTCGCGCGCATGACAATGCGACCACGGCCGGTCTCCTGATAATCCTTGATGCCCTGCCTGCCGTAGATGTACGCCCCGGTTGGGAAGTCGGGCCCCTTGACCATCCGCCGCAGCTCGGCCGGCGTGAGCTCGGGATTGTCGATCAACGCCAGACACGCGTTGACGACCTCGCGCAGGTTGTGCGGCGGGATGTTCGTCGCCATACCGACCGCGATCCCGGACGAGCCATTGACGAGGAGATTCGGGAAGCCGGATGGGAGAACGCGCGGCTCTTGCAGACGATCATCGAAGTTCGGCGCGAAATCGACGGTGTTCTTGTCGATATCGGCGAGCATCTCGATGGCCATCGCCGTGAGGCGGGCTTCCGTGTACCGATACGCCGCCGCGGAGTCACCATCGGCGCTGCCGTAGTTCCCTTGCCCATCGACGAGGGGATATCGCAGCGAAAAATCCTGCACCATGCGCACGAGTGCGTCGTAAACCGACGAGTCGCCGTGCGGGTGATACTTTCCGAGGACGTCGCCAACAACCGTCGCGGCCTTTTTATACGGGCGACCGGGCACCAACCCCAACTCGTTCATCGCAAACAGCACCCGGCGGTGCACTGGCTTGAGCCCGTCTCGCACGTCGGGGAGCGCGCGTGAGACGATGACGCTCATCGAGTAATTGATGAACGACTCTTTGATCTCGTCGTCGATGAGCCGCGGGAGAATCCGCTCGCGATTGTTCGGTGCCGTCATCCGCGAAACTTAAGCTTTGTGACTGCCTCGGCGCAACGCGAAGGCGACGCGGCAAACGCCGGTCAGCCAACTACTTAGCTGGTGGCTCCGCCTCGCGTTCGCGCTCCCCGCGGGACCGCTCGGCGCGATAGCGCTCGTACCAGGCGCGCGTGATCTCACCCGCCAGATCGCGGTTGCCGAGGCCGAACGCCAAGGCCAGCGCCAAAGCGACCGCGCCGAACAGAATCGCGAACGCCGTCGTCACGATCTGGGTCGCGACGCCGAGCTCCTGCAGCGCCATGAACACGGCCAGCATGATCACGCTCGCCCGGGCCACGCGAGCGAGCGTCGGCCCGCCGGCCCAGCGGCCGACGGAGGCCGAGATCAGCCCGCCGACGAAGGCGCCGAGCACGTTGCCGATCATGATGATCACGATCGCGCCGATGATGCTCGGGATGTAGCCGACGAGCTCCGTGAACACGCCAGACAGCGACTCGCCGAGGGCGTCCGCGGCGACCAGCAGCACCGCGAACATCACGAACCAAAAGACGAGATTCGCGGCGACCCGCGTGGGGTCCATGTGCGAGCCCGTGCGCTCGACCGCCTCCATCACGCCGCCGCGCTCGAGCATCGTGTTGAGGCGGATCCGCCGCAGCAGGCGCAGCGTCACGCGCTCGATCAGTGCCGCGAGCAGGTACCCGACAAACACGATCACGAGCGCGCCGAGCAGCGGCAGGACATGCCGCGACAGCTCGATGAAGCTCGCTCGGATCCGATCGAGCATCGGAGCCGCCCCTACGCTGTCAGCTTGGATCACGTCCTCGTTCCGCGCTTGACGTCAAAGATCGCACTGCGACGGCACGACGGACAGATGAGCCAGTCGCGAGATCTGGCGTACCCGAGGCCAAACGAGCCGCCGCCGAGGCGTTTGCGTCGCATGGCGCCGTTGCAGCGGGGACAGACCGGATCCTGCCCGGCCGAGAGCGCGGCGCGCATGGTGCGCAACTCGGCGACGGTGTACTGGTCGGTCACGGTGCTATCCGTAGCACAATCTTCCCGAATTGCCCGGCGGTCGCCATTCGCTCGTACGCCGCTCGGCCCTCCTCCAGCGGATACACCGCATCGATCGGCGGCAACAGGCGTCCCTCCGCCAGTTCCTGGGTGACACAGTCGAACTCGCGGTCGTTCCCCATAGTCGCGCCGTAAATCTTCCATTGGTACCAGAACAATCGCCGGACATCGATCTGTACCATCGGCCCCGACGTGGCGCCACACGTGACGAGCCGCCCACCGCGGCCGAGCGCGAGGAGCGATTTCTGCCAGGTCGCCTCACCGACGCTGTCGAGGACGACATCGACGCCACGCTTGTTCGTCCGTGTGCGGACCTCGCGGGCAACGTCCGTCGTGTGGTGGTTAAAGCCCTCATGGGCGCCCAGGGCCCGGGCACGGGCGAGCTTCTCATCGCTGCCCGACGTGACCCATACGCGGGCGCCGCGAGCCAGCGCGATCATCATGGCCTGGAGCGCGACGCCGCCGCCAATGCCCCAGATCAGCACTGTATCGCCAGCCTGCACTTGGGCCTTCGTCACCATGAGGCGCCAGGCGGTCAGCGTCGCCAGCGGGAACGCCGCGGCGACGTCCATTGGAAAGTGCTTCGGGATGCGTCGCACGTTGAAGTGCGGCACCACGATCTCCTCGGCGAACGTCCCGGGCAGTTGCTCGCCGAGGACGCCGAATTTCACGCACTCGGACTGTTCGCCGGCGCGGCAGTACTCGCACGTGCGATCACTGATGCCGGCGTTGACGATCACATGATCCCCGACCACGACCGAGTCCACCGCCGCGCCAACCTCGGCGATCACGCCGGCGGCGTCGCAGCCGAGGATCCACGGCGGGACGATGTGGACGTTCGGCAAACCGCCGACCACGAACAAATCCAGGTGATTGAGCGCACCGGCGTGGACGCGGATGCGGACGTCGGTTGGAGCGGTCAGCGCCGGAGAGGGCAAATCGGTGCGGTACTGAAGCTGATCGAGCCCTCCATGCGCCGAGATCGTGAGTCCTCGCACCCTGATACTCGTCGGTTATATTTTCCAAGCGAAAGCTAGGGGGGAGCGCGATGATTGCCATAAAGGTTCCGCCGCTCGGTGAGTCGACACCAGAGGCGACCGTGTCCCGGTGGATGAAGCAGCCCGGTGACGCGGTGGCCGCGGGAGAGACCGTCGTCGAGCTCGAGACCGACAAGGTGACGGTGGAAGTGCCCGCCATCCGCGCGGGCGTTGTCCTCTCGCAGGCGCACAAGGAGGGCGACACCGTCAAGGTCGATGAGATCCTCGGTGAGATGGACGACGAAGCGGTCCCCGCGACGGTGGCGGCTGCCCCGGCTACGCTCGGCGCGACGACACTCGGCGCTGCGCCGGCGACCGCGAAACCGGCGCCGGCGCCACCGGCGAGCGTTCGCGCGGCACCCTCGGCGCAACGCGTGGCGGCCGAGCGCGGGATTGACCTCGCGACCGTGAAAGGAACCGGGCGTGGCGGCGTCGTGAGTAAGCCCGATGTGCTCGAAAAGGCGCCCGCGCCAGTTGCGCCCAAAGCGCCGGCGGCGCCGGCAAACGGAGCGCGCGAGACGCGCGAGAAGATGTCGACGCGGCGGAAGCGGATCGCCGAGAACTTGCTGTTGTCGCAACAGTCGACTGCGCACCTGACGACGTTCAACGAAGTCGACATGTCCGCGCTCAGCGCATTACGCGATCGGCAGCGCGACAAGGTCGAGAAAGAAAACGGGGTCCGGCTGACGTACATGCCGTTCTTCGCCAAAGCCGCCTGTCTGGCGCTGAAACAATACCCCGTAGTGAATGCCCAGATCGACGACGACTCGATCGTCTACAAACACTATGTCCATCTCGGCATTGCCGTCGCGTCCGATCAGGGCTTAGTCGTCCCGGTCATTAAGGACGCTGACTCGAAAGGCATTATCGAGGTGAGCCGCGAGATCACGGCGGTGGCTCAGCGGGCGCGCGATGGGAAGCTGACGCTGGATGATCTCGCGGGCGGCACGTTCACGATCACGAACGGTGGCGTGTTCGGTTCGCTCGTCTCGACGCCGATCCTGAACTATCCACAGTCCGGAATTCTCGGACTGCACAAGATTCAGGACCGTCCGATCGCCCTCAACGGCCAGGTCGTCATTCGCCCGATGATGTACATCGCGCTCTCCTACGATCATCGTCTGGTCGACGGCCAACAAGCCGTGCTCTTCCTGGTCCGGATCAAGGAGCTGATCGAGGACCCCGCGAGCATGCTCATTGACTGACGTTGTCATCATCGGGGGTGGCCCAGGCGGGTACGTCGCAGCACTGCGGGCCGCACAGCTGGGCTTGGAGGTCGTCTGCGTCGAGCAAGACAAAACGCTCGGCGGCACCTGCGTCAATGTCGGCTGCATCCCGTCGAAGGCGCTGCTCACGAGCTCCGAGCACTTCGAGTTTACGAAGCTGCACGCGGCCGAGCACGGGGTTCAACCGGGCATCGTCACGCTCGATCTGCCACAGATGCTGCGCCGGAAGGATGACGTGGTCTCCCAAAACACAAAGGGGATCGAGTTTCTCTTCCGGAAGAACAAGATCACGTGGGCGAAGGGCCGGGGCGTACTGCGCGCGGACAATCAGGTCGACGTAACGGCCGCCGACGGCACCGTCACGTCGTATCAGGCAAAAGACGTGATCATCGCCACGGGATCCGTCGCGATCGAATTGCCGTTCTTGAAATTCGACGAGCAGCAGGTCCTCTCGAATGTCGGCGCGCTCACCATCCCCCGTGTGCCCGAGCACCTGGTCGTGATTGGTGGCGGGGTCATTGGGTTGGAATTGGGATCCGTGTGGCGCAGGCTGGGAGCCCGAGTGACGGTGCTCGAGCTCATGCCGAGCATACTCCCCGAGTTCGACGCCGACATCATCCGTGAGGCCGAGAAGATCTTCAAAAAACAGGGCCTGACGCTACGGACCGGTGTGCGCGTCACGGGGGCGCACAGACTCGAATCGAGCGTTGTGCTGGAGATCGACACCGGCAGCGCGACCGAACAGGTCGAGGGCGACTACGTGTTGGTCTCGGTGGGACGCCGGCCGATCCTCACGGGGATCGATGCGGCGGCACTCGGCCTCGACCTCGGCACGCGCGGCGAGATTCTCGTCGACGAGCAGATGCGCACGAACCTGCCGCACGTCTACGCGATCGGCGACGCCGTCGGCGGAAAATTGCTCGCGCACAAGGCGATGGAAGAGGGCGTGGTCGCCGCCGACACGATCGCTGGCCGCGCGGCGCGCATGCGCTATCACTCGGTGCCGAACGTCGTCTACACGTGGCCGGAGATTGCATCGGTCGGCTGGGCCGAGCACGAGGTCCAGGCCTCCGGGCGAGCCTTCAAGGTTGGCCGCTATCCCTATTCGGCCAACCCGCGCGCCCGGACCATGGGCGAGAGCGGCGGCGGGTTCGTGAAGTTCATCGCCGACGCCGAGACCGACGAGATCTTGGGCGCGCATCTCATCGGGCCGAACGCCTCGGAGTTGGTCGCCGAGATCGTCCTGGGCGTCGAGTATCGGGCGACGGCCGAGGATATCGGGACCATGATACACGCGCATCCGACGCTGGCTGAGGCTACCAAAGAGGCAGCGTTGGCCGTACACGGCGAGGCCCTGCACATCTGACGACGGTTGCAGCCGTCATCCGCCCTCTCGCCGCCCGCGATGAACGGGCAGCCCGTGCCCTATTTACCGGAGCCTTCGGCAATACGCTCTATGCCGCCGCGCCGCGCTTCGCGCTGGCGCGAGCGCTCGCGGCCGAGTCTCCGATTGAGTCGTCAGGGCTAGTCGCCGAGGCCGATGGCGGGCTGGTAGGCGTCGCAGTGTTCGGCCTCGTCGCGGGCGCCGAAGGCGCCGCGAAAATGCACGGCATGGCGGTAGCGCCCGATGCGCAGCGGCATGGCATCGCCCGAGCGCTAGTCGAGGCGTTTGTGGGCGAGCTTCAACGCCGAGGCGCGAGGTTTGTCGTGGTGGAGTTTCCCGATGCGCCCGAGCTCGCGGGCGGCCGCACGCTGTTGCAGCAGGCCAAGTTCGTCGAAGAGTCGCGAGTGAAAGACTATTTTCGCGATGGGATCGCCCTGGTATTCCTGCGCCGCGACTTGAGTCGATAGCGAACGCAAACGATCAGCGACGCGAACATAGCGAACGCAAAATGGGGGACCAGGCGAAGCCGGGCCCCCCAACTCAGAACCTTTTTAACTAGCGGCGAATCGTCGCGCCGATCGCGGCTCCGAGGGCGAGCAAGCTCGTCGCGGCAGCTGCCACGGCGATCGGGCTCATCGCGATCGGCCGGCTCCACCACGGCGTAGCCGTCGCGGGCGCCGTCGCCGGAAGCGCGTCCATGATCTTCTGCGTCAGATCCGCGGGCGTCACCAGGTAGCGCCGCTGCTCGAGATCCCGGTCGACCCGCTTCCAGAACTCGATCTGCCGGGTCGCGTCAGCACCCGAGACGGCCGTCTCGGGAAGCTCGCCGTCGAGCCACGCGTGCACGAGATCCGACGTGTGCGTGCCTTCCGTGCCGCCGATCGGGACTTCCCGGTCGGAGACGCGGCGCACCGGCTCGCGCGACGACGGGCGCTTTGCCTCGCCATTGTTTTCGCGCGACTCGGGGGTTGGCGCGTTCAGGTCATCATGCATCACGCGTATTTCTCCTCTAAAAGGACCTGGAGCGCCTCTCGAGCGCGATGCACGCGCATCTTGAGTGCCCCGACTGTAGTTCCGAGCAAATCGGCCATCTCTTCGTACGACCGCCCTTCGACGTGCTTCATCACGAACGCCTCACGAAGCGACGGGGCCAACGCGGCGAGCGCGCGGTCGAGATCGCTTCTCAGCTCCGTCCGATCGAGATCCTCGTCGGGGGTCGCGTATCCAGACGGTTGATCGTCCTCATCGTAACTCAAATGGGTCCGCCGAATGTTCTTCAGCCAGTCCTTGCACCCATTTGCCACGATTCGAAACACCCAGGCATCGAAGCGTCCCCGCACCTCAGCGAGGTGTTGGTACGCTTTGATGAAAGACATCTGCAGGATGTCTTCCGCAACATCAGGGCTCCCGGTCATGCCTAACGCGTGCCGATACAGCGGATCGCTGTACCGCCCGATGAGCTGGCTGAAGGCTTCGCGATTCCCCGCCAGGACCCGGGCAATGATCTGCTGGTCTGCTTCCAACTGATCGGCCTGAGCCGCCGTGACCGTTGTTTTCACGGCGTTACCATAACCTGTTTGGCTCGTACCGGATAGCCCCACGGACGTGCCTGCGTCCTTGACTGGTGCTGTCACGCCGTGATGACGCATTATGCAATACAGAGGTCACTTTCTGATCCGTATGTAATAGACGAGTTCGGTAACACCCGATGCCCGGTACCGCCGATTCGCTCCATCCTGGTCGGCCCGATATCGTTTGTACAGTTGTTTGAACTGTCGTACAGGCTCAACAGCCCGTTGACCGAGAATGTCAAGAAACTCGTCATCGGACAGGATTCCTTCAGTGTTGTAGCTCACCAGGACGTGTCGAGCTCCCGTAGCGCCCAGGAGCTCTGCCAGCGCCCTAGCAGCCCCAGCTTTATTACACCAGAGGCTGGAAGGCGGCCTATCCACGGGAAGCCCGGTCTTTCCCTTGAGGACCGGCAAAGCCTCGAACCACCCCTTGGCGATGATCTCCGGTATATGGTAGTAGCCCGAGTACTGCCGGGCGTTATAGGGTGGGTCCACGTAGAGCAGGTCAACGGGTCCCACCTTTCGGGCGACCGTGGTGGCATCATCGCGATGCGCCCGGGATCCGGGAGCGCGCGAGACTGGTCTGGCCGGCTGCATCCGAAATGTCTTGGTCGCATTCGGCTGCCACTTCTTGATGTAGGCGGCGTAGATGCCCGCGGTATTCGCCACCCGATCCGCGGCTTCGATAATCGAGGCCAGCAAGAGATAGTACGCGTCCTCGCTGACCAACTCGGCCTCTCGCCACCGGTGGAGCGCATGCCGAGCCGCATCGATGCGTCGGGCGTTCTCGTCGGTGAAGTACATCCGGCCACCGGTGGCCGAGAAATGCTGCGAGATGAATCCGTGCTCGGGCTCCACCCACGCCGACAAATATTCGGCGAGCACCGAGAGGCCGTCTCGCAGCACCGGCATATGGGCGATGGCGCGGCGCAGATCGGCATCGCCGGCGGCGGCACGCCGCGCATCCGGACCATGGCGGGCGACGACGTACGCGCGTTGGAACACGTAGGAGTACGTCATGACGTCGCTCGACTCGACGCGCCATCCGGCGGCTTTGAGCGAGCGGGCGACGGATGCGGTTCCCGCGAAGGCATCGTGCGCTCGACCCGGCGTCACGCCGAGTTGGAGCAAGACATCGCCGAGAAAGGGCAGGAGCTTTGTCTTATTGCCGATATACCGCACGCCGGCAGTCTACCACGTCGCCATATGCCCGACAATCACAGACCCGACAAACCGCGCGACGGGTCCGCCGCGATACTCGCGAGTCTGGGTGGTGAGCCGGAGCTCGACGGTGTACCCGAACACGCGCGCCGCGGGCCCGATGTCGTAGGACGAGGTGAATGGCAGGGCGTCGGTGTGGCTGCTCGATCGAAACGTGCTGCCGTCGAGGAAGATGTTGCGCAGCACCCAGTCCTCGTGCGCGCCGACGACGACGTAGAAATCGAACGGCCGCGCCGTGGTATCGCCCCATGGCGTCTCGGAATGCAGGCCGAGGCGTCCGCGCGCGCCGACACTCGTGCCCGTGCGCACGTTGCCGATGGCCGCGTTCCAATCGGGCGCGAGCTCGAATGACAATCCGTGCGGGAGCGTCGACTCGAGCAGGAGATACTGCTCGCCGTATCGCACGATGAGGCCGGGCTCGAAACCGAGCTGATTGCGCCAGCCAGGTACGGGGGGCCCCAGTCGCGTGATCGCGTGGAAGGTGTTCTGCACCCATCCCGCGAGGGACTGCGGGCCGATGACGCCCAGGTCGGTGCTGAACGAGCGGAATCGTTCGCCAGACGTGGTGGACGTCATGAGCTCGCCGTACAACCATCCCGCGTACGGCCGCTGACCGGGACCAGGATCGACAGGGTATCGCGTCGGTGTGTAGATCTCCTGCCCGAACGCGAACTGTTGCGACGCGGGGGACTCGCCATCCGCCGACGCGCCGAGTATCCGGGAGAACAACTTCCACGGATGCGCGATGCCGGACGTTACCCGGAGACCCTGGGTGTAGTTGTCATCCGACCGTCGATGCGATGGCACCCAGACCGCGAGATTGCCATTGTCTTCCTGCACCGACCATTGCGCTGTCCCAACGCTCGGGACAATCAGCCATGCGCAACACATCAGTCGGTCCAGTCGACGCATTTTCCGCCTGCGTGCAAGCGTTCGGCCGATAGAAGTCGACGCTCACGGAAAGAGTTCCTCGCCGAACGCCTTCCATCGCGAGGACCGAACCAGCGCACCATGCTCGTCGAGCGTGGGTGGTGGATAACGTACACGGCCCGGGACACTTGGGCTCACGCCCGTGAGCGGCGAGCACTCGACGTCGCGTAACGACTCCAAAACCGATTTGACAACTCCGTTCGGGACTCCGGCTTGGTCGAGCCGGTCGATCCAGTGGGTCGCCGGTCGCTCCCGTAGCCGTGTCGCGATCGTCTCGACAATGCGCGCTCTCTGCCTCAGCCGCCCAGCATTGGTCGCGAGGTCGGCGTCCGCCGCCAGGTCGCCGAGCTGCAATGCGTCGGCGCATCGCTTCCATTGGGCATCGCTGCCGACGGCCAACACGATCGGCCGGTCGGCGGTCTCGAAGAGTTGATACGGCACGAGATTGGGGTGGGCATTCCCCCAACGCTTGGCGTCCGTCCCACTCACGAGCGCGTTCTGCGCGACGTTGACGAGCGCGGCGGCGGCGCTGTGTGCGAGCGAGATGATGATCCGCCTCGGCCCCGACGCCCGACCGACCAGTGCGCCCAAGATGGCGATGGCGGCGTCTTTACCAGCGATGACGTCGGCGAGCGCGACGCCCACTTTCATTGGCTCGCCGTGGCGCTCGCCGGTTATGGCCATCCATCCCCGTTCGGCCTGCACCGTAAAGTCGTAACCCACGCGCGAGGACTCCTCGCCGAACCCGCTGATCGTGCACCAGATGAGCCGCGGGTGCTGTTCGAGGAGCGTGTCCGGGTCCAGCCCACGGCGGGCCAAGGCACCAGGGAGAAAATTGTCGACGACGACATCGGCCTCAGCCGCAAGCTCTCGGATGAACGCTTGGTCGGCCGGGTCGTCGAGGTCGGCTGCTACACTCCATTTGTTTCGATTAACACTGAGGTAGTAGGCGCTCTGACCTCGAGCGTCGAAAGGGGGTCCCCATCCGCGGGTATCATCCCCCATGCGCGGGCGTTCGATTTTGACGACATGAGCACCCATGTCGCCGAGCATCATAGTGCAGAGAGGGCCAGCGAGCACCCTTGTGAGATCGAGTACTTTGATCGAACTGAGATATAACTGATTCATTACTGTTGCTATAGAGTCGTAACTTTCATGGCAATTCCGCTATGATCGGCATGTTTGCCGCTTGAGCCTTGAGGGAGCGCCGCTTGCGTAGATGACGAACAATCATATACTTACCGCCGCGCGTGGGTCTTAACCACACGGAGCACGCTATTCATGGCGGATAAGCCGCATATACCTGACGCGAAATCCTCAGCGGACCCGGCCCCGTCGACGCCTAACTCGTCGACGCCGGTGGCGCCGAAGCGCAGTCCCGGCCATCGGGGCGCCGACGTTCGGGATACTGTCGCCGAAATGGCGGCTAAAGCTCAGGAGATCAGTCAGGAAGCCGGTAGCAAAATGGCAGCGGCGATGCGCGATGTCATCAGTGCCGCGGCTGGCATGTCCACGTTCGCGGCGGATTCCGCGCGCGACCTTGTCCAGTATATGGTGCGGCGTGGGCAGATGACGCAGGAAGAGGCCGACAAGCTCATCCGCGAGGCCGAGGACGCGGCGGCTAAGCGCAATGTCAACCTGCCGCCGCCGCCGTCAAAGGTGCCAAAACCGCCACCGCCACCGGTTGCGGTAGTCACCGCGCCGGTCGCGCCTGTGCCGGCTCCCGCCGTTCATCACGCGGCGCATCCGGCACCCATCGTCAAGCCTGCGCCGCAACATCCGCCCGCGGTAGCCAAGCATCCCGCTCCCGCGAAGAAAGCGGCCGCACCCGCGCCCGCGAAGCACGCGCCCCCGCGGCCGGTCGCGAAGAAGGCGGCGCCGGCCAAGGCAGTCGCGAAGAAGAAGCCGGCGAAAAAGCGCTGACCACCTCGAGGCCAGCTCACCAGCTGGCCTCTTTCACGCCACTGGACACGGTGTTGCAGAGTACTTTATACTATCAAGCGTGCGAGTGTCTCGACGCCTGGTATTCTTCGTCACGTTTGCCCTCGCCGTCGCGATCATCGGCAATCGCTGGACCGATCCGCACGTCGTATTCTCGAAAGAGAACGTTTGGGATGCGGTCCTCGGAATTGGGTACTGCATGCCGCTCGTGATGGCGCTCGCCGGCGTGCCGATCGCGACTCAATGGTTGCGCTGGGCCCTGAACGGCCTTCTTTGGCCGATCGCGGCGATCGGCACGCTCTTGGGTGCGGTCTTCTTCCTTCTCGCGGCGTCAACACACTGGAATTGCATGCCGGCGACAGTCTCGACGGGGCACTACACGCTCGCCGTCTTCGTATTCGACATGAGTGCGTTCGACAGCGGCGATGTCGAGGTCGATCAAGTGTGCCGCGTCGGTCCCGGTGTCATGTACGCGAGGAGTGTCTGGCACGCGAGTGGGACCGAGGTGCCGCATATCGACGTTGACGCGCAAGATCGCGTCCGTGTCGCGGGCGATGTGGTGCAGCTACATCCGCTCATCTGGCGGTTATGCTGAGGGGACCTTTGCGGCCCCCGGCTGTTTATACTCGAACCGCTGTCCACGGAAATTCCGGAAGACCACGCGGTCGTCGGTGATCTCCTCGACGTACTCGGGGAGCAACGGCACCTTGCCGCCACCGCCCGGTGCGTCGATCACGAAATGCGGGATCGCGAGCCCCGAGGTCCAGCCGCGAAGCGCCTCGATGATCTCGAGGCCCTTCTGCACCGTCGTGCGAAAGTGCTCGCCGCCGGCGACCTGGTCGGCCATGTAGATGTAATACGGCCGCACGCGCGCCTTGAGCAGCGCGTGCATGAGCGCCTTCATCACGACCGGATCGTCGTTCACGCCCTTGAGCAGCACCGTCTGACATCCGAGCGGAACGCCAGCCTTCGACAGGCGATCCAGCGCCGCCACGGCCGCCGGCGTGAGCTCGTCAGGGTGATTGAAGTGCGTGTTCATGAACACGGGATGGTACTTCTGCACCATCTCGCAAAATTCAGGCGTTATGCGCTCCGGCAGGTGCGACGTAATACGACTGCCGATACGAATAATCTCGATGTGCGGGATCGCCCGGAGCTGCTGAAAGAGATACTCGAGCCGGCGATCAGAAAGCATCATGGGATCGCCACCGCTCAGGATCACGTCGCGGATCTCCGTATGCTCCCGGAGATAAGCAAACGCCGAATCGTATTGATTGAGCGGAATCTTCTCTGGATCCCCGACTTTGCGGCGCCGGGTACAAAACCGACAGTACGAGGCGCAGACCGGGCTCACGAGAAAGAGCGCGCGATCGGGGTAGCGATGCGTGATGTTCGGTACCGGCGAGTCTCCATCTTCGTCGAGCGAATCGACGACCCCGTCGACGACGTCCAGCTCTTCGACGGTCGGCACATACTGACGCCACATGGCGTCGCCCGGCGTCTTGATGAGATCGAGCGCGGCGGGCGTGATCCGCATCTGGAAATTATCAAACGCGGGCGCCAGCGCCGAGACGTTGATAACATCTGGCCCGAACCGCTCGGCGAGCTGCGCGAGCGTCGCGACGCTCCGATCCTTCAGGATCTGCTGCCAATCACTCATGCCGCACCAAACCGTTTGGTGAACAACACCCGATCGTCGTCCGGCGCATAGAAGCTCCGCACGCGAGCCGCCTCGGCGTACCCGCGCTTCTCATAGAACGCGCGAGTCGACGCATACGAGGGCCGTCCCGACGTTTCCACGATGAGCATCCGCGCGTTCCACGACGCGAGGCGAGACTCCACGTCGGCCATGAGCGCGCCCCCGATGCCGTGGTTTTGGTGCGCGGGATGCACCGCGATCCAATAGAGGTCGTACCCGCGATCGCTGCCGAGCGTCGGCCCGAAGCAGACGTAGCCAAAGAGCCGCGCCGGATCCGTCGGATCAAACGCCCCGAGGAAGATGTAGTCGGGATCGCCGTCGCCTTCGTCGGGCGGGAAGGCCTCGTCGAACACCTGCATCGCGACCTCGGTCTCGGCGGCCGAAAACGCCCCGGTTTCGAGGACGAGCTTCTCCAACGCCTCACGATCGGACCGTCCGAGCGACCTGGCCGGCGTCACCCGTTCGCCAGCGCGAGATCGACGCCGGAGAGCCGCTGCGTGAGCGTCCAGTCGTCGGGCCGCACGCCGTCGCGCGCCGTCAGCGCATGCGTCGCGATCAACCGCACGAGCGCTGGATAGTCGAGACCGGCCGCCAGCGCCATTCTCGACAGACCGGCACCCGGACTCGCATCGGGGTTGGCATTGACCTCCAACACCCACGGACGCCCGTGGCGGTCAATGCGCATGTCGACCCGGCCGTACCCGGCACCACCTACAGCGCGCCACGCGGCCAGCGCGATCGCTCCAACCTCCGCGGTCAACTGGTCGCCGAGATCAGCCGGACACTGCGGCGCGGCGCCCAAGTCCTCGTCCGATCCGGTGACCCATTTGGACCGATACGAGACGATGCGCCACAGACCGCGCGGCATCGACGTGAAATCGACCTCGGCGATCGGCAGCACCTGGTTGCCGACGATGCCGACGTTGACCTCGCGGCCGTCGATGTACCGCTGCACCAGGACCTCGTCCCAACACTCGTGCATCGCATCGACCCGTTCGGCCAACGCGCGCGCCGTCCGCACGACCGACCGCTGCTCGACGCCCAGCGACGCATCCTCGGCCGCTGGCTTGCAGATCGCCGGGAACCCGACCGCCGGCAGGCCAGTGCCGCCATCGCGACGGACGATCGCCCAGCGCGGGACCGGCAGCCCCGCACGGTCGAGCATCGTGTTCACGAGATGCTTGCGGAGGCAGAGGGTCGTGGTCGCCGAGGAACTGCCGGTGTACGGGAGCCCCATGAGCTCGAGCGCCGCGATCACCGCCGGCTCGAGCGCGGCGACGCCGTCGACGCCCTCGCACAGATTGAACGCGAGGTCGAACTTTGCCTTGCGGACGCGTTCCATCCATCGTGCGTCCGGGTTGACCGGAATCCGCACGGCCTCGTGCCCGTCCTCGGCGAACACCTGCTCGACCGCCTCGACCGCCTCGAGAATCAGCATGTCGGGCGTCTTGCCGAGCGCCGAGGCGCCGTCGAAGAGGATCGCGACTTTCATGCGGCCCCCCGCGCGGCGAATCGCACGGCACTCCAGAGCGGGATGCCCTGACGCTGCGCCGCCAGCATCAAACAGGTCTGAATCAGCTCGTCGTACGACATGCCCGCGGCCCGCGCGGCTTTCGGGAAGCAGGAATTATCTGCCGGGTCCGGAAGAATGCCCGGGAGCGGATTGATCTCGACGACGCACGGGACGCCATCGGCGTCGAGCCGGACGTCGACGCGCGACCAGTCGCGGCAGCCGAGGACGCGGTACGCGGCGAGCGTGACGCGCTCGATCTCGGAGCGGAGCTGGTCGTCGATCGGCGCCGGGCAGGCGAAGATGTCGAGCGGATGGTCGGGGCGATCCCAGAGCCACTTGGCTTCGAACCCGTAGATCGGGAGCGCGCCGGCCGGCAACGCGCCGAAGTCGATGCCGACGATCGGCAGCACCTGAGCATTGCCGCCGTTGCCGAGCACCGCGCACGTGAACTCATCGCCCGGCAAGTACTCCTCGACGAGCACGGGCTGGGTGTACTTGTCGAGCAGGAACCTGACCTGAGCGTCGAGCTCCGCCGGAGTCCGGCAGAGGTTTCGCTCGGTGATCCCCTTTGACGATCCCTCGTGCAGCGGCTTCGCGAAGAGCGGGAAGCGGAGTCGGCGGAGACGCGTGAGACCGCCGGAAAGGTCGTCGCCGTGGTTCACGACCTGGAACGCCGCGGTCGGGATGCCGTGGTACGACAGGACCTCCTTGGTCCGCGCCTTATCCAGGCAGAGGGCCAAGGTGAACGGGTCGCTGCCCGAGTAGGGAATTCCATAGAACTCGCAAATCGCCGGGACCAGCGCTTCGCGATTCGCCCCACCCAGTCCTTCGACCATGTTGAACACGATGTCGGGGCGCGTCTCGCGCAGCCGCTCCGGAAAATCCATCGTGGCCTCCAGTCGGACTACCTCGCCGAGCGCCGAGAGGGCGTGCTCGACGGCATCGATCGTCTCCTCGTCATCCCACTCAGCGTACTGATCGTCCACGCCGGTCGGTCGACTGGGAGGCTCCTCGTCGGGCCGTGCCTCGTCGTCGTCGCCCGCTACCAGCATCGCTTCGGGCTCTGGCTTTTGGTTGTACGTGAATCCGATTCGCGTCATCCGGTCCTTGCGTGCGTTGAGCTCCGTGCGACGACGAGCAAGAGCGATGCCAGTTACGAATTGGCGGGAGTATACCGGTCGCCATTTTGTAGCGCAATGACCTTTATCACGCGTGCGGGGAAAAAGTTCGCGATGTGCGCGAGAGTCTCGCGATATGCGAGGAGTCAGCGACCGCTAAACCTTGTGATAGCCGACGCGCGCGGCAGCGCGGCGGTCGGCTGCGTCGTAGATCTCGAAGTCGGAGAAGAATCCCGGCGCTTCTTCCTGGAGCAGCTCGAGGACGGCGACGGCCATCCGACGAATTTCCAGATCGGCGCCCTCACCAGCCCGGAGCTCCAGCATCGTCCGCCAGGCGCGGGCGTTCGCGGTGACCACGATCTTCGTCTCCGTCGAGTTCGGGAGGACGCCACGCGCCGCTTCCCGCGCCATTTTCCGCCGGTGCACGCGCTCCGGGATCCACGCGTACTGCTCCATGAGCTCCCCGACGAGCTTCACGTACGCCGCGAGCGCCCGATCGATCTCTTCTTTCCAGGTTTTCTCCAGGGCCTCATCTCCAAGGATTGCCGGAGGGACGACGAACGCGGCGTCCGACTCGTCCACGTAGCGCTGGCTGAGTTGGGAATACGCAAATCCCGCTCGGTGGCGCACCAGCTCGTGGGTGAGCGAGCGGCTCACACCTTCCAGGAGCACCGTGTAGTTCGCGTGCTCCAGGACGCTGCCGTGTCCCTGCCTCTTAATGTTCTCGAGGTAGTCTCGCGTGCTGCGGCCGGCGGGATTCGACTGGCTCATGTAGCACAGCCGGCCGGCAAACTCGGCGAGCCGCTCGCCGTCCGTGCTCGGGCCCAACCAGTTGACCTCGAGGTGCTCGGGCGCCGAGAAGCTGGGCCGGGCAAGCATCGTCACGATCGGAGCGCGGTAGAGCACGGATCAGGAATTCTCCGCAAGAAGAGTGAGCCGCGGCGTGGCGTAGGCCCGCTCGCGTTCCACGCGCGCGAGCGCACGCGCCGCGGCCGGGGGCGGCGGCGGGAGCGCGGGGTCGTACTTGATGTCGCCGAGCGATTGCTGTCCCGGCAGCGGGACCTTCACGCCCGGATTGAGCCGGTGGTCGGGATCGAACGCCCGCTTCACCTCGGCGAAACGCGCGAGTGTCTCCCATTGGTGCCAGACTGTGTCCAATAATGGCGTCCGCAGCCGGCCATCGCCGTGCTCGCCCGTCAGCGTTCCGCCGAGTCGGGCGGTGAGCGCCGCGACGTCGGCGAGCAGCACGGAGACACGGTCGCGCCAGGATCCGTCGCGGACGTCGATCAGCGGATTGACGTGCACGTGCGCGTCGCCCGCGTGGCCGAAGATCACGCCGCGTACGCTCTGACTCGCCAACGCCGTCCGCACGCCCCGCACATAGTCGGCCAGTCGCGCCGGTGGGACGCAGCCGTCCTCGATGAACTGCATGGACTTCAATCCCGGATCCAGCCGATTCAATATCGGACTGGCCGCGTGGCGTAACTCCCAGAGCGCATGCTGCGCCTCCGGGTCCTTCGCCACATCCACCCGGCTGGCCTCTGGGAATTCGACGGCGGGCACCTCACCCTCGAATTCCATCAGCAAGACGGCTTCAGTGTCTGTCGGACGGTCGACCTGGGCAAAATCCAAAAACGTCTTGTCGAGCAGCTCACAGGCCGCGGCCCCCGCTTCACGGGCGACCGCGGCTCCGGCGACCGCGCCGTCCAGTGTGCGGAATGCCGCCGAGATGCTGGTGGTCGATACCGGACGCGCGTCCAGTGCCAGCTCAATGCCGACAAAAAAGGCGAGCGTCCCTTCGCTCCCAACCAGCAGATCAACGAGATCGCCGCCCAAATAATACCCCGACGAATTCTTGCGCACGGCCAGCCGCTCGGTCTCGCTCCATTGCTGCGGCACGCCTCGCCGAATCACCTCACGCCGGCCGTCGGCAAAAACGCAGTCGAGCGCCGTGACCCATGGGCGCATCGAACCATGACGCAGCGAGTGCGCGCCCGCGGCATTGGTCGCGGTCATCCCGCCGATGGTACAAAACGCTCCACTCGATGGATCGACCGGAAAGCGGAGACCAACGCGAGCGGCCGCGGCATCGACACGAGAGCGGATCGCACCTGGGCCAACCATGATGTGGCCATCAGCAACAGGGCCGATCGTGTCCAGGCGGCCGAGATCGACAATGACACCGTTGCCCACCGCGCCACCGGACATGCTGCTCCCCGAGCCGCGGGGAATCAGCGGCGTGAGAGTCTCGTGGGACCAGCGAGCGAGCGCGATGACGTCGGCCGCGTCGACGGGGACGGCGATGGCCAGCGGAGTCGCGCGGGCGATGCCAGCCGCCTCGGCGTAGACCGCCCGGGCAAGCAGATCATCGCGAAAGACACCGCGAAATTCAGAGGGCGGTCGGAGTGGGTGGATCAACGGTATAGTCGTAGAATCCGCGGCCCGACTTCCGGCCGAACCACCCGGCCAGCACCATGCGCCGCAAGAGCGGCGGCGGCGCGAACCGCGCCTCGCGATACTCGTCGAACATGATCTCGGCGATCCGACACGCCGTGTCGATCCCCACGAAATCGAGCAGCGTCAGCGGCCCCATCGGATGCCCGGTACCGAGCCGCATCGCGGTATCGATGTCGACCGTCGATCCCACGCCTTGCTCCACGGCTCGCACGGCATCGAGCATATACGGCACGAGCAACCGGTTGACGATAAACCCGGACGCATCTTTTGCACGTACCGGCTGTTTTCCGAGATGACGTACGAACGCTTCCGCCGCCTCGATCGTCGCGACACTGGTCCCGATGGTCGGGATGACCTCGACGAGCGGCATCACCGGCACCGGATTGAAAAAATGGAGTCCGATCATGCGATCCGGACGGCCGCTGGCGGACGACATTGCCGCAATGGTCAGACTCGACGTATTCGAGGCAAAAATCGTCTCGGGCTTGGCGAGCCGATTGAGCTCGCGCCACAGATGATTCTTGACCTCGAGGTCCTCGACCACCGCCTCGATGACGATCTTCCCGACGGCCGCCGCCTGCAGGTCCGTCCCGAATGCCAGACGGGCCAACGCCGCCTGGCAATCGTCGTGACTCAATTTCCCGCGCTCCACGGCGCGTCCCAGCGACTTCTCGATCGACTTGCGGGCCCGGTCGGCCAACTCCGACGAGACTTCGCGTACGTACGTGCCCAACCCCGCGCGAGCGGCCACCTCGGCGATGCCGCTCCCCATGAGCCCACCGCCCAGGACGCCGACGGAATCGATCATCGGCGGATGTCTCCATGTTCGAGGCGATCGAGCACTTGCTCGAGCGCCAGTTGCGTACGCTCCACCGTCTCGCGGTGACGCCGAGCCAGCGCGTATCCGCCGACGAGTCCGGCCACGACGGGTACGGCGGCGATGGGAAAGATCGCGATGACCGCGAAATGGGCGACCGACGCGAGGCCGGCCACGACCCCGCCGCTCACCACGCCGCCCACGGCCACACCAGCGCCCTGCTCCAGTCGCTCATTCCGCGTGCGCGAGACGTCGGCGTCGAGCCGCACCGTCACGCGCTGCTCGTCGACCGGAATGACCGTGGCCGCGATCTCACTCGCGTGCTGCAGATCGAATCGCCAGCCGCCAATGCGACGGAACATCGCCCAGAAATCGCGCCGCGGCTCCCACGTCCATCGCTCGGCGTACCGGCGCTTGATGGCGAGGCTTTCCTCGCGCGTCAGCGTCGCATTGAGCGCCTCGAGCGCCGACGCGGGTGTCCCGGCGACCGTTCGACTCGCCGACGCCCAGCCGGCACCCGCGACCTGCGCGCGAAGGCCCCGCTCAGTCGGAATGCCGACGCGCGTCCGCTCCTCGGCGATCGCCTGGCGAAGGTGCATGACCGAGAGCCCCACCTCGGCGCCGGCGGCGATCACTTGATCGTCGGAAAGCAAATCCGGCGCGTCGTCCGCGCTGATCGAAAGGTTCTGGAGCTGGGCTGCCCGGGCGAGTACGCGCTCGACCGCCGCACGGTCTAACGCATTGCCCGAGGGTGCCACCGGAACTGGGAGATCAGAGCCCATCGTACTCGAAAAGTAGCCTATTTCATCTCCAGATCGATCTGGTGGCTCAGCGCGTCCCGTATCGCATCAGGCAGGGGGAACGCCGTGGCCAGGTCGGTCCCCGCCCGCGACGTGCGCAGGTAATAGCGGGCGTACCCGTCGGCCAGCTCGGGCGCGGCCTTCGACAACAGCATATACCCGCCGCGAACGCTGAGCGCCTCCGTGTACTGCTCACCGATCCCATTCCTGCGCTGGGAAATTGTCGTGGCCGCGGCGAGCGCATCCTCGCCGACGGCTCGCGCCGCGACGTGCGCGACGACGTAGATCACCTGCGCGGCGTCGGCGACGCTGTCCGGGAACGGCGCGGCCAGCGACGTGCGGCCGTTCGGCTCCTTGTACGTCACACCCGCGCCATCGACCGGGAGCGACAGAATGATCTCACCCGTCGGCTGGTGCGTTGCCGCGAGGAAGTGATCGAGCTTGGGCTCGGTGAGACGCCATAGCGAGTCCGCCGCCACGAGCACCGGCCGGCGTCGCCGTTCCTCGGCCACCCACCAGCCGTGATAAAACTGCGTCCGCGCGCCGTTGAGGCCCTTCGCGAAATTGAGCAGCCATTCCCGATCGGACGTCGACGAGAAGTAGTCGGCCAGATGGCTCTCGACATCCGGCACGATGGCCTTCTTGTTCTTCTTCGAGTCCGTTGGAGGGTGCAAGTACAGGTCGATCGCCGACTGCATCTCATCCCACGTCCCGGCATCCAGCGCCAGCGCGCGGGCCTCGGCCAGCTTTGGCGTCTGGTCCCAGCGGGCCTGCAGGCCATCGTGCACCGAGTCGAGCGCGGTCAGGATACTCTGCTGATTCTGGGCCAGCGCGAGCTGGTCCAAATAGTCATGCCGGTACACCGGCACCTTCGCCGTCGTGTCTGTGTTCAGCTCGGCGAAGCCGGTGAGCCAGAGGTCGACGTGCTCTCTAGTCTTTATGGGCCACTGCGCCTCCGACCGGCCCGGCAAGAGGACGCACACGAGCACGGCTAGCAGCGGGACGCGCTTCACGACAGTGATTCGATGACGACCGCGATGCCTTGGCCGCCGCCGATGCAAGCGGCGCCGAGTCCCCATCGCTTCCCGGCGCGGCGAAGCGCGTAGATGAGATGGGTGGTGATCCGCGCGCCGGACGCAGCGAGCGGATGGCTCAGCGCGATCGCGCCACCATGCACATTGAGCTTCTCGCGCGGGATCTGGAGCTCGCGCTCGACTGCGCACGTCTGCGCGGCGAAGGCCTCGTTGATCTCGATGAGATCTATATCGCTCAGCGATCGCCCGGCCCGTTTGAGCGCAATTTGAGCAGCAGGCACTGGCCCGATGCCCATAATAGTTGGGTCGACACCAGCCAGCCCCCATGAGACGAGCCGGGCGAGGGGTTTCAGTCCACGCGATTTCGCGAACGTATCAGACGCTATGACGAGCGCCGCCGCGCCGTCACCGATCCCGGAGGCATTGCCCGCGGTCACCACACCGCCTTCTCGAAACACGGGCTTGAGCTTGCCGAGCCCTTCGAGCGTCGTATCCGGCCGGGGGTGCTCGTCCTTGTCGAACGACTTGCCTTTCACAGGCACCGGCACGATCTCGTCGGCGAACGAGGCCGCGGCCGTCAGCTGCTGCGACCTGAGCGCGAACTCGTCCGCGCATCCCCGGTCGAGCTTATAGCGCCTCGCCAGATTCTCGGCCGTCTCGCCCATCGAACACCCGGCGTACGCGTCAGTCAGCGACTCCCACAGCGAGTCGGCCAGTGCGGGGGACGTGCCGAGCCGAACACCCCAGCGGATGTCGCGTGCCATATGCGGCGCCTGCGACATCGACTCGCCGCCGCCGACGAGACAGACATCGGCATGCCCCAGCAGAATCTCCTCGGCGCCGCTGACGACGGCCTGAAATCCCGATCCGCACAGTCGATTGACCGTGAGCGCCGGCGTCTCGATCGGGGCGCCGCTTTTGAGCGCGACGTGCCGCGCGAAGTACGGGCTGTCGGCGGTCGTCGGGATGACGTTGCCAAAGATCGCCTGCGAAATATCAGTCGGCGCTACGCCTGACCGTTGTATTGCGGCTTTGGCCGCGACGACGGTGAAATCGACTGCTGTCGTATCCTTGAGGGCGCCGCCGAATGTCCCGAAGGGCGTACGCGCCCCCGAGAGAAACACGATATCCATAGCCGAGAAACCTAGCCCTCGGTATCGCTCTCCACGAGATCCGAAGCCTGCGTCTCGACCTCACGTCCACACACGGGGCAGAAGCTCCAGTCGACCTCGAGCTCGGCGCTGCAGGCGGGACAGAGTTTCACCGTGACGTTCTGCCCGCAGTATGGACAGAAGGTGATGCGACGCCCGTCAGGCAGCGCACCCCCGCAAAACGCGCAGGGCCCGGAGGCGAGAATTGTCGTCGGCGCCGTCGCGCGCGGCGATGCGACCGGCGAGACGGTCGGCGTGATCGGCCGCCCCGAACGCCGCATGGTCTCGTCGAGGCGCGTCACTGCCTCGGCCGAGATCTCGATGAGCGACGCGGCGTAGTTGCGATAGCTGATCTTGGACGAGCCGTTGGACGGGCCGCTGAGCGCCTGCTGCATCGCGGCATCGCCCGATACGTATTCGCGCTCCCCAGCGAGCAACCGCGTCAATGCGAGCTCGTAGTCTTCGTGCATCTCGATGCCGAGCTCATTGCGATTCGTGCGGTACGGCACGACGCTCTGATAGACCTCGGCGACCGGGAAGGGGCTCGTCAGGTACTGCGGATATTCGGCGCGGATATTGACGACCAGCCGTCGAAAGAGGCGGTCGAGATCATCCTCAATGTTTTTTTGCATCGTCGACCTTGTCCATCTGTGCGTCGACGTCGGTCTTCACGTTGTCGCGGTTATTCCCGCCCACCCGCTGGACCAGCCGCGCGACCACGTTCTCGTCGTTTTGTTTCGCATCCTGAAACCCGAGGCCGTACCCGACGCAGACGCCGATCACGACCAGGATGACGTATTTCAGCATACCCTAGCGACGCGGCAACTCGCGCGAAGCAACGAATGCCGTCGCGTCTGGAAACTCCGCCAGTGGCCGTAACTTCCGTTGCGTACCCAACCAGGCGTCGAACCCCGACGGCACAATTCCTTCGGACGCAGACTGGTCGGCCGCCGCGCGCGTCGCGAGATGATTCGCGTACTCGTTCTGCGGGTGACCATTGTGCCCTCTCACCCATCGCCAGGCGACTTGGTGTCGCCCATCGCACACGGCCTCGATCGCGTCCATCCACAAGTCCAGATTTTCTATCGGACCGCCTTTCCGCGTCCACTCTCGGTCGGCCCAGCCGAACACCCACGACGTCAATCCATCGATGAGATATCGCGAGTCGCTCGTGAAGACGACACGAGCGGGCTTCGAGAGGAGCTGAAAGGTCTCGATGACGGAACGCAGCGCCATCCGATTGTTGGTCGTCGCCGACTCCGAGACCCACACATCGCGGCGTTCGAGAGCGCCTGACTTTCGGCGATACTCGAGGAGTGCCCCAGCCCCCCCGGGGTTATCCCCCTCCTTCCCGTTGCCCAGGCACGACTCGTCCGCGTAAATCGCGACCAAGGGCTCAGCGGACGACATCTATAGAATCGACCTCGTCGATGTAGAGCGTGATGCGTTCCCCGGTCGTGGGATGGCGGGCTTCTATGGATTCGCGGCCGCTGGTGAGCACGAGCCGCGTTGGGACGACGACGAATTCGGTGCCCCGTCGATACACGGCGATCCGCGTGCCATTCGCGATCGCCCGCTCGAGCGCATCATATTGAAGGTGAGTAAGCTCGGCCATTTGCCTAATAACCTACTGCGGCACGCGTGTTGCGCGTTACCGATCCATGGCTGACGCCGCCGCCGCGTTCGCGGGCCGGACCCTGATCCTGCTCTCGAACCGGGAGCCGTACGAACACGTCTCCCGACGCGGGGAGATCGAAACGCGCTACCCGCCTGGCGGGCTCGTGAGTGCGCTCGATCCCACGCTGCGCCGGACCGACGGTGTCTGGATCGCGTGGGGCTCGGGCTCGGCCGATCGCGTCACCGCCGATGCGTGGGGGCGACTCCAGGTCCCGCCGCCGCCCGACGACCCTGCCTACACACTGCGCCGCGTGTGGCTCGATGAAGCGGACGTCGAGGGCTATTACCTCGGGTTCGCGAACAGCGTGCTCTGGCCGCTGAGTCATCTCCTGGTCCAGCATTATCAATTTCGCGCTGACCAGTGGGAACGGTATCGCTCGGTCAATATGCGATTCGCGGATGCGGTGCTCGAAGAAGCCCGGCGCGTCGGTGGCCAACCTATCGTCTGGATCCAGGATTATCATTTCGCGCTCGTCGCCGATCAGGTCCGTGCCAGCGCTCCCGATCTCTTCATCCACCAGTTCTGGCACATCCCGTTCCCCCCGACCGAAATCCTGCATCTGCTCCCCTACGGAGCATACGAAGCGATCCTCCGTGGCCTGGTGGGAAACGATCTCTTGGGATTTCACACGGAACGCTACGCGCAGAATTTCCTGAACTGTGTCGCGGATCTCTTGCCAGGAGCGACCGTCGATAGAGAGGCGCATACGGTCTGCTACGAAGGCCGGACCATGTCAGTTGGTGCCTTCCCGATCAGCATCGATGTCGAGCGCTTCGAGCAGCTCGCCGAAGCGCGCGACGTCGCGGGCCACGCCCAAGAGCTCCGGCGCCAGTATGCGACTGACGGCAAGCAGCTCGGGGTCAGCGTCGACCGGATCGACTACACGAAGGGCATCCTCGAGCGTCTCCGCGCGCTCGATCTCCTGTGGCAGGAGTCACCGGAGCTCCGTGGTCGCTTTACGATGCTCCTGGTCGCGACGCCGTCGCGATCGGAGCTCGCGCCCTATTGCGCGCTCCAGGCCGAGACCGTGAGCTTGGTCGAGGCGATCAACCGCCGTTTCGCGACGCCGGGTTGGACACCGATCGTTCTCCAGACGAAGAACGCCGATGCGACCGAGCTCGCCGCCACGTATCGGGCCGCGGATCTGTGCCTCGTGTCCTCTTTGCAAGATGGCATGAATTTGGTTGCCAAAGAATTCATCGCCTGTCAGGCCGACGAGCAGGGCGTGCTCGTCTTGAGCCGGTTCACGGGAGCGGCCGAAGAGATCGACGACGCCGTGCTCGTCAATCCGTTCAACATCGACGGATTCGCGGCCGGGATCCGCCGGGCGCTGGAGATGCCGATCGAGGAGCGCCAGCGGCGCATGCACGCGATGCGGGAGCGCCTGCGCCACGCGACGATCTTCGATTGGCTCCAGTCGATCGCCGACCGGGTGCAGGCGTTGATCGCCGCTGGACCGGACTGCGTCACGCCGTCTTCGTCCACGTGAACGTTGATCGAGACGCGATCGCCTCGCGTCTGTCTGGCACGCCGCTGGTCCTCCTCCTCGACATCGACGGTACGATCTCGGCCATCGCGCCGCGCCCGGCGGATGCGACCGTGCTGCCCATTGCGCTCGACGCGCTGAGATCGCTGGTACGGTCCGATGGCGTCGTCGTCGGGCTCGTCTCCGGGCGGATGGCGGACGATGTTCGCCGGTTGGTGCGAATCGAACCGGTATGGGTCATCGGCAATCACGGCGCCGAGATCGTCTCACCGGATGGTCAAGAGACGGTCGAGCCGAGTGTGGCCGCATTCGAGGGGGCAGTCGCCGCCGCGCGGCGATCACTCGAAGCGAGCGGCGTCGCGGTCGAAGACAAGCGGTGGACGCTGACGGCGCACTATCGGGCGACTGGAATAGAGCCCAGAGAGGCTGTCTCGCGCGTGGCGGCCGAGCATGGGCTCGTCGTGGTGGCCGGGAAAAAAGTCCTGGAGCTGCGACCGCCCGTCACCGTCAACAAGGGAACGGCGGTTGTCGCACTGGCTGATCGCGTCGGAGGGTTCAGGTCCGGGGCATCGATTCTCTACGCGGGGGATGACGCAACCGACGAGGATGCGTTCGTCGCGCTGCGCTCGCGCGACCCACGCCCCGTCACGATCCACGTCGCCGGCGAGGGATCGCAGAAGACGTGTGCGGAGTATATCGTAGCGGACCCAATGGAGATGGGCAGCGTGCTGGCGTGGCTGGCGGAGTTGCGCCGATGACGACATTCACCGGCCGATACGCGGCGATATCCGATTACGGGATCGTCGGCGACCTGCACACGGCTGCCCTCATCTGCCGATCGGGTTCGCTCGACTGGTGCTGCTTCCCGGCGTTCGACTCCCCGTCGGTGTTCGGCGCGATCCTCGACGCCGATCGCGGCGGACATTTCTCGATTCGCCCCGTAGGCGGGTACACGGTGGAGCAGCGCTATCTCCCGGCGACCAACGTGTTGGTCACGAATTTTCACACGCCGGACGGCGGCATCGTCGAGATGACCGATTTCATGCCGATCGCGCCGAGTGGGGCGGCACGGCCGTTCGCCGAGATCCATCGGGGTGTCACCTGCGTGCGGGGCGAGGTCGAGATCGAGATCCGGTTCGCGCCGCGGTTCAACTACGGCGCGGGCGCGTCCTATGTGAACCCGCGCCGGCACGGGGTCCTGGCGACCGACGCCGAGGACAAAGTGCTCACGCTGGCGGCGCCACAGGAGCTCTGGTGGCAGTTGAACAACGGCACGGCGAGCGCGACGATCAAGCTGGTCGCCAGCGAGTCGACCTGGTTCGTCCTGCGATTCGACGACGACGAGGTTCGGGCTGTCGGGTCCTACGAGTCGGAGCGTCGGCTGGCCGACACGGTCTCGTTCTGGCGCGAATGGGTCGGGCGCATCACGTACGACGGCCCGTATCGCGCCGCCGTCGAGCGGTCGGCGCTGACCCTCAAGCTCCTCTGCTATGAGCCCACAGGCGCGATCGTCGCCGCTCCGACGACCTCGCTTCCCGAGGAGATCGGCGGGGTCCGGAACTGGGACTATCGCTTCACCTGGATCCGGGACTCGGCCTTCGTGCTCTACTCGCTCAGCATCCTCGGGCACTCCGAGGAGGCCGACCGGTTCATGTCATTCTTGAAGCGCGTCGCGCGGAAAACGACCGATACGCACCTGCAGATCATGTACGGGATCGACGGCCGGCGAAAGCTGACCGAGGAGGTCCTCGCCAACCTGGAGGGCTACCGCGGCTCGGCCCCGGTTCGCGTCGGAAATGCGGCCTACGCGCAACTCCAGCTCGATGTCTATGGCGAGCTCCTCGAGACGGCGTTCCTGTGGAGCCGGAGTAACGAGGTCAGCGAGGGGACGTGGGTGACGCTCGAGCGCCTCGTGAGCTGGGTGGCAGCGAATTGGCGGCAGCCCGACAGCGGGATCTGGGAGGTGCGCGACACGCTCCAGCACTACGTCATGAGCAAGGTCATGTGCTGGGTGGCGCTCGATCGCGGCATTCGTATGGCGAAGGAGTTCTCGCTTCCTGCTCCCATCGAGCGATGGGAGGCCGAGCGGGACGCTATCCATGCCGACGTCATGGAGCACGGGTGGAGCGAGGAGAAGCAGAGCTTTGTCCAATACTACGGGACGGACGCCCTCGACTCCTCGAATCTCGTCATTCCCATGATGGGCTTCTTGCCGCGCAACCACCCGCGCGTGGTCGGCACGGTCAAGGCAATTCTTCGCGAGCTGACGTGTTGCGACGACGAGATGTGCTATCGCTACCGGAACGACGACGGCCTTCCGGGCGACGAGGGCGTCTTCTCGATCTGCACATTCTGGCTGGCCGAGGCTCTGGCCCTCTCCGGTGAGCGCGAGCACGCCGAGCGGATCTTCAAGCGCATGCTGGGCCATGCGAACCACCTGGGTCTCTACAGCGAGGAGCTGAACCCTCGCACCGGCGAGTTCCTCGGCAACTTCCCACAGGCGTTCACGCACATCGCGTTGATCAACTGCGCGCACGTGCTCGATGTGCTGGCCGAGCAGGACCGCCGGTCCTCCGGGTCGACGCCGGTCGTGTTGGACGAACCGGTCCTGCGATGACAAAGGGACCGGCATCGCGCCGGCCCCTTTGAGACTACTCGGACGAAGAAGCGTTCGGTTAGTCGCCCTCCGTATCGTACGCCAGGCCGTCGGCCTCGCGGAGCGTGTCGAGCAGGTGCTCGCCAGTGAGCCGCATGGCATCGGTGAGCGGCGTCATGGAGAACCCGATGGCCCGGCGCGAGCCTTCCGGCCAGTCCGGCATCGAGAGGCCGGCGACCAGGCGGCGGATCATCTGTCCGAACTCACCGAGCAGCCGGCCGGCGGTTTCGCGCAGCTGATCGAACGGAATAGCGAGATCGCGCGTGACCATCTGACCGGTGGTTGAATCGCGCCACGCGGCGTCGCCGACCGCGCCGGTGTCTGGCCAAATGCCGAGATGACGGACCGTACCCGAGTGCTCGTCCGGCGTACGGCCAGTTTCGACCGCCGCCGCCAGGGCGAGCGCGAGTGATTCCGGCGTGGGGTGCCCATACAGGGTGACCACGTTGCGCGGCGGCCGCTCGGGGTGCAGCAGCGCCGGCACGGAGTTCACGTGCGCCAACACAAGTGAGTGCTCTGGGAGATCCTCGAGCATCACGAGGACATCCATACCCCTACCTCCCTTACTAAAAAGATGACGAACTCCCTCTCTGCATCTACGAGCCGCGCAGGCGAATAGTTCCCGTCTGACGCAACGTGATGCAGCACGGTTCGGCTGCGCCTCACGCGACGTGGTGACCTGCATCACGCTTGCCTACGTGCGATCAGGGTCTATACGGGCAAGAGCTATACCGCCTACGAATGCCGCCGTTAAGACTGCGTAGAACAGGGTTGCCTGCGCCGCGAAGGCCGTCAGATCGTTGCCGAACCGCAACACCGATGATGCAAGCCACACATTGAGCGCCCAGATCACCGCACTGCTCGCGGCCGCGGCGATGATCAGTCGCACGCCGCGCGCACGCGCTGCAAGAGCGACGAACAAGAAGGCCCAAAAGAACGCGATCAGCGTATGGAGGGCGAGTCCCACGAGCGTGGCGGCGGCAACCGACGGCGTGGCGGCCGGCGCGAGCGTCGCCAGTGCTTGGCGCCCCGTGGCCGCAAATGGATTGTAGTGCCCGGGCCTCGCGATCCCCAACATCGCGCCGGCCGTCGCCGACGCCGCCAGGGCGCCGGTGATGAGGCCGGCGCGCACGCGGTTCTCCGTGTTGACCTCAACGTGCACGCGGGAAAAGAAAGTCCGGTCAGGCTGTCCGCGCCATGGACTGTTTGTCCCGCTGCCTTCTCGGAAGGGTTGCCGCGTGTGGACATCGTTCGCACCTTTCCGGTCATGGCGCAGACTGCGGCATTCCCGGCGACGATCCTCGTCGTCGAGGACCGACCCGAGGTCTTGGAGGTCGTGCGCCGGACCCTGGCTAGCAACGGGTACACCGTGCGCACCGCGGAGGACGGCGAGGCGGGCCTCAACCTCGCGCTCGACCTCCGGCCCGACCTCGTGATCCTCGACATCGGCCTCCCGAAGCGCTCCGGGTTGCACGTGGCCCGCGAGCTTCGGAATCGCGCGTATCGTGGGCCCGTGCTCATGCTGACCGCGCTCGATACCGTCTCCGACAAGGTCGTCGGGTTCGACGCCGGCGCCGACGATTACCTGGCGAAGCCGTTCGATTACGAGGAACTCCTGGCGCGGGTCAAGGCGCTGCTCCGACGGTCGACCATCCGCGCGGACGACACCGTCATGCGGGTGGACGACCTCACGCTGTCGCCGCTGACGCGAGAGGTCGTGCGGGCCGGGGAGCTCATCCCGCTGACCGCGAAAGAGTACGCGCTGCTCGAGTACCTCATGCGCAATCAAGGGCGCATCCTGACGCGCGAGCAGATCACGGACGAAGTCTGGAAATCGGACGTCGACGGGTCTTCGAATGTCGTCGACGTCTATATCTCCTATCTTCGTCAGAAGATCGATACGCCAAATCGGACGCCTCTCCTGCACACGATCCGGAAGACCGGATACTGCCTGAGCACCGAGCGGCCGTCTCGTGGTAAAGGCGACCGGGCGTCCGGCGAGCCAGAATAGGCCCATAGTTAACAGGGGCCCGTGATGCGCGTCCAACGTGTATGCGCGCTCATGGTCTAGCGGCCGCCTCCCTGTGCTTTTTAGTCGGCTGCGCGAACGCCCAAAAACTGACCCGGACGCCCACACCTGACTCCGGCCGTGAGCTGACGGCGGATCAGCAGGTGTACCAGGCGCTGACGCGTCTGTCATTCGGCCCGCGGCCAGGCGATGTCGCCCGTGTGCGCGGGATGGGCGTCGATCGCTGGATCGAAGCCCAGCTCGAGCCCGATAGAATCAACGACCGAGCGACCGACGATTTCGTCGACGAGCACTTCGTGGTCGTGACGCAAGCACCGTCGCAACTCGAAGACGAATTCCCGCGCGGCAAAGCCCAAGCCGACACCGCGCTCCGCAAACAAGAAGCGATGAAGCGCCGCCAGATCACGGTCGAGCTGCAGTCGGCCAAGGTCGCCCGCGCCGTGATGTCAGACCGTCAGCTCCAAGAAGTGATGGTCGACTTCTGGGAAAATCATTTCAACATCTTCGCCGGCAAGGGCGGCCCCGAGCAGTACCTCCTGCCGGACTACGACCGGACCGCGATCCGCCCATACGCCCTCGGGCGATTTCGTGATCTCCTCGGCGCCGTGGCCCACAGCCCGGCCATGCTCTTCTACCTCGACAACTGGGAAAGCGTGGCCGACAGCGGCCAGCCCACCCTCGGACCTACCCGCCGGCCATTTCGCGCGCGCAAGGCACGTGGCCTGAACGAGAACTACGGCCGCGAGCTCCTCGAGCTCCACACCCTCGGCGTGGACGGCGGGTACACACAGAAGGACGTGATCGAAGTCGCCCGAGCGCTGACGGGCTGGTCGATTGCCGGCCCACGGCAACCGAACCCGGGCACGTTCGTGTTCCGTCCCGAAGTCCACGATGCCGCCGTCAAGCATGTCCTGGGACACACGATCCAGGCCGGTGGCGGCGAGCAGGATGGCGAGACCGTGCTTGATATCGTCGCCCGGCACCCATCGACCGCCCGCTTTATCGCGAAGAAACTCTGCATCCACTTCGTGAGCGATAGCCCACCGCCCGCGCTGGTCGACCGCGCCGCGGCGACGTTCACGCGGACCGACGGCGACATTCGCGAAGTGGTCCGGACGATCGTGACTTCGCCCGAGTTCTTCTCGCGCTCCGCCTACCGGAGCAAGGTGAAGACGCCGTTCGAGGTCGTCACCAGCGCCCTCCGCGCGCTCGGGGCCGAGGCGGACTCGACCCCACGCTCGGCCCAGGTCGTGGCTCGGCTCGGTGAGCCGCTCTACGGGCACCAGGCGCCGAACGGCTACGCCGAGACGGGCGAAAGCTGGATGAACACGGGCGCGATTCTCGCTCGGATCAATTTCGGGATGGCGGTCGCGGCCGACCGCCTGCCCGGCGCATCGCTCGAACGCTGGCCGCTCGCGGCGCAGTTGGCGAGCGCGCCGCGGGAGGCGCAAGTTGATGGCGTGGTCACCGCGCTCCTCGACGGCGACGCGTCACCCGATACGCACCGTATCCTGTTGACCGGCTCGAACCCGATGCTGACCGAGGCACCATCCCAGACCGGCTTTGCCCAGATAGTGGGATTGGCGCTCGGCGCACCGGAATTTCAGCGGAGGTAGATCATGGAACGCCGGGTTTTCATGAAGGAGGGCGCACTCGCGCTCGTGACCCTCGGGCTCTCCCCGCGGTTCTTGCGGCGCACGGCGTTCGGCATGGAGCTCTCGCACGCGCGGCAAGGGAAGAAAACGCTGATCTGCCTCTTCCAGCGCGGGGCGGCTGACGCGCTCAATATCGTCGTGCCGCACGGCGAGACGGCGTACTACTCGATGCGCCCGTCGATCGCGGTCCCGCAACAAACCGTGCTCGACCTCGACGGCTTCTTCGGTTTCCATCCGTCGTTGGCACCGTTCAAGTCGCTCTACGATCGCAAGCTTCTGGCTCCCGTGACCGCCGTCGGATCGCCGAGCGCTACGCGCTCGCACTTCGACGCGCAGGACTACATGGAGACCGGCACGCCGGACGACAAGAACACGCCCGATGGCTGGCTCAACAGATATTTAGCGGTAAAGGGAACGTGCCAAGAATGTGAGACGGGGAAAGCCACGCCATTCCGCGCGGTCGCCCTCGCGCCTCAAACGCCTCGGATACTGGAAGGCCCCGCGCCAACCGTGGCGATGAACAGCCTGGCCGAGTTCAGCATTCGGGCGACCGGGAATGATGTGGAACGGCTCGAAGCGCTATATCGCACCGGCTCGGCCGATTTGGTCCACGGGACGGGCGCCGAGATGTTCGATGCCGTGAAGATGCTCAAGGCGGCAAATCCACAGTCATACCAGCCCTCGAATAGCGCGGTCTATCCCAGGAGCCAGTTCGGCCAGCGGCTGCAGCAGATCGCGCAGTTGATCAAGATGGACCTGGGCGTCGAGATCGCGTTCGCGGACGTGGGCGGTTGGGATACACACGTCAACCAGGGTGCGGCGACCGGTCAGCTCGCGAATCGGCTGGACGACTTCGCGAAGTCCATCGAAGCCCTGGTGAACGATCTCGGTGATCGCATGTCCGACGTGACCATTCTCACGATGTCCGAGTTCGGGCGCATGGCGAAAGAGAATGGGAATGGCGGAACGGATCACGGACATGCGGGCGCTCTCTTCGTGATTGGTGGCGACGTGAAGGGTGGGAAGGTCTACGGCAAATGGCCCGGGCTGCAGCCCGAGCAGCTCTACGAAGGCCGCGACCTGGCATTGACCACTGACTTCCGGTCGGTGTTCGCCGAAGTCGCCGGTCGGCATCTGGGAGCTGCGCAACTCGGCGATATCTTCCCCGGTTATTCGGGTTCCAAAGGAGACTGGTTGGGCGTCCTATCGGCATGACCCTGCTCCGCTCGCTCATCATCGCCGCCTGCGCGCTCCTGTTGCAGGTGAAGCCGAACATTCATGGGAAAGTCCCGGTGCTCGAGTATCACCTGGTCGGTGATCACGAGAGCATGTACTCGATAACGCGAGCGCACTTCCAGCACGATCTCGAGCTGCTCTACGCGCACGGCTACCGCCCGATCACCGTCTCGCAGCTCGTCGACAAGCAGATCGATGTCCCGCCGGGCATGTCGCCGGTCGTGTTCACGTTCGACGATGCCTCGCCGGAACAGTTCCGCTATATCGAGAAACCGGACGGAACGCTGGAGATCGACTCGACGTCGGCGATCGGGATCTGGCTCAAGTTCCACGCGCAACACCCCGACTGGCCCAATCGCGCCACGTTCTGCCTGCTGAGCGGCGCGAAAGCCGGCCACAACTTCTTCGGCTACACGGGCGTCCAGGGCCAAAAGACGTCCTGGCGCTTCAAGAAGGTGAAGTTCCTCGCCGACCAGGGCTTCGAGCTGTGCGACCACACGCTCTGGCACGCGCAGCTCAACAAATACTCGGACGCGGTCGTCCAAGAGCAGATCGCGCGCAATCAGCTTGCGATCGACTCCGCGGTCCCGGGTTATCGTGTACGGACATTCGCGCTGCCACAGGGACTCTGGCCGAAGAACCGGGATCTCGCGCACGAAGGGACGTGGAAGGACGTCCATTACCAGTTCGACGCGATCCTCGAAGTCGCGGGTCCGCCGGCGCCGAGCCCATACGACTCGGCGTTTCATCCCCTGCGGATGCCGCGCATACAAGCCTTCGGCACCGCGGTCGATCGGATGGTGGCAGACCTGGATCGGACGGGCGATCGATTCGTCGCCAAATAGGTCGGACAGCCTACGGCAAACAACCTACGCCCAAAGCGCCCGCGAGGTATTAGCGTGGGCGCGTGCTCCCCATGCCCCCGCTGGCGGTGCTGGCGTTCCTCCCGCCGCCACTGCTCGCCCATCTGCGCGTCGTCCTGCAGCCGCACCATACGCTGACGGCCTTCGATGAATGGCCGCCGTTCGAGCAGGCGGTCCGACAGTCGACATGGGACGCGGTCGTCGCCGATCCGTGCGCCGAGGGGACGCTCAGGACGGATGACCTGGTGGCACTCATCGAAGCGTATCCCTCGATCCCGCTGACGCTGTACTCGTGCGTGAGCCCGGGGACGCTCCGGTCGATCGCCGAGCTGGCGAGGTTTGGGCAAGGGGCGCACCCGATAGTGCTCCACCGTGTCGACGACGAGCCCCGCCGGTTCCTGGAGCTGCTCGAGCGCCAGCCCGCCAACGCGCTGAGCGCCTCGTTGTTGCGCCGCCTCGAACCGGGCCTCGACCTCCTCGCTCCGCCGCTCGCCCGCGCGGTCGAGCGCTTGATCCGCCGCCCCACGGTTTTTGTGACGGCGGGGGACCTCGCCGCCTCGGCCGATCTCACGGTCCGCACGGTCTACCGTCAGTTGGCCGCCGCCGGCTTCGAATCACCACGCACACTGATCGTCGGCGCGCGGCTGCTGCGCGCCTATGCCTACTCGCGCGACCCTGGCCAGTCGCTCGAAAGCGTCGCCTCTCGCGTGGGCTACAGCGCGCCGCGCATGCTCACCCGCCACATGCGCGAGATCGTCGGCGTCACACCACGCGCCGCCCGTCGACGCATTCCGGCCGAGGAATTCGTGACGACATTGGCCGGAAGACTGTACGCTAAAGCTTCCAGTTTTTGAGCGTCGAGATCGCGTTATCGAGTGCCGTTTGCTGCTCGGGAAGCGTCGCGCGCTTGCGGAGCTCGATGTATGCGTCGAGCGCGATCCCGAGGGCGACCGGATCGTGTTCAGCACCCGCGAGACTGGCCGCGTTATCGGCCAGTGCGGCCAGGGCCAACTCATCGGCTGGAAACCGCTTGTGCACCTGCTGCCAGCGGGACATCCGGTCCCTGGGGTCCGCCTCGGTGATCGCCCAGAGATGCCAAGCGCCCTGATGGTGCGGATCCGCCGCAAGAGCCCGCGCGACCAGCTGCCCGACGGCTTCGGGTCCGCGCCCTGCCATCCAATAGGCGCTCGCCAGAATGACCAGGGCGCGCGCATTATTGGGTTGAGCGGCCACGACGCGCTCGTAGAGGGGACCCGTTACCTCCGGGATGTCACGAAATGGCTCGGCGGCGGCGATGAGCTCATCGACGGAGGCCGCTTCGGCCGCAATGGCCAGCTGCTCGTGGAGCGCCGCGACATTCGCGTGGCGGCGGTAGGCGGACACTGCCGCCGCAACTGTAGGAGTCGCGTCCGACTCCATTGGAAAATCGGAATCCATGCTTCGCCAAAAACTAGCATGGCGGCGACTGGCGTTATGCGACCCTTGCGATTTTACGGGAGACCGGCGATACTCGTATCTTAGATGGGGGTAAGATTCGAGGATACCGAATCACCCCGCTCCAAGCTCCATATCGCGCGTGAACGATCCGCGCTCCGAGGAAATCAGTAGCGCATTTTACTGCGCGATACTCGCACGACCACATACCAAGACAGGTGCATGAACGAACGCCGACGTCCCCATCGTCGCGGCCGTGGGCCTCGCCCATACGGCCGTCAGCAACAAGAGGGCGAACCCAATCCCTATCGTGACGCTTCCGATGAAGGGACGAGCCCCGAGACAGTTGCTGCAACGGGTGTGAGCCAACCACCCGATTCCGAACCGCCCCCGAGCGTGAACGAGCCCCCGCCGGCGCCACGAGAGGCTGCCGATGACGCGACGGGATTCGTGTCCGAGCCCGCCGAAGCGGGCCCCGCTCCCGGACCCTCTACTTCCGAGCCCTCGCAGGGCCGGCCTGACGGTGGCTACCAAGGTCGCCCCCAGCGCAACCAACAGCACAACAATCACCAGCAGAACGGCCGCCGGCAGCAGCAGCACCAGGGTGGCGGACGTGGCCGGCGCAATCGCGGACCGCGGCGAGAGCATGTCGTTCCGCAGGGTCCACCGGTGCCGATCACGCCCGACGGCGAGACCGTGGGCTGGTTCGATTCCTCGCGCGACGGCGGCTACATACGGCGCGCGGCGAATAGCTATCTGGCCGAGGCCGGGGACGCGTTCGTGCCGACGCACTTGGTGCGACAGTACGCGCTCCGGCGCGGCGATGCGGTGGTCGGTACGGTTGGCCGCGATCAACGCGGTCGCGTCACCCTGGTCGAAGCGACCCGCATCAACGATTCCGATCCCGCGCTGATGCTGCGGCGGCCGGATTTCAGCTCGCTTACGGCCGAGTATCCGGACCGCAAGATGTTTCTCGAGACCGGCCGGCCGGCCAAGGGCGGACCGGAGCTCACGCGGCGGGCACTCGACCTCATCGCGCCGATCGGCTATGGCCAACGCGCGTTGATCGTCGCTCCGGCGCGAGCCGGCAAGACCATGCTCCTCCAAGCGGTTACCGAGGGCGTGGCGCTCAACCACCCGAACGCCGTTTTGCTCGTGCTGCTCGTCGACGAGCGGCCCGAGGAAGTGAGCGAGATGATCACGTGGGGCTACGGTGAAGTCGTGGCGTCGAGCTTCGACATGCCGGCTGAGCGACACGTTGATGTCGCTGATATGGTCCTGGAAAGAGCCCGGCGGCTCGTCGAGATGGGCAAGGATGTCGTGATCGTGCTCGACTCGATCACACGACTGGCCCGGGCCCACAACACCGTCGAGCGGGGAACTGGACGAACCCTGTCGGGTGGTCTCGACGCGACCGCCATGGCGAAACCCAAGGCGTTCTTCGGCTCGGCCCGAGCCGTGGCGGCGAACGTCGGCGGCGGGTCGCTCACGATTATCGCGACCGCGCTCGTGGAGACCGGCTCGCGGATGGACGACGTGATCTTCGAAGAGTTCAAGGGCACCGGCAACTCGGAGATCAAGCTGGACCGGTCGTTGTCCGAGAAGCGCATTTTCCCGGCCTTCGACATCGCGACCAGCGGGACCCGGCGCGAGGAAAAGCTGTTCCGGCCCGATCAGCTGGACAACGTCTATACGCTGCGGCGCGGGTTGCAGCAGATGCCGCCCCAGTCAGCCATGGAATGGTTGATCAAGCGGATCGCCGCAACGACCAATAACGACTCGCTCCTAACGGGGCTGTAGCCGGGGGGAAGTGAACCGGCCCGCGCCTTGCTAATTTGCCGGCGTGATCCGTGTCAGGGGCGTAGCGTTTGCGTTGGTATTGGGCACCGCGGCGGCCGCGCAGCCGCCGCGGACGCTCACGCGTCGTGATCGCCCCGAGGTCACCAGCGTCAAAATCGTTGGCCTCAATCACCTCGACGCCGGCGCGCTGGCCGACGGCTTGGTCACGCACGCCTCGCACTGCAAGAATCTGCTGCTCGACCCGTTCTGCCTGGTCTGGAAGACCCCGCTGTTCTACGAGCATGACTACCTCGACCGTACCGAGCTCAAACGGGATGTGCTCCGGGCGTTGATCTTCCTGTACCGCCACGGCTATCACGACGCGATCGTCGACACCGTCCTGACGCCGCCCGCGGGTCTCACCGTCGCGGTCACGTTCAAGGTGATCGAGGGCCCGCCGACGATTCTCACGACGGTCGCGATCGACACCCCACCGCACCTGTTATCAAAAAAGCAGCTCGGCCCCGACGTCGTCCCACTCCGCGTCGGCCAACCGTTCGATCTCTCCCAGCTCGACTCGGCGATCACCAACATCCAAAGCGCGCTCTGGCAACGCGGATACGCCGACGCGCACGTGGACACGTCGACCGTGGTCACGCCGGGCGACAGCGGCAAGCCCCGCGTCGCCTTGCGCATGAAGGTCGTGCAGGGCCGGATCAACACGATCGGGGGGGACTCGATCACCGGCAATCAGAAGGTCGCGAAGTCGGTGATCCGACGATCGCTCGGGTTGCACCCAGGCCAGATCTACCAGCGCGGCCAGAACCCGAACCGTCAGCGCACGCTGTACCAGTCCGGAATGTTCCGACGAGCCGTGATCACCGCGAAGAGGGACACGTCGGCACCGGGCCGCGACAGCATCCGGACGGTGTACGTCGACGTGACGGAAGCGCCGCTGCACGATTTCCAAGGGCAGTTTGGATTCAACACCGTCGAATTCGTGCAGGTTTCCGGCCGTTTCACGACCTACAATTTTCTGGGCGGCGGACGACAGCTGATCGTGTCGGGCGGCCTCGCCAACCTGTTCGCCCCCGCGCTCAATGGCCAGCTCTTCTTCACCGACGTCATCCGGCAGTCCGGCGCCGGGAACTTCGGGCTCGACACGAGGCCGTACCTCCAACCGACGTGGCAGATCGGCGTCGATCTCGTGCAGCCCTGGTTTCTCACGACCGAGAATTCCCTGGGCGCCGGCGTATTCGCGCACCGCCGAAGCGCGCCGGGGGTGTACGTGGACTACGGCTATGGCGGGAACGCGACGTTCACGCGCCACGTGTTGGACCGCGGCGATATCAGCCTCCGCTACCAGTTCGAGGAGACGCGCACGGACGCCGATCAGGTGTACTTCTGCGTCAACTTCGGTATCTGCGACCAACCCACGCTCGCGACGTTCAACGAGCGATGGCAAAAGCTGTCGCCGGTCACCCTCGGCCTGAACATCGATCGCTCGAACAACCAGTTCTATCCGACCGGATATCCAACCAGCGGCTACGTCATCAAGACCGAGCTCCAGGACGCTTCGTCGTTCACCGAGTCCGACTGGCAGTACAACCGGGCGGTCCTCGACGCGGCGTGGTATCACGCCCTCGGATTCCATCACGCCGTGCTGGCGCTCCGTGCGCACGCCGGATGGGTGCGGCCGCAGAGCACGACGGGCAAAGCCCTCGGCGAGACCAGCGATGCGGAGCTGCTCAATCCGCGCGTGCGGTTCTACGCGGGCGGCGCGAACTCGGTGCGCGGGTTCGGCGAGAACCTGCTGGGGCCACGCGTCTTGACTATCCCACCCGATTCCCTGCGCTACAAGACGGTGCAGTTCAGCCCGCACATCACGAAGCTCTTCGTCTTCTGCAAGCCATCGATCGACATTCAAAGCTGTCCCCTCAATCCCGCGCCGATTGCCTTCCCCGAAGGGAACGGCAAACACGGCAACGCCGTCTTGAGTGACCAGGAGTTCACGGTCCGGCCGCTCGGTGGCAACCAGATCATCGAGGGGAGCGTCGAGTACCGGTTTCCGCTGGTCGGCGCGCTCGGCGCCGCGACATTCGTCGACGGCGCCCTGGTCGGGGCGGGCACCGGGAATCAGCTCGAGCCCATTCACTCCTCGGGCGCGATCACGCCCGGCATCGGCATTCGCTACTATTCATCGGTCGGCGCGATTCGCATCGACCTGGGGCTCGACCCGATCACCACCGAGGAGCTCGTGGTGCTGACGCAGGCTGGCGTCGGGCCGACGGCGCATCTGGTCGAAGTCGGCGGGCGAAGGACCTATGCGCCGGCGCTGACCGAAGCCGGGTTCAACGGCTTCTTCAATCGCGTGACCCTGCACCTTTCGATCGGGCAGGCATTCTGATGCGCGTGCTCCGCTGGGGTCTCATCGCCGTCGCGCTGTTGCTGTCGGCCGCCGTCGCGGCAGCGATGATCGCGACCCAGACGGACTTCGGGCGCGATCTCGTCAAGCGGATCGCGCTCAATGCCGCGAGCAAAGCCATTCATGGGCGCGTGCAGCTCGGGCATCTGAGCGGCGATCTCCTGAGCCACGCGACGATCGACACGCTCGTCATCACCGACTCGACCGGCGCGCCCTTCGTGAGCGCGCGGCGCGTCTCGGTGCACTACGGCATTCCCAACCTGCTCAAGAAGCGACTCTGGCTGCGGAACGTCGAGCTCGACGACCCGGTCATTGTGCTCGACCAATCAGCCAACGGCGTCTGGAACTTCTCCCGAATCTTCCCGACGTCGAACACTCCGAAGGACACGAGCACGCACGGGTTCGGTGACTGGGTCCAGATTCGGGGACTGCGCATCGTGAACGCCAGCGTCATCGTTCGGCAACCACGCAAGAGCGACAATCCGCGCCTCGTCATTGTAGGGAATCAACAGATCACCGAGATCAATCGGCTCAACGCCGACTTGCCTTTGGTCCGCATCGCCGACCCGGCGCAGAAATCGAAATTGGCGCAGATCGCGTCGCTCAATGCCGACCTGGCGTTGTTCAAACCGCCCCTCGCGCGGATCGACAATCTCGCCGCGACGGTCCAGATCGATAGCGACTCGCTATGGCTGCGCGGCGCGCGGTTGGCGATGCCCGGGTCGAGCGTGCAGGACATCAACACGCGATACGGCCTCGAGACCGGCGACCTCGCGCTTGATCTTCGCGCCGCGCCAGTGGCGTTGAATGCGCTCCGTTTCGCCTACCCCCCGCTGCCCACCGAAGGGACACTCGCGGCGGGCGTCGAGGTCCGTTGGCGCGGCAAGGCCCAAGACTACGCCGTGCGCGACCTCGATGTCCGAACGGGGGCGGCACACGCGGTCGGTCATGCACAGGCACACATGGGCGACTCGATAGCGGTGCATGACACCCACATCGTCTTCGGCGGCGTCAGCACGCACCTGATCGAGCAAGTCGTGCCGGGAACGCATCTGCCACATCAAGGCATCGCATCCGGGAGCTTCACCGTCGACGGTAGCGTGCGCGAGGCAAAGCTCGACGCCGACCTCGCGTTCGACGATACCGAGTCCGGCCCCAGCCACTTGGACGCCGTCGGCACAATAGGCATGGACAGCTCGGCCCACGGCCGGGTGCTCCACGCGCGCCATCTCGCGCTCACACTCGACCGGGTGCAGGTCGAGCTCGCGCGGACGTTCGTGAAGAACTTGCCGGTCGGCGGCGCGATCTCGGGCCACGTGAATCTCGATGGCGCGACGAATACGGCGATCGTCGCCGACGCCGACCTCACGCACGTCGACCGCGGGCAAACATCGCACATGACCGCCACGGCGAACGCGAAGTTCGCGGGACGGCCACGGACGCATCCGTGGCTCGACATCGACGCGACGCTCAATCCCTTCTCGCTCGTCACGGCGGGACGATTCGTGCCGGCCGCCGGGCTGCAAGGGTCGGTCTCGGGCACCACGCGTGTGTCTGGCGACATGGGTGACCTCACCGTGCACTCGCACCTCGTCGCCTCCGGTCCGACACTCAGGCCGCCCCCACCACTGATCACGCAACCCATCGGGCCGCTGGACACTTTGCCCGCACCGGTGCTTCGCACCGAGCGCGCACCCGGCATGACAGCCGCGACTGACTCCGCGCACCATCCTCCGGGCACGACGCTGGCTCAAGCCGTCGCCAACGGGGAGATCAGCGAGACCGAGGTACGCGAAGGTCGACTGGCAGGATCCGCACGCCGAGACAGTACGCGGTCGCCGCAGGCACCGCGCTATTCGCTCTACCCAGGGAGTCTCGGGCCGAGCAAGGCGGATACGGACATTGCGGTGGGGGACACGGCGGGCCTGATCGCGGTCGATGGCCATGTCGACATGGCGTCCAAAGAACGCACGTACGACCTCACCGCCCGAGCGTATTTGTTCAACGCCAACGCCGTCACGACAAAGGCGCCGCCGACGGCCATCACCGCGACCGCGGCGGTCAAGGGCCGCGGCACCGACCCGGCGACGATGCAAGCAACGGTCGCCGCGAATCTCGCTGCTTCAGCGGTCGACAGCGTCACCGTAGACTCGCTCGTGCTGCGCGGCGCGATCGACAAGGGCGTCGCCCGCCTCGACACGGCCCACGTGCGACTCCGCGCGGCCTCCGCCGATGTCACCGGCACGCTCGGCGTCACCACCAAGACGACGGGCCACCTGACGTACCAGATGACGCTAGACTCCCTGTCCGCGCTGCGACGGTTCCTTCCGGCGGACACGGGGTCGTTCCGCCCGGGACCCGGCCGACTCGCGCAGGCCTACGCGCGCACCCAGGGCGACACCGGGACCGGCGAGCTGACGTCAGAGCAACGACTGGCCATGGACACCGCCGCGATACGCCGCGACTTACTGTCGGGCTGGGCACACGCCGCGGGTCAAGTCGACGGCTCAATCCAAAAATTCAACGTCCGCGGACGGCTCGGCGCCTCGAACGTCATCGCCCACGGCAACTCCATCCGCCGCCTCCGCGCCGACTATGCCTGGCTCGGCGCTCCCGACATCGCGACGCCGCTGATTCTCGCGGCCCAGCTCGACACGGTGAGCGTCGGCACGTTCGAGCTCGACAGCATCGACGCCCGCGTCGTCTATCACAAACCCGAGGGTTCGGTGCTCTTCCTCGTGCGCCAGCGCGGAATCCCGGACCAGCCCGGCGGCCCGCCAACACACGACCAGGAGTACACCGCGAACATGGATTTCGCGTTCCGCCCGGAGGAACGGCGACTCCGATTCGACGCGATGTCACTCACGTTCGACACCACGACGTGGACCGCGCCAGGCGCCCCCGCACCACCGGCGGTCGTCGAGTGGGGTGAGCAAGGCGTCTCGGTCCGCGATTTCAACTTGAAGAACCGCTTCGGCGGCATCATCGCCGTTCGCGCGACCGTCCCGAAATCCGGCCCACTCTCGGCCCATGCCGATATCCAGCACCTGAGCGTCGGCGAGCTGATCGCACTCTTCGAAAGCAAGCTGCTCATGCGCGGCGAGCTCTCGACCACGATCGATGCGGGCGGCACCACGCACGCGCCGCACGTGACCGGCAACCTGGCGTTCATCAATGGCACCTACAACGGCGTGCCAGTGCCGGATCTCCGGACACGCTTCCAGTACGATACCACCCTCCTCTCGGCGCACGCCGAGCTGGCGACCAACATCGGACCATCACCAGGCCGGGTGTTCATGGTGGCGGATGGGCACGTGCCGATCGATCTCGCCCTCGACCACGACACGACATCGCGTATCCCATCCGACGGGCCGCTCGCGCTCACGGTCAAAGCGGACAGCATGCCGCTCGAGCTCCTCCCCGATCTCGTCACGAGCGTTCAGGACGTCCACGGTCTCGCGACGGCGGATCTCACCATGAGTGGCACGCTGAGCAAGCCGGTCGCGAACGGCCGGATTTCGCTCGCGCGCGGCACCTTGCTCCTCCCGGTGACCAACATCCGGCTGACCGACATGGCCGGCGCGATCCGCGCGTCGCACGATTCGCTCACCATCGATTCGCTCGTGGCGACCAGCCAGGGGAAGATGAAAGTTCAGGGAATGGTCGACCTGACCGATCCCCAGTCGCTGCCGGTCGACATCACCATCACCGGCAAAGATGTGCGCATCATGAACACCAAGGAGTACGGATGGGCAGTCATCGATGACTCGCTCACGGTCGGCGGCTCGCTCCGCGCCCTGAGCCCCAAGCCCTCCGCGCGCCTCGTCTTCGGCGGAACGATCAACCTGACCGACGGTGTGTTCTACGCCCCGGAGACCGGCGCGCTGACGCCGATCGATCTCGCCGATCCGGCCGTCTACAAGATCGCCGACACGACGGACCAGGCCACGAACAATCTGATCCCCAAGCCGAGCACGCTGACGCAGCGCGTCATCATGGATGTCGAGGTGAGCGTCGAGCCACAGGTGTGGGTGCGCAACAAGGAAGCCAACGTCGAGATCTATACCGACGGCCCACTGACGCTCCGCGTAGACGACTCGCGGCGCAGTCGCTTCGTGCTCGACGGCGTCGTAGCCAGCGAGCGCGGGCAGTACACGTACTTCAGCAAGCGCTTCCAGATCACCAAGGGGACGGCGACGTTCATCGGCACGGCGGACCTGAACCCCTCGGTCCAAGCGACCGCGCTCTATCCCGTCAGCGTACCCGGTCGCGAGCCGGTCAACATCCAGATCAACATCGGCGGCACGGCGAAGACGCCGACCGTTGCCTTGACGAGCGACGCGCAACCGCCGCTCTCGCAGTCGGACCTCATCTCCTACCTGGCGTTCGGCTCATCGACCGCCTCGCTGCTGCCGTCGAGCACCGCCGGCGGCGGTGGCACCGGCGCGGGCGCGAGCGGCCTCCCGATCGGCGAAGCCGCGGCCTACGTCCAGCAGCAGCTCGCCAGCGTGGCGATCGGCACGTTCACCGAATCCTTGCAGGGCGACCTCGCGCGCACGCTCGATGCCGACGTCTTCAACATCACGAACAACTCGAACACGCCGATCCAGTTCTCGCAGTCCGGCGCGCAAGATTTCCTCGCGTCGACCCGCATCGAGTTCGGGAAATACTGGGACCCGCAGACTTACTTCGCGATCCAAGCCTCCCCACTCTCCTGGAACATCAGCCCGCCCGGCGCGCTCGTGCAGCGCCGCTTCGGGCAGCGGACCTCGATTCTGGCAACGTTCCAGCCGTACTTCTTGCTGCAGCAGCCGACGTTGACCCCGCTGTCCACGACGAGCGGCATCACCCCGACCCCGGTGTTCGGGCTGTTCCTCCTCCACGACTGGCGCTGGTAACCAACGAGTCTTCCCAAAGCTAGCTAGGTATAGCTAGCTTGGTCTCATGGGCGCGCGCAAGAATGACGTTCTGCAGGGCACGCTGGCCTTGCTGGTGCTCCGCACGCTGGCCTCGGGGAAGCCGATGCACGGCTACGCGATCACTGCGCACATCCAACGCCGTTCCGACCAGCTGCTGCGCGTCGAGGAGGGCTCGCTGTACCCGGCGCTGCACCGCATGGAGCAGGAGGGGTGGGTCCAAGCGGAATGGGGAACGACCGACAAGAACCGCGAGGCGCGGTTCTACACCCTGACGCCAAAGGGTCGCGGCCAACTCGCCGCGGAGCGGGAGAGCTGGAACCGGCTGACGACGGGCGTCGCTCGCGTGTTGCGTGGGATGGCGTAAGACCTATGGCATGGATCGATCGGCTGTGGAACGTGCTCAGGCCCGCTCGCTTGCGGCGCGAGCTGGATCGCGAGCTGGCGTTTCATCTGGCCGAGCGCACTGACGCGCTGGAGGCGGAGGGCTTAAGCGCGGACGAGGCGAGTCGCGTCGCTCGCCAGCGGCTCGGCAACTACCTCCTGCAACGCGAGCGGATCCGCGATGAGGACGTGAGTCAGCGAGTCGACAACGCGCTCCGCAACCTGCGGCTCGCCGCGCGGGCGCTGGCGAGAACGCCGGGGTTCACCGCGACGGTGGTCGCGACGCTGGCGCTCGGCATCGGCGCCAACAGCACGGTCTTCTCGGCGATCGATGCCGTGCTCCTACGACCCTTGCCGTTCCCCAACGCCGATCGACTGGTGACCCTGGCGCAGATCGATCGAAAAGCCTCGCAGTCGTTCGTCGCGCCGGTGCGGCTGGCCGACTGGGATCGGATGAACTCGACGTTTCAGGCCATCTCGGGCTACTACACGCAGGACGAGTCCGAAGTCTCGGGCGCGTTTCCGGAGATGGTCACGCGGGCGTTCGTCGCGCCGCGTTTCCTGGAAGTCTGGGGCGTGGCGCCCGTCATCGGTCGGGATTTCTCGCCGGCCGAAGAACAGAACAACGGGCCGCCCGCAGTCATCATCAGCGACGGCCTGTGGCGCCGGCGCTTTCACGCCGACCCGCGCGCCATCGGCGCGATCCTCCACTTCGCGCACTCTTCCGCGCCCATTGTGGGCGTCATGCCAGCGTCGTTCCGGTTTCCCGTGCGGGGCGTCGACCTCTGGTCACCGAGCCTGTTCGTCAACGATCGGAACATCACGTGGTACACTGCCGTCGGGCGGCTCGAGCCCGGCGTCACGGTCGAGCAAGCGCGCGCGAATCTCGCGTCCGTGCAGGCCGAGCTGGGCCGCGAATTTCCCAAGCCCGATGGCGAGATCACGTGCGCCATTGAGCCGCTCAAAGAAGCCACCGTCGCCGGTGTCAGAGGCAGCCTCTGGATGGTGTTCGGCGCCGTATCGCTGTTGCTGCTGATCGCCTGCACGAACGTAGCGGCGTTGCTGCTCTCGCGAACCGCGGCCCGCCGGCAGGAAATCGCGTTGCGCGTCTCAATGGGCGCCTCGCGTGGCTCGGTAGCGTGGCTGCTGCTGGCCGAGGTCTCGCTCCTCGCGTTGGTCGGAGCGGCCCTCGGGCTGGGATTGGCCGGGGCCAGCTTGGCGCTCCTGCGGACCGTGACCCGGAACCTGCCGCACGTCGCGGACATCACCCTCGACTGGCGGCTCGTCCTCTACTCCCTGGCCTGTGCCCTGGTCGCGATCGTCGTCTGCGGCGTCGCGCCGGTGTCGCAAGCAAATAAGGAGCTCGCCCAATCAGCCCGCGCGACGCGATCATCCGGCGGCCGTCGCGCACATGCTGGTCTGGTCGGCGTGCAGGTCGCGCTGGCCGTGACCCTGCTCGCGGGCGCGGCGCTTCTCGTCAGGAGCTTCCAGGCACTGTCGCGAGTCTCGCCGGGCTTCGATCCCGACAGCGTCCTGGTGTTTCAGATGACTGCTTCGTGGGACGAGACGGCGGATCCCGCCAAAGCCCAGCAACGCGCGGACCGGATTCTCGAGCGGTTGCAGTCCCTGCCAGGCATCGAGGCCGTAGCGGTCACCCCCAGCGTCCCGGGGATCCCGAGCGACTATCAAACGGAGTTAGCGACGCAGGAGCCGCGGGCCGCGTCCGAGCCCAAGATCATCACCCAGACTCGCGCCGTGTCACCCGGCTATTTCGCCACATTGCGCATTCCGCTCCTCGCTGGAGAGCTATGCCGCGAGCAGGGCGCGAACACGACCAGCATGACCATGATGGTCAATCGCGCGTTCGCCAACGCGTACTTCCGCGGAACGTCTCCGATCGGGCGCCATCTCTCGCAACCCGGGAACATCTACGTTCGGTCGAGCGAGGTGCGCGGCGTCGTGGGCGACGCGCGCGAGATGGGGTTGGATCGCCAGCCGGTTCCGACGGTCTACTGGTGTGCCACGTTCTTTCAACCCGGGACGCATTTCCTGGTGCGCGTGCGCGGCGATCCGGGACCGGTCGCCCCGGCGATCCGTGCGGCCATCCACGAGATCGAGCCGATCCGGTCGGTCTACGACGTGGCACCGCTGGCCGATCAGATCGCCGACGCCTATGCGACGAACCGCCTGCGCATGATCCTGCTCTCGTGCTTTGCCTCGCTCGCGATGCTGCTCGCCTGTGTCGGGCTGTACGGAACGATCAGCTACAGCGTCAACGTCCGGCGCGGCGAGATCGGGCTGCGCATGGCCTTGGGCGCCGTGCGCGAGCGGATCATTCGGCAATTCCTGTCGCAAGGGCTCGTGGTCTCGGGCCTCGGATGCGCGGTCGGCATCGCGTTGGCGCTGGCGCTCACGCGATTCCTCTCGGGAATGCTCTACGGCGTCTCGGCGACCGACCCGGCGACGCTGGCCGGCGTGGTGGTCATCGTGCTCCTGGTCTCCCTCGTCGCGTCGCTCGTTCCGGCTATCCGCGCCTCGCGCGTGGAGCCGATGCAGGTGTTGCGGGAAGACTGAGCCGCTCCATGACCTCGGCCGCACGGCCGAGCAGGTCTTGCTCGTCGGCACTCAAGTCCGCGACGCGCGCGGTGAGCGCCGCCACGCGCTGCGCGCGAGCGTTCATGAGCAATTTGGTCCCCTTGGCCGTCGCGCGAATGCGAATGGCGCGCCCGTCCGACGGATCGTCGCGCCGCACCACCAGCCCATCGCCCTCGAGCCCATCGACCAGTCGCGTCATCGTGGGCGGCGTCACGCCTTCGGCCGCGGCCAGATCGCGGAGGGTGATCGGCCCGGCGAAGACGACGACGGACAAGGCCGAGAGTCGCGGGGCGGTCAGGCCGCTGGTCTCGTCCTCGCGGCGGACCAGCCGCAGCAGATGGATCGCCGCGGAGTGCAGCCGGTCGGCAACATGCTCCTCTTGCGTCATCGCATAATATTAGTTAGCCTAACTAACTATGATCAACCACCTGACGCAAGTGGCGGTCGTCGTCCAGGACCTCGACCGCGCCGTGCGGTTCTACCGGGACACGTTGGGACTCAAGTTCCTCTTCCAGGCCCCGCCGGGCTTGGCGTTCTTCGACCTGAGCGGCGTGCGGCTCATGCTCGACAAGCCGTCGGAGCCGCTGCCCACCGGCGTCGGTACGTCGATCCTGTACTACGGCGTCGCTGACATCCAGGCCGCGCACGCCGCCCTCGTCGCCGGCGGCGTGAAATTCGAGGAACCGCCACACAAGATCGCCTCGCTCGGCGACCGCGATATCTGGATGGGCGCGTTCCGCGACAGCGAAGGGAATATGCTCGCCCTTATGAGCGAGGTGCGTCACCCTTCCCCATCTCGTCCCACAGCGTAGCGACCGCCCGCATCCCGAGCTCGAAGTTCTCGACGCTCATCCACTCATCGGGCGCGTGCGCGTTCTCGCCCGGGAGCCCGAAGCCCATGAGCAGGACGGGCGCGCCGAGTGTACGCACGAAATCGTCGACGACCGGGATCGAGCCGCCCTCGCCCTGCACGACGGGCTCGCGGTGAAACGCCGCGGTCAACGCCCGCCTCGCGGCGTCGAACACCGGCCCGTCGACTTTCGCTCTCCAGGGGCGGCCGCCATGCAGTTGTTGGATCGTGACGCGCACTCCGGCCGGCGCGACGCGTTGTACGTGTTCGCGCATCAGGCGTCCGACCGTCTCGGGATCCTGATCCGGCACGAGCCGGCAGCTGACCTTCGCCATGGCCTTGGCCGGCAACACCGTCTTGGCGCCTTCCCCGGTGTAGCCGCTCAATAGCCCATTGATCTCACACGTAGGCCGCGTCCACACGCGCTCGAGCGTCGTATATCCCGCCTCTCCCCCAAGCGCGGGCGCACCCACGTCACGTTGGAACGATGCCTCGTCGAATGGCAACTGACGAATCTCGGCGCGAGCCGAGGGCTCCCAATCCCGAACCTTGTCATAAAATCCGGGAATCGCCACGTGCCCGTTTGCGTCGTGAAACGTTGCGATAATCCGCGCCAGCGTCGTCGCGGGGTTCACAACCGCGCCGCCGTAAATCCCGCTGTGGAGATCCTGCGCGGGCCCTTGCACGTCGATCTGGAAGTAAGCGAGACCGCGCAGAGACGAGAGGATGGACGGCAAGCCAGGCGCGAACATCGCCGAGTCGGAGATGACGACCGCGTCGCACTTGAGCCGCTCGGCGTGCGCCTCCACGAAGGGCGCGAGATGATCGCTCCCGACTTCTTCTTCGCCCTCGGCCAAGACGACGATGTTCACGGGCAGCCGGCCACGCACGACGAGATGCGCCTCGAGCGCTTTGACGTGCGCGAACAACTGCCCTTTGTCGTCGACCGATCCGCGCGCGAAGATCTTGCCGTCGCGCACCGTCGGCTCGAACGGGGGCGACGTCCAGAGCTCGAGCGGCTCGGCGGGCTGCACGTCGTAGTGCCCGTACACGAGCACCGTCGGCTTGCTTGGCCCAGCGCCACGCCACTCGGCCAGCACGACCGGATGGCCGGGCGTCGGCATCACCTCGGTCGTGAGCCCGGCTTTGCTCATTGACGCGGACAGCCAATCCGCCGCGCGCCGGGTGTCGCCGTTGTGCTCGGATTTGGCGCTGACGGACGGAATCCTCAAGAAATCGAACAGCTCGCGCTCGATTCGCGGGCGATTGGCCGAGAAGTATGTGTCGAGATCGCGGGGGACAGTCGGAGACGTGGTCATGTCGAGGAATTTATAAGCGGGCGCGGAAGCGGGGTTCCCGCCGCGATCCATCCGGCGCATGTCCAGACCCGGCGTGCGCCGATCACCTCGCGCCCACGCCTGAGCTCGACCGTATCGGCGCGCGCCATCGAGCGGCAATGTGGCAAGAGTGCGACGATCGCATCCGGCGTGTGGCTCTCGTCGGGGATCACAACGAGCACCGTATCGCCGGCGCGAGCCCGCTCGGAGAGCTGCGGCCAGAGATCGTACTCATTTGGCCGGCCGCCGATGTTCAACGAGAAAACCGCGGGGTGATCCTTCAGATGAAACGCCAACTCGGCCGCATCTTGATACCGATTCGTCGCGATCCACGCCCCTTGTCGCACGCCATCGATCTCGCGCGCCAGCGACGCCCACCCGGCGCCCTGCGCGGTCGGATCTCTTCGGGCGGGGAGTGGCAAGAATGGCACGATCACCTGAACGTAGATGGCCGCAACTAACACGATCCCCAGCGCCAGCCCGGCCCTCTCCCATCGCGTCGTGATCGCCCTCTCGGCTCCCCAGACAATCGTGCCCGCTAACACGGCCGGCGCCAGCCAATTCGGCTCGACAGATCGTCTGGCGGCACTGTAGACGAAAAAGGCCGCGATAAACGCCGCGACGGCGGCGACAACAAACACTCTGTTTGCTGTTACACGCCGCAGCCCACGCGCGACGGCCAGAACGATCAAGACAAAGAGAATCGGCGAGACCAACCCGAGTTGCCCACCGAGCAGTGACAACTCGCGATTGAAGGCGTGGCTGTGCCCTTTGGGAACGAGCCCGTGTTGTAACTGGAACCGAAAAGAGATCCAATCATGCCGAGCATTCCATAAGACGACGGGCAAGAACACGAGTGCCGCAACGAGTATGGCGACATACGGCCCAGGCCGCCGCCATTGCTCGCGCAGATCTTTGCGCGCCATCAACGCCAGCGCGATACCGGCGCCGAACAAGACAGCGGTGTACTTCGACTCGAGACCGCAGCCGAGCGCGAGCCCCGCGGCAACCCACCAAGCGAGTGGCCGCGTCGAGCTGAGCGCATGGTCGACCATGAGAAGCCCGATACTGAGAGCCGCCAATAGCGGCACGTCAGGCGTGGCAAGCACGAGTCCGGCACCCGCGAGCGGCATCGCCACTACTGCCCACGCGGCTCGCCGCGCAGCGACCGCACCACCGAATCGTTGCGCAAGCGCCACCGCGGCCACCGTCGCGATCGTCCCGACGAGGACGGCTACGCACCGCACGCCAAATGGCGTGTTGCCAGCAATCAGTGTTCCGGCATGAATGAGAACCGCGATCGCCGGCGGATGATCGAAGTATCCCGCGGCCAGATGCCGCGACCACTCCCAGTAGTACGCCTCATCTGGGACGATCGGCACGATCGCTGCCATGATAAAACGCAGTACGCCCGCGAGCCCCAAGATCCACCACGCGGTGTTGTCTGTCACGATCGGGAGGCCTCTGTGTCTTGGCGTTTGTCCGTGTGCGTCCTGGTGTTGCTCGCCATGGGTTGCTCGGACGGTACCAGTCCGCTCAGCCGCTCAACGTTACACTCCGAGTCGACGGCCACATTGCCAGTCGACTCGACCATCAGCGTCCGCGTCGCGCCCAATCTGGACGGCAACAACGTGACGGTCACTGGGTTCAACCAGTATGACGTGATCACCGGCTATGTCACGACAGGATCGACCTCGCGCGTATTTCGGTCACGCCGGTTGATCCAGTACTTCACGCCGCCGGCAGGGTTTCAGCTCGACAATTTCTCTCAGATCCACGCCGGGATCAACAGCGGCGGACAAGTCGCGGGCGGCGTTTTCAATGACACGTCGCAGTTCGCGTACATCTGGTGGCACAGCGGGGGGACCACGTTGCTGCCGCCGATGCTCCCTCTCGTCCCACCGGAGGAACCGCTCGGTTGTGGCGCGTGGGCGATCAGTGACAGCGTCTACGTCGTCGGCACGTGCATGCCGAACGTGAACTCGTTCGCCACCGAGTGGGCCCCCGGCGGCGCGATCATCAAGGAAGCGTGCTGCGGCGTGCTCACGGCGATCGCCGAGAATCAGTACTTGACGGGGTTCGACTTGTCGTTCGATCCTCCCATCGCGCTGCTCTGGCCACCAGGCGCGTCGTACTACACGCTCATCGGCTTGAACAACGGTCAGATGGAGCCGTCCCAGGGGCTGGCCGTCAACACCAACGGCTGGGTCGCGGGCTGGGCATGGCCCTCGGGCATGGCTGATACCGCTGCGCTCCTGTGGGTCCCGGGACAACCCCAGCGCATCCTGAGCCACCTCGGGCGCGCCACGGGCGTCGACACGTGGGGCAACGTCGTCGGGTACCACCGCGATACACCCACGGGTCCGACCACGGCTTTTCTCTGGAACCTGGCGACCGGCGCGCACTTTCTACCCGGACTCCCCGGCGGCGGCGCGACCGGAGCGGTCGCTATCAACAACGTCAACCCTGAGATCCTCGGCTGGGCGATCGACTCTCAAGGCATGAAGCACACCGTCATCTGGACGTTTCATAGAAGCTAACTTCCGGGCATGGCGAATCGCCTTGCCCAGGAAACGAGTCCGTACCTCCGGCAGCACGCCGATAACCCCGTCGACTGGTACGCTTGGTCGCCCGAGGCGTTCGAGCGCGCTCGCCGGGAGGACAAGCCGATCCTCCTCTCCGTCGGGTACGCCGCGTGCCATTGGTGCCACGTGATGGCGCACGAGTCGTTCGAGGACACGGCGACCGCCACAATCATGAACGAGCAGTTCGTCAACATCAAAGTCGACCGCGAGGAGCGGCCCGACGTCGACGGCATCTACATGCAGGCCGTGCAGGCTATGACGGGACATGGCGGATGGCCCATGACCATGTTCCTGACGCCGGCCGGCGAGCCGTTCTACGGCGGCACGTACTTTCCGCCGCGCGACCGCCACGGGCTGCCCGCGTTCACGCGCGTTCTCCGCTCGGTGTCCGAAGCCTATCGCTCGCGCCGCGGAGAGCTCGAAGAGAGCACCCGCCGGCTGCGCGAACTGTACGACGTAGTCGGTGCAACGGCCGAGGCAACGGGCGAGATCACGGCCGGCACGCTGGACCGCGCGTACCAGAGCATCGCCGCCCGGTACGACTCGCGGAACGGCGGGTTCGAGGGTGCGCCCAAGTTTCCGATGGCGATGGTGCTCGACTTCGCGCTGCGGCACTCCCATCGGGCTGGCCACACCACCCCGACCATCGCGCTCGAATCCTTTCGCCACATGGCGCGCGGCGGCATCTACGACCAACTCGGCGGCGGGTTCCATCGCTATACCGTCGACGCGATCTGGCTCGTGCCGCATTTCGAGAAGATGCTGTACGACAACGCTCTCTTGGCGCGCCTCGGCGTACATCTGTGGCAAGCCACCGGCGACGCCGAGGTGCGGGGCGCCACCGAACGGACTCTCGATTGGGTGGCGCGGGAGATGACGGATCCGAATGGCGGGTTCTACGCCAGTCTCGACGCCGACTCCGCTGGGGGCGAGGGTACGTTCTACATCTGGACCGCCGACGAGATCGACTCGATCCTGGGGCCCGATGCTCCCGCGTTCAAGGCGTATTACGGCGTCACGGCGCACGGCAATTTCGAGGGCGCGAACATTCTGCACGTCGCCATCCCCGATGCATCGCCACCCGTGACCGCGCGCGAGAAAGTGTTTGCGCGCCGCGCCAGACGTGAGCGTCCGGCGCGCGATGAGAAGATCCTCGCCTCATGGAACGGCCTCATGCTGCGCGCGCTCGCCGACGCGGCCCGCGCGTTCGGTCGTGCCGATTATCACGCGCAAGCGTTGGCCAATGGGGAGTTTCTCGCGCGAACCATGGTGCGCCCTGATGGGCGCGTCATGCGGTCGCACGCCTTCGGCGTGACGAAAATCGACGGATTTCTGGAAGACCACGCCGCTGTGGCCCTCGGCTTTCTAGCGTTATATGAATTGACTTTCGACGGTCGCTGGCTGGCACAGGCACGTTCGATCGCGAAAGCGATCGATGTGTACTTCTGGGACGAGTCCCATCGCGCGTTCTTCGACACGCCTGTCGATGCGGACCCATTGATCATTCGCCCGAAAGACGTCACCGATAACGCCACGCCGTCCGGAACGTCGTTGACGACCGCGCTCTATCTCCATCTCGCCGAGTTGACGGGAGACGCGGCGTTGCGAGAGCGGGCCGAGTGGGTGCTCTCGACATTGGCCGAGCCGATGACGACGCACGCGCCGGCATTCGGGTTCCTGCTCGGCGCGGCCGACACCGTCGTGCACGGCGCGCTGCAGGTCGCACTCGCTGGCGATGCAGCGGCTCTCGCCAATGTCGTCGCGACCACCTATATCCCGTCGCTCGTACTCGCCGGCGGGACGGCGGATGTCGAGCTCCTGCAGGATCGGCCGGCGATTGGTGGACGACCGACCGCATATGTGTGCAGGGGATTTGTGTGCGATCGCCCGGTGACCGAGCCAAAAGAGCTGAGAGACCTCCTCGCGCATGACTGATCCCAAGCCATCGTTCCTCCGCGGCCTGTTCCAGGGCGCGATCCACGAGTCGCTCGTCTTCCCGTACCCGCCAGGCCTCGAGGCCCGCGACGCGGACGAAGCCCAGGTCGTGCGACGACTGATCGGCGCGCTCCGGGACATGCGAGCTTCGGGTCTCATCGACTCGGCCCGGTTCGACGAAGAGGAGACGATCCCCGAGAACGTGATCCGCGCGCTCGCCGAATCCGGTTGGCTCGCGCTCTCGATCCCGAAAGCATACGGCGGGCTCGGTCTCTCGGCGACCGGCTACGCCCGCGTGTTCGAGACACTCTCGCGCGTCGATGGCTCGCTCGCCGTGCTCGTCGGCGTGCACTGCGGACTCGGCTCGAAAGCGATCGTGCTCTTTGGGAACGACGAGCAGAAAGCCCGATATCTCCCCATGCTCGCTCGCGGGGAGACCCTCGCCGCGTATGCGCTCACCGAGCCCGAGACGGGTTCGGATGCGCAGAATATCAAAACGACGGCGAGGCTCGACGGTGACCACTGGGTGCTCAACGGCCGCAAGATCTGGATCGGCAACGGCCAGCGCGCGGGCGTGATCGCAACCTTCGCACAGACCCAGGTCGACCGCCGCGGCGAGCATGTGATGCGCCCGACCGCGTTCATTATCCGGCCGGACATGCCGGGATTCCGGGTCGTGGAGACGGTGCACAAGCTCGGCATTCGTGGCTCGACACAGGCGCAACTCGCGTACGAGAATCTTCAGGTCCCCGCCGACCACGTGCTCGGCACGGTCGGCAAGGGATTCTTGGTCGCGGTCAACGTCTTGAACGGCGGCCGTCTGTCGCTCGGCGCCGGCTGCACCGGCGGCTCGAAAGAGCTGATCACGCTCATGACCCGCTACGCCAGCGAGCGCGTGCAGTTCGGTCATCCGCTGGCGGATTTCGAGATCACCCAGCGCAAGCTCTCATCCCTCGCTGCCGACACGTACGCCGCGGACGCGATGCTCGGGCTGCTCGCGGCCACCATGGATCGCGGTGACGCCGACTATGCGCTCGAAGCCGCGTGCCTCAAGGTGTTCGCGAGTGATCTCGTGTGGCGGGCGGCGGATGAGATGGTGCAAGTCGCGGGCGGCCGCGGATACGTCAAACCGTATCCGTATGAACGCCTCCTCCGCAATGCTCGCATTAATCGCATATTCGAGGGCGCGAACGAGATTTTGCGATTGTTCATCGCGTTGAATGGCATTCAGGCGCCGGCCGAGCGGCTGACCGAGATCGGGACGGCGATCAGAAAGCCCATCAAGAATTTCGGGCTCGTGTCTGGCTACGTGTCGTCGCGCATCTTCGGCGGACGCCCCGACTTGACCGTCACGCTGCATCCGTCACTGGCTGAGCACGGACGCTATCTGGAAAAGCATACGGCGGAGCTCCAGGCCGAGACGGACCGCGCCATCACCAAGTATCGGAAGGCGATCGTCGAGCGGCAGTTGGTGCTCGAGCGGCTGGCGAATATGGCGATCGATCTCTACGCCACGGCGGCCGCGATCTCTCGCACCCAGAGCCTCATCGAATCAGACAGCGCCGACGGCGCCCGCCACGAAATCGCCCTGTGCGATCTCTTCTGCGTCACCGCCGGTCGACGGTTCCGCGAGAATCGGCAGGCGCTCTCCGGGCGCGAGGACGAAGTCGACGACACACGCCGCAGTATCGCGGCGGCGCTGCGCGCCGCACGCGGCTACTTCGTCGAGGACGCGATACTGGACGCCGAAGAGGAGCCTGGCGCGAAGGCCAGCGGACGAGTCTGAGGCTTGAGCGTGAGCAGGATGACCGCGCCGACGATCACGCCCATGGCGACCACCGTGCGTGGTCCGATGGGTTCGTGGGCGAAGAACCAGCCGAGTAAGAGCGCGATGCAGGGGTTCACGTAGGCGTACGTTCCGAGCTGCGCGGGCGTGACGGCGGCCACGAGGTACGTGTACGCCGAGTAGGCGACCCATGAGCCGAGCACGATGAGATAGACGAGCCCGACGAGCGACTCGTGTGAGACGGCCGCGATCTGAAAGTGCGTGGCCTCGCCAGTCGCGAGTCCCACGAGGCCGTTGATGACACCACCCGCCATCATCTCCATACCGGTCGTAAGCACCAGGGATTTCGGCATGTCGGCGCGGCGAGCAAACAACGATCCGGCGGCCCAGCCCATTGATGCGACGAGTACGGCGACCGCGCCGATCGGATCGACGCCACCGCGGCCACCGGGCCCCACGAGCAGTCCGACGCCGACCAACCCCAGCACGATGCCGAGGATGGCGTTGCGTCCGGGCCTGGGGCCACCACTGAGCCAGTCGAACACGACCATCCACAGTGCTACGGTGGCGACGATGAGCGCCGCGAGCCCCGATGGCACGCGGAGCTCCGACCACGACAGCAGCCCGTTGCCGATCATGAGCATGGACCCACCGGCGATCGCGGTATTGCGCCACTGGATGAGCGTTGGCTTCGGACCGCCGCGCAGTCGCTGCCAGAGATACAGCGCGGAGCCGGCGACGAGAAATCGCGTGCCCGCCATGAGGAACGGCGGAATCGTTCCGATCGCGTAGCGAATGGCCAGGTACGTCGATCCCCAGATCACGTACACGAGCGCGAACGCGATGATGACCTTGAGCTGCTTCGTCATTCCGACTCCACCGGGATAGCGGCCGACTCTTTCACCGTCTGCAGCACGATCGTTGTGTTCGTCGAACGCACGGTCGGGATCGCCCCGATCCGGTTCTTGAGCAACGCGGACAACGCGTCGGTGTTCGCCACGCGGACCTTGAGGAGAAAGCAGTCTTCTCCCGCCACGTGATGGACTTCCTGCACTTCCGGGATATCGGCCAGCGCGCCCTGGGCGTGCGGACCCCCAACTCGCTCGTCGGTCCGCACGAGGACGTAGGCCAGGAGCCCGTAGTCGAGCGCCTTGGGGTCCAGCCGCGCCTCGTACCCACGAATCACGCCGCGCTCTTCGAGTTTCCGCACACGTTCCAACACCGCCGACGGCGCCATGCCCACCTGCCGGGCTAGCTCTGCGTTCGGTGTTTTGGCGTCAGACTGAAGGATGTTCAGTATTTTGCGGTCGACGCTGTCCATTGTTCTGCATTAGGCTAGCAATGCAGAATTCAGTTCCCGGGCCGTGCAAAGGTGACCAGCAGGGCTCCGGCGATCAAAACGGCGAGGATGGCGCTGATGACCATGACCCGCCGCCGAATCTTCCGGTCGGCCTCGGCCGGCGTCTCGCCGCTCCACCTGGCGGGCAGCCTCGGCTGCACGGGAGTAATCGTCTGCGGCCCCGACGCGCGCTCGGCCGGCGTAATGCGCACCTCGTTGATCGCCGCCAGCAGCTCCTCGGCCGACTGCACGCGATCTTCGCGCCTTTTCTCGAGCAGCCGCATGACGACCGCGGCCAACGCCGGCGGCGTCGCCGGCCGGCGCGCGGTCACCGGGGCCGGCGGCTCGAGCGCATGGGACGATGCCAACTGCGCCGGCGACCGACCGACAAAGGGGGGAGTACCGGTGAGCAGCTCGTACGCGACGACGCCGAGCGAATACAGATCGGCGCGATGATCGATTGGCTCGTCATCCGGTGCGGCGTAGACCGGTGAGGTGCTCTTGCCGAGCACACGGAAAATTCCCGCATCGGCGACGAGCGTGGACACCCCGTTCTGGAACAATGTCCCAGGCGTGATATCGCCATGGCACACGCCGCGACTGTGCATGTGCGCCAGCGCACGGCCGACGTCCCGCAGCATCGAGACGACGTCGCTCGTCGGCAGCTTCCCGCTGCGGGCGAGCACTTCGCGCAGCGGTTCGGCGTGCACATAGGTCGTGACGTAATACAACTGCGTTTCGACCCGCCCGGCGGCGAGCAGCGCGACGAGATTCGGGTGCTGCAGATTCCGAATGGGATCGAGCGACGTCAGAAACCGGTCGGGGCTGACCGCGGCCGAATCGTCGCGCGACAGAATCTTGAGCACGACGGGACGGCCGATAGCGAGGTCGGTGGCGAGGAAGGTTCCGGCTCCCCCGATCGTCCCGACACTCAGCTCGCGGTCGAAGCGATACGCGCCCCCGAGCGCCGATTGCAGCGCGGCCCGCGGTCCCACGAGCTCAACTAGTCGAAATCCAACGCCAGATCGAGCGCCGGAGGCGAATGCGTCAGCGATCCGGCCGAGATCCAGTCGACGCCAGTCTCGGCGATGGCCCGGACGTTCTCCAACCGCACGCGCCCTGACGCCTCGACGATCGCCTGGTGATCAACCAGACGCACGCACTCGGCGAGCAACGGCAGCGACATGTTGTCGAGCAGGATGATGTCGGCCCGCGCCTCCAACGCCGCGGCAACCTGCTCCCGCGTCTCGCACTCGATCTCGACTCTCGCTCCCGGTGGCGCGACTTCTCGCGCGCGCTGCACGGCGAGCTGCACGTTGCCGTCGAGCGCCGCGAGATGATTGTCTTTGATCAGCACAGAGCTCGCGAGATCCATGCGATGGTTTACGCCGCCGCCACAACGCACCGCGTATTTCTCGAGGACACGCCACCCCGGTGTCGTCTTGCGCGTATCGACGATCTTGGCTCTCGTCCCATGCACGGCCTCGACGAATTTCGACGTCAGCGTCGCGACACCAGACAGCGGCTGCATGAAATTGAGCGCCACGCGCTCGGCCGAGAGCAGACCGCGGGCGTTGCCACTCAAGAACACGATCGGAGACCCGACATCGACGTGGCCGCCGTCCTCGACGTCCACGCGCATGGTCACTTTGGGGTTCAGTAACCGGAAGGCTTCGAGTGCGAGCGGGACACCGGAGACGACACCACGCCCGCGCGAGACGATCATGCCCCGCGCGCGTCGCGTGCTGACGACCGTGGCGACGGTCGTGATGTCGTGAAACGCGCCGTCCTCATCGAGCGCCTGGCGAACAATCGCGGACAGTTGCTCCTGATGGAGCGGGAACGCGAGTCGTCCTTCGTCGGCGCCCAGCGCCGGCAGCTCGCTCGGCGTGATCGTCCGTGGACGCGACAAGCGCCGCTCGGCGCCGCCGCGTCGCTCGGGGCTACCTCCCCCGCCTTGCTGCTGCATTTCGGCCATCAGCCCTCCCCATCGACTACTCGCCCGGGTCAACTGTTGGAGTTTGGCCCCCGATGGCGACCATGCGTTCGATGGCGCGCCGCGCTCGTCCAGCAATCTCCGCGGGGACGGTAATGCGGTGTTGCATGAGCTGTAAGCTCGTCAGGACCTTTTCCAAGGTCGTGACCTTCATGAACGCACACACAGCCCGCTCGTTCGCCGCGTAGAAGGTCTTCTGTGGGTTCTCGCGGCGCAAGCGGTGCAGGATTCCGACCTCCGTGGCGACGATGAACTCGCCTGCTTCGGATACGGCAGGTCTCCGAATCATTCCCTCTGTCGAGAGAATCTGCACCCCCTCGGGGTCAATATCTCCGGCCGAGACCGCTTCCACCACACTCGTTGCGCACCCGCATTCCGGGTGGATCAGAAACTCGGCGTTCGGGTGCGCCGTGCGTTTCCGGCGAATGTCTTCCGGGTCGATCCCTGCATGGACGTGGCACTCCCCCACCCAGATCTCCATGTTGGAACGGCCCGTGACCCGCTTCACGTGAGTCCCGAGAAAAAAATCGGGCAGAAACAGTACCGTTCGATCGGCTGGGATGGAGTTGACCACATCGACGGCATTGCCGGATGTGCAGCAATAATCGCTCTCGGCCTTTACCTCGGCCGTCGTGTTCACATACGACACCACGACCCCGCCGGGAAACTCGGCCTTCCAGGCTCTCAGTTGCTCAGCGTCGATCGTCGCGGCAAGCGAGCAGCCGGCCGCCATGTCTGGCAAGAGGACGGTTTTCTTCGGCGACAAAATCGCGGCCGTCTCGGCCATGAAATGCACGCCGCAGAAGACGATGGTCTCGGCGGTGGTCTTGGCGGCTTCGCGCGAGAGACCGAGCGAGTCCCCGACAAAGTCAGCGACATCCTGAACTTCCGGGCGCTCGTAGTTGTGCGCCAGGATCACCGCGTTGCGTTCACGTGCGAGCTTGCGGATCTCTTCCGCTAGAACTCGATGTGCTTTTTCCGCCATTTGTCCTTGGCGTGGGGGAAATCCGCGCGATAATGGCCCCCGCGTGATTCTTTCCTGAGCAGCGCCGCTCCGGCGATGAGGAGCGCGGTATCGACCATGTTGGCCTCCTCCGTCGCCCCTTCGGGAAGCCGCTGGCCAATCTCGGTGAGCTGCGCGACCGCCGTGCGCAGACCCTTGGCGGTCCGCGCGATGCCCGCATCCTCCCACATGATGTCGCGAATGCGCCCCGCGGCAACCTGGGCCGCGCCGCGGTCTAAGAGCTGGGCAACGGTCCACGGCGCGATCTCTGGGACAGTCCCCGGTAGGGGTTCGACTGCCGCCAGATCGCGAGCCACGCGCTCGGCGAACACGAGACCTTCCAGCAGCGAATTCGATGCCAAGCGGTTCGCCCCATGCACTCCGGTACGTGACACTTCCCCGCACGCGTACAGCCGCTCCAGCGTACTGCGGCCCTGAAGGTCGACCACGACCCCACCCATCATGTAATGGGCGGCTGGGGTCACAGGGATGAGATCGGTTCTGGGGTCGATCCCTCGAGCCTTACACAGCGCGAAGATCCCAGGGAATCTCGTGTCGAAGTCCCCGATCTTCCGAGCATCCAAGAGCACGGCGCCTGTCGCCGCCCGCTCCCGAAAAATTTCCCGCGCAACCACGTCTCGGGGCGCCAGTTCGGCCAGGCGGTGACGCTCGGTCATGAAGCGCTTACCGTCCGCGTTCACCAAAATCGCTCCGTCACCGCGGACGGCCTCGGAGATCAACGCCAGAGGATTTTCGGGAGTGTCCAGCGCCGTGGGATGGAATTGCACGAATTCCATATCGGCCAGCCGGGCCCCAGCGCGATGGGCGATCGCATAACCGTCGCCAGTCGCGACCTCGGGATTCGTGGTGTACCGATAGACCTGGCCGCAGCCACCGGTGGCGAGAACCGTCGCGTCGGCGATGATCTCGACTGCGCGTCCGGCGACGCTGGCTTTGACGCCGTACACGACGCCGTCGTGAACGATGAGGTCCAGCACCCGGGCCTTCTCGATCACCGTGATGCGGGGATTCTCGCGCACCCGCTCGGCCAAGGTCCGCGCGACCTCGGCCCCGGTCTGATCGCCATGCGCATGGACGATGCGACGGCGGGAGTGCGCCGCCTCTTTGCCGAGCTTGAACTTCCCGTCGGCTTTGACGTCGAAGTCAGCGCCGGCCCGGTACAGCTCCCGCACCCGGGCGGGACCTTCCTCGACCAGCACCCGAACCGCGTCGGCATCGCACAACGCCGCCCCCGCCGCGAGCGTATCGCGCCAGTGGAGCTCCGGCGAGTCCCCTGCGCCAATGGCCGCCGCGATCCCGCCCTGGGCGTACGAAGTCGATGAGTCGAACAGGGATCGCTTCGTGAGGACGACCACTTCGCCCCTGTCAGCCGCCCGCCAGGCGGTATGTAACCCCGCGACCCCGCTCCCAACGACCAGGTACCGCGTTCGGTTCATACTTGAAGTATAATGGGGGTGTGCGGAGGCTCACTCTCACGGTCGGATTGCTCGCGGCGCTCCATGTAGCCCTGCTCGGCATCCGGCCGAAGGGCTCCAGGGCCACTCCGCTAGCCACCGTCGGCATCGTGCTCGACATCGGCGGACGGGGAGATAAGAGCTTCAACGACGGCGCGTTCGCGGGTGGCGAGCGAGCCTCGCGCACCCTCGGCGTCGGGGTCCGTTACATCGAGCCGGGCGACGGCTCGGACCGCGAGGCGGGACTGCGACTCTTGACGGCCGAGGGAATGAAGCTCGTCATCGGCGTCGGTTTCATCTTCACTGACGACCTCACCGAACTCGCCCGACAATTCCCGCGCACGAACTTCGCGGGCATCGACTACGCGGCCGGCGTCATTCCTCCGCCCAATCTCGCGGCCATTCGATTTCGCGAGGAAGAAGGCTCCTACCTCGTCGGCGCGATCGCGGCTCTGTCGGGTGGTTCAAAAAAAATCGGATTCGTGGGCGGCATGGACATCCCGCTCATTCACAAATTCGAGGCGGGATATCGGGCGGGTGTCGCAAAGGTCTGCCCGGATTGCGTGGTGATCGCTCAATACGCCGGCGCGACTCCCGAGGCATTTCGTGATCCTCCCCGCGGCAAAGATCTCGCGCTGAGCCAATATCATTCGGGAGTCAACGTAGTCTTTCAGGCCGCTGGCGCCACCGGACTTGGCGTGTTCGAGGCGGCTCGCGAGACGAACAAGCTCGTCATCGGCACCGACGCCGACCAATACGACGAAGCACCAGGACACGTATTGACGTCGATGGTCAAACATGTCGACGTCGCGACGTTCGAAACCATTCGCCATTTCAGCGGCGGCGTCCATGAGTTCGGCCTGGCTGATGGCGGCATCGGTTATGTGTATGACGCGCGCAATACGGCCCTCATCTCGGACGCGGTGCACGCGAAGGTCGATTCGCTGGCCGCCGATATCATCGCGGGACGCATTCACGTGCCCTCGCGCTGATGTTGTCGCTCGAAGCGATCAATAAGAATTACGGAACCGTTGTCGCGAACCGCGACGCTTCGCTGACCGTCGCAACCGGCGAAATCCACGGCGTGGTCGGCGAGAACGGCGCGGGAAAGACGACGCTCATGCGGATCGCCGCCGGCGAGCTCCGCCCCGACTCGGGTCGCGTGATGCTCGACGATCGCGACGTCACCGGGTGGAGCGTCACCGGGGCCATCGCGGCTGGTGTCGGCATGGTGCACCAGCACTTCATGCTGGTCCCAACGCTGACGGTGACCGAGAACATGATCCTCGGCCGCGAGCCCGTGTTCCTCGATCGACGGCGCGCATCGCAAGCCGTTCGGGATCTGTCCGAATCGACCGGCCTGGCTGTCGATCCCGACGCGAAGGTCAGCGACCTCTCGGTTGGCGAGGCGCAGCGAGTCGAGATTCTGAAAGCCCTGTACCGTGGCGCGACGCTGCTCATCCTCGACGAGCCGACCGCGGTGCTGTCCCCTCCCGAAGTCGACGACCTCTGGAAAGTCCTGCGCGCCCTGCGGGATCAAGGCAGCACAGTCATACTGATCACGCACAAACTCGACGAAGTCATGGCGATTGCGGACGCCGTGACGGTCATGCGCGGTGGACAAACCGTCGGCCAATTCAAGACGAGCGATGTCACGTCAGCCGACTTGGCGCTTGCCATGGTGGGACGAGAGCTGGCCGAATTCTTCACACCGGCCGCTCGTGTGTCGAACGGCGCGCCGGTGCTCGAAGTCGACAATCTCGTCGTAGGCCACGAAGTCGATGGCGTGTCGTTCACGGTCGCACCAGGCGAGATCTTCGGAATAGCCGGCGTTGAAGGAAATGGTCAGCACGAGCTGATCGAAGCCATCGCGGGCTACGCCAAAGTGACCAGCGGCAGCATCCGCCGCGGCGGCACGCCGATCGAGCGCTTGAGCGTGCGACGGCGTGGCGAGCTCGGGATCGCGCACATCCCCGACGACCGGCAGCGACGCGGGCTCGTGCTCGACTACACGGTGGCCGAAAATCTCATCCTGGGGCGCGAGCGGTCATTCGGCCGGGTGCGGCTCGATCGGATGAAGATGGCGATCGAAGCCCAGCGGCTCATCACGGCGTTCGACATTCGGCCGCACGATCCTCGCCGCCTCGCGCGTACGCTCTCGGGTGGCAATCAACAGAAAGTCGTGGTCGCACGTGAAATGGGCGGCATACGCGATTTCCATCTCCTGTTGGCGGCCCAGCCGACACGGGGCGTCGACATCGGCGCGATCGAGACCATTCATGCTCACTTCCGGCTGGCACGGTCCGAAGGGCGATCGGTCGTGCTGGTGTCGTCTGATTTGAGTGAGTTGCTCGCTCTCGCCGATCGCATCGCGGTCATGCTGCGCGGACGATTCGTGGCGGTCGTCGATCGCGCTGACGCGAGCGCCGAGGTGATTGGGCGGTACATGGCCGGGGCAGCGGCGTGAAAGCGCTGTTCCCCGTGCTCGTGGGCGCACTCGTGGCGCTCGTCGTCGGAGACTTGCTCATCCTTGGCGTCGGCCAGTCACCGGCCGAGGTCTATCGTCTGCTGCTCGAAGGCACCTGGGGCAACCCGTACGGCTTTGCTCAGGTGCTCTACAAAGCGACCACGTTGACGTTCACCGGCCTCGCCGTCGCTCTCGCTCTCCGCGCTGGCCTGTTCAACATCGGCGCTGAAGCCCAACTGGCGCTCGGCGGGTTCGCCGCCAGCGTGATGGGTCTCGCGCTACCCGCGGGCGTACCTGCGCCACTCGCGATTATCGCGTGCATTGTCGCCGCGGCAATGGGCGGGGCGGTTGGCGGCGCGGTGCCCGGGGCGCTGAATGCGTGGTTCGGCGCCAACGAGGTGATTACGACGATCCTGCTCAATTTTGTCGTCCTGTTCTTCCTGAATTGGGTCGTGACCGCCCATCTCCACGTGGCGGAGACCGTACATACGCCCGCGTTTACCAACGGCACCGTACCCCGACTCTCGGCCGTGATTCCCGCCTTTCGAGGGTCAGCCGCCAACGCGACGGTTCTGCTCGCGATCGTCGCGGCCGTTGTCACGGGCTGGTTCGTGTTTCGTACGCGATATGGCTACGAGCTGAGAGCGGTCGGCCTGTCGCCGGACGCGGCCGAGGCGGCGGGGATCGTTCTGCCGCGTGTGCGGGTAGCAACGTTCACCCTTGCCGGCGCGTTGGCTGGTATGGGCGGGACGAATTTCGTCCTCGGCTACAAGCACTACTACGAAGATGGATTTACGGGCGGCGCGGGCCTCATTGGGATCGCGGTCGCGCTCGCGGGCCGAGCGCACCCGATCGGCATCATGCTGGCGGCGCTCGCGTTCGCTACGCTCTCGCAAGGCGGGCTCGCCATTCATGCGCTCGTGCCGAAGCAGATGGCCGATATCCTCCAGGGCGTTGTGATCCTCGCGATCGCGATCGCCTCACGGGCGCGAACGTAATGGGACTCATCTTCCAGATCATTCGCATCGCGACGCCGTACCTGTTCGCGGCCGCTGGCGGAACGATCGCCGAGCGCTCGGGCATCGTGAGTCTGGGCCTCGAAGGCTACATGCTCACCGGGGCGTGCGCGGCCGCGTTCGGATCGTACTACGGCGGCACGGTGTGGTCGGGCATTCTGTGGGGCGCGCTCGGCGGCACCACACTCGCCGCGATTCACGCCATCGCGACGATTCGATTTCGCGCCGACCAAATTGTTTCCGGTATCGCGGTCAACATTCTGGCGGTCGGCACCACACGGTTCGCGCTGCGCGTCGCGTTCGGTAGTTCCTCGAACTCGCCACGCGTACCCGGCGGCGCGAGTGGAGTATTGGAGATCGGCGGACTCCTGTCGATCGTCTTTGTCGCTCTGATCCTCGATACGACTCGATTCGGGTTGCGTCTTCGCGCGGTAGGGGAGCACCCCGAGGCCGCGACCACCGTGGGAATCTCGGTCAATCGTATTCGGGCGATTGCGGTGCTCGCGTCGGGCGCACTCGCCGGACTGGGCGGGACGTTTCTGGCGCTGGATCAGCACCAATTCTCCGATGAAATGACGGCCGGCCGGGGATTCATTGCGCTGGCGGCGGTCATCTTCGGCCGTTGGCAACCGTTCCGCGTCGGGGCCGCTTGTCTCCTGTTCGCGGCAGCCGAAGCGCTGGAGATCAACCTGCAAGGAACCAGCGCGATCCCTTCGCAATTCGTAGCAATGATTCCGTACGTCCTCACAATTGTAGCGTTGGCGGGCATTGTAGGCCGTTCCGTCCCTCCGGCCGCCCTCGGTAAGAGCGGACATTAGATTTTGTGGCCTGGTGAATAAAAAACTCCTCGTCCTCATCATCACCGCTGGCGTAGACATGGTGGGGACGTTTCTGGTTGTCCCACAACTTCCGTTCTACGCCAAAGCATTCGGCGCGTCCGCGTTCGTGGTCGCAGCGATTGCCGCATCGTTCAATGTCGCCACCCTGCTCTCGGCCCCGTATTGGGGCCGTTTTTCCGATAAGTACGGCCGACGCCCCGCGCTCCTGATCGCGCTCACCGGCTCCGTGATCGGGTACATCATCTTCGCGTTCTCGGGCAATATCTGGATGCTGTTCCTGTCCCGCATTGTGACGGGACTCGGCGGCGGGACCGTCGGCGTCATTCAAGCGTACGTGGCCGATGAGACGCCGCCCAAAGATCGCGCGAAAGCCTTGGGCTGGTTGTCCGCCGCTACCAACCTCGGCGTCGCCGGTGGCCCGGCCATCGGCTCACTGTCCGCCAAGCTCGGCGCGCACGGCCCGGGCTTGCTGGCCGCGGCGATCTGTCTCGTCAACATGTATTTCGCGTGGCGCTATCTCCGCGAGTCACGCGTCGTCACACCCCGCACATCGCGCTCGGATACGTCGAGCTCATTCCGCGTGATCTGGCGCGTCATCCGCCACTCGGATCAACCCGCGTCACGTCTCATCCTGATCTACGCGATCGGGCTCGGCGCCTTCTACGGCATTACGCCGGTGCTCGTGCTGCTGCTCAGCGACAAGTACGACATCACGAAGGAGACCATCGGCTACTTCTTCTCCTACATGGGGCTGGTGGGATTCTTCACGCGCGCATTCTTGCTGGGGCCTGCCGTCGATCGCCTCGGCGAGGCGCGACTGGCGCGGATCGGCACGCTCCTGCTGGTGTTGGGGTTGGCGCTGCTGCCACTCCCACCGAACATCCTCATCTTCTGTCTGGTCTCGCCACTGCTCAATTTCGGCACGGCGTTCACATTCCCCGGCGTGACGTCACTCCTCTCCCGGGTGATCCGGGTGAGCGAGCGGGGCGTGTACATGGGCGTGCAGCAGTCGTTCGGACGGGTGTCCACCGTCATCTTCCAGTTGGGCTGCGGACTCGCGTACGACCGGCTCGGCCAGGCGGCGCCGTTCTGGATCTCGGCGATCTTCGTCGCCGGGACGTTGTTTATGGGACTCGATATGGAGTCGTACATGCGGACGGACGCGCCCGCGCCGGTCGAAGCGGCCGCTCCAGTGGCGGCCGCGACCGTCACGGCTAAACCGTAGTCTGACTCGGCGCGATCTGCTTGATACTGACGCTCGCGCTCTTGGCGAGCGTGAGCCCGCGCGTCTGCAACCACTCGAGCGGCCACCGGATCGCCTCGTGCACGCCGACCGCGGGCGGCATCGAGACGTCGATCTCGGCGAGTGGCGATGGCGGCAACCCTAACAGCGGCTTGCCACCGGTCTCGCGCGCGCGACGCGCGACCGCATCGAGCACGCGCATGAGATGCCGCAGCATGTAATCGGGCCGCGGACGCGCCTCGAGGATGAGCCGCGTGAGCCGTCCGCGGAGCGACGGCTCGATGACACCCGTGCGCATGGCGTCGAGGACCGCGAAGTAGAGCTTCTTGGCTCGCCGCTCGACCGCATGCGCGGCGTACGAACCAGCCGTGGGTACCGGTGGGACCGGTAACCGGAACCGGTAACGAGTATCTCCGTCACTCGACGAGCGGCCGCGCACGATCAGCGCTGGCGCACGACGCAAGGGCTGCGTCCGGTTATGCATTATCAATCAGTATATCTCCCCTGCTCCTCTTGCCCTAGACGCGCGAGAAGATAGGGCGGGTACGGGTCCGAATCCAGTCACCCAACGCGTGACGCAGTTGCTACACTGGTGTTGACCGCCATATCAATGGGTCCAGCGGTCCGGCTGATAATTCGCGACCCGCGCTGGTAGGTAAAGTACGCGTAGGCCCACTCGACGAGTACGCTCAACCGGTTTCTGAAACCGGCTAGATACATGATGTGAACGAAGAGCCACAGCCACCACGCGAGGACCCCCGTCACCTTGATGAAGCCGAAGTCCGCGATTGCCTTGTTGCGGCCGATCGTCGCGAGATCGCCTTTGTTGAGATAGTGAAACGTTTTCCGCGGACGGCCCGCCAGATCGGCGATGATGTTTGCGCCGGCGAGCCATCCCGATTGCTGCGCCGCGGGCGCGACGCTGGGCACGGGCGTCTTCCCGTCGTCCTTCGTCGAGATCGAGAGATCGCCGACCACGAACACTTCCGGGTGGCCCGGGATCGAGAGATCCCGCTCGACGATCACGCGACCCTGGCGGTCGAGGGGCACGCCCAAATCGCGCCCGAGCTTGGAAGCCTCGTTGCCCGCGGCCCAGAACACATTGCGCGTAGGAATTCGCTCCGTGCCAACGTACACGGCGTCCGGTGTCACTTTCGTCACCAACTCGCCAAGCCGGACGTCGACTCCGAGTTTGCGCAGATCGTTGAGCGCGTGATTGGCAAGCGAGTCCGGGAACCCCGGCAGAATGCGGTGCGTCCCCTCGAGCAGAATGACTTTCGTCTGCCTGGTGTCGATGTGATGGAACTCGTGGCGAAACACTTTGTGCGTCACCGGCGCGATCATGCCTGCGAGCTCACATCCCGTCGGCCCTCCGCCGACGATGACGAAGGTCATCAGCGCGGATTGCTCCGCGGGATCATCTGACCGCTCGGCAGCCTCGAACGCCGACAGAAACCGATTGCGCATCGCTCGCGCATCGTCGAGACTCTTGAGTCCGGGTGCGATGGCCTCCCATTCCGGGTGGCCGAAATACGAGTGCCGTGCACCGGTGGCGACGACGAGATAATCGTAGTTGAGCGATGAGTGGCCGCCGTCGAGCTCGACGAGCTTGGCGTTCACGTCGATGCGTGTGACCTCACCCATCAGAACTTCGGCATTCGGCTGCCGGCGCAAGAGCCAGCGAATCGGCGTCGCGATGTCGCTCGGCGCGAGCGTCGCCGTCGCGACCTGATAGAGCAGCGGTTGAAAGGTGTGGTGATTCGAGCGATCAATCAGCGTGATATCGACGTTCGCACGCTTGAGCCGTTGCGCGGCTTTGTGACCGCCGAACCCTCCACCAATAATCACTACTTTCGGACGACTCACGTAATTGGCTGCTCAGTAAGTTCGACACGGCCTTGGGCACCAACGAGGCGCGCGATTGCCGTGAACGCCAACACGACGCCGATCAACAACACACTGAAGGCCGCCGCGGTTCCAAACGCGAAGTCCCGGATCTGCGCCAGGATCTCGATCGAGATCGGCCGATTGGCGTGGGTGTACAGCACGACCGAGGCCACGAACTCGCCGACCGCCGTGATTGCCGCGAGCAACGCGCCCGCGACCAGTCCCGGCCGGGCGGCCGGGAGCATCACGCGGCGCATCACGAGCCACCAGTTCGCGCCGAGCCCACGCCCGGCGTCTTCGAGGGACGGATCCATCTGGGACAGCGAGCCTTCGACGGCCGAGGCGACGAGGGGGATGCCGCGGATGAAGTAGGCGAGGGGGAGGATCCAGAATGTGCCGACGAGCAGCACGCGCAGCGTCGCGGGATCATTGCGGTTGAACGTCGACGCGAGGCCGATCGCGACGGCCATCGCGGGAATCGCCCACGGGAGCGCGGTCAGCAACTCGAGCAGTCGCTTCCCTGGGAATTTGCGGAGCGCGATGAGATAGGCGGCGATCGAGCAGACAATAACATTGCCGCCGGTCGCGATCAGTGCCATCTCGATGCTGTTCCAGATCGGCTTGACGAGATCCGGGTCGGTCACCAGCCGCCGGAAATTGTCCAGCGTGTACTCGGGCGGCAGGACTTGTGTCGTCCACGCCCCGTCCTTCGCGAACGACACCAGCACGATCATCAGGTGCGGCAGAATCAGCACGATCACCGCTGCCGCGGCCGCGGGCATCGTCAGGGCCCTCAAGACGGGTGACTGGACTCTCTGCCGTGTCACGCGCCCTTTGCCCGCGCTGGTGTACTGACTGCGACCCTGTATCCATCGCGACAGCCACAGCGCGCCGATCGACGCGAGCGCGAGCACCGTTGTTTCGACGTACGACACGCCGACGTTGCCGTTCAGCCGCGACGTCACAATTTGCGTGGCGAGTACACGGAGTCCGCCGCCGAAGATATATGGCGCTGAGAATGATCCGAGTGAGCTCATGAACACCAGGAGCATCGCGCCCACCAAGGCCGGCGTGAGCAGCGGGAGCGTCACTCGTCGCAATCGCAACGTGGTGCCTGCGCCTAGTCCGGCCGCGGCTTCGTCGAGACTCGTATCATATCGCTCGAGTCCAGCCGAGACGAACATGTAGACGTACACATACATCGTGTACGCGTGGACGAAGACGATGGCCCAGCCGCCGCCGAGCGTCCACGGCGGTGTGTCTTTGTGCAGGATCGCCTGAACGGCCCGCGTGATGACGCCGCTCTCGCCATACAGGAACAGGAATGCGACGACACCAACGAGCGGCGGGAGTGCTGCCGGAAGGGTGGCGGCTGCACTGAGTATCTTGCGACCACGAAACTCAACGCGCGTCAGCAGGAAGGCGAGGGGGACGCCGATGGCGGTGGAGAAGACGACGGATGCTATCGAGACCCAGATCGACGTCCACAGCGCCTCGCGATCCGCGGGACTGTCGATAAACGCTTTCCAGTATCCCAGTCCGTGCGCAAAGCTCCCCGCGATGACGGACACGTTGGGATAGACCACTGCCCACAACAGAACAGCGAACAGCGGCCACGCGATGAGCGGAACGCGCTTAGCCGTAGTAGTCGAGCCCACGGACGATGTCACGCAGATCGTCGTCGCTCATGCGCGCGAGGCCGGCCCACGATGCGGTGGCATAGGGCACAGCCCGAAACATCCCCGTGCTGGACTTGAAGAACAGCCGGGGAGGACTCGGCGGGAGGGCCGCGCGTGCCTCGCTGACACGCGGGTCAGGTGGGAGGTCCGAAGGCCACGCCTCCCATAGCATCCCGTCACAGACGAAGCGGCGCCGTTTCTGGTCCATGGTACGTACAACCCACTTTAGCCACCCCCGCGTATAGCGGAGTAACAAGATCGTACCCCTAGTCCCCATTTCCGGTCGCAACGATTGGAATAGGCTCACGTACGACGCGGACCGCAACCCGGTCGCCCTCATCGGCCGAACGTTCGCCGAGTGCGACCTCGACTTCCAATCCGCCATCCAGGCGGACGCGATAGTGATACGAAGATCCAGCGAAGCGCCGGCTGTGTACGACGCCGGGCCATGCATCCGCCCAGCCTGGTGGGACGAATCCGAGCGCCTCGGGACGAAGTACAGCCAATAACGGTCCTCTGACGCCATCGGGACGTACCACCCGCAACACTCTCTCGACGCCGCCGACAATGATCGCGGCGGTATCCTCTCCACGTTCGATGGCCGGAATCAGCGTGGCGCGCCCAACGAACTCGGCCACTGTGCGACATGATGGCGTGTCATACAGCTCCTCGGGCGAGCCGATCTGTAGTAACCGGCCTCGACTGAGTAGCGCGACCCGATCGGCAATCGCGAATGCGTCTTCTTGGTCGTGCGTGACGAACAACGCCGTCACCCGCTGTCGCCGAAGCATCGCCCGCAACTCATCACGAGTAGACTGACGCAGCTGCGGATCCAGATTCGAAAGCGGCTCATCGAGGAGAAGCACGGGGGGCTCAATGACGAGTGCCCGAGCCAGCGCCACTCGCTGCTGCTCTCCACCCGAGAGTGATTGGATAGGGCGAGGTCCGGCGCCATCGAGACCCACGGCGGCGAGTGCATTGCGGGCCCGAGTGCGTCGGTCTTTGCGGGACACGCCGCGCGCTTCGAGACCAAACCCGACGTTGTCCTCGACGGACAGATGGGGAAACAGCGCATAGTGCTGAAACACCATCCCGAAATTGCGACGCTGCGGCGGCAATCGAGTGATGTCGCGCTCGTTCAGCATGACGACGCCGGAGTCCGCGGGCTCGTAGCCGGCGACAATGCGCAATGTCGTGGTTTTCCCAGAGCCACTCGCGCCGACGAGCGCGAGCAGCTCGCCGGTGCAGACCTCGAACGATACGTCATTCACCGCCGTCGTCGTCGCGAACCGGCGCGTGATATTGCGTACGTCCAGCGCGCAGGCCGTCACCCGTGCCGACGGATGTGAGAGTCCCAGTACGTCATCCAGTCATCGAGACTATCCGCCAGCAGCGCGCGATCCACCGGCATAGGTTTGATCTCCCGCCGCGCCGTGCGGATCCAGTCGGGCAACGAGTCCTCCGGCATGTCCGTCCGCACCGGAATGCGCTTGTGCTCGCGCGCCGCCACCAGGAGGAGCGGCTCGCTCGACACGAACTCGTAGAACGCTTTCGCGGCGGCGAGCTGCTTGGTGCCCTTCACGATGGCGATGCCTTCCACGAGAATCGGCGTGCCGCTCGTGGGAATCGTGTATTTGATCGGAAACCGCCCTTCGAGGGTCGCGATATCCGGCATGTCCCAGAGCGTGATCACCCCTTCCTGCCGGCCGAGCTTCTGGTACAACAGGGTCGGATTGAGCGCGTACTCTTTCGTGTTGGCGTCGAGCTTCCTGAGCCACGTCCAGCCCGCGGCCGTCGACCCGGTCGCCGTCACCGAGCGCGCGAGAATCGCGCCGAAGATCGCCCGCATGCTTCCCGACGCGACGGGGTCGCGGATCAGCACCTTACCCTTCCACTTGGGATCGAGCACGTCGTCCCAATCCTTCGGCGCCGCCGAATCGGAGACCGCCACACTGTTGTAGCCGATCACCTCGGGCGTGAGATACGTCCCGAACCACCGATCCGCGCTGTCGCGCGCGTCCGGCGGCACATACTCGGCCCACGTCGGCGTGTACGGCTCGAGCAGCCCTTCCTTCGCCGCGCGTGTGAACTCGCTGCCTGGTCCGCCGAACCACACATCGGCCTGCGGATTGACCGACTCGGACCGGAGGCGGTCGAGCACTTCCTGCGCGCCCATGTCGACCGGTTGGACATCGATATCAGGATGCGCGCGCTCGAATCGCGCCGCGAAGTCCGAGAGCAGGGCCTTGCCGTGCGGCGAGTACACGACGAGCGGCGTTCGATGATCGTGCGAGCACGCACATACGCATACGACCGCCGCGAGAGCCAGTCGTCTCACTGGACAACCGTCGAATGTCCCGCTGCGAGCAAATTCACGAACAACCGCGCGGCGCCCGGAACTCCCGCCGGCAGCTGGCGGAAGAACGCGAGCGTCGCGTACACGTACGTGCCCTTGCCGAGCGGCGCGACCAGTATGCCAGCGTTGTTCGGCTGCTCGCCGGGATCGTTGATCGAGATAACGGTCTTGTAGTGATCATCGAACGTCCGCGGCATGTACGTCGAGCGCTCCTGCACCCACCCAACCCAATCGCTCGCTCCGATCTTGTTCGGTGTGTTGAGCACTGGCGACGCGGGGTCGAGAATGCGCACGGGAGCGTTTTCATCTGTCACACGATCCGCCGGCCGGGCGAGCGTGATGGGATACGGCATGACGCCGGGATCCACCATCTCATTCTGGCCATACTGCACGACCAGCGTCCCGCCATTCCGCGCATAGTCGAGCAAAAACCGATTCTTCGCTTTCAAGTCCGCGCTCGCCTGATACGCCCGCGTCCCAACGACGATCGCGCCGAACTTGCTGAGATTCACCGATCCGAGCGACGCAGGATCCAACACCGTGACTGGAATACCCAGCGTCTGGAGAGTCGGCGCCACATTGTCGCCGACACCGGGGATATATGCAACCGTCAATCCAGCCGGCACTCGGGACTCCACCGCGACGAGGCGTACGGCCGCATCGCGATAGAGCCTCTGAGGCCGAATGTGCTCGTACTCTATCGGGACATAGCCGTTCGTATACCGCTTGCCATCGAGCTCCGCGGCCGCGCTCAACGTCGCCTCGCCCGCCGGTACCATGCCTCTCACGGAGAATTCGACCGTTCGCACGCCATACGCCGGGACCACCGTGTGTCGGACCGCCGAGTCGCTGACGAGTCCTTTCGGCAGGGTCAGCGACACCTGCACCATCCGCTCGGTGTCGGACGCCGAACGCAGCAACACGGGAATCCGCCGCTCAATGCGGGTGCCTGCCGGGACGTACTCGACTGTCTGGTCCAGTGTCACGGAGATGAGCGGGACCCAGGCGAGCGGCCGGTCGATTTCGCCGCGACTCGGATCGGCGATCCGCTGGACGGGGTTTTTCGAGATGACGTACTCCGCCGGCCCCCCCGTCGCGTCCACCGCGAGCGCGACCTGCATCCACGTGTCGTCGCCGATATCCGTCGTGGCCCGCTGATCCTCGGCGACCGTCGATACCGGAACCCCGAACAAGTCGCCGACGCGCGGCTTCGCCAGCCACCATGGCTGCGTCACACGGTTGGTCGTCGTCGTCCATGAGCGATTGATGGACGAATCCGGAGCGATCGTGGCGGGCTTGGGATCGTCCTTGCCCTGCGGCATCTCCTTGAACTCGAGCGGCGCGCGGCCTCGATCGTACACGGTCACGCTCACGTGCGCCGTTGTTCCCGTCGCCACCACGTCGTGTGGAATCGTCAACTCCACCGCGGTCCCCGTGGCGAGCGCCAGCGCGTGCTCCGCGCGGCCGAGGGCGATCGCGATGGTGCGCGCGCCATCCGGGTCTGACACGCTTGCCTTTCTCAGCGACGATACAAGAGAAGCGAGCGATGGCACGATCGGCGTCGGGTCGTACGCATTCCACCGCCGCCGAATGGAATCGATCTGTGCGCGATAGGGAGAAAGGCGCGTCGTGTCGACGCCGTCGAACATCGTCTTCTCGGCGCCTGAATTGACGCGACTCGCCTCGCGATACACCGACGCGGTAAACGGCCCCTTGCGAATGAGCTGCCCGAATCCCTGCGACCGGTGCTGACTGCGACTCAGCGACGCGATCTCGGAGTAGGACTGGCCGAGCAGCGGACTATACTCGCCGACCTGAATCGTGAGCGCTTCTGCGCCCCCGCCAAAATACGACCGGTCTCGATAAAACTTGGGCACGGTCCAAGCCGGCCCGTACTTCGCCTCGGGAAAGCGCGCCGTGTCTCCGGACACGTCGTATGCTTCGCGTGCCAGGAGCGCCGAGACCTGATGTTGTCCGTGCCCGTCCTGTGGAGTCCCGGTGAAGACCGCGACGATGATATGGGGACGGAACGCTCGGATGATCGTCACCACATCGCCGAGTAGGGAATCGTGCGGCCAGTGCGTGTACGTCTCCGCCGCGGTCTTCGAGAACCCGAAGTCATACGCCCGCGTGAAGTACTGGTGCGCCCCGTCGATGCGGCGGGCGGCGAGCAATTCTTCCGTGCGGATGACGCCGAGGGCTTCGCCGAGCTCGTTGCCGATGAGATTCTGCCCACCGTCGCCACGAGTCAACGAGAGATAGGCGGTCTCGACGTGCTGCCCGCGCGCGAGCCACGCGATGAGCCGCGTGTCCTCGTCATCCGGGTGCGCGGCGATCATCAGGACGCGCGGCGTGACGCCCAGTCCCTCGACCGCCTCGCCCAACGCGATCGCGCCGCGCTCCTGGGCGGTGACGCGGCGCGGCGCGGCTGACGAGCACGCAGTAAGCCCTAAAACAAGAACGGCGTACCGCAGGGTCACACGCCGCCCGCGATGGAAGGCCGATCGGATGCGATTGGCGCCGCGAGCGCCTCGGCGACGATACGCGCCTGCTCCTTCTGGTGCGTCGCCATGTAGCCTTCGGCCGGACTCGCCCGGTCCGGGCGTCCGATGTACCGGATGCCACTCGAGCGCTGCATGACGAACGACCACGCACCCATGTTCTTCGGCTCTTCCTGTACCCATACGATATCGTCCGCTTCGGCGTAGCGTTCGAGGACGTGGGCCACCTCGTCCTGTGGCCACGGATACAATCCCTCTATCCGAACTATGGCTACGTGCGACGGCCGAGGTTCGCTGGTCAGATCGTAGTAGATCTTGCCGGTGCAGAACACGACCCGCCGTACCGCCCACCGTTTCTCTGGATCGGCCATCGTCGGATCATCGATTACGGCGTGAAACTGTCCGGTCGCGAGATCGTTGACGCTCGACATCGCGCGATCGAGCCGCAACAGACTCTTGGGCTGCATGAGCACGAGCGGCCGACGCACGGCCGTCATGGCTTGCGAGCGCAGCAAATGAAAGTATTGCGCCGGCGTCGACGGATACGCGATCTGCATGTTCCCCTCAGCGGCCAGCTGAAGGAACCGCTCCAATCGGGCACTCGAGTGCTCCGGTCCGCCGCCTTCGTACCCGTGCGGTAAGAGCAACACGACCCTCGACCCCTCGCCCCATTTCGCGCGATCGGCCGCCAGGAACTGGTCAATAATTGGTTGGGCAACGTTGACGAAATCGCCGTATTGCGCTTCCCACAACACGAGCCAGTCCGGCGCGGCGGCCGCGTACCCGTACTCGAACCCGAGCACGGCCGTTTCCGACAGCGGGCTATTGTGGACCTCAAAGACACCCGTGCCGGGCAGATTCTGCAGGGGGACATAGATCGCGCCCGTCTTCACATCATGCAGAGCGGCGTGTCGGTGCGAGAACGTTCCGCGCGCCGCGTCTTGTCCAGTCAGCCGCACTGACGTCCCATCGGTCAACAGTGACGCGAGCGCCAACGACTCGGCCTCGCCCCAGTCGATGAGGTTCGCCCCGGAGAGCGCTTCACGCCGACGACCGACAGCCCGCGCCACGCGCGGGTGCGCCGTGAACCCTTCGGGCCATGCCAGCAACCGATCGTTCAAGGCAACAAGACGCTCGCGTGGAACCGCTGTCTCCGCGCTCGCGGGGCGGGTGAGTCCCGGGTACACCGGCTCGATACCCTCGGCGGCCGGCGCCGTACCCGACGTCACCTGTGCGTGCACCGCGGTGAGCTTATCGAGGATCTCCTTGTCGACCGCCTGCACGTCGGCAGCCGTCGCGACGCCCTCGCTCACGAGCCGCTGACCCCAGACCTGACGCGCCGTCGGGTGCGCCTTGATCTTGTCGTACATCATCGGCTGCGTGAAGCTCGGCTCGTCGCCCTCGTTGTGGCCGTTGCGACGGTATCCCACCAAGTCGATCAGGAAGTCTTTGCCGAACGTCGAGCGATAGGCGATCGCGATGCGGACGGCAATCACGCACGCTTCGGCGTTGTCGGCATTGACGTGCACGATCGGGACGTCGAACCCCTTCGCGAGGTCGCTCGCGTAATACGTCGACCGGCCATCAATGGGATCGGTCGTGAAGCCGATCTGATTGTTGACGATGATGTGCAGCGTCCCGCCAACTCTAAACCCTGGCAGCCTGGAGAGATTGAACGTCTCGGTGACGACTCCCTCACCGGGAAACGCCGCGTCGCCATGGATGCACACCGGGATGACGCTCGCCTCGTCTCTCTCTTTGCCCTCCCGTTCCAACGCCCTCGCGACACCCTCTAGCACGGGGTTCACGAACTCCAAGTGGCTGGGATTGGGCAGCAGCGTGACGTCGACGGTGCCACGGGTGGCGTGCGCGCCGAGATGGTACTTCACGTCGCCGGTGCCGGTGTCATCGTCGTGCTTGCCTTCGAATTCGGCGATGATGGTCGCGTACTGCTTGCCGAGGATGTGGGCCAAAACGTTGATACGCCCACGGTGGGCCATCGCGATGACGACCCGATGCGCACCGGCCGCGGCGCCACGAGCGATAGTCTCGTCGAGCATCGGCACGAGGGCGTCCGTGCCCTCGATGCCGAACCGCTTCACGTTCGGGTAGGCCCGCGCGATGAACCGCTCCAGGCCGTCCACCTCGGTCAACCGGCGCAACAGCGACCGTTTCTCGTCGGGAGTCAGCGGCTTGGTCAGTTCCTCGGCCGTGAGCATCTGCCGAAACCACTTCCGCTCTTCTTCGGCGGCCAGATGCGTGACCTCGAAGCCGAGCGTCGTGGTGTAGCGGAGCCGCAGGCGCTTGAGCACGTCGGCCGCGGTCGCCATGTGCGGAAAGCCGACGGCGCTGCCCGGGACCGATTCGAGATCGGCCTCGGTGATCCCGTGAAACTCGGGAGAGAGCTCAGGGGCGCCCAGTGGGGGCGTGCCAAGCGGGTCGAGCTGGACCGCGAAATGGCCATACGTCCGGATGGCCTGCATGAGCGCCGCGGCACCGGCGGCTTTTTTCAGTAACGCCGGGTCGGGCGCACGGCGTTCCACGCCATCGGGCGCGCCGCGGGTCGTGGAGCCCGCAAAGCGCTCAGCGGCGCGAAAGAACTGCTGCCAGGATTCCGAGACGGACGCCGGATCACGTAGATAGGCGTCATACAACTCGGCGATGTATCCGTCGTTAAAGACGTTAGTCGCTGGGTCAGTCGGCATGTGCCGGTAATCTAACCGATCGTCTGTAGCGCTAGCTCGCGTGTCGTGAGGGGGAGATACAAGAATCGTATAGCGCCACGGACGGCCAAAGGCGGCACCTCGTCGAAGCGGCGATTCATGCTATAGACGACGAGCCGGTCGATGACGAGGAGCGGCAATGCATGCCACTCTTCCTCGGTCAGTGGTTCGAGGAGATCGTAGTCGCACAGGACTACGTTGAACGTTCCGCCGACGGCGGCCGCTTCGGTCAAGCCTACGGCTAAACACGAGTCAAGACCGAATCCGTCGAACAGCCTTGCGACGTGTTCGCTCAAGTATCGATGCCGTCCAATGCACAGGACGCGTGGCGCCACAAACGCCAATTTATAGCTCAGTCAGCTTCCCGGGGACAGATCCCGTAAGAATCGCGACCGGTATCCCGCCGTTCACCGTGCGAAGGGCTGGCGTGAGGGGCAGTTGTGTCGCCCGGGCTAGCGAGCTCGCTTCCGGCGCCAGGATCGCTACATGCCACCCGGGCAAGGTTTTCCTCGCCACTTGTCCCAGGCGGGCATACAGGTCCCGGAGTTTCGCCTGGTCCCCCACTCTTACGCCCCAGGGGGGATTCGTCACCAGCCACCCATGGGTCGCGGGCGCCTCCAGCTCAGAGATAGACTGGGTCTTTATCTCGATATCTTCGATCACTCCCGCCCGCTCCGCATTCGCCCGTGTCGCCGCGATCCCTCCAGCGTCCCGGTCGGCGGCAATGATAGGCACTCGTATCGTGGACTGCTCCCTAGCCCCAGCCTTCTCGTAGACAGTCGCCCAACGGGCGCTGTCGTATTCTGGCCACTGCATAAAGCCGAATGATCGCGAGATTCCCGGCGCCCGATGCCGTGCAATCAGCGCAGCCTCGATCGCAATCGTCCCGGATCCGCAGAACGGATCCACGAGGGCCGTTTCCCCGGTCCAGCCCGAGAGCATTGCCGCGGCGAGCGTCTCTCGCATTGGCGCTTTCGCCGTCGCGAGCCTGTAACCGCGCCGATGTAACAACGCACCGGAGCTATCGATACTCACGGTGCACTCGTCGTGAGACAATCGCACGATGACGAGCGCGCCACTCTCGGACGCGCTGACCACCGACCCCGTGCGTCGGTCGATGGCGCGACGGATGCGCTCGGCAACGGCATCCGAGTGATACAATCGCGACTTGCGGCAGCTGACCCGAATGTCGACGGCCGACCCGGGCGCGATGAATCGTTCGAATGACACTCGCTTCGCGTGCCGCTCCAGCTCGTAGAACGTGGCCGCGTGAAAGGTCGCCAGCCGCACAATGACGCGGCTGGCGATCCTGAGCCAGAGATTCGCGGCGTAGAGCTGGTCAGATGTGGCGTGGAACGTCACGCCGCCAGGCACAGCGGTCCCTCGCACCCCAAGCGCGTCGAGCTCGCGTGCGACGAGCGGCTCGAGTCCAGGGGCTGCGATGGCGAAGCAGTCGTACGTCATAACAGTTGAGCTTAACCCGGGGGCAGTCACTTGGCGCAGATTCTGCGAATGCACCCGGGCATGTCGCGCACATCGCTCTCGTTAGGGAGAGCCCGAACCGTTTTGTCCGAGCGGTTCGGGCATGCTGATTTCCAGCCCGGCCAGTGGCCGTCGATCCAGGCGGTCTTGGCCGGCCGGGATGCGATCATCGTCATGCCCACGGGCAGTGGGAAATCCCTCGTCTACCAGCTTCCGTCGCTGGTCCTCCCCGGACTCACCGTCGTCATCACGCCGCTCATCGCCCTCATGAAAGATCAGCACGACAAGCTGATCGCCCAGGGCGTCGACTCGGTCGCGATGCATTCGCATCTCACTGGTCGCGAGACCCGCGAGGCGCACCGGCAAGTCTCGGACGGCGAGGGCCAGATCCTGTACATGACACCGGAGCGATTCAAGGACCGCGATTTCTTTGATCGCCTGCTCTCCCGGCGTGTAAGCCTCTTCGTCGTCGACGAAGCCCACTGCGTGAGCCAATGGGGCCATGACTTCCGCCCGGACTATTTAATGCTCGGCTCTGTCGCCCAGCGACTCGGCCGCCCGCCGATCATGGCGCTCACGGCGACCGCGACGTCCGCGGTCCGCCTCGACATTGGCCGGCAGCTCGGTCTCAGCGATCCGTACGTGGTCGTCACCGGCTTCGCGCGCCCGAACCTCCGCTTCGAGGTCCGCCGGACGGTCAACGACGCGGAGAAAGACGTGGCACTGCTCGACATTCTGTCGCGGGCCGACGGCTCGGGCGTTGTCTACGTCGCGACCGTGAAGGAAGCCGAGCGTTTGCACGCGATGCTGCGCGAACAGTTCACCGTTGGGCTGTATCACGGCAAGATGGCCGCGGCGGATCGCACACAGGCGCAGGATCAGTTCATGGCGGGCGAGCTCGATGCGATGATCGCCACGAATGCGTTCGGGCTCGGCATCGATAAGCAGGACATCCGGTTCATTGTCCACTATCACTTCCCCGGGTCGGTCGAGTCGTACTATCAGGAAGCCGGCCGAGCCGGGCGTGATGGGCGGCCCGCGACGTGTACCGTGCTGTATCGCGTTGAGGATCGGCGGATTCAGTCGTACTTTCTCGGCGGCAAGTACCCCGAGATCGAGGAAGCCGCGAAGGTCGCGATCGTCCTCGAGCACCATCCGATGCGCACGCCGGTGTCGCTCGATGACCTGGCCAACGCGGCCGGCGTTCCGCGGCGCAAAGCCCGCATCGTCTTCACGCTCTTGAAACGCCACGGCTTGGTCCGCGAGCATCGCGGTGGCAGCTGGGAGCGACTCGCCGGACACCTCACGCAGGTCGACTTGAGCCACGATCTCATCGACTACGAAGAGCGGCGCGCCAAGGACCAGGCCAAGCTCCGCTCGATCATTCGCTTCTGCCAGACGGCCCAGTGCCGTACGCGCGTCATCCTCGAGTATTTCGGCGAACCCGTCGCGGACGACTGGCGGTGCAATAACTGCGACGCCTGCGATAGCACGGCGGCATGGGTGGCCGCGTAAGCATAGTTTTCGCGGATGCCGGCGCTCCAGTACGAGGTCTACCACAACACGGTGCAGACGTGGCTGATCGCCCTCGGCATTTTCGCCGTGTGCGTCGGCGTCATGTTCATCCTCCGCGCAGTGCTCGCTCGCCGGATCGAAGCGCACTCGCCGGAAGCGGCGCGGATCGTCCGGTCGACCAGCCTGTTCTTCATGGTCGCCGTCGGCCTCGCGCTGGGCGCGCAGGACCTGACGCTGCCCGACGCGTGGGATCATCCGATACGGGCGTTGATCACGATCGCCAGCATTGTGCAAGTGGCCCTGTGGGGCAACGGAGTCATCGGCTTCTTGCTGAGAAAGTGGTCTGCACGGCGCGCCGTCTCGGGAGACAGCCAAAACCCGACGACGATCGCCGCCCTCGGCGTGCTGATTCGCATCGCGATGTGGGTGATTCTGCTGCTGATCGCCCTCGACAACATGGGCGTCCGCATCACAACGCTCGTCGCGGGCCTCGGCGTCAGCGGCGTCGCCGTCGCCCTCGCCGTGCAGAACGTCCTCGGCGACCTGTTCGGCGCGATGTCGATCGTCCTCGACAAGCCATTCGTGGTCGGCGACACGATCACGGTCGACACCTTCACGGGCACCGTCGAGCACATCGGCCTCAAGACCACGCGCCTCCGGAGCATCACCGGCGAACAGATCGTGATCGCCAACCTCGACCTGCTCAAGAGCCGCATTCGCAACTGGAAGCGCATGAGCGAGCGCGGGGTCACGATGGTGACGCGCCTCTCGTACGACAATCCGCCCCACGTGATCGCCGGCGTTCCAGCGCTCATCGAGACGATCGTCAGGGCGACACCGCAGGTGCGCTTCGTCCGCTCCCACGTGCGCGCCCTCGCGGACTTGGGCGCCGAAGTCGAGACGCTGTACTTCGTGCTCTCGGCCGACTACCTGGTGTACATGAACGCGCAACAAGCGATCACCGTCGGCACTCTTGATAGCCTCGCGGCCGAGGGCGTGAAGATCCCCACGCCCGTCACCACTGTGATGCTGCGCGCGGATACCACTCCGACAAAATAATTTCCGCGATCTGCCCACGCGGACAATCGGCGTAATGCTGCTGTAATCCTAGGTTGACGGGTCCAATGCCCGTCTTCTCTCGACGCATTCGCATTGCGCGCTGGTGCGTTCGCACGGCCGTTGCCTGCGGCGCCAGCGTCCCGCTCGTGACCGTCCATCCCGCGCGCCTCGCCGCCCAAGCGGCGGGCGGTGCCGTTGCGGGGCGTGTCGCCGATTCGAGCGGCACGCCGGTTCCGGGCGCCATGATCTATATAGCAGGAACGCGGTACGGTGCCGTCACCGGCGACGATGGCCGTTACCGCGTCAGCGCGCTCCCCGCGGGATCGTACGCGATTCACGTCCGGCGCATCGGCTTCGCCGCCGATTCGTTCCGGGTGCGTGTCGCGACCGGCACCGTCGAGCGCAACGTCGTACTCCGTCCCGTCGCGTCGTCCATCGCGGGCGTCCAGATCACCGCCTCGCGCCCCGTCGAAACCGCGGAAGCCACCGTCGAGCAAATCAAGCAAGCGCCGACGATCGAGAACGTGGTCGGCGCGAAAACGATCGCGGCGCTGCCGAACGCCAACGCCGCCGATGTCGCGGCTCGACTCCCCGGCGTGACGACGGAGCGCGACGAAGGCGAGAGCAAGTTCGTCGAGATCCGCGGCACGGAGCCGCGCTTGAACAACGTGATGGTCGATGGCGTGCACGTTCCCGGCACCGAGCAAGGCGAGCGCAATCCCAAGCTCGACGACGTGCCGGCGGCGCTCCTGGGCGAGCTCACCGTCGACAAGACGCTGACGGCCGACATGGACGCGGACGCGATCGGCGGGACCGTGAATCTCGTGACGCGCGTTCCCGAGGGCGCACCCCATGGATCCGTGTCCGCCGAAGCGGGCGCAATCACGTTGCTGGGGCGCGAGACGGGCGATGCCACTTTCATTTACGGCGGCCGTGTCGGGCACGATGAGCGATTCGGTTTCCTTCTGAGCGCGTCCTACGATCGCAATGACCGCGCGATCAATGACCTCGAGCCGACATGGAGCAGCACCGCTGGAGGCGTGCATTTCTACCCGGGCGAATTCAGCCTGCAAGCGGACGAGTACGAGCGCACGCGCTACGGCGTGGGCGGTGGCGTCGATTATCGTCTCTCCCCAACGACCACACTCTTTGTCAAAGGGCTCTACAGCCTCTTTCTCGATCACGGATCGCTCTACGTGTTCGACGTCGGCAACGGCGAGGGTGCGCCCGCAGCGAGCAGCCGCGGGTCGACCGGTGTCGATACGGGCGCGACGCTCTATCGGATGTCGCAAGCGCTGACGCCGACCGAGCAGCTCTATAGCACGGTCCTCGGCGGCACGACCGCCTTCCGGCACGACACGCTGTCCTATCGCGTGAACATCGGCGGCACCTCGCGCGATGTCACCGGATTTCGGGCGTCGCCGTTCTACTATAACGCACCGGCGTCGTATCGGTTCGATTACTCGAATCCCAACGTGCCGCTCTATTCGGGGCTCGCGCCCTCGGCCATGAGTGCGGCGCAGTACAGCCTTGGCGGCTATACCGACGACGACACGCGATCGCGGGCCTCGACCTACGGTATCCGCTTCGACTATGCCACCCCGCACGTTGTCACTGGCTTTCGCATACGGTCCGAGGACTCGTATTACGTCGATCAGAGTTACTCGGCGACGTACACCGGTCCGACGCTGCCGCTCTCTGATTTCGTGAGCGGGTTTCATGACCCCGGGTTCTACTCGGCGATTCATCCGCTGGCGTTGGGGCCGGTGCCCGATGATGCCGCAGTTCGGGCCTACGAGAACGCGCACCCCGGTCTCTTTGCACGCACGGTCGACACGTTGGCGAATGCGCTCGGCAGCTTCTCCGGCAGCGAGCGGGTGTACGCGGGATACACCATGTTCCGCACGGACGTGGGTCGGGCCTCGCTCAATGCAGGGTTGCGATTGGAGGTGACGGACGGGTCATACCTCGGTCATGGCGCCGCCGGCAATCAGACCTATGCGGATCTCTTTCCGAGCGCGCAGGTCAAGTTCCAACTCGATGACGCGACCGATGTGCGGGTAGCGGGGTCGCGGGCCATCGGTCGGCCGAACTTCTCGGATCTGGCGCCGAGTGTGTCCGGATTGCCGGGCGACCCGGCGACGATCGTGATGATCGGCAACCCGAATCTCCGCCCGGAGTACTCGTGGAACCTCGATCTGCTCGGCGAACGGTTCCTCGACCGCGCCGGCGTTCTCTCGGCGGGTCTCTTCTACAAGAACGTCAGCAATTTCATCTTCGTGCACTCGATCCCGGGCTACCGGGTCGCCCCATACAACGACGGCCCGAACTATCGCGCCGGGCAGCCTGAGAACGGGAGCGCCGGCACGCTCCTCGGGGCCGAGGCGGAGTGGAATCAGCGACTCGCGTTCTTGCCGGGCGTCTTGTCGGGGTTGGGATTCGACGTCAACGGCGCACTGACGACATCGTGGGCGACGATAGACGAGCGCCGCGTGCGGCTCCCGCGGCAAGCGCCGGCGCTGGCGAATACGGCGCTGGTCTACGAAAAGGGAGCCCTCGAGCTGCGCGCGGCCTGGGCGTATCAGGCCGCGAACATCGTGAGCTACGGCGACGGGACCAGCAATCCGGCGACCGGCGACCAGTATTTCTACTCGCACGGGCAGGTCGATGCGTCGATCGAGTGGAAGCCGTTTCGCGATACCGAGATCGAGCTCGAGGGCACGAATCTGAACGATGCCGTCTTCGGATTTTACGCCGGCACGCCGCATCAGCATTACAGCTTCCAGCGCGAGTACTACGGCCAGACGTTCGCGATCTCGATCAAACGCGGTTTCTGAGGCGACGGAATGCGGCGGCCAGTACGCCGGCTTCCGTCCGATATTTCATCCGTGTCAGCTCGAGGACACTCGCCGCCGGCACCGCCATGCTCAGCGCCCAAGCCGAAATGGACGAGAACAGCGACACCGTCGTGAGCACGCTCGCGACCGCACGGGTCGCCCGACCGGCAGGCGTGCGATCCGCGACGGCGCGCAGTGCCGGGACAACGATGCTCGCATCGCCAAACGACATGAGCATGACGTCGACGACGGCGCCGATCTGCGCCAGGAAGATCGGCAGCGACAGCAGGAGATAGTTGAGGACCAGGATATCGGCGACGATCCCATATCCGCGCGCAGTCAGCAACGTCGCCGCGGCCAGGACTGCCAACCGAAAGCCGAGCGCGATGGCGCTGTAGGCGATTGTCAGCAGCATGAGTAGGGCCCACTTTCGCATGTCGCGCCGGGACGAGGTCAGCCTGGATCATGGCGCCGAGTTCGCCTGATACTCCGTCTGTTATTCCGTCTAATGCTCCGCCTCATGTTCATTCGCGTTCGCAATGCCTGCGCATTGTAGTCCTCCTCGATCGACTTCAGTATGGCGGTGGTGGCGTCAAGCACGGCAATCTCGAGTCTCGACAACGCGGCCCGCTTGGCTTTCCGCTTTCGGTATGCGGGTATACCAACGATCAGTGCGACGATGGCCAACGCCACGATGAGGACGGCAGCCAATACCGTCCTCTCCATCGAGGGTAGCGACATCGCGCGGACCAAGGCCATCCCGTGAGCCACGGCGCTCCCAGCGACGTGGTACGGACCGATGACGATGGTGAGGACCGGAACAAGCCCAGGGACGAGAGGGCTCCAACGCAATAGCCTGGACGGCATACGCTAATCAGTGCCTCACATCCGTTGCAAATTGTCCACGCTGATGCTCATGCCCCAGTCTAGCCCACCCCTAGCCATAGTCCAGCAGCGGGGATGTGTCTTCGCCCCGGCGCGTGCGATGTATCTTTCGTTGTATGGAGACCACGCAGTCCATGCCGCCGTCCATCGAGCGCGTGCTCAAGCGCTTCCGCGCGCTCTCGCGCGAGGACAAGATGCAGGCCCTCGTGCAGTACTCGAAGCAGCTCGAGCCGGTGCCCGAGCGATTCCTGGGACTCGATCGGGCCGAGTTCACGGTGCCCGAGTGTCAGACTCGGGTCGATCTGTTCCCGGAGCTCGTCGACGGGAAGCTGCACTTCTACGCTGATCTGAACTGCCGTCAGTCACCGACGATCGCGGCATTTCTCGCGATCCTCTTCTCGGCGATCAACGATCAGCCGCCCGAGGTCGCGTTGGCGCTACCGAACGATTTCGTGGCGCAGGTGATGAGCGACATCGGCCTGAGTAGCCGCGAGATCGGCCTCAATGCCATGCTCGCGAGAGTCAAACGCTATGCTCAGGCGGCGCATGATTCGCATTAAGGTCAGCGAGAACGGCCCCTATCGCATCTCGGCCGAGGATGCCGACCAGGTCGTGGTCGTCGACGAAGCCGGCAACGTGATTCCGTCACCGCGGCCCGACAAGAAGGCCATCGCACTCTGTCGCTGCGGCGCGTCGATGAAAAAACCGTATTGCGACGGCACGCATAAGACGCTCTGGCCGCTTACGCCCGCGCCAGCACCACGTGAGTAGCGTTCGTACCGGGAACGAACTCACGGCAAGAATATCCCATGGCTCGCAGGTTCAAGCCGGCCAGGAGTAGCTCGCCCGAACCGAGGATGACGGGCGCGATGGCCAAATGCATCTCGTCCACGAGCCCAGCGCGCAGGTACTGCTGGACCGTCGCGGCCCCACCGCCGACGCGCACGTCTTTCCCGTTCGCCGCCGCCGTCGCGCGCTCCAAGGCGGCGTGGATCCCATCAGTGACGAAGTGAAACGTCGTGCCTCCTTCCATGGTGATCGACGGCCGCGCGTGATGGGTCAGCACGAACGTAGGCACGTGATACGGCGGGTTCGCACCCCACCAGCCTTTCCACGCATCATCGGGCCAGGGCCCGCGAATCGGCCCGAACATATTGCGTCCCAGGATCCACGCCCCGATGTTCTGGAACCCTCTCGCGGCAAACTCGTCGTCGACGCCGGTGGCTCCATCACCGTTGGTGTGCATGCGCTGGAAGGTGCGGGTCGGGAAAAACCACTGGTGAAGCTCGAGCCCGCCGACGCCGAGGGGATGCTCTAGGCTCTGATTGGGCCCCGCGCCGTAGCCATCGAGCGAGACCGAGAAGCTCGAAACGCGGAGCACTACGCCGGGAGTACGGCGGCGTGCCAGGAATGCGCGGCTTCCGTCTCGAAGCGCTCGCGCCACTCGCCGGCGGTGGCGACCGTCGGATCGAACACGGTCGTATGCCGTGTGACGACACCGGACTCGCCGAGCCGGGAAAACTCGTCCCGCGTGACAGTCTGGATCGCCCCGGTCTCGTCGCGGAAGTGCACGCGACCGCCGCCAACGAGCCCGGCGCCGAGTCGTGATTCCAAACCGCGGAGGCTGCGGAAGAGCCCGTCGATGGAACACCCGGACGCATAGGCGTCGGTCTGATCGACGGCGATCGTGAGAAACCGGTCGTCCCGCCACTCACGCGCGACCGTCAACGGCTGGCCATGCGCGCGCCACTGCTCGAGGTACGCATCGACCTCGGCGAGCAGTAGCTCAGCCTGCGTCGGCGCGAGCGGCCGGTCGGCCGCGAAGACCCAGACGCGGGCGTCCGGGGGGAGCGATGAAAATGATACCAACGGCATAATTGGAAAATAACGCCCGACGGGGCTAAGATCAGGCATGGAGGAGAATAGGGAGCGAGCCGACGTGGTCGCCGAGCTCGCGGACAAGCTCCGCCGCCGTGGCGTCGAGCTAACTGGGAAGGAAACGAGCGACGAAGTCGGCGACCTTCTCGATGCCGTCGAGAACTGGGAGTCCGTGGTGGAGCGCCAAGGTGGCGATCTCTACGTCGATGAGGGCGGCGATGAGCCGGACAACCCCGACTTCGTGCTGCCGAAACGGCGCGCTGGCGAGCGAGTCGGCCAATACATTCGTCGCATCGAAGAAGCGGCCGAGCTACTGCGCCACGGCGGTCATCCGCCGCGATAGTCTCACTCGCCGACGTCCCGCGCGCGCCATCCGCGGTCTACACGATCGGGCATTCCACGCGCCCGATCGACGTGTTCTTGTCTCTTCTCACGGCGCAACAGGTCGCGACGCTCATCGACGTGCGTCGGTTTCCAGGGTCGCGCCGGCATCCGCAGTTCGGCAGCGATGCACTGGCCGCGTCACTGCGTGCCGCCGACATCAATTACGCTCACTTCGTCGACCTCGGCGGCCGGCGTGACCCCGCGCCAGACTCGATCAACACCGGTTGGCGTCTGGATGCATTCCGCGGCTATGCCGATTATATGGAAACCCCGAAATTTCAGCGAGGCATTATTTCAGCGCTCTCGTTGCGATCGCCGCTCGTGTTCATGTGCGCCGAGGCCCTCTGGTGGCGTTGCCATCGGAGTCTCATCTCCGATTACCTCACCGCTGGCGGGATCGAAGTCCGGCACATCAACGACTCCGGCGTCACTATTCACACCGGCACGACGCCGGCGATGATCACGCCCGGATCGTTGGCCTACTCACCGCCCCAAGGGGATTTGTTTTAGGGCGTCGGCCAATAGGACGTGCTTGAAGACGAACCCCGCGCGTTCGAGCGCGTGTGGAAGGACGCGTTGCGAAGCGAGGAGTACGGCCTCCCCCATTTCCCCATAGGCCAGCCGCAGCGCAAACCCGGGGACCGTCGCGACGGCCGGCCGGTGCAGCGCATGCCCCAACTCGTGGGTAAAGTCGGCGTTGATCACCGGATTTGGCGCCACGACATTGACGGGCCCACTCACGAGATCGGACGTGATCGCGAAATCGATGGCCGCGACGACGTCGTCGAGCGTTACCCAACTCATCCACTGTTTTCCGTTGCCGAGCCGCCCGCCGGCGCCGAGCTTGAACGGCGGCAGCATTTTCTCGAGCGCCCCGCCCGCCGCGCTCAACACGATGCCAAATCGCGTGAACACGGTACGGATGCCGCGCTCGATGACGGGCGCGGCCGAAGACTCCCAGGACCTCGCGACGTCGGCGAGGAACCCGGTACCTGGCGCCGAAGTCTCATCGAGCACTTCGTCGCCACGATCGCCATAGATGCCGATGGCCGATGCGTTGACGAGCACGCGCGGCGGGCGGGCCAAGCCGATGAGCGTCTTGGCCAGCACCGTCGTCGCCTCCACACGGCTCGCCTTGATGCGCCGCTTCCGCTCGGCCGTCCATCGCTCGGCGACCGGCTCACCGGCAAGGTTCACGACGGCCTGCACTCCGTCGAGCGCCGCGGGATCGAGCACGCTCCGCGCCGGATCCCACGTCACATCCCCGCGCGAGGCATCGGCGCCGCGTCGCATGAGGCGCACCACCCGATGTCCGGTCGCGCCGAGGTGTGCGACGAGCGCGCTGCCAATGAACCCCGTGGCGCCCGCGACCGCGATCTTCATCCGCTGCGTTTGCGACGGAGCACCGCGTCGAGCGAGAACGCGCCCGCGCCGATGGCCGACAGATACAAGAAGATGAAGCAGAGCAGCGAGGGCGTCTCGCCATGGTTCACGACGGGCAACAATCCGCGCGGCGCGTGGAACATGAAGTACGCGACCGCCATCTCGCCCGAGCAGAGGAACGCGAGGACGTGCGTGAACAAACCGAGAATAATGCACGCGGCGAACACCGTCTCCATCACCATGGCGATGTCCTGGAGCGGCCCCATCGGCTCGTGGTGCATGAATGAAATCACCTTCTGCACGCCGTGCTGCATGTACACACCGGCCGCGAACACCCTCAGCAGCGTGTGAGTCAGGGTCTGCCACTTGGTTTCAGTCATGCGACAAGTATATTGGGTCCGCGTAGACCCGGCGATGCACGCGCATCCGGCACGGATCGTGAAACCAAGTTCAGCGTGAAGGCACACATCGCGGTACTGCCGGGCGACGGCGTCGGCCCGGAAGTCGTAGCCCAAGGCGTGCGCGTGCTCGGCGCTATCGCCGAGCGATTCGGACACACGTTTGATTGCACGCAGGCGTTGATTGGCGGCGCTGCGCTCGATGCCTGTGGTACGGCGCTCCCGACCGACACGTTGGCCATCGCCAAGTCGTCGGACGCCATTTTGCTCGGCGCCGTTGGCGGGCCGAAGTGGGACAATCCCGACGCGCCCCAGCGACCGGAGATGGGATTGCTCGGGCTTCGGAAGGCGCTCGAGCTGTACGCGAATCTTCGACCGGTCACGGTTCAGCCCTCGCTTCTGGCCGCGTCGCCGATCCGTCCGGAACGACTCACCGGCGTCGACATCCTGGTCGTGCGTGAGCTCACCGGTGGGTTGTACTTCGGGCCACAGGGCCGAGACGGCGACCGGGCGTTCGACACGTGCGTCTACACGACGGCCGAGGTCGAGCGGGTCGTGCGACGCGCCGCCCGTATCGCGCGCACGCGGCGCGGCAGGCTCACGTCGGTCGACAAGGCCAACGTGTTGATGACGTCCCGCCTGTGGCGCAACGTCGTCGCGCGCTTGGCTCGCGAGGAATTTCCCGACCTCACGGTCGAGCATGTGCTCGTCGATGCGTGCGCGATGCACCTCATCCGCCGGCCGGCGGACTTCGATGTCATCGTCACCGACAACATGTTCGGCGACATTCTCACCGACGAGGCATCCGTGCTCGCCGGTTCGGTGGGCCTCCTGCCCTCGGCGTCACTCGGCGACACGCGACGCGGGCTCTACGAGCCGATCCACGGGTCGGCGCCCGACATCGCCGGCCAGGGAATCGCTAACCCTGTCGGCACGATACTGAGTGTCGCCCTCCTGCTCCGCCACTCCCTCGGCCTCGACTCCGAGGCACGCGCGATCGAGACGGCCGTTTTGGCAACGATCGACTCCGGTTGCCTCACGCCCGATCTCGCCCCGTCAGGAATTCGGCCTGCGACGACGCACGACGTCGGATCCGCCGTCATTGCGAAGCTGAAGATCAGCTGACGATCGGCTGACGCACCGTTCGACATTGCGCGTTGCCGACGCCGACTCCTCGGCGTTACGCTCGGCTTATACACAGGAGGCAACGATGACAGCGGAAGAATTCGCCAAACTCGATGTCGAGCTTTACTCTGAGCACTATCGGTTCGAGCTCGTTTGTGGGGAGCTCTCCGTCAGAGAGCCACCCGCACCGATTCACGGGTCGGCCCTGATGAATATCGCCTTCACAGTCTGCGGTTACGTGCGCCAACACAGGCTCGGCAAGGTTTACGGGGGCGACACATCGGTCTTCATCGATCACAACACCGTACGCGGCGCTGATGTGGCCTTTGTTCGGAAAGAGCGGCTCCCCCTGACGGACGAACGCTGGCTTCTCGAACCTGACCTCGCGATCGAGGTGATCTCGCCGAGCAATAACCCTCGTTACATGGCACAGAAGCTCTCGCAGTACCTATCGGTCGGCACCCGATTGGTCTGGTATATCGACCCACGTCGCGGACAAATCGACGTCTACCGTGCGGATGGTTCGCGAACGATACTGCTACCGGGCGACACATTGTCCGGCGAGGACGTAATCGAAGGGTTTACGTGTAGCGTCTCCGAGATCCTTGACACCTGAGGATCGCCGGGAAAGTCTTCGTTCTTGCGCTCCGACACGATCAAAGTAGGGAATCATCGCGCCCCCCATCGCTCGCTCCTGCGGGCCACGGGCCAGATCCGCGACCGGGATGACTTCGACAAGCCGTTCATCGCCGTCTGCAACAGCTATGTCGACATCATCCCGGGCCACGCGCACTTACAGGAGCTAGGCCGCGCGGTCAAGGCGGCCGTACGCGAAGCGGGTGGCGTGCCGTTCGAGTTCAACACGATAGGCGTCGACGACGGCATCGTGATGGGCCACGACGGCATGCGCTATTCGCTGCCGTCCCGCGAGCTGATCGCGGACTGCGTCGAGACAATGGCGACCGCGCACTGCTTCGACGGCATGATCTGCATCCCGAACTGCGACAAGATCGTGCCGGGAATGCTGATGGGCGCGGCCCGCGTGAATATCCCGACGATATTCGTCTCGGGCGGTCCGATGGCGAAAGGCATCGACTCGTCGGGTCGCGCCATCGACCTGATCTCGGTGTTCGAAGGCGTCGGCGCGCACGCCGCCGGCACGATCGACGACGCGCGACTCGACGAGCTAGAGCGGCTCGCGTGTCCCACCTGCGGCAGCTGCTCCGGCATGTTCACGGCAAATTCGATGAACTGCCTGTGCGAAGCGCTCGGCGTCGCGCTGCCGGGCAACGGCTCGGTCCTCGCGATCGCGCCGGAACGCCGTGACCTCGTCGTCGAAGCCGCGCGCACCGTTCTCAGACTCGTGCGCGACGATGTGCGCTTCCTCGACATCGTGACGGCGGCGGCGATCGATAACGCCATGGCGCTGGACATGGCCATGGGCGGATCGACAAACACGGTGCTGCACGTGCTGGCGCTCGCGCGCGAGGCCGGGCTCGACTATCCGGTCAGTCGATTCAACGACGTGGCCGAGCGCGTGCCGCATCTCGCTAAGATCTCGCCCGCGTGGGATGGCCCGCGGCAATGGCACATGCAGGACGTGCACGCGGCCGGCGGCGTCTCGGCCATCCTGCGTCAGCTCATTGACGTTCCCGGCGCACTGTCGCCGAATGCGCTCACGGTCACCGGCCGGACGCTCGGCGAGACGGTCGCGCTCGCCGAGACCTTCAATCCGGACTGCATTCGACCCGCATCGCGTCCGCACTCGAAGCGCGGAGCGCTCGCGGTGTTGTTCGGCTCTCTGGCGCCCGAAGGGGCCGTGATCAAAGTCGGTGCGGTCGAGCAGCATGAGATGACATTCCGCGGGCCCGCGCGCGTGTTCGATAGCGAAGAGGACGCGACGAACGCTGCTTGCAACGGCTCTATTCAGCCAGGCGATGTGGTCGTGGTGCGTTTCGAAGGACCCAAGGGCGGGCCTGGCATGCGCGAGATGCTCTCGCTCACCAGCATGCTCAAAGGCATGCCGCTTGGTGCATCGGTCGCGCTGGTGACCGATGGCCGATTCTCTGGCGGCACACGCGGGCTTTGCATTGGGCATGTGTCGCCGGAGGCCGCCGAGGGTGGTCCGATTGGGTTGCTCCGAGACGGCGATACGATCACGATCGACCTCGCCGCGCGGTCCATCGAGGTCGTTGCGGATCTGAGCACACGCACGGTCCAGCGGCGACCGCGGCAACTCAAGGGTTGGCTCGCGCGATACGCGGCGCTCGTGACCAACGCCAGCAACGGCGCGGTGCTCGGTTATCTTTCCGGGCGTGATTGATGTCTCCGGCCTGACCCGGTTGTACGGTGAGCTCGTCGCCGTCGACCAACTGTCTTTCCGAGTCGGCCCGGGCGAGATCATGGGCCTGGTTGGTCCAAACGGCGCCGGCAAGACCACCACGCTCCGCAGCGTCGCCGGCATCATCCGTCCCACCGCTGGCACGATCACGATCGCCGGCGCGGACCTGGCGAAGGATCCCCTCACCGCCAAACGCGCGCTCGCGTTCATCCCCGACGAGCCCGAGCTCTTCGAGTACCTGACGGTCGAGGAGCATCTCCGGTTCGTCTCGCGGATCTACTCGGTCACGCACATCGACGAGCGGGTGCCGCCGCTGCTCGACGAGTTGGAGCTCACGGACAAGCGCGGATCGCTGCCGGCCGAGCTCTCGCGCGGGATGCGGCAGAAGCTCGCCATTGCCTGCGGTTTGATCCACGATCCTGCCGTGTTGATCCTCGATGAGCCGCTCACCGGGCTCGATCCCGCGGGCATCAAGCGGATGAAGGAGACGATCGTCGAGCGCGCGTCGGCCGGCGCCGCGGTCGTGTTGAGCTCTCACCTGCTGCACGTGGTCGAGGAGCTCTGCACGCAAATCCTCGTGTTGCGCCGCGGCCGGATGGTCGCCTACGGCACGGTGGCCGACATCGTCGCCGCGCGACCGGATCTGGCGGGACTCGATCTCGAGGATCTCTTCCTCGCGCTGACCGCGTGAGACTCGACGCGCTCGCGTACCTGCTCGGCCGGTCGGCGCGAAACCGGTTCCGGGCATCGCTGGCGCGCCTCCGCAAACCAGTCTACGCGGCCGCGCTCGTCGTTGGTCTGCTCTACCTCGGGCTGATTTTTTATCGACCCGAGGGCGATGCCGCATCGTCGCCGACCGCGTATTTGCCGATCCAGCGCGGGTTCGGGCTCCTGAGCGCGTTCCTGCTCGCGGTGCTCGCCGCGAAGTGGTGGATCTTCGGTGCATCGACGATACCGCTGGCGTTCACGCCGGCCGAGATCCAGCTGCTGTTCCCGGCGCCGCTCCGGCGGCGGGATCTCATTCTCTATCGGTTGCTCCGCGTGCAGATCTCGATGCTCGTGAGCGCCGCGTTCATTTCTTTGCTGCTGTGGCGGAGCCGCGGCGCCGGGTTTCCGCTCGCCTTGCCGCTCCGGATGATTGGGCTCTGGATCCTGTTCGCGACCTCGTTCATGCACCAGATGGGCGTGACACTGGTCCGGACCGCCGCGGCGCAGCGGGGCCGCGGGCTCGCGCGCAACCTACCGGCGCTCGTCGTCGTCTTGACGGCCATCGGCCTCCTCGCGTACTCGTTGGCCCCCGCGCTCCTGTCGATCCATTCGCTCGGAGACGTGTCCGGGGCATTGGGACGAGTCGGCGACGCGATGCACCAGCCGATCCCGAGCGCGATCCTCGCGCCGTTTCGCTGGGTCATCGCGCCGGCGTACGCCGAGTCGAACCACGCTTGGCTCGTGGCGATCGGGCCGGCGCTGCTGCTGCTCGTCTTTCATTACATCTGGGTGCTGCGCGCCGACGCCGTGTTCGAGGATGCCGCGGTCGATGCATCGGCACGCCGGGCCGCGCGGCTCCGGGCTCGCGCCACCACGACGCGCCCCGCCACCACCAACACCCGAACGCTGATCCGGCTGTCGGCTCACGGACCGGCGTGGGCTGCGATCGTATGGAAGAACGTGACCGCCGCCGCGCGCGGGCTCAAGCTGACCGCGACGATCCGGTTCACGTTTGTGCTCGTGGTGAC
>Ga0210398_10000040_pt1 | contig 153734 bp, 124 predicted proteins | sample IncBWC4OmetaG_FD_161047 | JGI IMG/M metagenome (GOLD analysis project Ga0210398, IMG submission 161047) | Forest soil microbial communities from Barre Woods Harvard Forest LTER site, Petersham, Massachusetts, United States - Inc-BW-C-4-O | ecosystem: Environmental > Terrestrial > Soil >... | reverse complement strand
AAATGCGCAGGATCTCTTCTTCGGTGTGTCGTTTCTTCATGGTTCTGGTTCGGGTTATACCCGCCCAGAACTCTCATTCAATCCACTCCAGCTTCAGGGGAGCAGGTCACCGGCCTGCGTACCCACGCTATCGCGATCAAAGATTAACCCATCGAATCGATTGCCTTGAACACCCCATACCCCCGGGACCGCGGCGGGTGTAGGCTCAGGCCATGATAAAACCGATTCTTAACCTTTTGTCCCGTTCGGCCTCCGCTCGCGCGGTCAGGCAGCTCACGCCCCTTCTCGCCTGTTGTGGCGCCCTGAGTCTTCTCGCCGGTTGCGCTTCCGAGCCGGATTCACACGTGGTTTCCGCCCCGCCTCCGGCCGCGCCGACCAACACCGTGGTAACAACCACGACCACCACAAATCCTCCGGTCGTAGTGATCAACCCCGACTCCACCACGACCTCAACGCCGGCCGTGAGCACCACCATCGTGACCCAGTCGGCTCCACCGACGCCGCAGACGGATCTCGTGGTTGCCCAGCCGTCACCCGAGCATGTGTGGCTGGCCGGCTACTGGACGTGGCGCGACAACCAGTATCAATGGATGGCCGGTCATTGGGAGCTGCCTCCGACCCCGAAGTCGGCCTGGGTGGCACCGCGCTGGGAACAGGAAGGCTCTGCCTATAGATTTTATGAGGGTTATTGGAACTGAGCCCCGATCGATCGAATTTCAGTGATAGTCAGTCGGTTAGCTGAAACGCGAAGGATGAAAGCATTCTTCGCGTTTCAGCTTTTTTGCGTTCGCGATGGAGGTTTTAATTAATTAAGAAACCATGAAGCCATGATTTGATCATGAGTTGTCATTCCGAGCCGGGCGAGGAATCTCACTCGCAGTGTAACCAAATAGGTTACACTTTGACTTTACCTTAAAGAGATTCCTCGTCCGTTCGACAGGCTCAGGGCTACGAATCACGGCTCGGAATGACAAACCGTTTTGAGAATATGCAAAACCGGCGCGCCCGGCCTCCTTCGCTAGAGCTTCCGCCTTCGCCAAGGCTACAGCGGACAAGACGAAGACCATGACGGCGCGCCCTACCTTTTTCGAAACATGTTCCGAGGTGGAACGCGTCGTCCCTGGCCTTCGTAGCCCTGAGCCTGTCGAATGGGGCGAAGTAGGCCCGACGCGTTCATTGATCAATGTCGAACCAGCGCGTCAGGGCTTCGGCCTTGAGCTCAGCCGAACGGACAACGCGCTCCACCCCAAGCCAATAAATGAAACCTTGTGGGCGGGGTGCCCTCACCCCGCACTGAGTCTATCGCGGGGTGAGGGCACCCCGCCCACAAAAACAGGATTATCCGGACTTGGACGTTGAATGTTGGAAGTTGAACGTTCGAGGCGCGTAGCGCCGTCACGCGCCGACCGCCGCTTCCACGTGAACCGGCGGCTGGGCTTCGCGCACCGCGTCGGCCACGGTGGCCGCATGGTGCGCCGCCTCGGCCTCACCGCGTTCGTGATTGAACCGCATCGACACCGTCTTCGACACGCCCCTCTCCTCCATCGTCACGCCGTAAATCGCATCGGCCGCCGCGATCGTGCGCTTGTTGTGCGTGATGATGATGAACTGCGAGTTCCCGACGAATTTTTTCAGCAATTCCGTGAACCGCCCGATGTTGGACTCGTCCAGCGGCGCGTCGAGTTCGTCGAGCAGGCAGAACGGCGACGGCTTCACCATGTACAGCGCGAAGAGCAGCGCGACCGCGGTCAGCGTTTTCTGGCCGCCCGACAGCAGCGTGATGCCCTTCAATTTCGTGCCCGGTGGCTGGGCGACGATCTCAATCCCGCTCTCGAGGATGTCGCCGGACTCGATGACCTGCAGCTCCGCGCGACCGCCGCCGAAGAGCGTCTGGAAGGTATAGGCGAAATTTTTCTTCACCTGCTCGAACGTCACCGTGAACTGCTTCTGTGAAGTCTGGTTGATTTCATCGATGGCCTTGAGCAGCTCGACCCGCGCATTCGTCAGGTCGTCGGTCTGGCCCTTCAGGAAATCGTGGCGCTGTTTCAGCTCGGCGTATTCCTCGATGGCCACGAGGTTGACCTCGCCCATCCCGCGCAGGCGCTGCCGCAGGGCCTCGACCTCCGCGCGCAATTCGTCCCAGTTCGTCGCGTCGAGGGCGGCCAGGTCGGCCTCGGTCGGCTCGCCCTTCTGCTTGGTTTTCCGCTTTCTCGATTTTCCATTTTCCGGATTTTCCGCGTCCTCTTCCTCTTCGAGGTCGAGCGGTTTCAAGCCCTCGGGCTCGTCGTCGGCGTGCCAGAGCTGGTGCTTCCAATCCACGGTGGCGAGGTCGGCCTGGAATTCGCGGCGCGCCTCCTCGGTCAGAAATTCCGCGCGTGAACGGCTCTCGGCCAGCTTCACCTCGCTGCGGCTCAACTCGCCCTGCGCGACCTCGGCCTCGGCCCGCACCGACGCCTGCGTCGCTTCGCTGGCGGAAATTTCGCGTTCGACCTCGACCAGCTCGATGCGGACTTTTTCGACAGACTCCTGCGTGACCACGAGCGTTTTGGCCAGCTCATCGCCGCGCGCACGCTGCGCCGCCGCCTCCTGCTCGAGTTCGGTGATCTGCTCCGTCCAGGTCTCGATCTCCTGCTGGCGCTGGGCCAGCAGCTCTTCCAATTGCATGCGGCGGCGTTCCATCTCGCCCAGTCCGCGGTCGAGCACTTCGACCTTCTGGCGGCGTTCGGCCAGTTCGAGCCGGGCCTGCGCCAGCGATTCCTTTTTCTGGTCGCGCTCGGTGCGCACCTCGATGATGCGGATTTCCAGTTTTGAAATTTTTTCGCGCTGCTGGATCGCAGCGGTGTCGGCCTCGGTCAACCCGGCCTGCGCCTTGGTAAAACGCTGCTGCGTCTCGTCGCGGGCATGGGCCAGCGCGGCCAGTTCGCCTTCCATGCGGCGGAGGCGCGCCACCACTTCGTCGAGGGAGCGCTGGGCGTTGCGCTGCTCGGTCTGCGCGGCCGCCATGGCCTGCGTGACCGCAAGCACGTCGGCCCGCTTTTGCTCGATCGTTTGCTCGGCGACCGTGATGCGGCCATTGAGCAGTTCGATCTGCGCTCGTTGTTCGTCGTGCGACTTTTGGTCTTTCGCCAGTTCGCGCTTGGTCTCGCGCAGGTCGATGTCGCGCTGCAGGATGCCGTTCGCGGATTTCTTCCCGTAGCCGCCGGAAACGAGGCCGCGCCGGTCAACCAGCTCGCCTTTGCGCGTGGCCACGGCGAGGAAGCTGAAACCCGGGTTGTTTTTCCAAAAATCGAGGAAGGCGCCGAGGTCGTCCGCGATGTAACACGCGGCGAGCAGGCTCAGCGCCGGATGCGCGGGGTCGGTGTCATTCAGCGCCGAGGTCACCGGGATCAAGAAGGGCGGCAGCTCTCCCCCATTTGAGATTTGAGATTTGAGATCTGAAATTTGGAGGCAGACACTGCCGAGCTGTTCGCCCTCGAGCTGGGCCAGGATTTTCTTGGCCGTGCCGAGATCGGCCACGTGGATGGCCTCGACGGCGGCGCCGAGCAGCGCCTCGAGCGCCGGGCCGAATTCGGGTTTCACCTCGAACCCCTGCGTGATGGGCGTCGCCTTGACGTCGCCGAGCGCGGCGGCAAACCGGCCGGAAAGGAGCGCCTTCGAACCCTCGCCGAAACCCTCGAATTTTTCCTGGAGCTGCTGGAGCAGTTTCAGGCGCGCGGTGCGTTGCGCGAGCTGGCGGTCGGTGTCCTGCAGCTTGCGCTGCGCATCGCGAAATTCGCGGGTGAGGTCGCTGAGCGACTGCTGGGCGGCCTGGGCCTCGTTGTGGGCGCGGGATTTGGCGGCCTGGGCCTCCTCGACATGGGTGGTGAAGTCGCCGGCCGTTTTCGCGGCCGCGGCCTGCTGGGTGCGGACCTGCTCGAGTTCCTGGGCCAGCCCGTCGTGGCGGAGCGCACTGGTCTTTTGGTCCACCTCGTAGCCGGAACAGTCGGTGCGCAGGCGCGCGACCGTGCTTTCAAGCTGCAACAAATGAAATTTCGCCTGCTGCAGTTCCTGCTCGAGCTTGTTCAACTCGCCCTCGCTGACAGCGAGCTCGCGGTTGCGCGTCTGGAAGGCGGCGTCGCTGCTGCCGAGCAGGCCGAGCTGCATCTGCTTGTCCTGCGCGCCGGTGTCCACCTGCGCGGCGAGCTCGCGGACCTGCATCTCGGTTTCACCGAGGTTGTCGCGGCTCGATTCGAGGCGTTCCTGCAGGCCGGTGCGCTTGATGGCCGCGACGTTCGCCTGGTTTTCGGCCTGTTCCTTCTGCGAGCGCAGGTCGAAGACGGCCTGCTGCGCGTCCTGCACGCGCTGGTTGAGGCGGCTGCGGCTGGACTTTTTCTCGTCGAGCTCGCCCTGGCGCCCGGTGAGGGCGGCGCGGCGGTGGTCGGCCTCGGCGCGGAGCGCGGTGACCTTGGTTTCAAGTTCGTCGAGCACGGCGCGGAGCGAGCCGAACTGCCAGCCGCTGAGCGCAAGCGAAAGATGGCCGAGGCGGAAATTGAGCTTTTTGTAGCGGAGCGCTTTCGAGGCCTGGCGCTTGAGGCTGCCGATCTGGCGCGAGACTTCGCCCACGACGTCGGCCACGCGGGCGAGGTTCTGCTCGGTGAGCGCGAGCTTGTTCATCGCCTCGCGGCGCTGCGATTTGTATTTCGTGATGCCGGCGGCCTCCTCGAAGACGGCGCGGCGCTCCTCCGGCTTGGAGGACAGGATCTGGTCGATCTGGCCCTGCGCCATGATCGAGTAGCTGGTGCGGCCAATGCCGGTGTCCATGAAAAGCTTGTGGATGTCCTTCAGGCGGCAGGGCTGGCCGTTGAAAAAATACTCGCCCTGGCCGTCGCGCGAGGTGCGGCGCATGATCTCGATCTCGTGAAACTCGCTGCCGAGCTGTTTTTCGCAGTCGGTGAGCAGCAGCGACACTTCGCAAAGCTGCGCGGGTTTGCGGGTGTCGGCGCCCTCGAAGATGACGTCCTGCATTTTTCCACCGCGCAGGGCCTTGGCGCTTTGCTCGCCGAGCACCCAGCGGATGGCGTCAGCAATGTTGCTCTTGCCGCAGCCGTTGGGGCCGACGATGGAGGTGACACCGGGTTCGAAACGCAGGGCGGTCGAGTCGGCAAATGATTTGAAACCGTGGAGTTTTAGCGCCTTCAGATACATGTAAGGGATTTACTAGAGAGGCGGGGTTTTCGCGCGGCAATTGGAAAAAATTTCCAGTTGTTCACAGGGTGTTCGCAGGTCACACACATGAACCACCGTGGCGAGCTATTAATCATCGGTTCGTCCAGGTGGCCGGGACCAAACATGAGCGAAACCGCACCCACTGAAAACAAAATTTCCGCCCAAACGCTGCGCTATCTGCCGTGGCTGGTCGCGGTTGCTCTGTTCATGGAGACGCTGGACATGACCATCGTCAACACGGCGGTGCCGGTGATGTCGCACAGCCTCGACGTGCCGCCGCTGAGCCTGAAGGCGGTGCTGACCAGCTACACGATCACCCTGGCGGTGTTCATCCCGATCAGCGGCTGGATCGCGGACCGCTTTGGCACCAAGCGGGTTTTCGCGCTGGCGATCACGCTTTTCATGGCCGGTTCACTTTTTTGCGGGCTGTCGGTCAATGTGCCGATGCTGGTCGCCTCGCGCATCCTGCAGGGCATTGGCGGCGCGATGATGACACCGGTCGGCCGGCTGGCGCTGGTGCGGTCGTTTCCACGCTCGGAGATGATCAGCGTGATGAACTACGTGGTGATCCCGGCCATGATCGGGCCGCTGCTGGGGCCGTTTGTCGGCGGCTTGATCGTGCACTTGCTGTGGTGGCGCATGATTTTTTTCATAAACCTGCCCTTCGCCCTGGGCGGCCTGGCGTTGCTACGCCGCTACATGCCGGATTTTCGCGAAGCCGACGTACCCCCGCTCGACCTCGAAGGGTTCCTGCTCTTCGGCAGCGGCGTGGCGCTGCTCTCCTACGTATTGGAGCTTTTTGGCGAGCATACCCTCGGCATTGGAACCATCGTGGTCCTGCTGGGCGGCGCCTGCATGCTGTTGCTCGCCTATGGCTGGCATTCGCGGCAAACCGCTTCGCCCGTGCTCGCCACGGAATTGTTTCGCTTCCGCACGTTCCGGCTTTCGATTGTCGGCGGGCTGGTCACGCGGCTCGGCATCGGCGGCATGCCGTTTTTGCTGCCGCTGCTTTACCAAATCGGCCTGGGCTACCTGCCCTGGCAGGCGGGCCTGCTGGTGATGCCGCAGGCCGCCGCCGCCATGGGCATGAAGGTCCTGGGCAAATCCCTGCTCGCCCGTTTCGGATACCGATTGGTGATGATCGTGAACACGGTGCTGCTTGGCTTCACCATCATGGTCTTCGTGCATGTCGCCCCGGGCACGCCCATCTGGGAGATACTGATGTTGAGCTTTGCCCAGGGATTCTTCTCGTCGCTCCAGTTTACGTGCATGAACACGCTGGTTTATGCGGAAATCAGCAACCGCGACGCGAGCAAGGCCGGCAGCATCGCCAGCACGGCGCAACAGATGGCGCTCAGCTTCGGCGTCGCCTTCGCCTCGCTGCTCGCCGAATGGTTCCTCGGCGGCATCGCCAGCACGGACACGACCCTGATTGTTCATGCCCTGCATCGCGCCTTTATCATCCTCGGCTGCGTGACCGTCCTATCGAGCCTGATTTTTTCCGGCCTGCACACCAACGACGGCAGCAACATGAGCAATCGTCCGCACCAGGAGGACGAAGACGAGGTGAAACCTGCCTGACGCAGTGATTTGGGATGGAAATCAAAGCAAATTTGCGTAGCGTAACGGCAACCAAGGAAAAGAGGCTGTGGGGAAAAAAGGAGCCAGGCCGAACACCGGCCCAGGGAGAGTCCATTAATTTTTTAAAACTTAAGCCTGCAACTAACGTCTTTTAAATCATGCCCATGGAGGAAACCACGCCATCCGGTTCATTGCCTGCCGCCCAGCAGCCGCCCGGAGGCGCAGCCGCTAAAAAAAAGGAGCCGGCGCAGCCGGCACCGAACAACCTCATCCAGGTAAATGGCACCACCCTCCCCGAGAGCTTTGCCCACGACCTGAACAACCAAATTTCCATTATCAACGGCTATTCGGAGGTCTGCCTGGGATACCTGGGCAATGGCCATAAAGACGAGAAGCTCGAAAAGTATCTCAACGCCATCCACCATGCCACCCAGCAAGCGGCGGAATTCACGCGCCAGCTTTTGGCCTTGAGCAGTCGAAAAAAATCTTCCGCCGCCTATAAAGGATTTCCCCAAGGCAACGAATCCGTCTTTGTCGTCGAGGATGACGCGGTTTTGCGCGATATGCTCCGCACCGTGCTCACGCAGCACGGTTACAAAATCACCCTGGCCGGCACGGGCGAGCAAGCGACCAAGGTTTTTTCCGCGTCACCAAAAGCCTTCGACCTAATCCTCCTCGACCTGCAGCTCCCGGACACGACCGGCCTCATTGTCCTCAATCGGATCAGGCAATTGCGCCCCGCGCAAAAGGTCATCGCCGTCAGCGGCCACATCGATGCCGAGACGACCACCGTGCTCAAACGCCTTGGGGTGCAAGACAACCTGCTCAAACCTTATCACCTTTCGGACCTCGGGCGCGCGATCCGCAGCGTCCTGGCGCGGACCGCGTAGGTCGGGGTCTGGAGCACTTTAACCACTAATGCACACTAATAGTCACTGATGATATGAAGTTGGGTTCGGACTTATAGGCGCAACGAAGCCTTGGCCGCGACCAAAGGAATCTTTGCGTTCCCTTGTGGCTAAAACCCGCTCAAAAGTATTTTTTGATCAGCCGCCGCAAAATTGGCCGCACCTGCCGGGCCAGTCGCTCATTCGCATAGCCCACCCAGGCCACGGGAGAAGTCGTGTCGAGCGGCCCGCGCAACGGCCCGCCTCCCGGCGCTTCGACCACGCCACCCGCTTCCGTCAGCAGCAGCTCCGTGCAAATGTCGTAAGGATGGCAGACGAGTGACTCGACAAAGCCGAGCTTCGCAAAGACCAGCGGCCGCAAGTCCCCGACCATGCGGTCGTGGCCCACCAGCAATTCATAGATCTGGCCGCCCGTCGTGAGGTATTGGTCATCGAACACCACCGGCGCGCCGGGCCGGCCCAGCCCGTAAAGCTCGCCCCACAACTCTTCCTCAACGCGCGCCAGCAGCGACTTGCCCTCGGGGAAAAATTTCACGAGCGAGGCAAAGCCATGCTGGAAATCGCGCGCCGGCGAAGGCCGGGGTGAAAACTTTTTTCGCGTGCCGCTGCGCAGATCGATCGCCTCGGCCACCAGCCGGCGCGCCCCGCCGCCGCGCACCGCGCTCAACTGGTCCGCCCGCCCCTGCTTGCTGGTGGGCAGCTCCGTCATGGCCGCGACCACCAGGTCGGCGAGGTTGGTCTTGGCGCCCCGCTGCGGCGCAAGCGCCGCCAGGGTCCAGGCACTGCGCTTGTCATGCATCAAGTTTCGCGTGCCATCAATGGGATCAAGGATGCACTTGAACACCGTGCGGGCGACCGGCGTGCCGCGCGGAAAGGTGACCAGATCCCCGTCCTCGATGCCCTCCATCACAAGCTCGACCGGCCAGGCGCGCGGCCAGTTTTTTTCGAACCAGGCGACAATTGCCGCCTCACCCACCCGGTCCACCTGGTAAATCGTGTCGGCCGCGGTGATCGCGGCCACGCGGGCAAAATTCGCCGAGCTTTTCCTGCGCGCGGCCAGCAGCGTGGCGAGGATGTGATCCTGCAGCGCGCACAACAGGCGGCGCGCGCGATGGAGCTGGGCGTTGTTCATACGTCCTATTGGCCCTATAGAACCTATGGAGTCACGACGATTTTCCCAAATTGCCCGCCGCGCTCCATGAGCGCGAAGGCCTCGGCGGCGCGCGCGAGCGGAAACACCTCGCTCACGACGGGCTTGATCCGGTGCCGCGCAACAAACTCCAGCATCCCGGCAAAATCGCAGGGGCTGCCCATCGTCGATCCGAGCAGCGAAAGCTGCCGCCAGAAAATCTTGCGCAAGGCCACGCCGGGCGGGTTGCCGCGGGTCGCGCCAAAAAACACGATGCGGCCGCCGGGCGCGGCGAGCTCGATGAGGTCGTTGAAGCCCTCGCCGCCCACGCTATCCACGATCACGTCGAAAGGCCCGTGCGCCTTGGCCAGCGCCGCCGCCCAGCCGGCCTCCTTGTAATTAGTCCCGCCCGCGGCGCCGAATGCGACGGCGCGGGAAATCTTTTCCTCACTGCCGGACGTGACAAAAACCTTCGCGCCCTGCGCCGCCGCGAACTGCAGCGCAAAAAGCGCCACGCCGCCGCCAATGCCGGTGATGAGCACGCGGTCGTCCGGCCCGAGCCGGGCCCGCGCAAAAAGCGAACGGTACGCCGTAAGGCCGGCGAGCGGCAGCGCCGCGGCTTCTTCCCAGGTGAGATGAGCCGGCTTCGGTGCGAGGTTGGCCGCCGGCACGGCGATTTTCTCCGCCAGCGTGCCATCGCGCGGCAGGCCAAGAATGGAAAACCCCTCGCCTTGCGCCGACTCGCGGCTGCCCCAGTCGAGACCCGGACAAATGATGACTTCGCGTCCCAGCCAGGCGGCATCCACGCCCATGCCAATACTCTCGACCACCCCCGCCCCGTCGGAACCGGGAATACAGGGAAACTTCAGCCCGGCATACTGGCCGAGCTTGATCCAAACGTCGCGATGATTGAGCGCGGCCGCCCGCAGGCGCACGACCGCCTCGCCCGGCGCAGCCTGCGGATCAGGCACGCTGGCGATCCTGAGCTCATTGATCGCGGCAAGTTGAACAGCATGCATTTTGATGAAAATTCCAAATCCTCCTCCTTCGCTCTTCGAGCTATGGAGGACATGGCAAACGCCAAAGAAATCTCAATTTTTCAGCCTTTTTTTGGCGTTCGGGTTTTGGCGTTTGTGATTTTCAGCCCCTCAAACGTGTTGAATGACATCCGCTGGCTTGAAACGCACTTTCTTCGTCGTGGCGTACTTGTCATCGGACGCGCGGTAGCCGGCGGCACAGGCGCACAGCGTCGTGCAGCCCTGGGCGGCGAGGCCGAGGATTTCGTCATATTTCGGCGGCTCGATGCCTTCCATCGGGCAGGCATCCACGCCGAGCAGCGCGGCCGAGGCCATGAACTGACCGAGCGCGATATAAACTTGGTGCGACTGCCAGCCATCGAGGTATCCCCCTGCCCGCGCCTTTTCGAGGCTGCCGAGCATGATGTCGCCGTAACCCTTGAGCGCGTCCTTGGTGCCGCCGCGCACCTCGACGATGCGGTCGAGATAGCGGTCAACATGATCGCCGCCGAGATTTTTCCGCACCGTGAAGACGACGTAGTGCGAGCACTCGACGGGCTGGGTCTGTCCCCATGAGGCGGCGGAAAGTTTTTGCCGGGTGGCCGGGTCCTGCACGACAATGAATTTCCACGGCTGCAAGCCGAACGACGACGGCGCGAGCACGAGCGCCTGTTCAAGCGTGGCCCACGTGCCAGCCGGGATCTTTTTTGCGGGATCGAATTTCTTGGTGGCGTAGCGCCAGTGGAGAGCCTCAAGCAGCGTATCAGATGTAATTGGTTTCATGGTGAAGTGGAACGGAACGAGGTGAAAAAACGGGCTTTGTCAAAGCAGGTTGCCTGATTTAGGTGAAGTGCGGAACTTGGTCCACAGCGCGCAGAATTCCTCCCGGCCCTCGATCCGCAGGAGCCAAATCGCGAGAGCATATACCGCCGCTCCGGCCGGAATCAGGCCGAAAATCGCGATCGCATCCCGTAGTTTCGGCGCGAGCGCGAGATGGCCCACGATCCGCCAGCCGAGGCCAACCGCCACCGTCATCAGCGCGGTCCCACCGAGCACTTTGAGCAGGCTCGGCGTCAGTTGACCGAGCCGGAGATCGGGAAACCGGCGGGAAAGTGCGACCGCCAAAAGGAGGGTTTGAACCGTGATCGCGGTCGTGCTGGCGATCGCGATGCCCACAACCCCGAGGTGGAATCCAAAAACCAACGTCACGGTGACGATGATATTCACGATAAAATCGATGCCGGCAATTTTCACCGGGGTCTTGGTGTCCTTGATCGCGTAAAACGTGCGGATCGCCAGGCCGGCGACCGAAAAGAAGGGAATGCTGATGACCATCAACGCAAGCAGGACTCCCATATTGTGAGTCGTCACATCCGTCACCTTCCCATACTTGAAGCAAAACTCGACGATGGGCCGGCTGAGCAGGGCGAGACCGGCGGCAGCCGGGATATTGATAATGAGGATAAATCGGATGCCCTTCCGGAAATCCTCCGCCAACGCAGCGTAATTGCCCTGCACGGCGTGGCTGGTTATCAATTGGAAAAATACCGTCGATACGGCGATGGCAAACACCCCCTGGGGCAACTCCACCAGCCGGTTGACACTGAACAAATAAGTGGCCGAGGCATCGTCCAATGAAAATGCGAGCAGCCGCGAGACCGCGAAATTGATCTGATAGATCGAAAGGCCGACGATCCCCGGCGTCATCAGTGAAACGATCTCCTGCACATGGGACGTGAGCCGGAGATCCAAACGGGGCCGCCAACCTTCGCGGATCAACACGATGGCCGGGACGGCCATCTGCAGAACCCCGCCGAGCAGCCACCCCGCGCACAACCAGTGGATTTGCACCACCGGGGCATAGCCAAAGTACAGGCCGGCGATTGCGAGCGAGGCCAGGATGGCAAGGTTCAGCCACACGGGATTGAAAGCCGGCTCGGTAAAGCGCCCCATCGCCTGGAGCGCGGCGCAGAAGGCCGCGGCCAAGCTGACCAAAGCCAGGTAAGGAAAAAGAATCACCGTCAAATCCGCGCCGATGTACCAGCGGTCCGGCAGCCCGTGGATCGCCCGGGACTGGCTGAAAAGAACCATGGCAAACACGGCAAGGCCGCTGGAAACGACGATCAGCCAGGAAGTCACATTCGAGAGAAGGGCGAAGGCGCCGGATTTTCCCTTGTGGTGCAGTTCCTCCTGCAGGACGGGAATGAATGCAGCGGTCAGGGAGCCTTCGGCGAGGAGGCGCCGAAATAGATTCGGAAAAATATTGGCCGTATTGAAGGCCGAGAGCAGCGCGCCGGCGTTAAAAATGGCCAGCTGCACGGATTCGCGCAGCAGTCCCAGAAAACGTGAGGCCAGGGTCAGGACCGAAATGATCCCGATGTTCTTAAGATACTTCGCCACAACCTCAGTTTTCGCGGCGGGGTTTTACCTTAGCAAGAATTAACCCTAGATGCCATGAAGGCGGACAAGCTGGGCGATCTTGGCCCTCTTTGTCCCCGCCTTCATGTCATCTAAACAAATGGCTCCGCCATTTGGGCAGTGCGGGAGTTGAAAAACGGGATAGCGACAACACCCCAAGACTTTTGATCAGCGCCCGGGCGAAAACCCGAAAAAAGTCCGCTGCTGCCAGTCGGTTCCAAAATGGCCCGGCCATTTTGGTTAAGCAGCGTGGAGGCAAGGTCCGACACGCTGCTAGGGATTGACGCTGCCGCCTCCCGGAAACACTCTGCCCACCATGTCGCTCGTCCCTAAACTCGTCGAGAAGCTCCAGCGCCATCCGAAGCGCATCGTCTTTCCCGAAGGAAGCGATCCGCGCATCCTGCAGGCGGCGCGCCAGTGGGTCACCCGCCGCATGGGCGTGCCCATCCTGCTCGGCGACCGCCTCGCCATCAAGACGGCCGCGACCAAGCTCGACATCAACCTCGAGGGCATGCGCCTCATCGAGCCGATCCGCAGCGAGGATTTTGAGGTTTTGGCCGCGGAGTTCACCCAGCGGCGCCGCGAAAAGGGCCTCACGCCCGACGAGGGTCGGGCCGCGATGTGCGATACCAATTACTTCGCCACCATGATGCTCGCCACCGGCCGGGTCGACGCGCTGGTGGCCGGGGCCACCGTCACCGCCTCCAGTGCCCTGCGCCCGCTTTTCCAGATCATCCCGCGCCTGGAGAACGTGCGCGTCGCCTCGTCGCTGATGATCCTCGACTTCGACGAGAAGAAAGTCGGCAGCGACGGCTCGCTCTTCCTGGCCGATTGCGGCGTCATCCCCGACCCCACCGCCGAACAGCTCTGCGACATCGCGCTTTCGACGGCGATGATCGCCCACCATCTCACCAACGAGATTCCGCGCATCGCCATGCTCAGCTACGCCTCGAAGAGCACGTCCAGCCAGCCCTCGCTGGTCAAGGTCCGCACCGCCACGGAACTCGCCCGCGCCAAGGCCCAGGCCGCGCGCCTCCCGCTCGAAATCGACGGCGAACTCCAGCTCGACGCCGCGCTCGACCCCTACGCCGCCGAGGCCAAAAAAATTGGCAGCTCCGTGGCCGGCCGCGCCAACGTCCTCATTTTTCCCGACCTCAACAGCGCCAACATCGGCTACAAACTCGTGCAGGTCCTGGCCGGCGCCAACACCTTCGGCCAGATTCTCACCGGCCTTAGCAAACCCGCGGCCGAAATCAGCCGCGGCGCCAGCGCCCACGATATCTTTGGCGCCGCTGCCGTCGTGGGCTGCCAGGCCACCGACCACCGCCTCCTCTATGGCACAACCTGATCTATTCGGCGACCTGCCTTCGCAGAATCCCTTTGACCAGCCGCCGCTGCCGCTGCTGCGCAGCCCGACGAACATCATCACCAAGCGCATCTTCGTCGCCGCCACGCGCATGAACGACGGCAAGACGACGACCTGCCTCGGCCTCTTTGCCGCGCTCCAGTCCCTCTTCCCCCGCGTCGGCTTCATCAAGCCGATCGGCCAGCGCTTCATCGAAGTCCACGGCCACAAGGTCGATGAAGACTCCTACCTGCTCGACACGATTTACCATGTCCGCGTGCCGATCGAGAGCATGAGCCCGGTCACCGTGGATGGCACGTTCACCCGCCGCTTCCTCAAGCAGCCCGAGACCGTCTACCCGGGGCTCGTGGATAAAATCTGCCGCGCCTTCGACCGCGTCTCGTGGGAAAAGGATTTCACCCTCATCGAAGGCACCGGCCACGCCGGCGTCGGCTCCGTCTTCGAGCTTTCCAATGCCCGCGTCGCCAAACTGCTCGGCGCAAAAGTCATCCTGGTCAGCCCCGGCGGCATCGGCCGGCCCGTCGACGAGATCGCCCTCAACAAGGCCCTCTTCGACCAGGAAGGCGTGGAGATCATCGGCGCGATCTTGAACAAGGTCGAGGCCGACAAAATTCCGCAAATCGCCGAATACGCCGGCCTGGGCCTGGCCCGCCTCGGCGTGCCGCTGCTCGGCCTGCTGCCCGTGCTGCCGATGCTCTCCGCGCCCAACCTCCTGCAAATCGCCGAGGAGATCGGCGGCCGCTGGCTCAACGCCCGCGCCACCGCGCCGACCGAGCGCGTCTCGCGCGTCGTCGTCGGCGCCATGACCGCCAAGGGCATTGTCGATTACCTGCAGCCCGGCACCCTGATCATCACGCCGGGGGACCGCGATGACATCATCCTCGCCGCCATTTCCAGCGCGCGCCTGTTCGGCCAGAAAACCATCGCCGGCCTCATCCTCACCAACGACATCCTGCCGCACGAAAAACTCCTCGAGCTGCTCGCACAGACCGACATCCCCGTCATCGCCGCCCGCGAGGAGAGCTACACCATCACCTCGAAGATCAACAGCATGACGGTGAAAACGCAGCCGCAGGACATGGACAAGATCCCCGTCATCAAACGGCTCATCTTCGAGCACGTTGACCTAAAAAAACTGCTGGCGGCGTTCTGATAAAGCGGGCGGATGCCCGCTTTATTTCGGCATCGTCAGCCGCAGCAAGTTGCCCTCAAGGCTTACGTCCGCGAGTTTCTTCCACGCCGCCGCGAGGTCGTCCGGCAGTTCCTGCGCCGAATAAATTTTTTTCTTCAGCAACGTCAGCAGGATGGGGATGCGCTGGGCAGGCAACGACCCGATATAAATCGTGCTCGGTTCGTAAACGAACACGTCCCCCTCCTTCGCGAAGGTGCCTTGGGTTTGGATGATAACCGCCCCGCTCAGCCCAAGTAAATCCACCGTGTACGGGAGCCCGATTTGCAACACGCCCTTGCTGATACGGAAGTTCAGCTCATTGGCGGCGGGGGCTTTGGCGTCCTTGGGGTCATCCGGTTTTTTCGGCGCGTTGTTGCTCGAGGCCATCCAGGTATTGAGCTCGTACTCGTTCAGGACAACGGACCGGCCTTCAAGGAACAGCTGCTGTTTGCGCAGAAGCTGCCCACTCTGGCCTTCGCCTTTCGCACCCTGCACATAATAGACCATCCCTTCCTCGCGCTTGTCCTCGGTCGGCAACTTATCCACCACCGAGACGGGTTTGAACACCAGGTAAAGCCCCGCCAGAACCATACCCAAGGCCAGGCTCAACGCCGCCCCAAGCACCACTTCGACAATACCGGGCCCGTACAGGGCGCGCTGGACTTTTTTATTCATGGTTGGCTCCTATTTTGCGGCGACGGTCGGCGCAGGCTTGTTTTCACCCACAGGCTTGGCTGGTTTGTCCGCCCCGTCAGTTTTTTTGGTGGAAGATCTTTTGTAGTCAGTCTCGTAGAAACCACTGCCCTTGAAAATCAGCCCGGCACCGCCGCCCATCAGGCGCTTGAGCGATTTCCGCCCGCACTTCGGGCATTTTATGAGCGGCGCATCCTTCATGGACTGGAACACCTCAAAAGCATGGTCGCACTTTGTGCATACGTAGTCGTAAGTGGGCATAGCGAAAAGCTGTCCGATGTTATGGCGCCCACCGCCGGTTTTGCGAGATTCTTCTACGATCTAAAAACGCCGCATCGAACGTCCATCCTGCGGGCAATCCTGCAAAAATCGTAAAAGTGATCGGAAATACCACTGGCGGCCGTCCTCCCGCCACGCGCTTCACGAACCGGGACTAATCACTCAATAACCGTTTGTAAACTTGCTCAAGCGCAGGCATTTCGGCACAGCAAGAGTGCCCTCATGGACTTCCCCACCAAATTAAACTCCCTCATCGCCCGCATTGAAACCGGCATCGACCAACTCTTGCCGCCTCTGGCTGCCTCCGGCCCTTCCGGTCCGCATCGCATCCATGAAGCCATGCGCTACTCCATGCAGGCCGGCGGCAAACGCCTCCGCCCCGTGCTCGTGCTGACCGCCGCCGAACTCTTCGGGGGAAAGTCCGACGCCCTGCCCGCCGCCATCGCCATCGAGTGCGTCCACACCTATTCGCTGATTCACGACGACCTGCCCTGCATGGACAACGACGACCTCCGTCGCGGCCGTCCCACCGCGCATAAAAAATTTGACGAAGCCACCGCGCTCCTCGCCGGCGACGCGCTCCTCACCCACGCCTTCGCGCTCCTCGCCGAAAACTACCCGCCTGCCCTTGTCGCGGAGACCGTGCGCGAACTCGCCGTAGCCGCCGGCAGCGCCCACCTCATCGGCGGCCAGATGGAGGACCTGCTCGCCGAGAAAAAAGCCGACGCCACCGCCGCCGAACTCGAATTCATCCACCTCAGCAAAACCGCCGCCATGATCAAAGCCTCGCTCGCCCTGGGCGGCTTCTGCGGCGGCGCGACTAAAAACGACATCGTCACGCTGCACGATGCCGGCCACCACCTCGGCCTCGCCTTTCAAATCATCGATGACGTCCTCGACGCCACGGCCGACACCGCCACGCTTGGCAAGACCGCCGGCAAGGACGCCAAGACCGGCAAGACCACCTTCGTGAAACTCCACGGCCTCGACGCCTCGCGCCGCTTCGCCCGCGAGCACACCGATGCCGCCGGCGCGGCGCTGAATCGCCTGCCCGGCGACAAAACCTTCCTCACCGCCCTGGTCGAGCGCATGGCCAAGCGGAACGCTTGAAGCGTAAAATTCAGTTTGTGGTCTAGCCATTCGCCGCTTAAAATGCCCCTGACAATGCGAACACTTTTTGACACCACCCGCGTGGATCGCACAGCGATCAGCAAGGCCCCGCTCGCGCAACAGGGGCATGACCGAGCTTTCTGGCTGAAACAATCGCGCAAGAACCGCCTCGCTGCGCTGGAACTGCTTCGCCAGCTCAACTACAATTATGATCCCGATACCGCGCGACTTTCGCGACTTCATCGGCCTGTTAAACGCAAGGCGCGTTAGGTATCTGGTCATCGGCGGTTATGCCGTGGCTTTTCACGGCTATCCGCGCACAACCGGGGACATTGATATCTTTATCGAGCTGTCAGCCAAAAATGCTGCCGCCATGCTGGAAGTGTTACAGAAATTCGGTTTTTCAACCTCAGGCCTCGGGCCTGATTTCTTCATGGACAAAGGCCAGACCGTCCGGCTCGGCCGCGAACCGCTAAAGTTGGAAATTCTCAACGACATCTCCGGTGTCTCGTTCGAGGAATGCTATCGCAACCGCGTGCGAGCCCACATTGGCGGACTGAGAATCAACTTCATCGACCTTGTTCATCTGGTCCGAAACAAGAAAGCCAGCGGCCGCGACAAGGATAAACTCGACCTCAAGTACCTACCCAAACCGAAAATAAAATGACCCTGCCCTGATCGGGCGGATGGCCAAGCGATCAAACTGAAACCGCGAAGTTAGACGTGTTTTTAACCGCAGATGAACGCAGATGGACGCGGATAAAGGATTTGGTCGGTCCGACTTGTCGCGGGATAAACCCGCTCCCACATTGAACCGGCAGGCTGAATTCAGCCTTCAGACTTCAGTTTTCCGTCTTTCCCGCCGCGCTCACGCCGCGGCCGCGGCGTTGATGAGGTCGATGAAGCTGCGAACTTCGAGGCTGGCGCCGCCGATGAGGCCGCCGTCGATGTCATTTTGCGCCAGCAGCTCGGCCGCGTTGGCCGGCTTCATCGAGCCGCCGTAAAGGATGCGGATGCGGCCGGCCGGCTGTGCGCCGAAAAGCTTCGTCAGCAGCCCGCGGATGAAGGCGTGCACTTCCTGCGCCTGGTCGGCGGTGGCGTTCTTGCCCGTGCCGATGGCCCAGACCGGTTCGTAGGCGATGATGACATTGGTCGCCAGTTCCTTGCTCACGCCCTCGAGGCAGGCCTCGAGCTGCGTCTGCACGACCTTGAGGGTTGAGCCGGCTTCGCGTTCGGCCAGCGTCTCGCCGACGCAGAGAATGGGACGGAGCTGGTTTTTCAGCGCGGCCAGCACCTTCTTGTTGATGAAACCGTCGATCTCGCCGAACAGCGTGCGACGCTCGCTGTGGCCGAGAATCACGTGCGTGGCGAAGAACGCGCGCAGCATCGGCGCGGAGATCTCCCCGGTAAAGGCGCCGCTGGCCTCGTGGTGCATGTTTTGCGCGCCGAGTTTGATGGCCGAGCCCTCGACGACCTTGGCCACTGACTCAATCGCGGTGAACGGCGGACAAATGACCACGTCCACGTCGGGCCGGTTGGCCACGGCGAGGACGATCTCGCGCGCCAGTTCCGCGGCTTCGGCGAAGGTCTTGTTCATCTTCCAGTTTCCAGCGATGAGCTTTTTGCGAATCATGGTATTAGAAAGTAGTGAGTAGCGGGTAGCCAGTAGCGAGTAGAAACTTGATCCGTTGCAGAGGCTCGCTACTCGATGCTCACTACTCGCTACTTAGAAATCAGGTTTCCAGGAACGCCACTCCCGGCAGCACTTTTCCTTCCAAAAACTCGAGGCTGGCGCCGCCGCCGGTCGAGCAATGGGACACTTTGGTGTCGACCTTGAATTTCTTCGCGGCCGTGGCGGTGTCGCCGCCGCCCACCACGGTGGTCGCGCCCTTCGCGGTCGCCTCGGCGATGGCCTCGGCCATGGCCTTGGTCGAGCCGGCAAACTTCTCGAATTCGAAAACGCCGGACGGGCCGTTCCAGATGATGGTCTTCGCGCGAAGGATGGCCGCGCGGTAGAGTTCGCGCGACTTCGGGCCGGCGTCGAGTCCCTGCCAGCCGGCGGGAATGCCGGTGCTGTCGTCGGCCGCCTGCGTATTGGCGTTCGCATCGAACTTGTCGGCGCAGATGTAATCGACGGGAAAAACGAGTTTCACGCCGCGCGCCTTGGCCTTCTCGGCGAGTTCGGCCACGATCTTGGCGCCCTCGGGGTCGAAGAGGCTGTCGCCGATCGACATATTATCGAGAATCTTCTTGAAGGTATAGGCCATGCCGCCGCCGATGATGATCTCGTCGGCTTTCTCGAGGAGATTCTTGATGAGCGGAATCTTGTCGGCGATCTTGGCGCCGCCGAGGATGGCGAGCAGCGGGCGCTGCGGATGCTCGAGCACGGCGGCGAAGGCCTTGAGCTCCGCCTCCATCAGGAATCCCGCGGCTTTCACCGGCAGCTTCACGCCCACCATGGACGAATGCGCGCGGTGCGCGGTGCCGAAGGCGTCGTTCACATAAACATCGCCGAGCTTGGAAAGGCTGGCGCGAAATTCCTCGACGGCCTTCGGGTCGGCCTTCTTCGAGGTGCCGTCCTCCAGCTTTACCTTGCCTTCCTCCTCGATGTGGAAGCGAAGGTTTTCGAGCAGGAGCACGTCGCCGGGTTTGAGCGCCGCCGCGGCTTGCTCGGCCACGGGGCCGACACAGTCCTCGGCAAAGGCCACGGGCTTCCCGAGCAGCTTGCCCAGTTCAGCGGCCACGGGCTTGAGCGAAAATTTCGCAATGCGCTGGCCGTCGGGCCGGCCGAGATGCGACATGAGCACGACGCTCGCGCCTTGCTCGAGGGCAAACTTGATCGTGGGCAAGGCCGCGACGATGCGCTGGTTGTTGGTGATGGCGCCGGTGACCTTGTCCTGCGGGACGTTGAAATCGACGCGCATGAGCACGCGTTTGCCGGCCAGATCGAGATCGCGGATGGATTTGAATTTCATGGAAAAACTGAAGGGCTGAAAGGCTGAAGAGCTGAAGCTGACCTCGGGAAAAAATTAACCACGGATTACACGGATGAGCACAGATAAATCTTCATCCGTGTCTATCCGTGCTATCCGTGGTCAAGATAGTTCGTGGTTTGAGTGGCTCAGAGGCTGGTCGCGATTTTCTTGAGCAGGTCGATGCAGCGGTTGCTGTAGCCCCACTCGTTGTCGTACCAACTGACGAGCTTGAAGAATTTGCTGTTCAGCTCGATGCCCGAACCCGCGTCGAAGATCGACGAGGTCTTGTCGTGGATGAAGTCGCTGGAGACCACCTCGTCGGTGGTGTAGCCAAGGATGCCCTTGAGATAAGTCTCGCTGGCGCGCTTCATGGCCTCGCTGATTTCCTTGTACGAGGTTTCCTTCACGGTTTTCACCGTGAGATCGACGACCGACACGGTCGGGGTCGGCACGCGGAAGGACATGCCGGTGAGCTTGCCCTTGACCTCCGGGCAGACGAGCCCGACGGCCTTGGCCGCACCCGTGGTGGAGGGAATGATGTTGATGGCGGCGCTGCGGCCACCCTTCCAGTCCTTCTTCGAGGGTCCGTCCACGGTCTTTTGCGTGGCGGTGTAGCTGTGGATGGTGGTCATGAGGCCTTCGTCGAGGCCGAAGCCTTCCTTGAGGAGCACGTGGACGAGCGGCGCGAGGCAGTTCGTGGTGCAGGAGGCATTGGAAATGATGTGGTGCTTGGCGGCGTCGTATTTCGAGTCGTTCACGCCCATGACCACCGTGATGTCCTCGCCCTTGGCCGGCGCGGAAATGATGACTTTCTTGGCGCCCGCCGTGAGATGGCCCTTGGCCTTCTCGGCTTCGGTGAAGAGGCCGGTCGATTCAATCACGACCTGCACGCCGAGGGCGGCCCAGGGGAGCTCGGCCGGCGTCTTGGCGCTGACAACCTTGATGTCATGGCCATTGACGACCAGGACGTCGGGCTCGGCCTTGTCGGGCGAAGATTTCTTCGAATCGACCGTGCCATTGAATTTTCCCTGCGTGGAGTCGTACTTCAGCAGGTAGGCGAGGTTGTCGGCCGGGACGATGTCCCCGACGGCAACGACGTCAAATGCGGTGCCGAGCAGACCCTGCTCGACAAGAGCGCGAAATACGAGGCGGCCGATGCGGCCAAACCCATTGATTGCAACTTTCACTGCCATGGAAGTCTCCGTTTCTGTGTGGTTGTTTGCTGGTTGAAGTAATCCCGCGGGTAGACGCGGAAGAATCAAAGAAGACGCGACCTTTCCGCTTGGCAAGAGCCAATGCGCTTTCGCGCGTTCAAGGTTCCCGGTTCAAAGTTCAAGGTTGGGTCCTTGTTACCTGATAATTGTTACCTTCTTATTCGACACTTGCTGCCTTCTTATACTCGTTCCCGCCTTCTTTTTTGGGATTTGGCCTTTTTGCGACGCCACGGCGTCGTTACCCTTCGCTGATCCACAGGCCGCAGCCGAGCACGGGCAGGAATAATTCGGCCTCGACCGGCTGCGCGGGTTCATGCGATCCGTCGCCAAAAAACCGTTCATGGTCGGCGAGTTGCCGCCACGCGGCGGATGCGACCGCTTCGCCGAGCGGGATGCTCACATCATTAAGCGTGGGATTAACGGCAAAAAGGAGGCGGAGCGAACCGCGGCTGCGGTCGGCATTGTAAAGCACCGCGGCCGCGTTCGAATCGGCGGCGAAAAAAAACTGGAAGAATGCCTCAGCCGGCGGTGAAAAAAGCCGCAGCAGCCGGCCGCGTTCGCTGCGGCGAAAGGCGATCCAGTCGGCGAAATACGCATGGGTGGAGGGAAAACGATAAAGCCGGCGGTAATCGAGGGCGTTGAGATCGCCCTGCTGGTAGGTATTGTTCACGCCGCGCTTGGAGCGCAGGAAATCCTGCCCCGAGGAAATCATCGGGATGCCGATGCTCGCAAAGAGAACCGCCGCCATGAGGTGGGTGCGCCGGCGGTCGTTGGCCGTGGGGGAAAAACCATTATGATCCGCATTCTCCGTGATCAGGTCGATCCACGTTCGGTCGTCGTGCGACTCGGTGTAGTTGACCGTCTGCGCCGGCCACTTGGCAAAATGCCACGGTGAGCCCTTGAGAAAATACTCGAAACCCTCGTGCGTGCCGCCGCCGCGCACAAACTCGCCCAGGAATTTCCTGTATCCGTCGTTCCATGACGCCCAGCCGGTGTCGCGCAACGCGCCCGCGATGTGGCCGCGGAAGCTCCACGGCTCGGAGATGAGCACGACGTCGGGTTTCACCTTTTTCAGCGACGCCTCGACCTCGCGCAGCACGTCCACGCCGATGAGGTCGGCGAGGTCGAAGCGAAAGCCGTCCACGCCGTAAACCTCGATCAGGTGGGTGCAACTGTCGATGATGAGCCGGGTGACCATGGCGGAGCGCGCCCGCAGGTCGTTGCCGCAGCCGCTCCAGTTCGCGAGCTTCCCATCGTCGTCCTGCTCGAAGTAATAAAGCTTGTCGATGAACATGAGGTGCGCCGGCTCGCCCACGTGGTTGAAGACCACGTCGAGCAGCACGGCGATGCCTCGCCGGTGAAACGCGCGCACCAGCTCCTGCAGCTCGCGCACGCCGGACGCGTGCTCCGGATCGAGCGAATAGCTGCTCTCCGGCGCAAAAAAACTGTTGGTCATGTAGCCCCAGTGGTATTCCTCGCGCGCCCGGTTATCGAATTCCTGCACCGGCTGCAGCTCGACGGCGTTCACGCCGAGCTTGTGCAGGTAGAACGACGGGCTTTGCACCCACTTGGTCAGGCCGGTGAAGCCGCTCCGCTCGGCCGGGCTCGCCTTCACCGGCGCATGGGCCGCGAGGTCGCGCACGTGCGCCTCGGCGATGATGAGATCCTGCCACGCCGGCGTCGAAAAATCCCGGTCGCCCCGCCCCACCCATCCGCGGTCGAGCACGATGCCCGGCCCGATGCGGTCCACCGCGGCCAGCGCGTAAGGATCGAGGATCCGCTGCGCCGGGTTGAAAAACCCAAACTCGTTGGGCGGGCCATCCACCTGATACCAATAAAACCAGCCGTGGAGGTTTTGCGCGAGGGTTACTTCCCACACCCCCGGCGCATAGGGATTGCGCGCGAGCGGGTAAGCATGCGCGGTGTCCTGGGCCGCGAGCCGGTCGCAGACGCGCAGCTCGACCTTTTTGGCCCGCGGCGCGAACAGGCGGAAGACGGTCTCGTCCTGGCCCGTGAACGAGCCGAGCGGCAGGTGCGTCTTGAGCTGATGGAAAAATTCGCCCGGCCGCAGCGGCACGCTTTGCGCAACCTCGCCTTCGGACCACAGCACGACCCATGGTTCCGCAAGGTCGAGCGGCCCGGCCAGCGTGAAATGAAACCGGTGCTGGCCGGTGCGCTCCGGATCGATGAAACGGTTCGCATTGCCCTGGTCGTCGCGGATGAGGTTCGGGGCATCGTTCGGCACGTCGAGCCAGCGATGGTCGCCGGTGATGAACTTGAACCGCATGGGCGGCTGGCCGAAGAATTTGTCCGCCCGCTGGGCGAGCATCAGCACGGAGTCGCCCGCGAGCGTCCCGGCCTGCAGGCGCCATTCCCGCTGGCCGACGGCCTGTTGCCAGCCATTGAAGTCGCCCGCCAGGTAAACCCCGGTGGTTAGAAAATCGATGCCGGCCGGCAGGCGCGAGGTGGGCAGGAAGAAAAAGATTTCGTCCTTCTTGTTCACGAAATAAGCGCTCTCGAGGCCGAACGTGTAGTCGGGCAGGCGCGTGAGCGTGGCAAAGTGCGGCGCGGCGGCCGCGGCGCCCAGGCTGAGTGAAAGCGGCGGCTTGTGGCGGGCGCGCCAGTCGTGCGCGAGCGCGATCACGCCACTCGTCGGCGACGTGAGCCAGGCGCGGGTAATTTTTTTCTCACGCGAACGCATACGATCCCATAAGCATCCGGCGTGCGCGGGCCCGCACAAGCCGGAAAATTTTAAACATTTGTAGTTGGCATTTAGTAGTTGGTAGTTGGTGAGTCGGAGCCAAGATCACGTCTCAGCGCCTGTACGAAGTTGAATTAAATACCAAGTACCAACTACTAAATACCAACTACGACTCATGCCTGCCCGTGAAAAAATCCTCGTGGCCATGTCCGGCGGCGTGGACAGCTCCGTCGCCGCGCTCCTGCTCAAGCAGCAGGGGCACGACGTGGCCGGCGCGTACATGAAAAACTGGATCAACGAGGATGGCGTTCCCGCCCATTGCCCGTGGGAGCAGGACATCGCGGATGCGCGCGCCGTGGCCGAACGCCTCGGCCTCGAGTTTCAAGTCGTCAACCTCATGCGCGACTACCGCGAGCTTGTCGTGCAATACCTGCTCGATGGCTATGCGCGCGGCCTGACGCCCAATCCCGACATCATGTGCAACCGCGAGATCAAGTTCGGCGTGTTTCGCCACTGGGCCCGCGAACATGGCTACGACGCCGTGGCCACCGGGCACTATGCCCGGCGCGAGCGGCCCGCCGATGGCCACCCCGCCCTGCTCGAGGGCGTGGACAAAAACAAGGACCAGTCCTACTTCCTCGCCCTGCTTTCGCCGGCGCAGCTCGCCGATGCGCGGTTTCCCATCGGCGACTTGAAGAAGCCGGAGTTGCGCCGGCTCGCGCGCGAGGCCGGCCTGGCCAACGCCGATAAAAAGGACAGCCAGGGCATCTGCTTCATCGGCCAGGTGAAGATGACGGACTTCCTGCGCGCCTATGTGCCCGACCACCCCGGCCCCATCGTGCGCGCGACCGACCATCGCGTGCTCGGCGAACACCGCGGCCTGCATTTCTACACCCTCGGCCAGCGCCGGGGCATCGGCATCCCTTCGAACACCGACTTCAAAAATTATGTCGTCGTGGGCAAGCGTCCCGCCGACCACGCGCTGCTCGTGGCTTTCGAGGAGCCGGCGGCCCCGGGTCTGTTCACCCGCGAAATCCGCGTGAACCACCTGAGCTGGATCGGCCGGCCCGTCACCGCGCCGGGCGCGCTCGAGGGCCGCGTGCGTTACCGCGACCCGCGCGTGCCGCTGGAATTTTTCCCCGAGGCCGACAACAACTCCGCCCGCGTGGTGTTTCGTGCGCCGCAGCGCGCGCTGGCGAGCGGGCAGATCCTGGCGTTCTACGACGGGGAAAAACTGCTCGGCGGCGGCGTTTACGCCTGAGGCCAGGGCCGGCTAGCCGGCGGTTGCTTCCTTTTCCACTTTCTTCGATCCCTTTTCCAAGTCAGGCGGCACGTTGGCGATGGCTTCTTCCAGGGTGGTCAGGCCTTCCTTGACCTTGAGCATGCTGTCCTGATGGAGCGTCTTCATGCCGTTGCGCATGGCAATTTTTTTCAGCTCGGCGGTTTCAAGTTCCTTGTTGATGCCTTCCACCAGCTCCTCGCTGACGACCATGAGTTCGTGAATGCCAACGCGACCCCGGTAGCCGTTGTTGTTGCATTTGGCACAGCCCTTGGCATTGGCCTTGTAAACCTGCCCGCTCCAGCCGAGCGCAGCCTCGAGAATTTCTTTTTCCCGACCCTTGGGTTCGTAGGGCACGCGGCAGTTCTTGCAGACCCGGCGCAGGAGGCGCTGGGCACAGACGCAGAGCAGCGACGACGAAATCATGAAAGGCTCGATGCCCATGTCGGTGAGGCGCGCGACCGTGCTGGGCGCGTCGTTCGTGTGCAGCGTGCTGATGAGCAAGTGGCCGGTGAGCGCGGCTTCGACGGCGATGTCCGCCGTCTCGCGATCACGGATCTCACCGACGAGGATGATATCGGGATCCTGGCGCAAAAAGGCCCGCAGCGCCGTGGCAAAGGTGAGCCCGATCTGCTTGTGCATCTGCATCTGGTTGATGCCATCCAGGGTGTATTCGATGGGGTCCTCGGCCGTGCGGATGACGATCTCGGACGAATTGATTTCGCCGAGCGCGGAATAAAGCGTCATCGACTTGCCGGAGCCGGTGGGGCCGCAGTGCAGGATCATGCCATAAGGCTGGCGGATGACTTCGCGGTACTTGGCCAGGTTCTCCGGTGAAAAACCGAGGGAGGGAAGCGGCAGCGTCGATTTCTGCTTGTCGAGGATACGCATGACCACGCCTTCACCGTGGTTGAGCGGCCCGGTGGAGACGCGAAGGTCGATATCAACGCCTTTTTTCGAGTAGTGCTTGAAAACAATGCGTCCATCCTGCGGCATGCGGCGCTCGGCAATATTGAGATCGCACATGATCTTCAGGCGGGCGACGAGCGCAGGCCCGACCTTGGCCGGCAGCCGGAGTTTTTCCTGGCAGGTACCGTCGACGCGATAGCGGACAATCACCTCTTTTTCCTGCGGCTCGATGTGAATGTCGCTGGCCCCGGCGAAGTAGGCGTCCTCGATGATCCGGTTGCTGAGCTGGATGATCGGGCCGGATTCCTCGGTGACATCCTCAATGTTGAGCTCGGCGTCTTTTTCGCCAAACTCCTGGCCGATCTCCTTGACGACTTCGGCAAACTGCGCGTCGCCCTGGGTGCGATCCCGGGTGAATTTGTCGCGGAGATCCTTTTCCCGGCTGAGCAGGCGAATGACGCGCATGCCCGTCATCTCGGTGATCTTATTCGGCACCGAGACCTCGAAGGGATTGGCAAAGGCCACGAGAAGGAAATTGCCGACCTTGCCGACGGGCAGCACGAGGTTCTCCGTGCAGAACTCGAGTGGCAGGTGCTTATAGGTCTCGTTGTTCACCCGATAGCGGCTGACATTGAAGGGCGCGAGGCCGAGCGCAGCGCCCTTGGCCACGAGCAGCTGGAAAGCCGTGACGTTGTAATCGTCATTCAACAATTTGTCGAGGACGTCACCGGTGGGCTCGCCCGGCACGGCGCTGATGGCTTCGCACTGCACGGAGGTGATCAGCTCCATTTCCTCGAGCTTGGCGACGATCTGCGTCTGGATTTTTCCGAGGGGCATGGCGTTAGTTGGCGTTGGCCGCCTGGGCCAGGCCGGCATACTGCACCCGTTCACCATCAATCTTTTCAAGACAGTCGGCGATCACATCCAGCGTGGTGGCATACCAGAGGATATGGCCGCCGAGTTTCTTTTGCCAGTGGGTGCGCACGGCCGGGCTGAGCAGGTGGGCCGTGGCCACAAAATGGAAATTCTCCTCCTGGTCGAAGGGCAGCGTCCAGGTGGCCCAGCAATCGGCGATGTCGATCGATTTCCTCACTTCATCGGGCATTTCGTAATTGTGCAGTTCGACCAGGCCGATGCCCTCGGTTTCCACGAGGTGTTGCAGCACGTCCTCCTCCTTCACCACTTTCATCTCATAGGCGAGGATGGCGAGCACGCTGGTCTTGCGGCGATCACCCGCGGTGACGGCCTCCAGCAGGCGCTCGTTCGCCGCCTCGAGGTTTTCAATTTTCACGAGGTTGTGCTCAACCAGCGCGGCACCGAGCAAGCGGTTGACGCGCATCATCAAGGGGCGGTTTTCGGCCATGGCGCTATACCTTACCCAAAGCTGGCCGAATGGCTACTTTTTTCCAGCACGGCGCAACGCCCCCACCCGCTTCAGCAATTCCTTCTTCAGCGTGCCGATGCCCTTGTCCGTGAGGCAGGAGATTTGCACCAACGCCAGTTTCGGGTACCGGCGCTTGAATTTCGCGAGGTTGGCGGGCGCGGCCTCGACGTCCATTTTGTTCGCCGCGACGATGCGGGGTTTGTCGAGCAGCGCCGGATCGTGGAGTTTGAGTTCCTTCAGCAACGTCGCGTAATCCTCGCGCGGATCGCGGCCATCCGTGCCGGCCAGGTCGATGATCAGCACCAGCAGCGCGCAACGCTCGATGTGCCGAAGGAAGCGGTGCCCGAGCCCGCGGTTCTCGCTCGCCCCCGCGATGAGCCCGGGAATGTCGGCCAGCAGCAGGTGGCGGATGCGGCGCACGTCGTCGGTATAATCGATGACGCCGATTTGCGGATGCAGCGTCGTGAAAGGATATGGCGCGGTTTTCGGCCGCGCATTGGTGATCTTGCCGACCAGCGAGGACTTTCCGGCGTTGGGAAAACCGACCAGGCCGACGTCCGCGATGCTCTTGAGCACGAGTCGAAACTCACCCCGCGTGCCCAGCTGGCCCGGATTGGCGTTTTTCGGCGCGCGATTGGTCGATGACTTGAAGCGGGCGTTGCCCCACCCGCCGTTGCCGCCTTTGCAAATCACAAAACGCTGGCCGTGCTCGATGATTTCCGTGGCGACCAGGCCGCTCTCCTCGTTGATCACGACCGTGCCCAGGGGCATTTTCAGCACGCGATCCTTGCCGTTGGCGCCGTGCTCGTCGGAGCCGCGCCCGTGCTCGCCGCGCTCGGCGTTCCAGTGCGGCTTGTATTTGTAATCGATCAGGTTGTTCGTGTTGCTGTCGCCCAGCAGCACGACATCGCCGCCGCGGCCGCCATCGCCGCCATTGGGACCGCCCCACGGCTCGTATTTTTCCCGGCGAAACGAAACGCAGCCGCGCCCGCCGTCACCGGCCTGGACCTTTATTTTGCATTCATCGACAAACATGATGGCAACGATGCAGAACCCCGCCGCTTTGCCAAGGGGTCGTTATTCTACCCGTCCCTCGCCGGCAGCGCCACGGGTGGCCGGGACACCGCCGCCATGGGCGGGCCCTGGTCCCGGCGGAATTGGGGCGGTCGCAGGCGAAGAATGGGCTGTTCCACCAAATAATAGACCAAAGTTGCAACCAGGATGGTTCCAAAAATGAAAACCGGGAGGGGCGCATGGGGTATGTCCGCCACGCATTCGATCGTGAGGAAATATATCGGCCAATGGAAAAGATACATCCCGTAGCTGATCCTCGCCAGATGGCGAATGATCGCCGCCAGGAACCCCTTCATCTGAAAGCCCATGATGAGCGGCAGCAGCGCGGCAAAGCTCAATGAGGTCACCGGCAGGGCGAAGATGCGCCCATAAATTCCATCCAACAGCGAATCATTCCAGAACAGGTACAGGTTCAAAAGGAATAGCGCGACCAGCGCCCACCAAAACCGCTTGATCCAGCGGAGGTACGTGTCCCGGAACTGACGAAAGGCCACCACCGAGAGCACGCCATAACAAATCGCATCGAGCCTGCCCGGCACGCTGGTGCGCACGATGTTATCCCACGAGCCGGTGTGGGAAAGCAGGATGACGCGCAGGATGAAAGCCAGCAGGCACATGGCCAAGGTGCCCGACAACACCGGGCGCTTCGTCCGCCCAAAGAGGCCGAAAACAAACAGGGGCAGGAGCAGGTAAGACCATTCCTCAATGGTGAGGGACCAGGATATCGCGAACCAGTCTCCGGGCGGCATGCGGCCGAAAAGATTCTGGGTCAGCGTCACAAAGGACAGGAAGTTCACCCGCAGGTGGGGATCGAGCTGGGGGAAGTCGGAAATGCCAAAGAGAACAAAGTAATAGAGCGGCAACGTCCTCATCCAGCGACGAACATAGAAAATCCCGACGGTCCGGCCCGATGGCGTCGAGGCTTCCAATTCCAGCAGGATGCCCCCGATGAGGAATCCCGACAGGCAGAAGAACAGCTCAACGCCGGTAACCCCGGTCAGCACACGCCAACTGTGAACATCGATATGATGGTTGGTTAAAATCGGCTTATAAAACGGCGTGGCATGGCAGAGTAAGACCAAGCCGATGGCCGCGGCCCTGACGGCATCGAGCCCGAGATTTCGCGACGTTGTTTTCGGCATGGAAAGCCAGTTTAACTGCCTGCTGCCTTTCAAAACGCCTCAGGTTTGGCTGGCGTCTCCGCCTGGATGAGATGGATTCCGCGGTGCAAGGCCTTGGCCAGTCGCTGGGCCAGGGCAAAGTCTGTGATCGGGATTACGATATAATGCAGTTCATGCCATTCCAAAAATGGAACGCCGAGATTACCCATCTCAATGGCATCGGAGTTCGGATCCTTCTGGGTTATGACCACAGCGTAACAGCCTTGGGCATCAAAATCCTGGACGGCCGGGCCCAAATCGGTCGACGCTAGTTTCCTGACCTGCACAACATCGCTGACGTCTTCGGCTCGAAAGGTCGCAATCTCCCCGCCGTCATTATTACTGTCAAAATCCTTGACCAGGATGTTCGCGTAAAAATGGATCGTACAGCCGGGATAAAAAGTGGATTTGGGGCGATACTTTTTAAGGACAAATTCGATCTTCTGGATCGTCACAATAAAGCGCTTCTGGGAATCGTTGGAAAACGAGAATGAGCTGGTAAATTCTTTTCCGTGTTCATTCAGCCAATCCTTGGTGTCACTCAAGCTCGGCCCCTGGTCGGTCGCGTCGTCCGCACGGGCCCCAACCGCTGCTCCGATCAATAGGGCGAGGACCATCCAGGCCAACGAGTGAAGATATTTGTTCATGACAGCGTTTTCCGGCGGGGCTTGAAAAATTAAAGGCCTGAAATGGCTCGGGCATCACTCTGGCCGCTCCCACCGGGTCAGTCCACTCTTTTGGCTCTGCCCTCCCCGCTATCACGATTCTTTTAAAACAAAAAGGTGAAACTCGGCGTGGTCGTCATTGCCGGGTTCGGCGGCAGCTTCAGCGATGCGTCGGCACACGACGCGACGGCTTGGCGGCGACAAGTGCGTCTGCCTTGGCGGCAAAAAACGCCTCGGTCGTATGCTGCAAAAGTGCTTGCTGCTGCTCGAAGCTCAGCCCGCGCAACTTGCGACCGGCCTGGATACGCCAGCGGCGCGAAGCCGCCACTGCGTCAAAACTTTTTCTCTTCGTGGCCATGAATTAAAAAGGTTGGCGTTACCATGCGCAAAGACCGGTAGCCTTGCAAGAGATTCACCGCGTTATCGAGATAAAGCGAGCGAGCGTGCATCCCCCATTCTAGCGCGATTTCCAGCCCGACTCGTTTAAAGTTTAACGTTTAGAAACCTGACGCCGTTGTGCTCCGATCATTTTAACCGCGGATGGCGCGGATATTCGTGGATCGAAAGGTAGGGCGCGGCCGTCCTAGTCTTCGTAGCTTTAGCGAAGGAGACCGGGCGCGCCGAGACAACGGCTCGACCAACGTATTCGGTCAAGAGTCAAGAACATGACCCGGTTGGCTTGCGGTATGTCCGCCGTTAGGACTTGGTATCAATATTTATGAACAAATTAGAGATGCGGGCCTTACGCTCGTGCGTTAAGCGATTACGCGACGGGCAACCAGGTGCCTACTCAGAATTATGGGGGATGCTGAATAGCACCTTCTGTCTCCCTTCCGCGATGTTCGAATCGCTGAAGAAAAGGTTGGAGCCTCTATTACCCGCTAAACGTATATGGATTCAGCGTCGTGAAGGTCGATTTGTGGTGTTCAGTTGTCTGAAGGAAGGATCGAGAGACGCAGTGCGAAGTCTACTACAAGGGGCTGCCGCATACGCACGCCGGCGTGCGCGGGTGGCCAATGCTGTAGGACATCATTTGCCTTCGCACTACCGCGTTCTTTGGGAAATCCAGAATGGCAAATGTTATTTCTCTGGCACGTCGCTCGGACAATGTTTTGAAGACCGGGCATTTTGTGTCGATCATCTTAGTCCTCTTGCGGTGAAATCTCCTCCGTTTGACGGAATCGCCGGCACAAATTGGCCAATCAACCTCGCGCTTGTGACAAAGCGCGTGAACTCAATGAAAGGTGGGGACGACGCAGAAACGTTTCTTTGGCGCGTACAACATCAATCTGAAAGATATTCGAATCCCTTCACCCCAACTCCACGACAGGAACGCGCACGAATTGACCGCCTGCGACGGAAGCGTTTCGCCGCCTATATGCAGCAGCACTGCAAAGATGAACTGGATTATCGCTGAACCGGCTGGCCCAAACCGACTGTCCGGCAAATTGTAGTGATCTCGTGCCTTACCGTTTTCTGCCTGCCCAGTTAAAGCCCCAGCTTGATGCCTTTGCGGAGGTAGGTCGGCACGTCGAGGTCCTGGCCTTCGAAGAGATTCCGGTCGGTCTTGTCGAAATAGCCGCGGCTCTCGACTTCGCGATCGAAGCCAAATTCGTCCTGCGCCACCGGCACGGCGTGCACGGCGGGTTTTTCCTCGCCCTCGCCTGCGCGTTCCATGGCCGCGGCGATCAAAACTTTTTCTTCCGTGCGCAGGCGACCCTTCGACGAGCTCAGGGCAGGCACCGTGCGGCGCGCCGGCAGGCCGCGGCCACCGAGGTCGCTCGTGCCGAGCACGCAGATTTCAACCCGGTTCTGCAGGCTTTCGTCGATCACCGCGCCCATGAAAACGTGCGACTCCTTGCCGAATTGCTCGGTGACGGCGGTCATCATTTCATTTACCTTCGGCAGCGTGAGATCGGTGCCACCGGTGATGTTGACGAGCAGGCGGTCGGCCTTGCGCGAAAATTCCGGCGTGTGCAGCAGCGGGCAAAGCTTCAGGCTTTCGATCGCATCGGCCACGGCGTTGGCGCCCTCGCCCGTGCCGAGGCCGAACAGCGTCTTGCCCCCGCGCTGCTGGAAGGCCTGGCGCAGCGTGGCAAAGTCGAGGTTGATCAGACCGGTGCGAAACATCATTGACCAGATCGATTTCACGCCGCGGCCGATCCACTCGTCGGCCCGCGCAAAGGAATCGAGCACCGTCTCGTTGTCGGCGGCCTCCTGCATGAGCACGTCGTTGGGCAGCGGGATGACGGCGTCGCACACGCGGCGCAGCGCCTGCAGGCCTTCCTCGGCCTGCTTCAGGCGGCGGCCGCCCTCGAAACTGAACGGCATCGTGACAAACGCGATGACGAGCGCGCCTTCCTCGGCGGCGATTTCCGCGACGATCGGCGCCGCCCCGCTGCCGGTGCCGCCGCCCATGCCCGCGAGCAGGAAGACCAGGTCGCAGTCGCGCACGACCGCGGCGATTTTCTCGCGGTCGGCCTCGGCCGCGAGCCGGCCCGGCTCGGGATCACCGCCCGCGCCCAGCCCGCGCGTGACACTCGTGCCGATGAGCACCTTGTCCTGCACGGGCGAACTGGAAAGGGCCTGGTAGTCGGTGTTGACGACCGCGAGCTGCAGTCGCTCGAGGTTTTCCATCTTGAGCCGGTCCACCGCGTTCGAGCCGGCGCCGCCGATGCCGACGAGCTTGATCGCGATGTTGCGATCGGCGAGAAGTTCAGAGGTGAGAGGAAGTTCGTCGGGTGGTGGCATTCCAGTGGGAATTTAAAATTTAAGATTTAAGATTGGGACTTCAGGACCCTGCTCATTTTGGCGTTTGGTGCTTTGGGATTTATTTTTTGCGCTGCGCCATGCGGCAGCGCTATGCAGTGGCAAAAAGTTTGCTCAGCAGGCTGCGGCGCGGCGCGGTGGCGCGGTCAGACTGGGCGTTGAGGGTGAAATGCAGGAGTCCCAGCGCGGTCGCGTAGCCGGGATCGCGCAAATTTTCGCCGATCCACGCCGGCACTTCGCCGAGGCGCGCACTCGTGCCGAAAACCTTCGCGGCCGCCTCCGTGATGCCTGGCAGCTTGGCGGACCCGCCGGTGAGCACGACGCCGGCCGGGATTTTTTCCGGGGCGAAGGAGGCGCCGAGTTTCTGGCGAACCACTTCAAAAATCTCCCACACCCGGGCCGCGGTGATCTGCTCGATGGTCAGGCGGGGAAACTCGCGGTCGCCGATGGAAAAGTCGCCGATGAGCATGACCCGGTCCTTTTTGTCGCGCGCGTGCACGACGCCACGGCCGTAGCGGAGCTTGATGGCCTCGGCCTGGCCTTGCTGGACGCGCAGGCCGAGCGCGAGGTCGTTGGTGAGATGGCCGCCCCCGACGGCGACCACGCCGGTCTTGTGGGCGCAGCCGTCGCGGTAGAGGGCGAAATCCGTGGTGCCGCCGCCCAGGTCGATCGCTAGCACGCCGTTGTGCCGCTCCTCCGCCGTGGTGACGAGGGCGCCGGAAGCGAGGCTGGAAAGGATAAGCTTGGTCACGCGGACGCTGAATCCATTGATCACATGCGTGTTGTCGGCGACTTTGCTTTCGAGGCCGTGGATGGTCCAGTAACTCACATCGAGCCGGCGGCCGACGAGGTGTTCCGGGTCGGGCACGAGCCGCCCGTCGAGGCGATAGGGCCGGCGGATGTGGTGCACGACGATGCGGCCCGCGGGCAGTTCCTTGGCCATGGCAAGGCGGCAGACGGTGTCGGTGTCCATCGCGCTAACGGTGTTGTCCGCGGCCGCGACGTTGACCGAGGCCTCGTTTTCGAAGCCTTCGAGATGCCCGCCGGTTTGCGCGAGATAGACTTCATCGACACGGGTGCCGGCGCTTTGCTCGGCGGCCAGGAGGGCGTTGTGGGTGGCCTCACTGGCGGCCTTGAAGTCCATCACGGCGCCCTTGATGACACCGCGCGAGGGGGCTTCGCCGACGCCGATGATGCTGAGTTCGCGGCCGCGGGCGATCTCGCCCACCAGCACGGTGACTTTGGTGGTGCCGATTTCAACGGCGCCGACGATCTTGGTGTTAGAAATCACGTTGAGCGATGGGAGTTAGTCTGGGCAAAGGGAAGAGGCTGTTGCCGGGTGCCTGTTCACCGGCGGAATTTTGCAAGCGCGCCACCGTGTCGATCGTCACGGGAACCTGCAGGCCGTTGGCCAGGTTGACCGACTTGAGCGGTTTGTCGGGCTGAGTGCGGGCGAGGTCGAGCACGTAGTCGAGCCGGGCGAGCTGGCGGAAAAAATCATCGGTCGTGTTGAACGTGATTTCCGGGATGTCTTTTGAGCGCACGATGAGTTCGCCATCCGAGGCGAGGCGGGCGAGGGAAATGACCTCAAACGTGCGATAGAGATGTTCGGCCTGGTTGCGGGCGGTGGCGAGCAGGTCGGCCACGGTGTCCATGCCGTCGATGGGCGCAAAACCGGCGCCGGCGCGCACGAGCTTCACGCCGTCAAGCCACGGCAGGGTGTTGAGCAGGGCCGGATCGTAATTTGTGCCGTCATAAACCACCCCGTCGCGCGCCACGAGCAAGGCGCAGGGCGGCGCCGCGCCGATCTGCACCTGGACGCGCGCCACGGGCGACCGTTCCTGGATGTTCATCGCCAGCGTCGAGGGAAAATTTCGCGTCAGCACCGCGGCCTTGACCTGGCCATGGGCGAGCAGCCGCGCGCGCAGCGCGTAGAGGTCGAGCGACATGAGGGTCGCATTTTTCGGCAGCGCAAGCGTGCGCTCGGCCCAGGTGTGGTCGAGCACGCCGTCGGTGGCCAGGGTGAAGGCCTTCACCGGCGGACCCGATTCGGCCAGGCCAAGTTTGTTCGGGCTGCCGCCCATCGTTTCGGCAATTTCGATCGTGCCCCACACGATGACCGCGAGCACGCTGGCCACGCCGGCGAACTTGAGCGTGTAAGCCAGGCGGCGCTGGCGGCTGACCTTCGACATCGCGCGCGGATTCACGCTCTGGCTGATGTCCTGCCAGGTGCGGGCGGATGGAGTGGTCGTGGTTTTGCTCATGCGGGAATGCGAGCCGACGCAAAACGCTGCACCGCGGGCATGACCAACTCTCGAACCAACGCCGTGAAATCCAGCCCCGCGCTGCGCGCGCTCATTGGCAACAGGCTGGTCTCCTTCATGCCAGGCAATGTGTTAATTTCGAGCAAAAACGATTCATTTTTTTCCGAAAGCATGAAATCGATCCGCGCGTAATCGCGGCAGGCGCAGGCGGCGAAAGCCGTCTCGGCCGCGCGGCGCACCGCCGCGGCCGTGGCATCGGGCAACGGCGCGGGGCAGAGATACTCGGTCAGGCCCTTGGTGTATTTCGAGGTGTAATCGTAGCGGCCGGACTTCGGGCGGATTTCCACGATGCCGAGCGCGCGGCCGCCGAGGACGCCGACGGAAAGTTCGCGGCCGAAGACGCGGCGCTCGGCCAGCCAGCGGCCGGGGGTAATCTTTTCGAGCGCGGTGGCGAGCTCCAGCTGGCCGGAAACAATCTGCAGGCCGACGCTGCTGCCCTCGTCGTTGGGCTTGAGCACGACATCGTGGCCCAGCCTTGCGGCGAGCTCGGCGGCCGCGGGCTTGCGCGCGGCGTCAAAACATTCGCCGGGCACCACGCCCACGCCGGCGGCGGCCATGCGCTCCTTGGCGGCGGTCTTGTCCATGCACAACGCGCTCGCGGCCGCATCGCAGCCCGCGTAGCTCGCCTGGACGGCGTCGAGCAGGCGCTGCATGCCGCCATCTTCGCCAAATTTTCCATGCAGGGTGGAAAACACCACGTGCCGCGCGGGATCGAACTCCGCCGGCAGCGCCTGGGCGTCGACCTGGAACAGCCGGGTGGGAAATGTACGCGCGAGCGCCATCGCGCAAGCCTGGCCCGAGCCGAGCGAAACGTCGCGCTCCGCGGACGTGCCACCGGCAAAGACCGCGATGATGGGGAGGCTCATGGGGATACCTCCGTGAGCAGCGAACGTTCAACATTCAACATCCAACGCCCAACGTCCAACTCCTGATTCCATTCAGTAGTCCGTATCCGACTTGGATATTGAATGTTGAATGTTGAATGTTGAATGTTCAAAGGACTTCCTCCCATTTTTTCCCGTAGAGCAGCACCTCGGGCTCGAGCTCGACGCCGCGCGCCTCGCGCACCCGGGCGCGCACGCGGCGCATAAGGGCGATGACATCCGCGCCGCTGGCGTGGCCGCGGTTGATAATAAAGTTGGCGTGCACGGTCGAGACCTCGGCGTCGCCCACCCGCTCGCCCTTGAGGCCGGCCTCGTCGATGAGACGGCCGGCGGAAGTGCCCGCCGGGTTCTTGAAAATGCATCCCGCGCTCGGTTCGCGCGGCTGCGTCTCGTGGCGCTTGCGGCGGTAAACATCGATCTGGCGGCTGATCGCCTCGGTGTCGGCCTGGGCCGCGGGGCGCAGGAGCACGCCGAGCGCCATGGCGTCTTGCAGCTCGGCGCAATGGCGGTAGGCCACGTGCATGTCGGCCTTGCGCAGAGTCTTCACTTCGCCGGCGGGCGTCATGATCTCAACCTCTTCCACCACGTCGAACATCCAGCCGCCCATCGCGCCGGCGTTCATGCGCAGCGCGCCGCCGACCGAGCCGGGGATGCCCTCGAGAAACTCGAAGCCGACGAGGCCGGCCTTGCCGGCGAGGCCGCAGAGATTTTTCAGGCGCAGGCCGGCGCCCGCCCAGACCCGGCCGTCGGGCCGCGGCTCGAAGCGCTGCCAGGCTTCATGCGAAAGCGCGATCACGAGGCCATCCACGCCCTCGTCGGGCACGATGAGGTTGGAACCGCGACCCAGGAAAAATATTTCCACTTTTTGCGCGTGCGCCTCCCGCAGCAAAACCTGCAGGTCCGCCACCGTGGCCGGCTCCGCATAAACCCGCGCCGCGCCGCCGACGCGCATCGTCGTCTTCGCCGCGAGCGATTCCTCGCGGGCCAGCCGGGCCCCGGCGGAAAGCCGGGGCCGCAGCGCGGCGGCGAAGTCGTCCCAAATTTTTGCCTTCATTTCGTCCGCGCGGCGCAGCTCGAGCCACGCGCGCGCTTTTTGATCAATATCACCTGCGCCCACAAAAGCGACCAGATCGCCGCGCTGCAACTCGCGGCTGAGCGCGCGAAACAGCGCCGCGTCGTCGCCCGGCAGGTAGTCCACCGGCAGCGCCGCGGAATTTTTTTTCAATTCGGCGTAGATGTCGGCCGTCGTGCCGCCCGCGAGCGGCGCCTCGCCCGCGGCATAGACGTCAAGCAGGTGCACGCGGTCGGCCAGCGCGAGCGCGGCGGCAAACTCCGTCTTGAACTGCGCGGTGCGGCTGAAACGGTGCGGCTGGAAAAGGACGATGAGCCGGCCGCGCTCCCCCACCCGTCCGCGCAGGCTCGCGAGCAGCGCGCGGATTTCCGCCGGGTGATGCGCATAATCCTCGAGCACGGTGAGCCCGGGCGCGGCGTGGATCACGCCCTGGCGGCGGCACACGCCCGCGTAGTCGGCCAGCAGGCGCGGTGCGAGCTCGGCGCCCATGAGCTGGGCGGCGGCCAGCGCCGCCGTGGCATTCGCGGCATTGAATTCGCCCCGGGCGCGGACTTGCGCCTCGGCCATGGCAAAGCGCCCGCCCAGGCGCAGCCGCAGATGTTCGCCCGTTTCAACGGCGATTTCGCAGGAGAAATCGCCGCTGCGGCCAAAGGAGAAATATTTCGGCCGTAGGTCGGGGTTTATCCCCGACATGTCGGGCGTAAAGCCCGACCCACAGGCGGCCAGCCGTTGCGACAGCGCGCAGGCGTCGGACGTGAGCACGGTGGATTTGGTGCGCGCAAACAGCGCGGCAAAGGCCGTCGCAAAGTCGTCGAGTCGGCGGTAATGATCGGGATGGTCCCAGTCGAGATTGGTCGCGAGGGTGATCTCCGGTGAGAAAGCGTCGATCGTGCCGTCGCTTTCGTCGATCTCGGCCACGACCCAGTCGCTCGAGCCGGTGCGCGCGGGTGGCATGGCGTCGTCGGCGAAGAGGCCGCCGAGCACCCAGCCGGCGGGAAACCGGGCGCGGCGCAACGCGGTGACCAGCATGGCCGTGGTCGTGGTCTTGCCGTGCGCGCCGCAGACCGCGACGAGTTTTTTGCCGCGCAACACCTCGGCCAGCAGTTCGCCGCGGCGCACCAGCGGCAGGCCGCGCGCGACGGCGGCGGCGCGGGCGGGATGCGAGGCCGCGATGGCCGATGAATAAACCACGAGTTGGCAGCCGGCCGGCACGGCGCCGGACGGCACGACCGCCACGTGTTCGCGCGCCAGCAGCACGCGCATCGGCTCAACCAGCGCATCGTCCTCGCCGGTGACCTCAAAGCCGAGTTGCGCCAGGTAAATCGCCAGCGGGCCGACGCCCATGCCGCCCACGCCGACGCAGTGGATGGAACGCACGTCGCGCGAAAAAAGCGGTGGTGGAGGAGCGGGTCTCATTTCAACTTGGATGCCTTGGTTGTTTTTAACCGCGGATGAACGCAGATGGACGCAGATTTTTGAATCTGCTGCTTAGTCGGTTGTTTTTGGCCCTTGTTGCTTTGTTGGAATTTGATCCTTGGTGATTTGGCGCTTTTTTTGGCATTTGGATCTTTGCGATTTGGAATTTCTGCCTTTAGGCGGCATGGGGTTGGACGGTGGTCGGCGGGAGCGCGGTGGATTTCTTTTCCGCGGGGGAAGGCGCGATCAGCCCGGTGAGGTCGTCGAGCAGCAGGTCAAACGAGGCGGCGTGATCCATGCGGGCGAGATTGGCGCGGAATTTGTGCAGCAGCCAGTCGTTGAAAATCACATCCAGCACCTCGGCCTGGAGCGTGGAGAGAAACATCTGGTCGACGACAATGCCCCCGCCCTGTTTTTCGAAAAATGCGGCGTTGGCGCGCTGGTGGTCGGAGGCGGCGTACGGAAACGGCACGAGGATGGCCGGCGTGGTGCAGCGGATGAGTTCGGCAATCGTGCCGGCGCCGGCGCGGGCCACCACGAGGTCGGCGGCGGAGAGCAGGCCGGCGACGTCGTCGCAGAAGGGCGTGAAGACCGCCTGGATGGGCGCGTAGGTTTGCGTGCTGAGCTGAAGGATTTCGTGCCGGCCCTTGCCCAGGCCGGTGACGCAGTAAACCTGGATGCCGGCATGCGCGAGGCGGTCGAGCTGGGTGCGCGCCCAGTCGTTGAGCGCCGCGGCCCCCTGGCTGCCGCCAAAAACGACGAGGACCCTTTGCGCGGGATTGAGCGCGAGGCGTTCCAGCGCGGCGGCGCGCGGCAGGCGGGAAATTTCCCGCCGCACCGGCAGGCTGACGTGGCGCGTGGCGGACGCCCGCACACTGGAGAGGCGCACGCCCTGCGGCAAATAGACGCGCTGGACCAGGCGGCCGAGCAGGCGCACCGTGCGGCCGGGCACGCGATTGGCCTCATGCAACGCCACCGGGATGCGGAGCATGCGGCCGGCGATCACCGCCGACACGGAAGTGAAGCCGCCAAAACCCACCATGATATCGGGCCGCATCTGCCGCATCGCGCGCAGGCTGAAAACGAAGCCGCGGACCTGCGAGGAGATGAAGCGAACCAAGCCCAGCGGGTGCCAGGCAAAAGCGGTGCCGGGCACGGGCACGAAGTTGAAATGCGGGTATTTTTCGATGAGCCGCGCATCGACCCTCTTCTGGCTGATGAAAAGAATGACCGTGTACCCGCGCGCCGTCAGCCCCTCGGCGAGGGCAATGCCCGGGGCGAGATGCCCGCCCGTGCCGCCGCAGGTGATGATGATTTTTTTGTTCACGTTAACCGGCAGTTGAAAAACTCGGCTGAGGCACCTCGTTGAACTCGCCGCCGGCCACGGTCAGCGCCGGGCGCGACCAGCGGCGCTGGGTGTTGGCAAGGATGCCGAGCAGCAGGCCCATCAGCAGGAGGTTGGACAGGCCGGCGCTGATGAACGGCAGCGACATGCCCTTGGTGGGAAACAAGCCCGTGACCACGCCGAGGTTGACGATCGCCTGCAGGCAGATGAGCAGCAGGCTGCCGGTGGCGAGGAGAAATTGAAACAGATTCGGCGCGCGCCGCAGGTGCACCAGCCCGGCGACAAACATGGTGGAAAACAGCAGCACGACGCCAAGCGTGGCCCACAATCCGAGCTCCTCGCCAATGACCGCCGCGATGAAGTCGTTGTTCGCCTCGGGCAGAAAATTATGCTGCTGGCGGCCGTTGCCGAGGCCGACGCCAGACGTGCCGCCCGCCGCAAACGCCGCCTCGGACTGATAAAGCTGGTAGGTCCCGCCCTGCTTGTTGCCCTCGACATCAAGGAAGGCCACGAAACGCTCGAGGCGGTTGGCGTTGTGCGCCAGCGCCACGCCAAAAACCACCAACGCCAGGAAAATGGTCGGCACGATGAAGCGCCATTTGGCCCCGGCGAGAAACAAGAGCGTCAGCCCGACGATGAGGATCAGCGCCGCCGTGCCAAAATCGGGCTCCTTCAAGACCAGCGCTGAAAAGATGCCGATGATGCCCAGCGGATAAAGGTAGCCGCGCTTGAGGTCCTCGATTTTCGTCTGGTTGATCGCGACGTAGTGCGCGAGGCAGAAGACCATGGAGAGCTTGGCAAACTCGGAGACTTGCAACCGCAGCGGCCCAAAGCCGAGCCACCGCCGGCTGCCTTTGACGGAAACGCCGATATGCGGCACGAGCACGGCGACCAGGAGAAAAACCGTCACCCCGCCGATGATCCACACGTAGCGGCGCAGGTAGTCGAGATTCACCCGGCTCGCGATCCAGCCGAGCCCGATGGCGAGCACCACGCCCACGAGCTGTTTCCCCAGATAGTAATAAGGCCCTTCTTTAAAATAGGCGCTCGCGCTGAACAGGCTGATCAGCCCGAGGATGGTAAGCCCGACCGCGCAGACGACGATGACCGCAACCGGGTTGACCGAGAAGCGCGGCCGGGGCGAGTCAGCGGTGTCGGGCATGGATGAAGATTAGCCGCCTGTTAGGGTGAGGTAGACGTACCGGAGCCGTCTGTGGTTGGCGGTGGTGGAGTGGTCGTGGTATCGGTGCTGTTGCTGTCGTCGACCTTGATGACCGGCGGCTCGTTGGCCGTGGGCTTGAGGCCCGAATCAAGATCCCCGCTCGCTGGCGGCGTCGGCGTGGTGTCCGTCGAAGTGGCGGCCGGCGTGGATGGCTCGCCGGAGGTGGAGCCATTGGGAATGACCAGCTGCTGGCCCGCCCGGATCTTGCTGGGATCGGAAATATTGTTGGCCGTGGCGATGGCTCCGACGGTGACGCCGTATTTTTTGGCGATGGTGCTGAGTTTCTCGCCCGCCTTCACGGTGTGGGTGGTGCGGCCATCGGCATTGGTCGTCGATTCCGTCGTCGTGTCAGGAGCCGTGGTTGCCTCAGTCACAGGCGCGGAGGCTGCAGGGGTGGAACCGGCGGGAAGTTTCAAAACCTGTCCAACCCGGACGTTGTCGCTTTTGAGATGGTTGACCGACCGAAGCGCAGCCGCGGTGGTGCCATTGTGTTTGGCGATGAGCCGGAGCGAGTCGCCGGCTTTGACTTTGTAGGTGACGCCGGAGGGTCCATTGTCCGTGGCTGCGGCCGCCGGGACATACGTCCCCGCCGATGAAGCCTTGCCGGGAATAATCAACTTCTGGCCGATTTTGACCATGGAACCGGACTTGAGGCCGTTGGCCTTGGCCAGTTCGCTGCGCGTCAGGTGATATTTGACGGCGATTTTGGAAAGGCTGTCGCCTTTCACCACCACGTAGGTGGCGACTGGTGTGACATTGGCGACCGGCGCGGAAGACTCGATGGCTGCGGCAGCGGGCGTGCCCGGGCGGGTGGGACTGTAGTATCCCGATCCAGTGTTTAAGTTGAGGGTCGGGGTCGTGTCCGTGGTGGCCGGGTTCAAATCGGCTCCAGCCGGTGAAGCATTCGCCACCGCGACCGGCGTGGGATCAATGGTCGAAGCGGGTTGCACCACCGGCGAGACGTTGTCCGCCGCGGACGGCGCGGACTTGGTGGTGGAACTGCAACCCTGGATGGCAAAAAGCATGGCAATAACCACGACGTGGACGGCCAGGACAATGCCGAGTGTTTTGTGTATTTTCATTGGTAAACGATGGGTTAAAATAAGAGGTAAAGGCTAGCGAAAAACAACAGTTGCTCCCAAGTTATTCACAAGGCGTTCGAACTGCGCGCCACGATCGTCGTAGCCGCGGAACATATCGAAGCTGGCAAACCCGGGGCTGAGGAGGATGTGGTCGCCGGGCGCGGCCGCGGCGGTCGCCCGCTCGACGGCCTCGGCGAGCGTGGCGCAGAGGGTGCAGGCCACGCCATATTGGGCGCAGGCCGCCGCCAGCACGCTGCGCGTTTCACCGAGCAAAAACGCAAATTTCACTCGTGGAGCGATGCGCCTGACAAAGCCGGCGAGATCGCCGCCCTTGCCCTTGCCACCGGCGATCAGCAGCACCGGGCGGGGAAAATTCGTGAGCGCGCCCTCGACGGCATGGAAATTGGTGGCCTTGGAGTCATTCCAGTAAACGACGCCGTCGTGCTCGGCCACCCGGGCGAGGCGATGGGAGCCGAGGCGGAAGCTGCGGGCGGCGGCCAGGAGGGCCTCGGGCGGAAGTTGTTCACTACGCCACCAGGCGGCGGCCAGGAGGAAATTCTCCCGCTGCGGATAGCCGGCGAAGGGCGTGCCCGCGAGGCTGGAATCGGCGGGGCGGGCCTCGCTGGCGACCGCCGCGCCAGGGGGAAAAGCCCGGCCAGATTTTTCCGCGAAACGCACCGTCGAACTGCCTGCAAAAACCGTGCCGGACGGCGTGTGCCCGACCAGGTTCCACTTCGCGTCGAAGTAATTTTCCATCGTGCCATGGCGCTCAAGGTGGTCCTCGGCAAAATTGGTCCACAACAGGGCGTCCGCCCGGAAATATTCCAACGTCTCCGCCTGGAACGAGCTCACTTCGCACACGGCGATCGTATTCGCCCGGTCCGCGTTGTCCTCGATGACGAGCTGCGAGAAGGGATGGCCGATGTTGCCGGTGGCCCGCGCGTCGCGGCCGATCGAGCGCAGCGCGTGCGTGAGAAACTCGGCCAGGGTGGTCTTGCCGTTGGTCCCGGTGATCGCAAGGACGCGGCCGGGCCAGAACAGCGAGGCGAAGTCGAGCTCGCCGAGGCACGTCGCGCCGGCCGCGCGCGCGGCCGCGAGCCAGGGATGTCCCGGCGCAAAACCGGGACTGAAGACGACCAGGCTGTGTCCTTGCGCCGCGGATACAAAATCGACCGCGGCGCCCTCCCCGCCCTTCTGGTCGAAAAGCACGGCGCGCGCGCCCAGCGACCCGAGCAACCCCGCGACGGCGCGCCCGCTCACGCCGGCCCCGAGCACGGCGACGGGTTTCGCGAGCAGCGGCGGGAGGAAAGCGAGGGCGGTCAGGGACATGGAATGGGAGGCGATACCGGGTTAACCACTAATGCACACTAATGAGCACTGATAAGGCGCCCGATCGTACGGAAATACGGTTTTGTCTACAACAGCTACAGTAACCTTCATATTGTTTTATTAGTGCCGATTAGTGTGCATTAGTGGTTAAAATGCTCTAGCGAAGTTTCAAGGTGCCGAGCCCGATGAGCGCGCACATGAGCGAAAGTATCCAGAAACGCAGGACAACTTTCGTCTCGGGCCAGCCGAGCTTTTGGAAATGGTGGTGGACGGGGGCCATGAGGAAGAAGCGCTGGCCGACCCCGGTGCGGCGGCGGGTGGCCTTGAAATACCCGACCTGGATGATGACCGACATGGCTTCCATGACAAACACGCCGCCGACGATAACCAGGGTGAGCGGCTGTTGCACCATGAAAGCGATCACGCCGATCAGGCCGCCGAGCGCGAGGGAGCCGGTGTCGCCCATGAACACCTCGGCGGGATGCGAGTTATACCAAAGGAAGGCCATGCCGGCGCCGACCAGCGCGCCGCAGATGACCGCAAGTTCGCCCGTGTCGGGCACATAGCCGATCAGCAGGTAGTCGGCCAGCTTGGTATTGCCCGCGGCATAGGCCATCAGCCCGTAAACCAGCGCCACCGTGATCGTGCAGCCGATGGCCAGGCCGTCGAGGCCGTCGGTGAGGTTGATGGCGTTGCTAAAGCCGACGAGCCAGAAAAACATCAGGACGAAGAGCGAGCCGACGCCGCCCAGGCCGGCAAAAACCAGCAGCGGATGCTTGTGGAACGGCACCCACAGTTCGCGGATTTTCGGCGCGCTGACCGGGTGCAAAAGGAGCACCGTCAGCGCGACGGCGGTGATGAGCGTCTGCCAGGCAAGCTTCTCCCACGAGTTTATGCCCTCCCGGTTTTTGCGCACGACCTTGAGATAGTCGTCGCGAAAGCCCACCGCGGTAAGGGCAATGTAAACAAACATCGCGACCACGACCCAGACATTGGGCGCGGCCCACAGGAAGGTCGCGCCAAAGACGGCCGCAAAAATCAGCAGGCCGCCCATGGTCGGCGTATTTTTCTTGTCGAATTTTTGGGCGAGGTCGCCAGTGCGGTCGTCGTCGTAATGCTGGCCGAACTTGAGGCGGCGAAGCCTGGCGATGAGGCGCGGCGCGATGATAAAGCCGATCAGCGCGGCCGTGACCGTGGCCAGGAGCGTGCGAACGGTGATGAACCGCAGCAGGCGCAGCGGGCCGAAGTAATCCGCGAAATTGGCGAGGTAACTCAGCATGTGGCGTTTTCCGCCTCCACCGGCATGCGCGAGGGCTCGAGGGCGGTTTCCAGGGCGTGGCGGCGGCTGCCTTTCATGAAAACGGCGCCGCGAAAACCGGCGAGGCGGGCGCGCACGGCCTCGAGGCTCGTGGCGATCTGGATCTGGTCGGGGCGGCTTCCGGCGACAATGGCGCCGGCCTGCACATCGCGGGCGTTCGGGCCGATCAGGATGACATGGTCCTGTTCGCCCAGGCACAGCGAGAGGCCGAGCTTGCAGTGGTAATCCGCCGCGCGCTCACCGAGTTCCTCCATGCCGCCCAGCACGAGGAGGCGCGGCTCGCTCGCCGGCGCGGTGGCAAAAAACATTTCCAGCGCATCGGCCATCGAGACCGGGTTCGCGTTGTAGCAATCGAGGTAAAGCGAACGGCCTTCCTCGTGGCGGAGTTCACCGCGCCACTGGGCGGGCTGCCATGAGGCGAGGCGTTCCTGTACAACCTTGTGCGGCACGCCGAGCCAGAGGGCGGAGCAGATGGCGAGCGCGGCATTTTGCGCCATGCCGTTCGAAATCCGGCGCAGCGTGAAAATCAGCGGGGGCGGCGCGCCGTACGCGATGGCCACGACGGTGTTGTCATCGCGGTGCGACACGGCGAAGAAAACGCGGTCCTTCGGCGGCTCGGCGGGACGCAGCACCTCGGCCGGCTCGACCACGAGCGTGCGCACGCCGAGTTCGCGGAACGGGGTCAATTCCGCGCATTGCCGGGGGAAAACCGCGATGCCGCTCGCGCGCAGGGCGATGGGCAGCTTCACTTTTTCGCGCGCGACGCCATCGAGGTCGCCGAGTTCCTCGAGGTGCGCGGGCGCGATGAGCGTGATGAGCGCGAGGTCGGGCTCGATCATCTTCGCCAGCGGGGCCATCTCGCCGGGCGCGCTGATGCCGGCCTCGACCACGGCAAACTTGTGCTGTGAGGGATCGATCCGCGTGAGCGTGAGCGGGACGCCGAGGTGGTTGTTGAGGTTGCCCTCGGTGGCGAGCACGTCGCCGGCCTCTTCGCCCAACAGGAGCGCGAGGAGATTCTTGGTGGAGGTCTTGCCGCAACTGCCGGAAATACCGATGACTTTTCCCGAAAAATTCCGTCGGTGTTCGCGGGCGATGGTTTGGAAGGCCGCCAGCGGATCGGGCACGACGAGCTGGGGCAGCCCGCTGTGCGGGTCGGCGAGCGCGACGAGCGCCGCGCTGGCCCCGCCCGCTTCCGCCGCCTTGAGGAATTTGTGGCCGTCCCGCTTGTCGGTTTTCAGCGCGACAAAAACCTGGCCGGGGGCCAGCAGGCGCGAATCGATGGCAAAACCCCTCAGCGGCATCGCCGGCTGCGAGGTCCAGGTGCCACCGGTCCAGGCGGCGAGTTGACTGGGAGAAAAAACGCTCATCCGGTTTGGGCGCCCTTGAGTTGTTTGATGCCGATGAGCTCGCGCACGACCTGCCGGTCGTCGAAGGGAATGACCGTGTCGGCGAATTCCTGGTAACTCTCGTGGCCCTTGCCCGCCACGAGGATGCAGTCGCCGGGCTTCGCCACGTCGAGCGCGAGGCTCAGCGCGCGGCGGCGGTCGTCGGTCCAGGAGATTTTTTCCGGCGCGATGACGCCGGCTTTCATGTCGGCGAAAATCTGCGCGAGCGGTTCGCTGCGCGGGTTGTCGGCCGTGGCCCAGGCGAAGTCGGCGAAATCCTGCACCGCGCGCATCATCAGCGGGCGCTTGGTGCGGTCGCGATTGCCGCCGCAGCCGAAGACGACGAGGAGGCGGCCGGGCGTGATGGCGCGGAGCATGCCGAGGGCGTTGCGCAGCGCGTCATCGGTGTGGGCATAATCCACCAGCACGTTGAAGGCCTGGCCTTCCTCGATGCGTTCCATGCGGCCGGGCACGCCGCGAAAGGTGGCGAGGCTCGCGAGAAAAACCCTCGGGTCGCGGCCGAGCGCCCACGCCGTGGCCGTCGCGGCCAGGAGGTTGCTGATGTTGTAGCGGCCGATGAACGGGGACTCGACGTCGAGCGATTCGACCCCGTTGGATTTGGCGGCGCCCACCCTGTCAGACTGGGCGAGGCCGACCCTGGCGGACTCGGCCCCGCCGGCCTGCCCGCCGAAGCCGGGGCGAAGGCTGGGCCAGGCGAGGCGGAAGGTCGTGTTCTTGAAATTGAGCGCAATCGCTTCGGCCCGCACGTCGGCGCGGGGATTTTCGCCAAAGGTGACCACGCGGGCGGCCGCGGGAATCTTTGCGACGAGTTCCGCGCCGTGCGGATCGTCGAGGTTGACGACGGCGAGGCGCGGCACCGGGCCGACTTCGCCCGTGAACAGGCGCGTCTTCACCGCGAAATAGGCGTCGAGGGTCTGGTGGTAGTCGAGATGGTCGCGCGTGAGGTTGGTGAAAATGGCGGCGGCGAACTGCAGGCCGAGGACACGCTGCTGGTCGATGCCGTGCGAGCTGACTTCCATCACGGCGTGGCGGCAGCCGGCATCGCGCATTTGCGCGAGCATGCCGAAGAGGTCGAGGGCCTCGGGCGTCGTCTTGAACGAGGGCACGGTGCGCACCCCGAGGTCGTAATTGATGGTGCCGATGAGGCCGGTGCGCCCTTCGTTTTCCAGGAAATGCTTGGTGAGGTGCGCGACGGTGGTCTTGCCGTTGGTGCCGGTGATGCCGACCACGCCGAGGTCGCGGTCGGGAAACTTGTAGTAGCGCCGGGCGACGCGGGCGAGCGCGGCGCGGGCATTGGCCACCTGGAGGAAAACCACCTTGGCATGCGGATGCACCGGCGGCTTTTCCGTGACGATCGCAATGGCTCCCCGGCCAATGGCTTCGTCGATGAAACTGGCGCCATCGGCGCGGTGGCCGGGCAGCGCAAAGAAGAGGTTGCCGGGCACAACGCGACGGCTGTCCATCACGAGGCCGGAGATGGGCCGGTCGAGGGCACCTTTCACGGCGAGAATTTCGCCTTCTTCAAAAAGATCCTGGAGTTTGGGAGCCATGCGGAAAACGTTGGAAACAAACTTAACCTCTTTTCGCGTGCGGCCAAGGGGTCGGGTCTGAAAGGCGTGGATGAGCGGATAGTTCTGTACGAGGTAGCCGATCACCGCAGGCCTCCTTCCATCGCAAACTGTGACCCTTCGGACGCCACGGGCGGCTGGATATCAAGGTATTGGATAAGTTGCTCGCCGAGGCGCTTGAAGACGGGGGCGGCCACGAGGTTGCCGTAAGCCGTGCCGCCCGGAGTGCAGGCGTCGGCATCATCCACGATGACGGTGATGGCGACCTGCGGGTTGCTGGCGGGAAAAAAGCCGACGAACGACGCGATGTGATGGTGGTCCGAGTAGTGGCCGTTGATGATTTTTTGCGCGGTGCCGGTTTTCCCGGCGACCTCAAAGCCGGGAATCGCGGCCTGCGGCGCCGTGCCGTCAACCGAAGCGACCCCCATCAGCAGGCGGGCCATGGTCTGCGCGGTGCGTTCGCTGATGACGCGGCGCGTCACCGATGGCATAAATTGATAGACCACCTGGCCGTCGGTCCCGCGGATTTGCTTCACGACCTGCGGGCGCATCAGCACGCCGCCGCTGGCGATCACGCCCATGGCGCAGTGAATCTGCATGGGGGTGACACCAACGGACTGCCCCATCGGCATGCGCGTGATGGTGAGGCCGTCCCATTTGGAAGGCGGCGCCATCTCGCCCGGGATTTCGCCGCCGACGGGAAACCCGGTGAGCTGGCCGAAGCCGAACGCGCGGGCATAATCATAAAATCTTTGCTCGCCGAGCAGCATGCCCAGTTGCGCCGCGCCCTTGTTCGACGACTTCGCCACGATCTCGGCGACGGTGAGCGGGGCATCAAAATGGTCCGACTGGTCTTCGCGCGGCAGGCGGCGAAGCATGCCCTTGTACTCGACGGTCTCGAGCGTGCAGTCGAATTTGCTCGCGGGGGAAACCAGTCCTTCATTGAGCGCCGCGGAAGCCGCCACGATCTTGAAGGTGGAGCCGGGTTCCATCATGTCGGCCACCGCCGTGTTGCGCTGCGCGTCGAGGCTGGCCTTGTTGTAGTCGTTGACGTTGAACGTGGGCCAGTTGCCCAGCGCAAGGAGAAACCCGGTGCGCGGGTCGCTGACGATGATCGTGGCCTTGAGCGGGTGATATTTGTCGGCGATTTTCTGCAGCTCCTCCTCGACCATGTGCTGCACCACCGTGTCGATCGACAGGACGGTGCCGTAGCCATCGGCCGGGGCGACCTCGCGCGAGCGAAACTGCGCGAGCTCGTGGCGCAGGCCGTCGCGCTCGGATTCCAGCCAGCCGTTCTCGCCGCGCAGGTAAAAATCGAGGTAACGCTCGAGGCCGGTGACGGGATCGCCTTCCTTGTTCACATAGCCGATGACGTGGGCGGCCAGCTGGTTCTGCGGATAATCCCGCGAGTAAACGCGGCTGCCGTAAACGCCGCGGATGTTCAGCGCCTTGATCTGGTCGTAGGTGGACTCGTCCACGGAGTCGCTGAGTTTGACCCAGTGGACCTCGTGTTCGTCACCGGCGGAAATGACTTCCTGGGCCTCGTCGTCATTGTCGCCGTGGGCATCGGTGGAAAGGCGGTTTTTCTCCGCAAATTTTTGCTGCAAATCGGCGAGCGGCTGACCCAGCAAACGGGCCAGCTCGGGCCATTTAGGCTCGTCTTCCTTGGCCAGCGCCGACGGGTCGACGCCGAGGACGACGAGCGAGCGGCTGGTGGCGAGCAGGCTGCCGTGCACGTCGAGGATGTCGCCGCGGCGCGCGTTCTGGACGATGATTTCGTCCCGCGCTTTCTCAATGTAGCTGAGAAATTTTGCGCGCTGCAGCACATGCAACGAGACGAGGCGGGCGCCAATGCCGGCGAGGCTGACCAGGATGGCCGTGGCGACGAGGGCGATGCGGTAGTTCGATGCGAAACCTCTCGACATGGCCCTCACCGCGCTCCTCCGAGATTGAAGACCACGGGCGTGACCACCGGTCCGTCACTGGCGGCATAAAGTTCGGCGTGATTTTTCGCCAGGAGGCGCTGCTCGACGTCATCGGGCACGCGCACGACTTGCGGTTCGCTGGGCGGCACGAGGCCGAGGTGCCATTCGGCATTGCGGCGCACGAGCGCGTCGGGCGACTGTTCGGCCGCAATGGCGGCCGTCGTTTCATCGATATGGCGGTTGATTTCGGCGAGCTGCGTCTCCAGCTGCCGGTTGCGGTCGGCCGTGAGCGAAATGGCATGCCGCATCCACACGGTGCTGAAACCCAGCGAGCCGCTGAAGCAGATCATCACCAGCGCGCCGATCAGCATCTGGTTAACAAAAGCGTGGTTCGAGGATTTGTTCATCGTCGCGGCGGCTTAAAGTTTGCGCAGGGCGCGGAGCTTGGCGCTGCGGCTGCGGGGGTTGGCGGCGAGTTCAGCCTCGCCCGGCGTCACGGGACGGCGCGTGAGCGGCTCGGCGAACTTTTCGCGGAACTGCTGCGGCGTGGCGTCATCGGCGCTCTCGGGCTGGCCGCACTGGCGGCGGAAAAATTGCTTCACGATGCGGTCCTCGAGCGAATGAAAGCTGATGACGCAGAGTCCGCCGCCGGGCGCGAGCTTGGCGAAGGCCACCGGCAGCGCGCGTTCGAGCGCGCCGAGCTCGTCGTTGACCGCGATGCGCAGGCCCTGGAAGGCGCGCGTGGCGGGATGAATCTTCATCGTGCGGCGGTCGCGCGCGGGGATGGCGTCGGAAATGAGGGCCGCGAGGCTCGACGTGCGCTCAAGCGCGCCGGTACCGCGGGCGGCGAGCAGCGCGCGCACGACGCGGCGCCAGTGTGATTCCTCGCCGTAATCGCGGATGGCCCGCACCAGCATGTCCTCGGTGGCGGTCTCGAGCCAGCGCGCGGCCGAAACGCCGGCGCGCGGATCCATCCGCATGTCGGCCGGTGCATCGGTGCGGAAGGAAAAACCGCGTTCCGCGTCGTCGAATTGGAATGACGACACGCCGAGGTCGAAGAGGATGCCGTCGAAATTTGCCGTGGGCATTCTTTCGAGCCCGCCGAAGTCGAGGTCGAGCAGCGCGAAACGCCCCTCGAATTCGACGCGCAGCGGCTCGGCCCGGGCCGCTGCGGCCGGGTCGCGGTCGAGCGCGAGGACATTCACGTCGGGCGCGGCGTCGAGCAGCGCGCGGGTGTGGCCGCCGCCGCCGAAGGTGCAATCCATATACCGGCCACCCGCCCGTGGCGCAAGGAACTCAAGTACCTCGTGCCGCAAAACGGGCTGATGGCCGGGTGAAGACATGGCCGGCGCAATGAAGTCAGTGTGCGCGCCGCGCATGCAAAGATTCCGGGGCAAAGAAGTTGGCGGTGCGGGAGAAAACACAACGCAGCGTGAGACTGTCTCGCACGCGCGGCATGACCGGGCCGAGTGAACGGGCGGCAGGAGCATCGTCCGTGTCGATCCAGGCGGGAAAACCCTGACGTGACCCGAAAGCGGCTGCGCCGAAGAGCGGTAGCCGCGAGTGCTGTCTTTTGTGGTGTGTGTTCATGAGCAGTCTCTGGTTGGTTGTTGCTGATGCTCGTTGAAGCGGGCGTGGATTGATTACTGGCTAGATTCCGATGCGGCGCATGAGGTCGCCGAAGTTTTCGCCGGCGGTGCGGGCCTCGACCTTGGTCCAGCGGTCGGGCGCCCAGATGGCGAATTTGTTGAGCGAGCCGACGAGGACGGCGTCTTTCGCGATGCCGGCGTACTTCAGGAGTTCGGCGCTCACGCCGAAGCGGCCCTGCTTGTCGAAGCTGAAGGAAAGGGTCTGCGCGAAGAAACGCGCGAAGGCGTCCTGGGCATCGCGATCGGTGAGCGCCTTGGCGGAAACTTTTTCGTGGAGCTTCTCGACCTCGGCCGGCGGGAGCACGGCGATGTAACCGTCCGGGTGCGGCGTGGCCAGGAATGTATCGGTCTCTTCGTGCGCAAACCGCCAGGCCGAAGGAATCGTGAGGCGACTCTTATCGTCGAGGGTGTGCCTGAAAAGGCCGGTATAAAAAGGTTTGCCGTTATTGGCCATGAAGGGACGTTGGTGCATTGCTGCTCCAAAGTGCCCCAATTTCCCCCATATTAACCCACACAAGTCAAGAAATCTTCGGCCTGTTTATGTAATTTTTTGGGAAAATTTCCCCTGCATACGCATACGCGGAAGTAAATGTGGGTACGCCGGTTTTCTGCCGTCGCTCGCGCTACGCGCTCGCTCGACGTTCACCAGCCCTACGCTCACCCCTCTCAGCGCTGCATATTGCCCCACTTCGCGCCAACTTGATCGCCTGCTAGCAGGTACATGATGAGACGATCCAGGAAGTGGTCAAAGTCCTCATTGCCACTTGCAATCCACTTTTGGTTTCACCCAAATAGGTTTTCGCAACTGACCCGTAAGACCAACTCGCCAGAAGTTCGTTTTTCCTCTCATGTCGAAAGTTTCAACCGCCTGTCTCGATGCTGAAGCGCGCCACGCTGGGACGCAACACGGCAGCATCGTTCATGGCAGTTTGGATGCGAACAAGTTGATCGGGCTGTTGGAAAATTTTCAGTCGATCGATCCCATGGAGTTGATCGACTCAGACCCGCAGGTCATGGCGGTGGGTAACGGCTGCAAACTGACCATCCGCACCGTCAGGAAAAAGCTTTTCGTCTATAATAGTGAGAACATGAATGAGGCGGCGGCGGAAATGACGCCGGCCGAGATCGTCCAACGGCTGGGCAATACCACGCCGGCGACGGCGGGCGCAGCCGCGCCGGTCGAAGGAACCGAGCCATCAGCATTGCCGACTGCGCCCGGGCCGGCCCGGGCCGGGCAAGCATGGCTTCTGGTCGCCGTCATCGTGCTGATCAATGGCTATACGGGGTATTCGCTTTTCCAGCAGAGCAGGACCGAAAAATGGGGCCTTACCTTCGTCCTCGATGACAACGAAATCGCAAAACAAGGCAGAATTTTCGCGGGCACCTACGCGGCCGGCAGCCACACCCTGATTGTGAGCAAGGACGGTTTGCTCCAGTATGAAGAAACCGGAACGGGAAAAAATTCCGTGCTTTGGGCCGGCACGTATCACGTCGCCCTGCAGGGTCAAGAAACGTGCCTTTCCATCGACGGCGGCGGCATCATAAGCGCCAGCGATAACAATACGCTTACCTATGCGGGCGAAACATTCCATCGGATCCAGTAGATGGCGGTCCAGATGCGACCAGGGCCACATCGCCATTAACCTAAAATCTAAACCCTCATGAATAGAAACAAAAGTCACCCGGCCAGGGGTTTCACCCTCGTGGAAATTATGATCGTGGTGGTTATTATCAGTTTGCTGGCCGCGATGGCCATTCCGGCCTTTAACCGGGTGCGCTATACCGCGCGGAGGAAAACCATCACGAATAACCTACGGATCGTTGCCTCGGCCGCACAGCAATATATGCTGGAGCAGGGCGCGTCACAAGTCAGTGACACCCAGTTGGAAGGCACGAGCTCGTTCAACTACGTTCGGCCGATCTCCAAGGTAAATGCGGAAACCTACACCGGCCTCATTATTGGCTCCACCACAACGCAGATTTCCACGGTTGAGAGCGACGGCACGGTGGTCACGTTTAATATGTGACGGTTAAACCCGTCGGCATGGGTTTTGCCTTGGTCGGCCCGGGTTGTGATTTTTTGCACCCGAGGCCGGGCGGCAATGACATCCTTTATTTTGTCATTCCGCGCCGGGCTTCGTAGCCCTGAGCCTGTCGAATGGGTGAGGAATCCCTGTTATTCTCATCGATTAGCGGCCAGTATAGAAAATGCGCCAGAGCGTGTTGTTGGCGTCGTCGGTGACAAGGAGGGCCCCGTCATGGGCAACGGCCACCCCGACCGGACGGCCCCAGACGTGACGGTCGTCGATCACGAAGCCAGTCAGGAAATCTTCATAGTCACCTGTCGGCACGCCATTCCGCAGCCTCACACGCACCACCTTGCTCCCGGTGCGTCCCGTTCGGTTCCAGGAGCCATGGAATGCCGCGAAAGCATCGCCGCGGTACTCCGCCGGAAAGGCGGCCGGCCCGGAAAGGTTTGCGGGATAAAAGGTCATCTGGAGAGACGCCGAATGCGCCTGCACCGGCACGTCCGGCACGATCACCCAATCGGCCAAATCCGGCCGCTCACCGGCGTGGCGCGGGTCTTCGTGATTTCCCATATAGTACCAGGGCCATCCGTAAAACCCGCCTCCCCGCACGCACGTGATGTAGTCCGGCACCAAGTCGTCGCCCAAAGCATCGCGCTCATTAACCGATGCCCACAATTCCCCAGTGGCCGGCTGCACGGCCAATCCGACCGCGTTGCGAATCCCGGTTGCGAAGATTCTCAGGCTTTTCCGCCCTTCGGGATCGGTGTACATAATGTCGGCGCGATTGGCATCATAACCCCAGGCCGATCCCCGCGCATGCGCAGTCTGCCAATCCTGAATCTCCGCTGGAGATTTCGCCGGCATTCCATCGGCAACGTTCGATCCGGAACCAATCGAGATAAACATCCGCTTCCCATCGAGCGAAAACGCGATGTCCCGGGTCGTATGCCCGCCGGTGGTGTCGGCCAAATGGGCCACGACCATCTCGGCCGGCCCGCGCGCCTGGAGATCGCCGTTATGATAAGGAAAGCGCACGATAGAATTGAGGTTGGCCACATACACCCACTGCGGGTTTCCGCCGAGCGGATAGAACCCGATGCCAAACGGCCCTTCCAGCTTGTCGGCAAAAATCGTGTTTTCGGACGGGGCCTCTGCCCCGTCCGCCGCCCGCAGCACACGAATCCGACCACGGCGGGTCTCCGCGATGAAAATGTCGCCATTGGGGGCAATGCGCAGCAACCGCGGTCCGGACAGGCCGGAGGCGAACAATTTGACGTGGAATCCCGCGGGGACGGAAAGACTGGCACCGGCCGGCCGGTCCACGGTGTGGGGAGAATTTCCAGCCGACACCGTGGCATAAGGCTCAGGCAAATTCTCCAACCTGATCCGGTGTCGCATGCCTGGACGGTCGTTCTGCCAGTCTCCTGGAGTGGGCACGCGGCGGAGCGAGGCGACGTCTGCGCGCTGCTCCGGGGGGACGATCGGGCGCAGGGTCGCCAGAAAAGCGATCAAATCGCTGCGATCCGCCGGATTGGCCACGGTGATAACCATGTTCGTTCCCGGAACCAACGCCGTCGGTCCAGCGAGGAATCGGTCCAATGTGGCGTAATCCCAAGTGAGATGGGAGGCTTCCAGCGCCTTGGTGTAGCCGAAACTGGAAAGCGACGCTGCCGGGCGGCCAACCACGCCGGCGAGCAAAGGCCCTTGCCCTGCCGCCAGCCGCTGCTCCCGCCCGCTGGCATGGCAAAGTGCACAGGTTTGCTGAAACAAGGTTTTGCCCCGCCCGGAATTTCCAACCGGGGGAACTCCATCCGCCGCCCTGCTAGCTGTACGAAAAACGACAAGCCAAAGGATGGTTAAGACAAGCGCACGGACGAAGCATCGCATGAGGAAGCTCAAGGGAACTATTTCCAACTCAGGATCGACCTTTTCAACTGGGCAAGCATAACTGCACCGTTTCAGGGTCAAGCAGGTTCAATCTGCAGTGATGCATCAGTTTGCCGATTTGTCATTCCGAGCCGTGCGAGGTACCGAGGCCGAAGGCCGACAGTCTGTCACCTCACGATTTGATTCGGTGAGATCCTTCGCTTCGCTCTGGATGACAACGCTGAGGGTTGTAGGCAGGACACCCGTCGCCAAACTGATACACTACCCAATCTGCGCCATGGCCACCCTGTGCGCCCAACCGCGACCAGCGCATGGCGCAAATAAAAGGACCCACACCTCATTGCGGCCAGCGGTAGCCGAGACCGACGAGGAAAATATCGGAGTCGCGGTTATAATTGCTGACGACGCGGTCCCAGGTCACCCGCACAAGCCAGTGATCGGAGAGCCGCACGGAACCCGTGAGCGAAACCATGGGGGCGACCGCCACCGGTATCTTCTCGGCCGTCGTGGTGACCGGGTGCTTTTGATCGATAAAAACATAAGGGCCGATACCCAGGCCGACGGCGATGCGCTCATTGAAAAACGTGTTGACCGGCCAGATCTGGGTCGCGAATCCGTTTCGTCGGACGATTTTCGGGTCGCCCTCATAGATGGCCGAGGCCGTCCAATCGAGGTGGGACATGACACCCCGGCGATACTCAAGGGCATAGGCAACCGCCTTCGCGCTGAACAAAGTGTTCACCACGCTCTGGCCGGTAAAAAGGGTAAGTTCGTTTTCCGTGACATAATATTCCTCGTCCGCAGCGTCGCCGAGTTTCCCGGGCGTGGGTTTTTTGTCCCGGCCAAACCAAAAGCCAAGGCCGGCTGACGCGGTTTCCACCTTGATGTCGCTGGTGGGGGTGATGCGATTGATCATGAACCGGGCGAACCACCGGTCCGAAAGGTAGTACGTGGCGGTAAAACTCAGGATCAGCGCCGTGCCATGGATATTCGCCGAATTACCGCCGGGCAGCGGCTGCGTGTCATAATAATAGTAAGGTCCGGCGCCCAGGGCCAGCGAGAGCTTGTTCTTAAAAAGCGGCAGCTCGCCCCAAAGCTCCAACGCGGTGCCGTCCCGGCGATGGCCCGCCACATGGCCTTCGTTGATATAGGCCACCGACGCGGCCAGGTTCCGATATAAATCCTGGCGGTAATCGACCTGCCAGTTGTAGCTCGATCGCTTCAAGTCCGTGTTGATGGTCATGTCGCCGCCCAGGAAGGTCAGTTCCTGCGCGTGAAGATTAAGGCCGGCGCAAAGCAGGAAGCCGGCGAGCGCGGATAGTTTCGAAAGTCGGATAGCGTGTATCATATTGTTTATAGTGTAGCCGGCAGGGCGGATTAAAAATACACAGGCCGCGGCCCCGGCGACATGGGGTGTTACCCGACTGGAGCAGTTTTAAATTTAGATAGACGCAATATTGTAGCCGGGGTCGTTGACCCCGGCCCGGCCTCAGCGAGGCCGGCTACATATGAAATGCGATCGACGCTCACGGTTTGATGAACTCGGACAGGATACCGCCCTTGGCTGGCGGCTGGGCGAGGAGCGCGGGCGACTTGACCGGGATCTTGGGGGACCACTTCAGCCAGTCCGGGTCGGGTTCGGACGCGAGGGTGAATTGGGCATCGCTTGGGGCCGCAGGCGCGAGCGCGCCAGTGTCGGGAGTGGCGAAGGCGACGCCACCCGTGATCAGCGACTCGAGTGACGTATCCTTGAGCTGGGCTCCCCCGAAGAGGCTGACTTTGAAGGAAAATCCCCCGGTATTCCAAAATTTGGAGCTGGTGCGCACGAGATCAACGTAAGGGGCCTCGAGGTGAATGCGGATCAACACCGTCGTTGAATCATCGGAGAGTCGGCTGGCTTCCACCTCCCCCACCTTGAATTCGCGGTAGAACACCGGGGCGCCGGTCGTCAGCGAGCCGAGCCGGTCGCTCTGCAGGATGAACGTCCGGCCCTGGTCGGTGACATCCGGTGCCGGCGTCTTGTCGAGGCCGGTGAAATGCTCCGCCGGCGGCCCCTGGCCGGGCAACACGGTGAGGTGCACTCCACTGACCAGGGTGTCGAGCCCGCTCACGCCGGAGAAGCCGATCTCCGGGCGCACGATCCAGAACTGCGCCCCGGTGCTGGCGAGTGACGCCGCGCTCTTTTTCAGGCGGAGGCGAATACTGACGCCTTCCAGTCCCGGCTTTAGCTCCACTGCCTCCACGGTCCCGGCGGAAACACCCTTGTAATCGAGCACGGTTTTCCCGGCTTCGACGCCGGCGCCGTCGGCAAAATCGATCGTGATCTCGGGCCCGCGATTGTGCAGTTCGCTGAATCCCATCCAGCCGCCAATCGCGAGCGCGATCAACGGAACGACCCAGATGAGCGGAAAGGCGGGGGCCCGGGACACTTTCGGTGCAGGATGAGTATTCATGATGTGGATACCGATGGCCAGAGAATGCGCGGGTCGAACGCCTGGGTGGCGAGCACGGTCAGCACCACCACCGCCGCGAAGGCCACGATGCCGCCACGCGCGACCACCGTCGTGAATTCGCCAAACTGCACCAACCCCGCGAGGAAGGTGGCGAGGAAGACGTCGAGCATCGACCAGCGACCGATGAAATCGAGGATGGAATAAATTCGCGTCAGGCGCCGTGAATCCACGGATGCGCCCCGTCGCGCGTTCAACAGCAGCCAGCCCAATCCCACGAGCTTGAGCACGGGGATGATGATGCTCGCCGTGAACACAATGATGGCGAGCACCCACAGGCCCTGTCGCCAAAGCTCGACCGTGCCGGAAAAGATGGTGTCGCTGCGGTTGTGGCCGGAAGTTTCGGTGCTCAGGACGGGAAGCAGGTTGGCCGGCACCAGCATGATCGCGGCGGCCAGGGCCAGCGCGGCGGCGGTGGAGGGGCTTTTGAATCGGCCCAATGTAAAGCGGTAGTTCATGGCGAACGGATGGCATCGGATCCGTCGGTGGAGTGAATCGTGTCAGCCGAATCGAAATCAAAACTGTGCTGTGCGATCAGGAGCGAAAGAGCCATGGCGCAATAGCACCAGAATCCGGGGCCGATGGTGACTTCGACGACGCTGCCCAGCTTCATCAAGGCGACAAGGACCGCCAGCACCTGCACTTCGGGAATCGCCCAGTGCTGAAGGACACGGGCCACCCGGAATAAAAAATGGAGATCGTCATTCTGCCAACCCAGCCGGGAGGAGGTGTGCAAAACCGCCAGGGTGGCGAGGAGCGCGAACGGCAGGAGCCCGCCAAAGAGGAAAACCAGGACGGCCAGCGGGCACATGCCGCAGTCCCACAGGTTCCACACGCCGGTGAAAAGGAGACTGATCCGCTCATCGCCCAGCTTGCCCGCGCTGACGAACGGCAACAGCGCCGCAGGTGCCGCCAAGAGCAGTCCGGTGATGGAAAAAACCAGGGCGGTGTCAGGCCCCAGTCGCGTGCCTTGGGCCAACACCGCTTCGCAGCGCACGCAAAGGGCCTTCTCTCCCGGTTCGAGGTGAATCGGCCGGTGTTCCTGGCCACATAAGTGGCATGCTAGGCGTGCCGTTGAGTCCATGGTAAAAGTGTGAGGTGAGCATGATACCGGTAACCCATGCTCCAAAATCTACTTGGGTTAATGCCGCCCGAACCCGGGCAGATGGATATCGACCTCAAAATGGCCTCGTGGTTCATCCATGGGAAAATAGCCGACGGCTCGAAACCACGAAATGGGGTGTTACCCGCCACCGCCCAAGGCGAAACATACCTGATCCCAAACGGGAACCATGCTTCCGGCTCCAGTGTCTATATATAGAGTTGGATGTCACCCAGTGGGGTAACACCCCATTTTCCCGGTGCCACCCGCAGTATACCCTTCACCCGCCAGTCGAACCCGAAAAACCATACTATGCGGCGCTCGGCTTTATAACGAATTATGAAAACATCCTGTCTCTTCCTTTTGCTTTCCCTCGCTGTCGTCGGCGCACGAGCCGACGATCTTCCCCCCATCAATGCGGTGCCGACGGGCCTGGCGCTCCCAGGCAAGATGATCTGGGCCGACCTTTATACCAAAAACCCCGCCGGCGAGATTCAATTCTACACGGAGCTATTCGGGTGGGATGCGGAGACGATCACGCGGCCCGGCGGAAACCAGTACAATATACTTTCCAACCATGGGCAGCCTGTGGCCGGCGTTGTCTTCCGGGCTGCACCCCATGGTGACACCGGGCAAGGCCGTTGGATTAGTTACGTTTCGGTCACCGATGTGAGCCAAGCCATCTCCACCGCCACGGATCTTGGCGGCAAGGCCATTCATCCGGCGAAAAATATTCCCCAACGGGGAACCCAGGCGATTTTGATCGATAGCCAGGGATCGCTGCTGGGATTGATCCAATCGAGTTCGGGCGATCCGGCCGACAATGAGCCCGGCGTCGGCACTTGGGCTTGGGCCCATCTCTCCGCACGCGATCCAGCCGCCGCCGCCCAGTTTTACCACACGGTCATTGGCTATGATGCCGTGCCGGATGCCCGGGAGGGCCGGCACGACGTATTTCTGCTCAACAGCCAGGATCTCACCCGGGCTTCGATCGGCCCGGTTCCGAACCGTCCGGAAGCCTACCCCGACTGGCTGGGATTTGTCCGCGTCGCCAACCTCGACGACGCGCTGGCCAAGGCCACTGCGCTTGGGGCCCGTGTCCTGCTTGCGCCGAAATCAACCGAGCCCGACACGCGCCTCGCGATCCTGGCCGACCCGGCCGACGTCGCCATTGGCCTCGTGGAACTGACCAACCCGACCGCATTGGAGACGCAAAAACCATGAAAAAACGAATCCACATTTTTCTTTTAACCGCCACGCTGGCGGGTTCGGTGCTGCTGCTCGGGGCCTGTGTCGGAGGGTATGTCGCGGTGGGCCCCCCGGATTACTATGGCCCGGTCTACGGCGGGGCGGTGTTTTACGGTCATCCCTATTATGGCGGCGGCTTCTGGGGCGGACCAGGAGGCCGGCGTTGGCGCTAACCGGCTGTCGCTGCATTCAAAATCAATCATGATGAAAACCGGGGTGAAAAATTTATTCTTAGGGCTGGGCCTGGCCGGTTGTGTGACATTTTTTGGAGCCTGCGATGGAGGCTATGTCGGCGAGAGTACGGTGGTCGTGGACACCGACTATTACGGGCCCGCCTATGGCGGATCGATCGGCTACGGGCATCCGTACTATCGCGACGACTCGCATGTGGCGTCTCCGCCGAGGCGGGACTTTCACGCGGATGACCGATCACGCGCTCCCGCCCATGAGAATCATTCCGCACCAGCGCAAGCGGATCACGACCACAAGTGATGCATTATTTCGAAGCATTCTGCAGGAAGCTTGGGCGCAATTTTTTTGGTAAAATAAATTTCCGGCGATCCACTCTTCCGTATCTCTGCGCTTTCGGCTTCATCGCCGGCGCCCGCCTGTCGGCCCAATCGGCAGACTCCGCTCCCACGCAGCGCGCACGCACTTCGCCGGTCCTCACGATTTATTTCGAGAATGATGTTTTCGACGGCACCGACCGCCACTACACCGCCGGGGAAAAGATTTCATGGCTTTCCGCCGATCTCACCGAGTGGGGCTGGACGGGATGGCGCAAGGACATCGTCGATGCCCTGCCGTTCGTGAATCGTCCTGAGGGCCAGAAAAATTTTGGCGTCGCCTTTGGCCAGGCCATGTACACGCCGCAGAACCTCACGCTAAGCACGCCTGATCCCAGGGACCGGCCCTACGCCGGCTGGACCTACCTTGAACTCGATTTCATCAGCAAGACACCCGTCATCTCCGACACGCTCGCCATCCAGTTTGGCATGGTCGGCCCGGACAGTTATGCGAAACAAACCCAGTACATCGTCCACAAATTGATTGGCGACAAGAAGCCGCAAGGCTGGGCGCACCAACTCCACAACGAGCCGGGCCTGAACCTCATTTACGAACGCAGCTGGCGCCTCTATGCGCGCACCTTCGACGATATCCTCGGCCTCGACCTCGTGCCCCGCGCCGGCGCCTGCCTCGGCAACGTGCAAACCTACGCCAACGCCGGCGGCATCCTGCGCTTCGGTTTCAATCTCCCGAGCGATTTCGGAGTCCAGCTCGCCAGCCCCGGCAGCATCGGCAGCGCACCCGCCGACGACCTGGATCCGCGCGTCTCCCCCACCCGCAATTTCAGCCTTTTCCTTTTCACCGCGGTGGATGGTCGCGCCGTGGCGCGCGATATATTTCTCGACGGTAACACGTTTGTCTCCAGTCCCTCCGTCGACAAGGAGCCCTTTGTGGCCGACCTGAGCGCCGGCCTCGGACTCATCGCCGGCCGCTGGCAATTTACCTTCACCCAGGTGAGACGCACGCGTGAATATACGGCCCAAGCACAATCCCACGACGATTTCGGTTCGCTCGCCGTGTCGCGCGCCTTTTAGCAGCGTGTCGGACTTTGGCAACACGCTGCTTAACCAAAATGGCTCTGCCATTTTGGAACTGAACTGGCAGCAGCGGACTTTTTTTCGGGTTTTCATCAGCCATCCGCGTCTATCCGTGTTCATCTGCGGTTAAAAAAGTGAGTTCTCTGTGTTCTTCTTGTCCGCCGAAGCTCCGAGCCTGCTGGCGGTGAGCTTGTCGAACCCGTCGAACGGGGCGAAGGCGGATGTGATCCTTCGTGGCTACACTAATTTTTAAACCGCTTTGGTCGTATATAATATACAAAATAAATCCAGCGGGTAACACCCCATATCGGCACGAGTGCAGGTCGCGTATACATCGTGCATGACAATCAAAAATCTGTTTCCGTTGCCCCTGGTGGCACTCGCCGCGCTGTTATGCGCTCCTGCTCCCGGGTTCGCCCGGTCCGTCCTGCTCACGGCAGGAAACTTCACGATTCTCGGCGGCACCGCCATCACCAGCACCGGTGTGGTTGGCACGACGATCAAGAACGGTAACGTCGGTCTCTCTCCCGGCGCAACCAGCGGGATCACCGGCTTTCCGCCGGCCGTGGTCACCGGGGGAGCGATCATCTCCACGGGTTTGGTGACCGGCCAGGCACGGCTGGATCTCATCACGGCCGAGGTCAGCCTGGCCGGCATGGCGGCCAACGCGGACATGAGCAATATTGACCTGGGTGGCAAGACCCTTGCCCCCGGCGTCTATAAATTTACCGGCGCCGCGGGGCAGACCGGCGCACTCGTACTCGACGCCCAGGGAAAAAACAACGTGTTCTGGGTTTTCCAAATCGCCACCGCGCTTACCACCTCGATAAATTCTTCGATTACGGTCATCAATCTAGGTTCCAATGGCGGCAGCGATGACGCCATCTATTGGAACGCCGGGAGCGCCATCAATATCGGCGGCAACAATGCGATCGCCGGGAATTACCTGGCGGGCACCAGCATCACTTTTGGCTCCACCACGAGTGGCAGCGGCCGGGCCCTGGCATTGGCCGGGGTCTCCCTCGACCACACCGTCATCGATGCCCATGGCGGCCCGGCTGGCAGCGACTGGACCGGCGGCTTGGCGATTGGTCCTGGCGGCATCGCTGCGCCCTCTTTGCTTCCGTCTCCCTCCTGCATTGCGGTGGATGCATCCGGCAACCTCTTTGTGGGTGATTCCTCCCTCAATACGATCGAGGAAATTTCCCCAACGGGAGTCGTGAGCCTCGTCGCCGGCTCGGCGGGATTGGGCGGTTCGACTGATGGCACCGGCACGGGCGCCCTCTTCAACCAGCCCGGCGGCATTGTCATCAACAGCTTGGGTGTTTTGTTTGTCGCCGATACCGGCAACTCGACGATTCGCCAAATTGCCCCCGGCGGGATTGTCACCACGTTCGCCGGCTCCGTTGCCAATAAGAGCTATAAAGACGGCACCGGCACCGCCGCTTGGTTTAATTCACCGGTGGGAATTGCCGTGGATGGATTCAACAACCTTTTTGTGGCCGATTCAAAAAATATGGTCATCCGCAAGATCAGCTTGACCGGCGCGGTTACCACCTTCGCCGGAGCCGCTGGAGTTACCGGGTCAACCGATTCACCGGCACAGTTCAACACTCCCTATGGCATGGCCGTGGCTTTCAGCACGAGCACGGTCTACGTCGGCGACAGCGATAACAACACGATCCGCAAAATCACGTCCTTGGGCATCACCTCGACGCCGGCCGGCACGGCCCTGGTCACCGGTTCGGCGGATGGCACCGGCAGCGTCGCGCGCTTCAATCTACCGGAAGGTGAAGCCACGGACACCGCGGGTAATGTCTATATCGCGGATACCGCCAACTCCACCATCCGCAAAATGACTCCGGGCGGCACCGTGACGACCATTGCAGGCCAGGCCGGAGTCCAAGGCCTGGTCGACGGAACCGGCACCGCCGCCTTGTTCAATCAGCCCGAGGCCCTGGCAGTGGACACGGTTGGCAATATTTACGTGGCGGATACCGGCAATGGTGCCATCCGCGAAATTTCGCCGGTCGGCGTCGTGACCACGCCCATTCTGTCCCCGTCACCAACATCACCACCGGCACCCGCCCCAGCGCCCGTCCCCGCACCATCGAGCAGCGGCGGCGGCGGCGCCTTCGATGATTGGTTCCTTGGCTTCCTCGCGTTCGCCGGCCTCCTGCGCTGGAAACACCGCAAGGCCTAAGAGGAGTTTTGAATCAAACGGGGTGTTGCCCGCTCATTAGCACAACACCCCATTTTCACCCGGACACTTTCCGGGCAGTCTCGGGCCCATGAAAAGAACCCGGCCTTTTCTCGACTCACACTCGATCCGTAAACACCACGTCATTCACCCGCTTTTGTCATGATCGCTCCCACTTGCTTTTCCGACACCCCGGTGTCCTCACGCCCTGCGGCCGATCCCGCCGACGAGTCAACCTCAGCAGGCCAGGAGGCCGTGCATGACGCCGAGTTGGTCAGGCGTTTCAACGCCGGGGACGACTCGGCCTTCGTCGCGATCGTCAATCGCTATCGCGGAAAAATGTTCGCCATCGCGCTCTCCCATTTGCGGAACCATGCCGACGCCGAGGAAATTGCCCAGGATACTTTCATCCGTGCGCATCGCGGCCTGGCGCGTTTCCGCGGGGACTCCTCGCTCGCCACCTGGCTGCACCGCATCGCCTTCAATCTCTCGCACAACCGCTATTGGTATTATTTCCGCCGCCGCCGCCATGATTCGCTTTCGCTCGACTCCGCCCTCAGCGATGACAACCAGGCGACCGTCTCCGACCTGATCGCCAGCGATGCGCCGAACCCCGCGCGCGAGGAGGCAAACCGCGAATTCTTAGCGCACGTCAAGGTATGCATGGATAAACTCAGCAGCCAGCAGCGTGAAATTCTCACCCTGCGCAACAGCCTGGACCAGTCCTACGACGGCATCGCCCAAACGCTCGGAATCAGCATGGGCACGGTGAAAAGCCGGATTGCCCGCGCCCGCGAAAACCTCCGCGAACTGCTCGTCGATATGTATGCCGAATTCGAGCCGGGCACCTCGCCATTTTCCCAGTGGTTCGATCCCAGCCGGCCCGCCAGCCACCGGAATCGCTCCTGCGCCTGAACGAAATCCTTCTCCTTCTCTTAATCGTTATCGTTATCGTTTTAGCAGGTGCACTGCCAATGGAGAATATCCCCCGTGGTAGGGTAACACCCCATACTCCCCAGTGGCCTTACGATTTACATTTGCCTGTGCAGAAACGGAAGGGATCGCTTCCCCCTGGAGCGTTCAACCGACCGCATCATACGCGGCGCTTCCAGCCAGTTTTGATCAACCAGAATGTTTTTGAATGAAAACCAAAGGCTCCAAATCCACCACCCCGGCAATTTTGCCCAAGTGCCTCACGGGCATCCAAGGTCTCGATGAAATCACCGGCGGCGGGTTTCCACGCGGGCGTCCCACGCTGGTCTGCGGCAGCGCGGGGTGCGGCAAAACGCTGCTGGCCGCGGAATTCCTCGTGCGCGGCGCGGCCCAGTTCGGCGAGCCAGGTGTGTTGATGGCATTCGAGGAGACGGAAGCGGAGTTGAAGGCCAACGTCGCGTCACTCGGATTTGATTTGGACGGCCTGGTCCGGCGCAAAAAAATTGTCATCGACTACGTCCATATCGAGCCGAGTGAAATCCAGGAGAGCGGCGAGTACGACCTGGAAGGGCTGTTCGTCCGGCTCAATCACGCCATTGATTCCATCGGCGCCAAGCGCGTGGTGCTGGACACGCTGGAAGCGCTGTTCTCCAGCCTGGCCAACGAGGCCATCCTGCGGGCCGAGCTGCGCCGGCTCTTCCGCTGGCTCAAGGTCAAGGGCGTGACCGCCGTCATCACGGCCGAGCGCGGGCGCGAACAGCTGACGCGCCACGGGCTGGAGGAATATGTATCCGACTGCGTCATCCTGCTCGACCATCGCGTCAATGACCAGATTGCCACGCGGCACCTGCGGGTGGTGAAATACCGCGGCGCGCGCCACGGGACCAACGAATTTCCGTTTCTCATCAGCAATGAGGGCATCAGTGTCCTGCCCATCACGTCACTGGGACTGAATCACAAGATATCGAGCGAGCGGATTGCCACCGGCATTCCCCGGCTCGACGCGATGCTGGGCGGGCGGGGCTTTTTCCGCGGCAGCAGCATCCTGCTCACGGGCACGCCCGGCACCGGCAAGACCATTGTCGCCGCCAATTTTGCCCAGGCGGCCGCCCGGCGCGGGGAGCGCGTGCTCTTTTTCTCGTTCGAGGAATCGCCCAACCAAATCATCCGCAACATGCATTCCATCGGCTTGCGCCTGGAGCCGCTGGTCAAGCAGGGCCTGCTGCGGTTTCACTCGGCGCGGCCCTCGCTCTACGGCTTGGAAATGCACCTGGCCACGATGTTCAAGGAGATCGCCACGTTTAAACCCGCCGTCGTCATCGTGGACCCGATCACCAGCCTGATGGATGCGGGCACCGACTCCGAAAGCAAGGGAATGGTGACGCGGTTGATTGATTACCTGAAGGGCGGACAAGTCACCTCGCTCTTCACCAGCCTGACCCAGGGCGGCCACTCGCTGCAACAAAGTGAAATGGCCATGTCCTCGCTGATGGATTCCTGGCTGTTGCTGCAGGATTTCGAAGGCAACGGCGAACGCAATCGCGTGCTCTACGTGCTCAAGGCGCGCGGCATGGCGCACTCGAACCAAATCCGCGAGTTCCTGATTTCGGACCGGGGCATCGACCTCGTGGACGCCTACATCGGGCCCAGCGGCGTATTGACCGGCTCGGCTCGCGCCGCGCAAAACTCCCTTGAAAAAGCCTCCATCCTGGCCACCCAGCAGGAAGCCGCCCGCCGCAAGCGCGAGCTCGAGCGCAAACGCGAGGCGATCGAACGGCAGATCAGCGGGCTGCGCTCCGATTACGAAAGCGAAACCATGGAACTGCGTCGGGTGGACGAACAGGTCGGAACGCGGGCACTCACCCTGACCACCGAGCGGGCAGCCTCCGGCCGCCTGCGGCAGGCGGATGCCAAGGTGTCAGTCAGCACAAGAGGCAACTCCAGAAACGGAAAAAGCCACAAATGAAAACCAAAAATCCCAAACGACCTGCCGCCCGCGCCAAGCGCCGGCCCGCCAAACTCTGGCAACTGCGCCTCTATGTGACCGACTCGACGTCCAAATCGGTGGCCGCGTTCACAAACTTAAAGAAAGTTTGCGAAAGCCAGCTCAAAGGCTGTTATCATATCACGGTGATCGATTTGGTGAAGCATCCTGAGCTGGCCAAAGGCGACCAGATCCTGGCCGTTCCCACGGTGGTGCGCAGGTTGCCGCAGCCCGTGCGAACGATCATTGGCAGCCTTTCCGATACCGCGCACTTGCTCGTTGGCTTGGATTTGCGCCCGGCAGTTTAACCGCGATAACATCCTGAAAAAAAACAATGCCAGTCGTTCAACAAAGGCCTTTACTCCGTCCCTGGTCAACCGGCCAGCGGGCAAGTACGTCCTGCGACTGTTCGTGGCCGGGGCCACGGCCCGGTCGCGCCAGGCCATCCTGCACGTCCGTCGGCTGTGCGAGATCGAACTGAAAGGCCGCTGCAAGCTGGAAGTGATCGATATCTACCAGCAGCCCAGACTGGCCCGCGACCACCAGATCGTCGCGACCCCGACGCTCATCAAGGAACTTCCCCGGCCCGTGCGCCGGTTCATTGGCAACCTGGCGCACACCGCCGGCCTGTTTGTCGAGTTAAGCTCGGATACAAAAGATAAAATCGCCGGATGAAAACGCCCCGTCATAAAATTTCCGCCCGCCCGGCCCCGTCCCGCGAACTCATCGATCTTCGCGCGCGCCTGGCCGACACGTTGGAAACGCTTCGCGCCATCCGCGCCAACGAGGTGGATACCGTGCTGGTCGCGGGCAAACACGGCGACCAGGTCTTCACGCTGCAAGGCGCCGAGCACGCCTACCGCGTGCTCATTGAATCCATGAACGAAGGCGCGCTGACGCTGACGGTGGACAAAACGATTCTCTACGCCAACCAGTGCTTCGCCAAAATGGTCAAATGCCCGCTGGAACAGGTCACGGGCAGTTCCTTCCGCCGTTTTATCTCCACCGAAGACCGGGCCCTGCTCCGTCCGCTCATAAAACGGGCCGACAAATCCGGATCCAAAATCCAGATGCTGCTCAATGCCAGTGACGGCTCGCAAATGCCGGTGCAAATCTCCATCCGGCTACTGGCCAAGAATGGTTTCAAGCACGCGCCGGTCGGCCTGGTAGTGACAGACATGACCGAGGCCCGGCGCAGCGAGGAAATGCTGCGGGCCCTGACCCACCGCGTGGTGCAAGTGCAGGAAACCGAGCGCGGGCGCGTGGCCCTCGAGTTGCACGACGACATCACCCAGCTGCTCTGTGCCGTCCTCTTTCGCAGCCAGGCGCTGGCCGACAAGCTTTCGGCGCGCGACGGGCCGGCCAAGAAAGAGGCGATGAAACTCCGCGAGATGCTCGGCCAGGCGGCCAAGGAAGTGGAGCGCATCTCGCGCAACCTGCGGCCGAGTGTCCTGGACCAGCTGGGCCTCGTCGCCGTCCTGCGCGACACCAGCACGGAGTTCGCACAGCGGACGGGCGTGCCCGTCAAGCTGGCCTGCGTGCAGTTGATCGCGCGGCTGCCCGCCGACACCGAGCTGGCGCTCTATCGCATTCTCCAGGAAGCCTTGAAAAACGTGGAGAAGCATGCCCGCGCCCGCCACGTTACCGTGCAACTGACCCAGCAGGGCGCTTTCATCCAGCTGGCGATCAATGACGATGGGGTCGGCTTCGACCACCCGGCCAGGAGAAAAGGAAAAGGCGGCCTCGGCCTGCTCGGCATGCGCGAGCGCGCGACCTATGTCGGCGGCGTCCTCAAGATCAAATCCGCCCGCCGCGCCGGCACGGACATCGAGGTGCGCATTCCGCTGCTGCCAGTGGCCACGGCGCCCATCCGCTAGGGTTTTACCGTATCGCTATTTCGTGAAAACAAGCGTTCAATATCGACTGCAAACGGGCACTTCGACCCATTGACGAGTCACTCGCCGTGCAACCCATTTAAAAGCAACCGCCGCCGGAAAATCCCACGCAGATAGCTGATGGAAACGCACCATTGATGAAGGACGCCCACACGAGATTATATACCCGCTACCTGGCGGCGCTTCGCACTCACCTCAACAAGGAAAACTTGAGGAACGGCGATAGTGCGCAAGGATTGGGCCGGGCCGCCCTGGCCGGCGGACTGGCGACCCTGGACCTGGCCGTCATGCACGAGCAGGCGGTGTTTGCCCTGGCCGCATCGCACGATTTCGCCAGCACCCATAATGGCGCGCTGAAGCAGGCCGGATATTTTTTCACCCAGGCGCTCATCCCATTGGAAGCAGCCCAGCGCGCCACGCGGGAGACCAACCGGCATTTGCAGCAGCACAACGAGACGTTGCGCCTGCACACCGCGGCTTTGGCCAGTGGCAACCTCCGGCTGGAACGCGAGGTCGCGCGACGCAAGGCCGGCGAAGGCACGATCAGGAAAGGCAAGGCGCAGTATAAAGAACTTTTTTTAAAGTCGCAGGTCATGCAGAGAAAACTCCGCCAGCTGACGCGCCAGATTATTTCGGCGCAGGAGGACGAGCGAAAACAGATCAGCCGTGAACTGCATGATGGGGTCGTGCAAACACTGATCGGCATCAACGTCGAGTTGGCCGCCCTGGGCGAGGGAGCCGCCGTTGGCCTGCACGCCCTGAAGGCAAAAATCGCCCGCACCCAGCGGCTGGTGACAAACTCCGTGAATGCGGTTCATCGGTTTGCCCGCGAACTGCGGCCGGCGGTGCTGGACGACCTCGGCCTGATCCCGGCCCTCCATGCGTATAACAAAAACCTGGCGGCGCGAAAAAAAATCAAGATCAAGCTGACCGCCTTCGGTGGCGTCGAGGCCCTGGGCAGCGCCAAGCGAACCGTGCTGTTCCGCGTGGCCCAGGAAGCCCTCACCAATGTCGCCCGCCATGCGGAGGCCACCCAGGTCAGGATGAGCATCACCCAAATTTCAGGCGCGATCCGGATGGAAATCAGCGATAACGGAAAATCATTCCAGGTTGATAAAATCCTCTCGGCCAAAAACCACAAGCGCCTGGGCCTGGTCGGCATGAGAGAACGGGTGGAAATGGTCGGCGGAAGCCTGACCATCGAATCCGCACCCGGCAAAGGCACAACCGTGCGCGCCGAAGTCCCCTTTACCCAGGAAAAAACAAAAAAATGACTCCTCCCAAACACATCACCGTCCTGCTGGCCGAAGATCACTCCGTCGTGCGGCAGGGCCTGTGCGCGCTGCTCAACGCGGACGGGCATTTCAAGATGGTCGGCGAGGCGAAGACCGGGCGCGAAGCGGTGGAAAAGGCGAAAGCCCTCAATCCCGATGTCATCCTGATGGACATTGCCATGCCGGTGCTCAATGGCCTGGAAGCGACACGGCAAATCCTCGCCGCGAATCCCGCCGCCAAGGTGATCATCCTCTCCGCGCACAGCGACGACGAATATATCGAGCGCATGACGGCGGTGGGTGCAGCCGGTTTTCTCGAAAAACAAACATCCGCCGACGTCCTGACCAAGGCGATCCGCGAAGTGGCCAAAGGTAATAATTTTTTCAGTCCTTCCATTGCCAAGCGCATGGGCAATAACGCAAACAAGCCGCGCGACCGGGATGGTTTGGTCAAAGCCAATGCCACCCGCCTGACTTCCCGTGAGTCCGAGGTGCTCCAACTGGTGGCCGAGGGTTCAGCCAACAAGCAGGTCGCAGCCGCACTCGGCATCAGCATCAAGACCGTCGAGAAGCACCGGCAGCACCTCATGGACAAGCTCAACATCCATGACACCGCCGGCCTCACCCGCTATGCGATCTCCGCCGGCGTCATTGAAAGCAGCGTCCAGCTGACGATTATTTGAGCCGGCGTTCCGCCGGGTATTCGGTAATTGGTATTTGGCCGTTAGCGCATTTTCGATTTAATGGGTCGCATCGGGCATGTCTTTGCGACCCATCTTTTATTTTGTCATTCCGAGCCGGGCGAGGAATCTCCGAAATTGAAATCGACAAGAACAACAGAGATTCCTCGCACGGCTCGGAATGACAATTTCACCCATCATGGGTCCATTTAAACCGAAGCTGCCCTGGCGCCGCGTGCTCTTGTTACTCGACACCTGATGCTTGGCACTTCGCGGCGCCTGCCCTTCGACGTTCAGCGTTCAACGTTCAGAGTTCAGCGTTTGAATGTTGGGTGGGGGATGTTCGAAGTTGGGCGTTCGGCGATAGCCGCGGGGTACCTACTCCACCCCATTATGACTAGACCCCATAGTAGTTGGGGCCGTGAACGACTATTTTGACCGCTGGATTTAAGCCGACGTCACCTCGTCCGCCTTCAGCCAGCTCAAAAAAGTCTCACATGAAAAACTATCGCTCGTTACTCACATCGGCCCTCGTGGCCCTCACGGTTTTCGCCGGCCTCCAAGCCCGCGCCGACAGCATGGCGTCCATCGCCATCACCCCCGCGACCGGGGTTGTCACGCTCACCCCGCGCTGGGCCACCGGCGGCAGCCTGGCGGGATTCCATTTCATGGCCCAGGATTTGTCGTTGGGCGGAGGGGCCAACCAATTCTACTCGATCAAAAGCACGGTCATTCCAGCCGGCGGCGATATTTCTGCATTCACCCATTATATCGCGGCGTCCGGCGCGGCGACCACCCATGCGGATATCGGCAGCAAGCTCACCCCGAATTATTATTCGGCCCTGACCTCGGCCGATCCTGACGTCGGTTACGGTCCAATTAATTTCTATTTAATCCATCATAAGTCGTCCGGGGACTACTTTACCGTCATCAAACCGAGTTCCGGCACCGCTTCGTCGGTCACCGATTTGAAACCCATGGATGGTCCAGGCGGGCCGGCCACGCTGGGCGCCAGCGGCTACTTTGGCCTGACGTTCGCGGCCGCCAATCTTGGCTATGGCCTCGATTTTTTCTACTACCTCCGCACCGACCCCGTCACCGGATTCACCGTGTTTGGCACGCTCGACCCGGCGCTGCTCAACGCCTCGGCCGATCAATTCAACCTGGGCCTGGGCGGTCATAACGCACTGGAATTTACCGGCACCGACGTCGGCTACGGGGTAAACAAGATGTATTTTCTCCGGCTGGATCCGAACACTGATTTTACGATTTTAGGAACACTGGATCCCCTCACTGGGAAGTCTTCGGATATCGCCAACCTCGGCAGTGTCTTCTCGACCTTGTCCTTTGTTCCCGGCGACGTGGGTTTTGGCACCAGCCAATTCTACACGAGTGGCCCAATCAACCCGACGTGGCAGTCGGTCAGCTTCGCCGCCATCGCAGACCGGCTGCTCAGCGCCGGTTCGTTCACGGTCTCTCCGTCGGCCAGCTCCGGTTTGCCCATTACGCTCACCGTGGTATCCAGTTCGACCGGCGCAGCGACGATCAGCGCGCCGGTGGCCGGTGTCTTCACCGTCACGCCGACCGCGGGAGGCATCATCACGTTGCAAGCCACGCAGGCCGGCGCCACCGCCCCCACTCCCTACGAATTTAATATGCTGCGGCAGAGTTTCCAGGTTTCCGTGACTGCCTTGCCGGTGTTCAGCCCGGTGGCGGGAACGTACGCTGGCGCCCAGTCTGTGACGATCACGTCGGCCACGGCCGGCGCCTCAATCCGTTACACGACCGATGGCAGCAACCCGAGTGAGACCCTTGGCACACTCTATACCATGGCCGTGCCGGTCAACGCGACCACGACGCTCAAAGCCATCGCCTACAAGTCCGGCCTGGCCGACAGCACCGTGGCAACTGCCGTCTATATCATTAACATTGGTGGCGTGGTATCCGCACCGGCTTTCAGCCCGGCCGGCGGCACGTTCACCACTTCACAATCGGTGACCATCGCCTCGTCGACCAGCGGCGCCGCGATCCGTTACACGACCGATGGCAGCACCCCGAGTGAGATCCTTGGCACGCTCTATTTCGGTACAGTTTCGGTCACCACCACCACGACGCTCAAAGCCATTGCCTACAAGGTCGGCTTGACCGACAGCGCCGTCAACAGCGGTGCCTTCATCCAGGTACCCGTCGCCCCGGTCAACCCGGTCACCTTGGACAACCAGCCGGTCACGATCGGCCACACCGCGAGCTTTGTCGCCTCGGTCACGGGCAATCCCGCTCCCTCCATCCAGTGGCAGGTCTCGACCGACGGCGGCATAACCTGGACCAATCTGGTCAACAACAGCTCCTACAGCGGAGTCACCACCAACACCTTGATCATAACGGGCAGCGCCGCTCTCAACGGCAATGAATACCGCTATGTCGCGACCAACGCCAGCGGCGCAGTCGCGAGCAACGGCTTCACCTTGACCGTCGTCGCGGCCCAGTTCCCGGCTCCGAGCTGCATCGTGGTCGACTCCACCGGCAATCTCTACGTCGGCGACTCCTCCAATAATACGATCCAAAAAATCACCACGGCTAATATGGTGAGCACCGTGGCAGGCACAGCCGGCTCGGCCGGTTCGACCGATGGTACGGGCCCGAGCGCCCTCTTCCGCCAACCCGGTGGCATCACCATGGATTCGACCGGCAATCTCTACGTTGCCGATACGGCCAATTTCGAAATCCGCAAAATCACTCCCGGAGGCGTGGTCACGACCTTGGCCGGCTCTTCATCCAACTCGAGTTACAAGGACGGAACGGGCACGGCCGCCTTTTTCAACACCCCCATCGGCATCTCCATTGATTCCATGGGCAACCTTTACGTCGCTGATTCGGCCAATGATGTCATTCGCAAGATCAGCCCGACCGGTGTCGTGACGACCTTTGTCGGCACCGCCGACGTGGCCGGCATACTCGACGGAACCGGCCTCGCCGCCATGTTCAATGCCCCGGCGGGCGTGGCCGTGGACAGCGCGGGCAATACTTACGTGGCGGATACCACCAACGACACCCTGCGTAAAAGCACGACCGGTGGTGTCGTCACCACTCTCGATGGGATGGCTCTAACCATGGGCTCGAATGATGGCCTGGGCAACAGCGCCCTGTTCAACCTTCCGACCGGCCTGGCCGTCGATACCTCCGGCAATATCTATCTGGCGGATACGGCCAACTCAACCATCCGCAAGATCACCTCGGGCGGTGTCGTCACCACCCTGGCCGGCTTGGCCGGGATGGCCGGCCTGCAGGATGGCACCGGCAGCGGTGCATTTTTCAACCAGCCCAAGGGACTCACGGTCGACAGCTCGGGCAATGTCTACGTCGCCGATACCGGCAACGCCGCCATCCGCAAGATCACTCCGGCCGGTGTCGTCACCACCCTGGTCGTCACTCCGGTCACACCCGCAGCGGTAACCACGCCAACTCCGGCTGCGCCCGCCCCGGCCTCCGGCGGCGGCGGCGCCTTCGACAGCTGGTTCATCCCGGCCCTCGGAGCCCTCGCCTTCGTCCGCCGGCGTCTCCTCAAACGCTCCCAAAGCTGAGATTGTCGCTCCCTAAAACATCAAGCCCGCTCTCCCGAGCGGGCTTTTTTTCTGCCTTCAAATTTCGATTTTTCCGCAGGGGCGTCCCAGGGTCTGTTCGATTCAGAGCGTTTTTGGTTTAGATAAACCCGTTGCGTGGGAAATTGTCATTCCGAGCCGCGCGAGGAATCTCTGCTGTTCCTGTTGGTTTCATTCCGGAGATTCCTCGCGCGGCTCGGAATGACAAAGGAAAGGCCTGCTCTAAAACTTTTCCGAATGCGGGCACCTAGAAAGCCGGACGCCCGCGATGATGACCAACCCTATCGTTCTGAGCGAAGCGTTCGTCTACAACGCCACGGCCGTTTGCTCCGGTGCTCCACCATTCGGCAAGAGTTCATTGATCGCCGCCATCAGCACCTCATTCGAAAAGGGCTTTGCGAGCACCCTCGCCGCGCCCATGAGCTTGGCCAGGCGAAGATATTCCGCGGCTTTTTGTTGTCCGCCACCGGAGATCGCGATGATCTTCACCAGCGGAACCTGCTTTGCCCGCAGCTTGATCAAAACCTCGAGGCCTTCTTTCTCTGGCATCACGATGTCGGTGATCACCAGGTCGGCGTTGGCGCGCTTGAACAACTCCAGCCCCTCCCTGCCGTTGCGAGCCTCGATCACGGTGTGGCCAAAGTGAATGAGAGTCAGGCGCAACATGGTGCGGACTTCGTTGTCGTCTTCGATCAGTAGGATTCGAGCCATGATTATGGCAGGGCTTTGGCCGCAAGGGCCCCGTATACCGCTGTTCCCAGCGCGTGGAGGTTGATGGGCTTGAGCATGAGCTGGCGTACGCCCGCCGCTTCGAGCACTTCAGGCGTTAGGGACACGCTATAGCCGGTCATCAGGATGATGGGCAAATCGCGCCGGACTTCCCGGAGCTGACTCGCAAGAATAATCCCGGTCATCCCGGGCATGGCTTGGTCCGTCAACACGAGCGCAAAGCGCTTCGGCGCGGCGCGCACCATGGCGAGCGCGGCTGCGGGCCGCGTCGTCACCTCCACATTGTAGCCGAGCTCGAGCAGTGTTTTCTGGCCCAGTTCGATGAGCAGATCCTCGTCATCAACCATCAGGATCCTTTCGCCATGGCCGCGTGGCACGGGTCCCTCTTCGACCAGCGATGGAATCACCTCCACGCCAGCGTGCGCCGGGAAATAAAGATGAAAAATCGAGCCCTCGCCGGGCTGGCTATAAACCGTGACTGCGCCGTCATGGCTGTCCATGATACCATGCACCACCGCCAGGCCCAAGCCCGTGCCCTCGCCGGGCAGCTTCGTCGTGAAGAACGGTTCGAAAATCCGCCGCAGCGTCACCGGATCCATGCCGCTCCCGGTATCGCTGACGGAAATGCGCGCGTAAACGCCCGGCCGCAGCCGGGGCTGTGTTGCCGCATGCGCTGCATCGACCACGCACCGCTCAAGGTTCACTTGCAGCCGGCCGGAGAAGTCCTTCATCGCATGCCACGCGTTGATGCCAAGATTCATCAGGATTTGTTGGATCTGGCCTGCGTTGGCGAGCACGATGGGCGCGTCCGCCGCGACTGAGGTGTCGAACTCAATACCCAGGGGAATGGTCGCACGCAACAGCTCGATGCTTTCATTCACGACCGGCAGCAGGCTGATCGGCAGCCGCTCCTCGGGCTGCTGGCGGCTGAAGGTGAGAATCTGCCGCACAAGATTGGTGGCACGATTCGCCGACTTTAACACCGCGCCGAGGTGCCCGCGCACTTCGGGATTTCCCTTCAATACCAACTGGGCGAGTTGGGTATAGCCGACAATCGCAGACAGGATGTTGTTGAAATCGTGCGCAATGCCGCCGGAGAACTGGCCCAGCGCCTCCATTTTTTGCGCCTGCAGGTATTGCGCATCACACCGCTTGCGCTCGGTGATGTCGCGGGCGATCACCTGCACTTCCTGGTGATCGCGGAAATTAAACGCGATGGAGGCAACCTCGACATCCACGGAGGTTCCATCGAGCCGGACAAATTTTACCTCGGAAGGCGGGAGGATCTGGCCATTGAGGATTTTCTGCTGCCGCTCGCGCACAAGTTCGCGGTAGTCGGGATGGACTGTTTCCAGGGCCGGTCGGCCGAGCACTTGCGCCGGGTCGGTTGCCCCCATCAGCCGGTAGAACGCCTCGTTGACGAAGGTGATGAGGCCATCGACATGCACGCAGTGCGCGTCGGGTGAAAACATGAGCATCTTGTGATAACGTTCCTGGCTCTCGCGCAGCGTCGTTTGCACTTCCAGCAGCCGGCGGTAACGGTTCAGGCGCGTGACACTGCGCACGCGCGCACGCAGCTCGGCGCGGTTGAAGGGAATCGTGACGAAGTCGTCGGCGCCGGCCTCAAGGCCGGCGATCCGTGAGGCCTGGTCGTCGAGCGCGGTGACAATGATCACCGGCACTTCGGCAAGGCGTGGGTCGGCGCGCAGCCGGCGGCAGACTTCGTAACCGTCCATGCCGGGCATGATCACGTCGAGCAGCACGAGATCGGGCAGTGTCTCTGTCGCCAGCCGCAATGCCGTGGGCCCGTCAGCCACCTCGACGAGTTGATAGTCTTCCGTGGCGAGCAGTTCGCGGAGCGTTTCACGGTTGGCGAGGGTATCGTCAACAACGAGGATGGTGGCGGGGTGGTTCATGCGGAGAGAGGGGGATTACCCTGCCCGTTCCCCTGGTTGGAAAGCCGCCCCGTCACCAGCTCCGCCAGCGCCTTCAAGTTCACCGGCTTGCTCATGTAGTCCGTTGCCCCGGCCGCGAGGCAGCGCTCGCGATCGCCCGGCATCGCCAGCGCCGTGAGCGCCACGATGGGAATGTTTTTTACCGATTCATTCGCCCGGATTTCCCTGATGGCGGTCAGTCCATCCATCACGGGCATCTGGATATCCATCAGGATCAGCGCGGGGCGCAACTCCCGCGCGAGTTTCACGGCAACGGCACCGTTGATCGCGTAGCGCATCATATAACCTTTGTCCTCGAAATAGCCGCCGATGGTCTGGACATTCGCCTCGTTGTCCTCGGCGAGCAAGATGGTGGGACCGGTCGGGGCGGACGGAGCGCCGTTGGGTGGGACCAATGGGGACAGTGACACCACTTCGCGCTGGAGAAAATCGGCGAGCTGTGCGCGGGTGGCCGGCTTGGTGAAGTGCGCCGCCGCCCCGGGCGCACGGGACACTTGCGGCAACGTCACAATAAAGCGACTGCCTTCGCCCAGTTTGCTTTCGAGCGCCACGTTGCCGCCGTGCAACTCCACCAGCTTCGCCACCATCGCCAGGCCCAGACCCGTGCCCTCCTGGGCGCGGGTGAGGCCCGAATCGATCTGCGTAAAGGCGCGAAATAGCTTTTGTTCGTTCTCCAGCGTGATGCCGATGCCGGTGTCCCACACCGTGAACCGTACCACGTCCTCGCCTTCCGGCGCGACCACCGTCAGCCCGATGCGTCCGCCCTCCGGCGTGAACTTCACGGCGTTGGTGAGCAGGTTGACGAGGATCTGTTTGAGGCGTTTCGGGTCGGCCGAGAACTTTTCCAAACGTCCGTCATGCTCGAAAGCGACGCTAATGTGCTTTTGTATCGCCTGCGTCCGCACAAACACCAGGCAGCTCTCACAGAATTCCTTCACCTTCACCGTATCCGGGTTCAACTCCAGCTTGCCGGACTCGATTTTGGACAGGTCGAGGATGTCGTTGATGAGCGTGAGCAGGTGCGTGCCGCTGGTCGAGATGGTGGTGATGGACTTGACCTGGCGCGGGGTGAGCGAACCGGAGACTTGTTCGAGGAGCGCTTCGCTCAAGCCAAGGATGGCGTTGAGCGGCGTGCGCAGCTCGTGGCTCATGTTGGCGAGGAACTCGTCCTTGAGCCGGCCGGTCTGGTCCAACTCGGCGTTGGCGCGGCGCAATCCATCGTGCGCCTGGCGCAAGGCGACCTCCGCGGCCTTCTTCTCCGTCACGTCGCGCGCGGCGGCAAACACACCCTGCAGCTTTCGTTCCCGGTCGTAAAAAGTGGTCGCGTTGTAAGAAACCAGGGTTTCCTTGCCATCCAGGGCCCGGGCGGTGAGTTCGTAGTCGGTGACTTTCCGTTCGCTCAGCACCAGCTTGATGCCCGCTTTGGCCCGTTCCGGATCGGTGAAGCAGTTCTTGAACGGTGCGCCAATCAGCTCGTCGCGCGTGCAGCCGGTGAGCGTTTCCATCTGCTTGTTGACATCGGTGATGATGCCGAGCGGGTCGGTGGTCATCAACGCGTCGATGTTCGATTCAATCAGGGAGCGGGTGTAGAACTGCTGGTCGCGCAACCGCTGGTCGAGCTTCAGCCGCTCCTCTTCGACCTCCCGGCGCGCGGTATTGTCGGTGCCGATCAGCAGATAGCCGATGATGGCCTCCTGCACGTCGCGCAGCGCCGTGACGGAGACGACGGCGGGAAAACGGCTGCCGTCCTTGCGGATGTAGGTCAGCTCATAGATGTCTTCGATCCCGCGGGAGGCCTTGAAGACCAGGGCCTCAAAACCCGGAGCGATGGTGGTGGCCAGTTCGGCGCTCAGCGCTTTGGCGCGCGCAATCACTTCCTGCGGGTCGGAGATGTCGGCCGGGGTGATCTTGTTCAGCACGTCCGTCGCCGCGTAGCCAAGCATGCGCTCGGCGCCGATATTGAAAACCTGGATGACGCCCTTCGCATCGGTGGCAATGCTCGAAAAATTGGCGCTGTTAAGAATGGCGTTCTGCAGCGCCCCGGCTTTGAGCACCGCTTCTTTGCTTTCAGCTTCAGTGAAGACCTCCACCGCGCCAGCCGGCAGACGTTTGGCCCGTTGGGGGAATGGCGGAATAGTTTTCATGAGTTTCCTTGGCGGAAGCATGGACAACTTGAAGATATCCCCGACGGGAAGGGTCGCTCTATGGAGTGTTACCCTACCTGCGGGTGTTGATGCATTGGTCGTTGGTCGTTCGCTGTTAGCGCCGCGCGTCTTGTTACTTGGTACCTGATACTTGCCACTTCGATGCCGAGCAGGGTAACGCCCCATATCGGCAGGGATGCAAGGAGCGTAGTCTCCGCCTCTACGTTATGAAAAACAAAAATCTATTAGCCCTGTTCGTATTCATCGCGGGCCCCATCGCCCTGTTCGCCTCGTCTGACACCGATCGCAAGATCGAGGATGCCGCCAAGGCGTCCTATAACTACCGCACCGTCCTCGAAGACCACGTCAGCGTGAGCGTAACTGACGGCATCGTCACGCTCACCGGCACCGTGGAGGACAGTGACGACAAGGATCTCGCGGCCGACACCGTGGAAAATCTGCCCGGCGTGATCAGCGTGGACAACCAGATCGAAATCAAGTCGACGTACGAGAAGCACTCCGACGCCTGGATCGCCTTCAAGATTCGCAGCTCGCTCCTGGTGAAAGCCAACGTCAGTGCGATGGACACGAAGGTCGACGTAAAAGATGGCAACGTCATCCTCACGGGCACGGCGAAGAATATCGCTCAGAAGGAACTCACCGAGGCCTACGCCAAGGATATCGATTATGTGAAGTCGATCCAGAACAACATCGTGGTTGTTGCGCCAGCGGCCGATCAACCAACGGTCAGCGATAATATGGACGATGCGTCCATCACCAGCCAGGTGAAATACGCCCTGCTCAGCCATAGTGCAACCAGCGCGCTCAAGACCCATGTCACCACCACCGAGGGCGTGGTCGCCATCACCGGCGAAGCCGATTCCGATGCCGAGAAATCCCTCGTCACCAAGCTCGCCCAGGATGTCCGCGGCACCAAGTCGGTGACCAACGACATGACCGTGAAGAGCTGAGTCACTTCCACGGGCCGCGCCACGCGGCCATTTTATCGAACACATGCGGTCAACCCAGGTTGGCCGCATGTTTTTCCAGTCAGGACAGAAAACACCCGATTTAAACCATTCAACCGGAGCCGGGCGCCGCGAACCACGCGCGCCATCAGGTGTCTAGACGGACATACTCATAACGCGGGCCGCCCTCACCGAATCTACAACCATATCAATCGCTCCAAAATCAACGCTAAAATCATGAATAAACTCATCTCACTCGCACTGCTCGGCGGCGGCATCGCCCTCATCGTCTACGGGGTCAACGCCTCGAACTCACTCAGTTCCGACATCTCCCGGTTCTTCACCGATTCACCCACGAATAAAACCATCTGGATGCTCATCGGCGGCATCGTTGCCACCATCCTCGGCTTGGGCGGACTGATGCGCGGATCGAAATCAACCTAGTCTCACGCTCATTCCACCAAGCAATCATCCACTCCCATGTTAAATTACGCTGTCATCTTCCTGCTCATCGCACTGGTCGCGGGCGTCCTCGGCTTCGGCGTCATCGCCGGCACCGCGGCCACGATCGCCAGGGTGCTGTTTCTTTTCTTTCTCGTGCTCTTCATCGCCTCGTTGTTTCGCGGCAATAAGAGCGCCTGATCATTCCAACCAATCCCATCATTCCAATCATCCATTTAATTCCTATGAAAAACAACAATGACACCGCCCAGACACCCAAGGAACTCCTCAACGAGCTGCAGACGCTCGTCACCGAAGCCGAGGCCATGATCGCCGGCGCCGTGACCGAACATTCGGCCGACGCCTTCGACTCGTTGCGTTCGCGCTTTGGTGCCGCCCAGGAACGCTTCACCGATGCCTACGCCGGAGCACGGAAAAAGGTCATCGCCGGGGCGAAATACACCGACGAGACCATCCGTGCGAATCCCTACCAGTCGCTGGCCATCGCGGCCGGGGTCGGCCTGCTCATCGGCGTGCTCGCGGGCCGCAGCAGCAAATAACCGGTTCCACCATGGAAACGGCCCCACCCGCCCCCGCGGGTTTTCTCAGTTCTTTCCGCACCCTCGGCGACGGCCTGCTCGCCACGGTCCAGGACCGGCTCGACCTCCTGTCCGTCGAGTTGCAGGAGGAAAAATTCCGCCTGATCCAGACTTTCATCTGGATCAGCGCGGCTGTTTTCACGGGCATGATGGCGATCGCGTTCGCCAGTCTCACCCTGGTTTATTTCTTTTGGGCCAGCGCCCGCCTCGCCGTGCTCGGCGGGCTCACGGTCTTTTATGCCATGGCCCTGCTCGCGATCATCATCGCCTTTCGCCGCTTTATCGCCCGCCAGCCGAGCCCGTTCACCGCCACGCGGCAGGAAATCGTGGAGGATCGCTCATGTATCCGCAACGGGAACTAACCAGGCTTGCCGCCCACAAGGCCTCCCTGCGGTGGAGCATTGCCCTCCGCCGCGTCCGGTGCGCAGAGGCCGCAACCCGGATGGTGCAGCCCTTCGAGTGGCTGGACCGGATGCTGGCCTTGGTGCGGCGCATCTCGCCGCTCGTGCAGTTCGCGGCCATGCCGCTGGGCTTCCTCGCCGCACGCACCGTTTTTCCCCGCCGGAAGATCCTGGGCTCGCTTGTGCGCTGGAGCCCCCTCGTCTTCGGCGCCGTGCGCGGCCTCAGCTCCGCGTTCAAAACGACGCGACGCGACGCTTGAAAAACGGTTTGTTTATTTCGCGCGCAAATCACAAACGCCAATACCCAAACGCCAAAGAATCGGATCCTTTGGAAAATTTCAACACCAGCGCGAAGCGCGCCGTCCTTTTGGATTTCTTTGGGATTTGCCGTGTCCTCCATAGCCCGCTCGACTGGCTCGGGGCCTTGAGCTTGTCGAAACGGCTCGAAGCGCGCCGGAGGAACGTTTGGCGTTTGGGATTTTCCCGCTGGCAGGCCTACACCCCGGATAAGCCGAATCGTTCTCATACTCATTCTCGTACTCTCGAGTGCCTCGATCATGAGAACGATTAAGAGAACGAGAACGAAGCTCGTTCGGCACTGGCAGGCCTACACCCCATAGCGCCATCCGACGATCAAGGTTAAACTCCCTCACCGTGATCAACTATTTCTATATCAAAGAGGTAACCGAAACCGTTCGGAAAAGGCATGGGCAGGAGGCTGAGCATGTGCAAACCGTGCTGGTCAACCAGATCACGGACGAAAACATCGTTTGGAATGTCGTGGTGGAGGTTTTTGGTTTGCGCTGGAATCAAAAGGCCAGGCGTTGTTACGCATGGGGCCAGCCCAACGCCAAAGGTGGCTGGGACATCACCACCGTCCTGGAAACCCGGCCGGTCATATCTGCTCACACCGCGGTGAAGTCGGTCATCTCTGCTCTCGCCGCCGTGAAGGCTGCCCTCGAGGCAAAAGCCAAGCCCTTTGCCGCCTAAAATGAGGCTCAATGGCCGGTGAAGGTTGGTTTTCATCACCCGCTGCGTTCGTCAAGGTAAGCTTGTCAGAATCTGGCCCGGTCTGTTTGCCTCAAAACTGGCGCTGAATAGCCGCGGAAAACAAGAAAAATGAAACAAAAATCCGGACTTAAATGTCTGAATTTTTCGGCCTATGAAAAACAGCATTTCGTCCGCAATCCTTGCCCTTTGTACCGTCCTCACCGGGTGCGTTGGAACCGGTCCTAACACCCAACAGGGAGCCGTCGGAGGCGCCGCCGCGGGCGCCGTCGCGGGAGCCATTATCGGCAACAACAGCGGCGGCCGCAACGGTCCCGCTGGCGCCTTGATCGGTGCAATTGCCGGAGCCATTATCGGTGGGACCATCGGGAATTCTGTCGACCACCAAAACGGCACTGTTTATGGACAGCCAGTCGCGGCGGTCCCCGCCTACCCAGCCTACGGCCCGCCGCCCGAAGTAATGGTCGCCCAGCCCAGCCCGGACGCTGTATGGGTTCCCGGCCATTGGGAATGGAACGGTGCCCAGTATGTGTGGTTCGGCGGCTACTGGGCGGTGCCGCCTCCCGGATTCCGCGTATACGTCCAAGGCGGCTGGATCGTTCGCGGCGGCGGCTATTATTACCGCCGGCCCTATTGGCGTTAAGGCATTTTTGATTTAATTTGGCGTATTTCATCTGTAGCCGGCCTCGCTGAGGCCGGGCCGGGGTCAACGACCCCGGCTACAATTTTTCGCCTGTCGAAATCGAAAACGCTTTAGAGCATGACTTGGGGGGCCAACCGCCGCCGGCTTCTTTGCCTAGCAGCGTGTTGGACTTTGACCACACGCTGCTAAATCAAAATGGCTCTGCCCTTTTGAAACTGACCGGCAGATGAAGCTGTTTTTTCGGGTTTTCGCCCGGGCGTTGATCAAAAAGTCCCGGGTGGTGGTCGGCATCCTGTTTTTCAACGCCGCCGACAAAATTATTGATCTGTCACACCAAATGGCGAAGCCATTTGTTTAGGAGCCCGTGGGCGAAGCCCGACGGGCTCCTCGCGGCATGGTTCCAACGCGGTTGACGGGCCGGCGTATAAAAATTTTGTCGATTTGTGGGCCGGCGCGACTGATGCTGCGCGTCCCCACGATCACATGAAGAAAGATGCCTTTGTCTTTGTTGTCTGCGGTGAGCGGCACGCGGCCCGGCTCAACCTCACGCTAAAGTTTCTCAAGAAATTTTCGCAGCGCGACATCATCGTGGTCAAAAACCGCGCCAGCCTGAAACTGGATTGCGACCAGGTGATCACGCCCAAGGTCCCGGCCGGGCTGGACCATCACCAGGCCAGCATCTTCCTCAAGACCTCGCTGCATAAAACCCTGGCCCGCGAGCGGCGCCGGTTTTGTTATCTCGACAACGACGTGATCGCGGTTGACCCCCGCGTCGACACGATTTTCGACCAGGCGCGCGGGCCGGTTTCATTTGCCGCCGACCACTGCCATCTCGGGGAGTTCAGCCGCCATGCGGTGAACTGCCATTGCACCGGCCGCGAATGCGAACATCTCCACGCGGCCATCCACAAAATGTTCGGGGTCAAAATAACCCCGAAGACGTGGCAGCATTGGAACGGCGGGGTTTTCGTTTTTGACGAAGCTTCGGCCGAGTTCATGGAACTCTGGCACCGAAACACCCTCAGCGTTTTCAAGGATCCGTACTGGCAGGTCCGCGACCAAGGCAGCCTGGTGTCCACGGTGTGGCAGCTGGGGCTGCAAAACCACCCGCTGCTGCCCCGCGATTTTAATTTCATCGTGGATCCGCTGGACCGCGTGCCCCGGGCCCGGCGCGACACGGTCCAGGCCCGCGATTTATTCCCGAACGAGACCTATGCCCTGCGCAGCGCCACCAGCAACGGCACGGCGAAACCGCACCCGGCGTTTTTGCATTTCATCAATGGCGGCGTCGGGAAGCGCGGCTGGAAAAACTGGGACGACGTGGAGCAGTTGCTGGCCGCGAAGGTTTCCCGGCCAGCCCAGGTCACCCATGCCGTGAAGGCCAAAGTGAAGCGCGCCCCGGCAAAACCTTCGCCCACCGATCATGCGCTGTCCGCCGACAACCGCATCGTGCACGGTTTGTGGATCGGCCCCACCCTCTCGAAGATGGAACTTCTCACCATCAAATCCTTTCTCCGGCACGGGCACGAGTTCCACCTCTGGGTCTATGACAAGATCCAGACGCCGCTGCCGAAGGAAGTGGTTTTGCAGGACGCCAATAAAATCATCCCGCGAAGCCGGATTTTTCGGAAGGCGGACACCGACACCGAGACCGGTGTCGGCAAGGGCAGCTGTTCGCCTTTCTCCGATTTGTTTCGTTACAAGCTGCTTTACCAAAAAGGCGGTTACTGGGTGGACATGGACGTGACCTGCCTGCGGCCGTTCAACTTCAAGGAGCCGTATGTCTTCCGGCCGCATCGCGTCGGCGTGGTGGGAAACATCATGAAATGTCCTCCCCGCAGCCGCCTGATGAAAATCCTCTACCAAAAGGTCGCCCGCCGGCTGAACGATCACAGCGAATGGTTGATGACCAACCGGCTGCTTTCCGAAACGATCCAGCAGGTACATCTGACCCGCTACATCCGCACCGGCATTTGGAACGAGGAATCATGGTGGGATGTGATCCGCCCCCTGGCCTTGGGCGATACGCCGATTCCACCCGGCTGGTTTGGGATTCATTGGATCAATGAATTCTGGCGCGCGCTCAAACAGCAGGGCGGTTTCTATCGCGGGAAACGGCTGTTCGACGTGGTGCCAGAAAAGGAAAATCCCAAGCCGGGCAGCGCGCTGGCCAAACTGTACGCGGAATACGGATTGACCACCGCTTCCACCAATGGAAGCAGCGCCAACGGTGCGCCGGCCAAACAAAATCTCGAGATACCGCTCAACCAGCCGGCGCCGCGGCAGCCGGTTACGCCGCAGTTTTTGATGCCCAGCCACATCAATATCCTGCTGCCAAGCCTCGCGCGTGGCGGCGCGGAGCGAAGCGTGCTGGAAACGCTGACCGGATTGCAGCGGCGCAATTCCTCGGCAAAATTATTTGTCCTTTACGGCATCCATCCGAGTTACGCTTTTAACAGCACGGCGAACGTCCAGGTTTTCCGCCTGAACCAGTCCGACCTGCAGGTCCGGCTGCACACCGTTGCCGCCGAAGTCCTGGCGTCGCCGGAGCCCTTGGTTTTCACCCACATGATCAAGGCCGAGTTTCTCCGGCCATTGTGGGAACGCGGGGTGAAAACGGTCCCGGTTATTCAAAACGCCCGGCCGGCGTGGCAGGATTCGCCCGCGGCCTTCGATCATCCCAATGTTCCCTTTGTCGTGGCCGTGTCCGAGGCCGTGGCGGAACAACTCCGCGAAGACCAGTGCCCCTGCCCGGTGGTGGTGATGCGCCACGAATTGCAACGGTGGTTCACGCCGGAAGAACAGCAGGAAAACCGGCGGATCATCCGCGAACGCCACGGCATCGCGAACGACACGCTCGTCATCGGCATGGTGGGAGCCTTCAAGGCGCAAAAGGCCTACACCCGCGCCGTTCGCGTGCTTGCGCAGATCCGAAAAATCCGCCCGGTCAAGTTGATGATCCTCGGCAGCTGGGACCACGAATGGGGCCACGGCCGCCACGCCTACGCGGCCACTTGCCGCCTGGCGCTGGAGATGAACGTGATCACCGACTTGCTCACGCTCGGCCCGGTGCCGGACGCGGAACGTTACTATGCGGCGTTCGATGTTTTCCTGAACACCAGCGCGTATGAAGGATTGAGCGTGGCGTTGCAGGAGGCCATCCAGACCGGCTGCCCGATTGTCACGGCGGATGCCGGGGGCAACGCCGAGATTCTTCCGGAACGCGCGGTTTTGATCCAGGATTCGTCCGATATTTCCGCCTACGTGGCTGCAATCGCGCAACTGCTGAAAAGCAGCGCCCGGACCCTGGTGCAAAAACCGAATGACTTCGACCTGGTGCCGCGGCTTTGGTGCCTCCTCGGCCGCTACGGCCGGGTCCATGATAGCTCCCGTCCGGCCGCCAAACGCGCCGGCACGCTGTTTCTGACCGAAAACCTGAACATCGGCGGAGCCCAGCGATCATTGATGAATCTGCTCTGCTCCCTTCCGCGAACAGACCAGGCCTGGCTTTGCGTCCTGGAGACCATCTACGGCCAGGGATACTTGGACGTGCTGGAAAAAAGCGGGGTCCCGGTTTTCTCCGTGCACAACAGCACCGATTACCTCGATCGGCTTGAGCGCCTCCTGTGCCTGATTGAGCGGCTGAACGTGAGGAACGTGTGTTTTTGGAACGTGGAACCGCGCCTCAAATTACTCCTGGCCAAGATTCTCCCGCCGGCATCCGTCCGCCTCATCGATGTCAGCCCGGGGCCGGCTTTGTTTGCGGAAATGGAACGGACGCGCGCCTTCCAGCGCCGGATTTCGTTTCGGGCCGTCGACTACTGGGCGCGACTCGATCATTTTGTCGCGAAATACCAGGACGGCGCGCCGCCCGGCCTGCGGGCCGATGGTCGCAAAGTTGTCGTGATTCCAAACGGAGTGCCCGCGCCGCTACCGGCTGAATCCAAGGCTGCGCCGCTCCCGCCTGGCGCTGATCCCCACCTGGTCATCGGCACCGCCTGCCGCATCATGCCGGGCAAACGGATTGATTTCCTCATCGATATTATGGCGGAACTGAACGCGATCCTGCCCGGGGCAACATTGATCATCGTCGGCGGCGTCGATCCGCGCCACGCGGATTATTGGCCACAGCTGGTCGCGCGCCTCCGTTCCAAGCAGGTCGCGAATATCCATTTTGTCGGCCCCCACTCCAACGTGACGCCATTCCTGCGCTTGTTTAAAGCTTTCGTGATGCTCTCCGATCAACACGGCTGCCCGAACGCCTCCCTGGAAGCGATGGCGATGGGCCTCCCTGTCATTGCCAATTCCGCCGGGGGCACCGCCGAGCAGGTCCGCCATGGCGTGAATGGTTTTCTTGTCACCGGGGAAGATCCCAAGGAAATGGCCCAGCATGTGCGCCATCTGCTGGTCGACCAAGTGATCCACCGGCGCTTCAGCGCAGCCGCGCGAGCCACGGCCGCGAAGGATTTTCCCATGGATTTGATGACCCGGCGCTATCGTCAGCTGCTCGAAGGCTCCACCCGCAAAATTTCTGCAACACCGGCTGTGCCCCGGATGCGGACGCCTGCCCTGAAAACGACAAGAAGACACTCGCGATCGCCCATTGTGAATAAAAGGTGAGCAACGTTAGCTTGTTCTCACTGCGCCAACTTGATTCTTCAGGGCTGTCCAGCTTTTCCATGCACCAAATCACCATCCGTCTTCCGTGCAATCGCGATTACGCCGGTACGCTTAAGTTGGAGGACGCGAAGGGTAAATTGATCGCCGGCCCGTTCAAAATCTGCGCGCGCGCCCATGACGAACTTGCGCGCGCCAACGGAAATCCGGATCGCCTTCCGGTCCTCCCTTTCGGTGACATGCCTTTGGGCGAGTATCACATCACCCAGATTGTCCCGAGCGGATCGGGCACTCCGTACGATGGCGATGAATTCGGCTCGGCGGGAATTGTTTTTCTCCAGCCCCGGCACGGCGAAGCCGTCCTCGCCGATGCCAACGGTCGCTTCATTTTTTTAATTCACGGCGGCGCGCTCTCCCGCGACGGCGCCCTGCGGCCAACTCACGACGGTTCCTTGCGGTTGTCGAATCGCGATCAGCGGAAATTGGTCAGCGTTTTGCGCCGCTTGGGTGCAACCGCGTGCCGCTGCCTCGTGACCAACAGCGGGAGCGCCAAGCACCGCGTCGCCGCGGCTGGTTCGGTGCGTTCCAAGCGCGCTCCGGCCCGGGATGCCGCGGCCGCTGGTCTGGCCGAGACGTCGCGCCGGTCGTGGCTGCGAACCATGCTGATCGCCGCCGGCGCCTTTGCGTCCGTTCCCAGCCTGCTGCTTTTTTCCTCGCCCAAAGTGTATGGCGAAGGCGGTGGAACCGATTACAGCCCGAAACAAGACCTGGATAAATACCAGGATCAATTGAATCAAGCCCAGCAGGCCGCGGCCCAGGCCCAAGCCGATTACGAAAAGGAAAAGCAGACTGATCCGAATGCCAACATGGCGCCGATGTTGGATGCAGAAGGCAAGGTCCAGGGCCTGCAGGACATGGTCAGGTATGAACAACAACAGGCCGCGCAGCAGCAGCCTGCGACAACAACGACGACAACGGAACCAGCCAACGAAAATCCCACGAACACCGGTCCGACGACGACGGAGCCAAATAACGAGAATCCCACCACGACCACGGTTCCAGAACCCACTTACAATAATCCCCAGAACACCACGACCACGACAGAGCCAAACAACGAAAATCCTACGACCACCACGACGACGACAGAGCCAGCAAACGAGAATCCTCAGAACACCACCACCACGACGGGGACAGAGACGACCAACGAAAATCCCGCGACCACTACACCGACGACGACGGGGACAGAGACAAATAACGATAACCCGGCGAACACCACGCCAACGACAACGGGGACAGAGTCAGTTAACGAGAATCCGACGAGCACCACGCCAACGACGGGGACAGAAACAACCACCGATAATCCGGCCAACACCCAGACCATGACCGTTTCGGAGCCGACCTATAATAATGGGCCGGACACGCAGACTCAGTCTAATCCAGCGCAACCTGGCACCGAAACAGACATGCGCGATGCGCCACATGATACTCAAGCCAACCCGAACCAAGCTCCAGCAGCAACCACGGCCCAGGGTGACTTGAATAACGCCTCTGGCTTCAGCTCGAAAGCCCAAGGCGAAGTCGGTCCGGCTACAACTACGCCCGATTCGACGGCAGCTAAATCCGGAGCGTTTGGCACTGCAGAAACCGATAGTTCGAAGATCACAACGAATGGCCCCGCGGATGCCGCGCACAAAGATGCGAGTCAAATATTTGACATTGGGGGCCAGAAGTCTGCGTCTGCCCCAGCGGTGGCTGTTCCTCCAACCCCGACATCGGCTCCGGTGGAAGCACCTCTCGTTATTCCGGAAGACATGCAGGGCAAACCCGACGTAGTGGCGCTGAATAACGCCCAGCAGCAATTGAAACAATCTCAGGCCGCGGCGGCACAGGCTGAGGCGGATTATAAAGCGGCTGGTCCGAACGCCAACATGGCACCCATGTTGGCAGCGCAAACTCAGCTCAGGGGCCAGCAGGTCTTTGTCAAAATGCTGACCGAAAAGGTAAAAGCGCAGCTACCGCGACTGCCTACCGTAGCCGCACCCACCGGACCTGTTGGATCACCGTCGCCAGCAAAGGGACCTTAGAAGCTGGCTGCTTTTCGAGCCGTTTCATGCGCCATCGCTTGTTCATCTTATGGTGGATTGCGCTGCTGGGCCTAATGCCGGCGGTCCGCGGCCAGTCTGCGCCGACCCCGCCGGTTGATGTGCCCGCCGAGTCGGACCTGGCACAGAACCAGGACAACCTCGACTTGAAGCAAAGCCTCGACTTGCGCCACGCCGATCTCGCGCAACGTTTCCAAGCCTGGAACGAACAAGCCCAGGCTTACAATTCGCAGTACGCCAGCCGCGATCTCGACCCCAACTCCTCCGAATATGCCGCGGGCCAGGCCATGCTCTCCCGCCTTTCGTCGGATCTCTCGAGTTACAACGCCGACAACGCCGCCTTCGCCGCCGATGTCGCCAGGCTCGTCCCCAAGCCACCGGCTCCCGTCAATTCGCCGCCGCCCATCAAACCATCCAACCAATCGCTGGTCGGACCAGATGGAATCGATTCGCGCGCGCTCATCACCAGCGACGACTATCAGGACGCGCTGAAAAAAGAGCAGGACCTCCTCAAACGCCAGCAGCGCTGGCAAGACGAACTGGCCAAGCTCAAGGGCTGGCAGCAGGGCTTGGAGTCCGACCGCTCCGAATTCGACAAAATCCAGCGCGAGGCGCAAATCGACGCCCTGCACGATGTGCTGCTGAAAATTCCCGCCGGAGAAACCTTCGAAAAGTTCTCCGACTGGGGCTACCTCACGAAAGACCAAGCCGGCACACTCACGGCCGGTTACGATGCGCTCAAAGGCTTGGTCAACGGAGCCGAGGGCCTCAGCGCGGAAAACAACCAGGAACAGCTCGAAAAAATCCTCGAAGCGCGAAAGGACTTCCATGACACGATGACCGACCAAGTCATGATGAAGCTCAAGGAAACCAACCCCGCTGCTTTCAAATGGTACGATGGCATTGGAAAAGCCTTCGATGCCGCCCAGGAGGGGATCGTGTTCGCGCAACAAAGCAACCATTCGCCCGAAGCCTGGGGCCAGTTCGCCGTAAAGGTGGGGGTCGCCATTGTTCCCGTGGCAAATTACGTCATCATCGCCGACACGGTCATAGAAAAAGGTGCGACCCAGCACATCGTCCAAGCCCCGCTCAACAGCCTGAATGAAGCCTTGAGCAAAAATTTTGATGCCCAGCGCTACCTCCAGCAAAAGCTCGACCCGGTCAACCGCGACCTCGCCGGCGTGCAGGAAACGATCACGAACTACGAGGCCATCCATCCCAAAAACGGGCAGTAGCTTGTTTGGTTTTCCACCGAGAACCTAAGGAATGGCGAATGACCAGCGACCCGTTGCCAACCACCCATTCCCTGCCCTGCCATGGACCAAGCCGCCCTCACCGCCTATGACCAGACGAGAAACTTCTCGAACAAGGCCGTGCGCTCGCTTTGCTACGCGCCTTACACCTCGCTTTTTTTCAGCACCACCGGCCAGGTGCGGGTTTGCTGCCACAACTGGGCGCATCCCGTCGGCAACATCCTGGAAAACAGCATCGATGAAATCTGGCAGGGCGTCAGGGTCAAAGTCCTGCGCGAGGCCCTGAAGAATTACAAATTCGGTCCGGGCTGCGAATTCTGCCGCGGCCAGACGGAGAAAACTTTTGCGAACGCGGCCATGCGCCGCTACGACAAGTTTGCCGTCGCCGACGAAGCGCCGCTCTGGCCCCAGCTGATCGAACTGTCCATCAGCAACACCTGTAATCTCGAATGCATCATGTGCTACGGCCATTATTCGTCCGCCATCCGCTCGCGACGCGAAAAACTGCCGCCGTTGCCCAAGCTGTATTCCGACGCGTTTTTCGAATCGCTCTGGAAATATGTGCCGCACCTGAGCCAGCTTAAATTCCTGGGCGGGGAACCGTTTCTCATCGCGGAATATTACAAGCTTTGGGAACGGATGATCGCGGCCGGCCTGGCCGTCCCCTGCCACGTCACCACCAACGGTACGCAGTACAATTCCCGGGTCGAACGCGTGCTCGAACATGTGCCGATGAGTTTTTCCGTCTCGATGGACGGCGCCACCAAGGCCACCCTCGAAAGCATCCGGGTCAATGCGAAGTACGAGGAGGTCATGGAAAATGCGCGCCGCTTCCGCGAATACGCCCGCGCGAAAAACACCACCTTCTCCGTCACCTACTGCCTGATGCGGCAGAACTGGCACGAGTTCGGCGATTTCTGCCTGCTGGCTGATTCGTGGGACACTTGGGTCGGGGTGAACACCGTCAACAATCCCCCGGAATTCGGCCTCTATAACCTGCCGGCGGAGGACCTGCGAAAAGTCCTCCATGCCATGGAAGCGGAGGCGCCCCGCCTGGAATCCTCGCTCAAGAAAAATCGTTTTGTGTGGTTTGCGGAGTTCGAACGCATCCGCGCCAAGTGCAGCCAGAATTGAGGGGAAACCGCCCATGCTATTTTTCCCGCGGATGTCGCGGATCAGCGCGGATATCGGAACAATCCCTTGTGATTTTTGCGTTCTTGGTGTGAAGCAATCCTGGCCTTCAGACTGTCCTTTCAAATCCGCATCGGTGACAATCAGGGTACATCCGTGGTTAAAGCCTGGATCGGATCAACCCCTCACGCCGAGGCGGCCGGGGGCGAGCCGCCCGTGCCGGTGATCACGCGCGCGCCGCGTTTGTAGGTAAAATACGAATACGTCCACGACATCAGCACCGACAGCTTGCTGCGGAAGCTGACGAGGAAGATCAGGTGCACGAAGAGCCAAGCCGCCCAGGCGGGCCAGCCGCTGAATTTCAACCTACCGATGTGCGCCACCGCGGCGCTGCGGCCGATCGTCGCCATCGTGCCCTTGTCCCAATAGGCGAAGGCCGGGCGTTGCGCCACCTCCACCCTGCCCTGCCGCTGCCCGGTCTCCCCTCGACGGGCTCGGGGCCCCGGGTTTATCGAACGGGCGATGATTTTAGCGACGTGCGCGCCCATCTGCATCGCCGCGGGCGATACGCCGGGCACGGTCACCCCGTTCTTGTCCACCAGCGAAACCATGTCGCCGACGGCGAAGACCTCCGGATGGCTGGGCAGACTGAGATCGGGCCGCACCTTGACGCGGCCGGCGCGGTCGAGTTCGACACCGAGCTTCTTCGCGAGCGGGTTTCCGCCCACGCCGGCGCCCCAGATGATGTTGGCCGCGCGGATGGATTTTCCACCCGCGATAATCTCGCCGTCGCGAATGTCCTCGACCTTCAGGCCGGTGCGCACCTCGACGCCAAGGTGTTCAAACTGGCGCTGCGCGCTGGCCGAGAGCTCGGGCGGGAACGCCGCGAGCACGCGCGGGCCGCCTTCGATCAGCAGAATGTGCGCCCTGGCCGGGTCGATGTGCTTGAAATCGCGCCGCAACACCGTGCGCGCCAGCTCGGCAAACGTTCCCGCCAGTTCGACGCCCGTCGGACCGCCACCCACGACGACGATGTTCATCAACTCCTGCTGTTTCGCCGGGTCGGGCTCGGTTTCGGCGCGCTCAAAAGCATACAGGATTTTTCGGCGGATATGCAGCGCGTCGGCGAGCGACTTGAGCCCGGGCGCGTGTGCCTCCCACTCGGGATGGCCGAAGTAACTCGTCACCCCGCCCAGCGCGAGCACGAGGTAGTCGTAGGCGAGTTCGCCGAATTCATGCACCACGCGGCGCGACGCAAAATCGACACCGGTGACCTCGGCCATGAGCACGTCCAGGTTCGGTTTCTTCGCAAGGATGGCTCGAATGGGCTGCGCGATGTCGACGGCGGAGAGGCCGGCGCTCGCGACCTGGTAAAGCAGCGGCTGAAAAAGATGGTGATTCCGCCGGTCGATGACCGTGATCCGCGCGATACCATCCGGGAATCTTTGGCAGAACGTGAGCCCGCCGAAGCCGGCGCCGAGGACGACGATGTGCGGAAGCGGCGCAGGCGTGTTAGGCATTGGTAGTTGGTAATTAGTATTTGGTATTTGGTATTTGGTCCGGACCCAACCAACTAAACGGGTTATTCGTTGATGACAAACGATGCTTCCTGGCACCAATTACCAACTACCAAATACAAACTACTCATCTCACCAGATTAATTTGCTGTTCTTCGGCCCTTGGACAGGTTTCTTCTTTCCACCCAAAAGTGAAGACACCACAGAACATCCAGCTGATCGGCCGCGAGGTCGCCATCGTGTGGAGCGACGGCACGGAGACGTATTATCCGGCCGGGGCGCTGCGCGCGGCCTCGCCCAGCGCCGAGACGCGCGGCGAGCAGGACATTTTCGGCAACCAGTACGGCGGCGGCGAAACCCGGAAGTTTCCCGACGTCGAGGTACTCGGCTGGGAGCGCATCGGCAACTACGCGCTGCGGTTCGATTTCAGCGACGGGCACCGCACCGGTCTTTACTCCTACGACTACTTAATCCAACTCGCCGGGAAACTTTCCGGCCGGCAAACACCATGAACGGCTACGTCTTCCCCGCCCGCACCACCACCGCCGAAATCGAGCTCGGCGCCACGCTGCAACCCAAATTCGGCCCCGACGGCCTCATCCCGTGCATCACCACCGATGCCACGACAAACGAGGTGCTGATGTTCGCGTTCATGAACGCCGAGTCGCTCGCGCAGACGATCAAGACCAGGAAGGCCACGTACTGGAGCCGCTCGCGCAACAAATTCTGGGTCAAGGGCGAGGAGTCGGGAAATGTCCAGCTCGTGAAGGAAATCCGCGTGGACTGCGACCAGGACGTGCTCCTGCTCAAGGTGGAAAACGTCGGCGGCGCCGCCTGCCACAACGGCTACAAGTCGTGTTTCTATCGCAAGCTCAGCGATGCCGCCAGCGCCGAGGATTCCACCACGCTCAAGCTCGAGTTCGCCGCGCCCCGCGTGTTCGACCCGGCGACGGTGTACAAGAAAAAGTGAGCGTGCGCGAGGCGCGCGCAAATCACAAACGCCAGTTTTCAAACGCCAAAAAATATTAAGAATTCCAACTTCCGCGCGATGCTCGCTGCCCTTTGGAATTTTTTTGTGATTTGGCGTCTGGGCTTTGGGATTTTTATCTAAGCATCAATGACCAGTTTTTCCCGGGGTTTGCACACGCAGGCGAGACAGGTGCCGGGGTCGGCCGAGGCGCCGTGGCCGGCCAGATAATCAACCGCACCCGCCTTTACCGCCACGACGCACGTGCCGCAGTTGCCCGCCCGGCATCCCGAATCCATCGGGACGCCGTGCTGCTCGGCAAACTCGAGGAGCGTCGGTGCTTTTCCGTCCCAGACAACCGTCCGGCCGCTCTTGGCGAAGGTCACTTCGACGCTGACCACGGCCTTGGAAGTCTCACCGGCATGGTCCGCAGGCTTGGCGGCCCGCTTCACGCTGGCCGGACCGAAGGCTTCATAAAATATCGAGGTCTCCGGCACGCCCCACTCCGCCAGGCCCTTGGTCACTTCCTCCATCAGCGGCCCCGGGCCGCAGATAAAAAAATCGAAGTTATTGGAAGGCAGAATTTTTTTCAGAAATTCCGTGTTGATCCGCCCGGCATGCTGAAAGTCGCGGCCTGGCACATCCGAGGGCCGCGGCTGGCTGTAGCAAATATGCAGGCGCAAGTTGGGGTTTTCCTTCACCAGCGTTTGCAGATGCGAGCACTGGAAATGTTCGCCGCCATGGCGGAGCCCGTAAAGGAACCATATCTCCCGTTCTGAATTTTTCCCGACCAAGGCATTGACCATGCTCAGAACCGGCGTGACGCCGATGCCGCCGCCGATCAAAACCACCGGACGCTCGTGGACGGCCTCAAGGCAAAAATGTCCGGACGGGGCTTTCACATCCAAAATGTCGCCTTCTTTCACCTGGTCGTGAAAGAAACCCGAGCCCACACCGGCCGTCGCGCCAGCGTCCCCGGGCACCGTGGACGCCACGCGCTTGATGGATACGCGGTAGTAGTCCGGCCGCGGCGCATCCGAGAGACTGTAGCAGCGCGTCACCAGTTTCGGCTGGCCGGGAACTTTCAATTGGAAGGTCAGATACTGCCCCGGCTTGAACTCCGGCAGCGGCCGGCCGTCGTGCGGCACGAGATAAAACGAACAAATGCCGTCGCATTCGGCCACGCGTTGTTTGACCACAAATTTTCGCACGCCGCTCCACGTTTCCGGCGCGGCCGCCCGGCGCCGGCGGACATCGCGCAACATTTCCAATTTCGTTTCCAACTGCGCCAGTTCCAATTTCCGCCGGCGGGCGTCGCCCCGCGCCCGCCCGATGGCGCCAGCCAGCGCGACGACCATCCACACGGTCACCAGGCCCACCAACACAGCGCCTGCCAATTGCCAGAACATGGTGTGATCAGAATTTGCAGAGAATTTCCGTGCGCCCGCCGTAACCGTGGTCGTGGTTTTGCTGCTCCAATATAAATGAGTCCAGGACCAGGATTAAATGCCGCCCAAGGGCCTGTTGGAAACGCGAGCCGGCGGCCGCCATGCTCTGGCCAGAACCGTCGGTTCCGTCGCGGCCGCCCGCTTCAAAGGTCACCTGCCGGCGCTTCCCGTCAAAAAACATCTGGTAGCCAAGCGCCGAGCCGACAGCTTTGTTCGCCCGGTTGCCCAGTGGCGCGCCATAGCGCCCCAGCCCGACCGCGGCGAAGAGCAGTCCGGTGTCACCGAGCGGGCCGCCCGCATCGGGCGCGCGGGCCGCGGAGGCGTAGCTCCGGATGCCCCAAAACGTGTCCAGGTAAAGATTGTTGAGGGTGCCAACCGGTGCATAGGAAAGCTGGTTGAACACCAATGTGCCGGTGCTGACCTGGGCATTGTCGCCCTGAAACGCCTCGGAGGTATTCACGCGGATGGTGGAATTGATCTTGCCAAAGCGACGGACCAGTCCCGCGCCAAAATACAGGCCGTCGCCACCCGAAGTGCGGGCGCTGCTCACATAGGCGAGGTCGGCCGAGACCGTGCCAAACGAGTAATCGGCCGCACTGGAGAGAAGCCAGAGATGCGCATTCTCCTCCAGCACATTGTTGTTCCGGTGCAGATTGCCCCAGCCATAAAGCGCCGTCACGTGGGCGGCGCTGGAGCCGAACAGGAAAAGCGAACTGCGCGTGATTCCGACCGAATCAATCGTGTCGTTGATCATCATGCCGTCCTGAAAATTCAACGTCTGGCGGCCAACGGAGAATCCGTAGTCCAGGCTTCTGCGATCATACGGATCGAGCTTGGGAAACAACTGGCCGAAGTCTCCCTCGAAAAACAAGGTGGAGAGATGGTAATTGAAGCCATTCGCCCAGCCGCGGGTTTTTTCCGGATGGAATTGATAACCGCTGAAGACATCGTTGCCGTCGAAATTGTCCAACGGGCGCATCCCGACCAGGATTCGTTCCGTGGGCGTCAGGTAGAGATTGCCGAAAATATCGATCCGGTTGGCCCACTCGGTGTTTTGTCCGCCGCCGCTGTCGAAAGTCTGCAAAGCCGTGCGCGCCGTGCCATACACGATGAACACCGGCTGCCAGACCGCGCCGGTCGGGCTGATGAATCCGGGAGCGATGTAACCCGAGCCCAGAAACGGATTCTGGCCGATCTCGACAATTGGCGCCGGCCGGGCCGGGAAGGTCGCGGTTTGCAGCGGGATCGGCTGGTCGCTCAGGCGGCTGGATGAATCCGCATCCGCCGAAAAAGCCGTCGCCGCCAAACATAACGAAACTAAAAAACACGAGCCGGATAATTTGCGCCAACGAACAGGTTTCATCACAGTGGGGCTAAAGTTTTTGCGAAGAACCCGCGGTGGTCCGCGAAATTTCGGTTAGTTTCGGCGGCGGCGGGGCGGACCCGGTGGGCTCGGTCACGTCGCCGGGCGGCGGCGGGGCCATGATTTCTTCCTCGGTCGGAGCCAGGCTGATCGGATGGGTGGTGTCCGACGGGATGGTAATGGTACGATCCCAAAGCACATGGCCGCCTTTCACGATCCGGTCCGCGACTTCGCGTGGATTGAGGCCATAATCCAGCCCCGTCACGCAAATTTCCTGAAGCAGGTTTACGGGCACCATTTGCGCGATAAAACGGATGTTCACCGTGTACGGCGCCTGGCCGGTGAGATTTTTCGCCGGCACATTGTAAACCGCCCAGCGCGATGAACGCGGCGGAAGTATCTTGGCCTGTTTGCGCGCGCCAACCGGCTGTGCGACCAGGATGCCCGGCGACGTATTGGGACGAATGTAGGGCAGCGGATCGATCGAGTAATTCACGGCCAGCAACTGCTCGCGTTCGCCGCCCCGCAGGTTGGTGGTGATAAACTTCGACTGGAGCGCAAAGAGCTGGGTATCGAGGGGCAATTCGTCGTTGATCACGTAGGCGGAGTGCAGGTCGCGAACATCGCCGTTGGGATCGCGGTCGCCGGACTTGAAGATGACCGCACCGGTGGCATCCCGTACCGTGATTTGCAGAAACGACATGCGTTCGGCGTCGAAGCCCGTCGGCACGCCGTGCCCGTCGGTGCCATTGACCACCTGCACCTTGAATCTCAGGCCGCCCGCATCGTTTTCCTTCACGACAAAATCGCCGAGTTGGTAGCCGCGGCGCAGGATCTGGTAGCGCTGCTGCTTGATGTCACCCAGCAGCGCGAATTGTTCGTCGATGATCGCGCGCGCATCGTAGCGGTCGTCAATCGATTTCCAGCGATCCGGGAAAGTGTATCCCGCCGGGATGTGGTTTTCGAACGCATCGGTCCCCCAGCCCGCCTTGTAATCGAACTGCAGCCACTCGCGCAGGCTGGCCATTTGCTGGGCCTTGGCGTTGTGCGGAAACATGCCGGGATGCACGATGGAATAATCGGGGCCGGCAAACATGTGATTGGTGAGCGTGCGCGGGGGCGTCGTCTTGCCGCCGATGTTTGCCGCCGGCCCGAAAGCAAAACCGGAGGCCTTGCCCGGGATCAAACCCATGTGGCAATCCTGGCATGATTCGCCGCGTTTATCGGCCGCACCGTTCTTGAACTGGGAAAAAGCTTCCTCGAGCCGGAAGCCATTCAGCAGGTTCACATCGTGGCACATGCCGCAAAAGGCGGGCTTGGTCAGGATATCGAACTTCACCACGTCGCCGTGGATGCCGCGCCCCGGCTCGCCGGGCTTGGTGACGACTTTGTAGTCGTCCGCGTGCGCCAGCACCAGCTTCAGGTTTTTGTCGCCGGTCGGGCCGTAAACCGGCTGGAACACGTCGCCCTCGACGATGGAGGTGCGGCCGCTCACCTTGCCATAATCATTCTTCACGCGGTGGCACACAATGCAGGTAATTCCTTCGCGCGAAGCCGGGTCGCGGTCGAAATTGCTCATCAAGACCGCCTCCTTCAGTTGCATGCCGACCTGGGTGTGGCACCGGATGCAAAAATCGCCATTGGTGCCGTTGGTTTCCTTCACGATCGTCGCCTGCATGGCATTGAAGACCGGACTCAACTGGGCATAAGCATGGGACGAAACCGACCACTGGCGGAACTGGGTGGGATGGCAGACGCCACAGGTGGTCGCGGACGGAAAACGCTTTTCCAGGAAAAGTTTTTTATGGGCCTTGATCGCCTCCTCGTTGGTGGTGGTCTCCAGTTCTTCGGACTCGTCCGCTTTTTTCGCGGTCGGCGCGTTCGATGGCGGGGGCGCGGCATCGAGCAGATCATCGCCCGCCGCGGGTGCCGGGTTGGCGGCGGGCGCAGGAGTCGCGAGCAAATCGTCGGACGACGGCGCTTGGGCGGCGGAAGCAGAAGGAGGAGGATTGGGACTATCCGCCAGCACAACCGTCCCCCAACCGGCCGACAGGGAAAGCATAGCCATGACCCGGGCGATGGAAGCTGGCCGTTCCATCAAGCTGACGGTGCGCATAAAAGATAAGTTGAGTTGGAGATATTGCTGTCCGTTGCGGAACAAGATTTAATTCCCGATGAGCAGTCAATATACCGCTTGTGACTTTTTTTGAAAAAAAGTCACAAATTCCGGCTTGCGTCCAGATTGCACACCATGATCTTCCAATCGTCTTTTCCCACCAGGGGCAAAATCGAAAAACCTGGCCCGTCTAATGCTCGGAGATCGGTTGCCCCGGACGAAGACTTTGGCCTTACCAATCACGCAGATATGAAGCCCCGGTTCCAAACAACCTTCGCCTGTTTCGCTCTTTTTGCTTCGCTGTTTTTTCGTCCCGCGTTCGCTTCGCCCGATTCCGCCAAAGTCGTGGGGCCGGAAGCCTGCGGCGAATGCCACAAAAATGAAGTTCAGGCGTGGCAGCTCACCCCACACTTTGCCACCTTCAACGAGATGCACCGCCGCCCCGAGGCGCGCGCCATTGCCGACAAACTTGGCATCAGCCGCATCAAGTCCGAGAGCCTCTGCCTGAACTGCCATTATACCAGCAAGGTGATCGACGGCGAAAGCCAGGTCATCGCCGGCGTTTCCTGTGAATCATGCCACGGGGCCGCCAAAGCCTGGATCGATGTGCACAATGATTATGGCGGCAAGGGCGTCACCAAGGCGACCGAAACGCCCGAGCATTGCGAGGCCCGTCACGCCAACGCCGCCGCCGCCGGCATGATTTATCCGGAAAATCTCTATGCCGTGGCAGCCAATTGCTACCAATGCCACATCGTGACCGACGAGAAACTGACCAATGTCGGCGGTCACACCGCGGGCAGCGCCGATTTCAACCTGCTGACCTGGTCGCAAGGCATGGTCCGCCACAATTTCTTGCAGACGGAAAACAAGTCGAACGCCGAGCCCTCGCCCGAACATAAACGCATGCTGTACGCGGTCGGCGCCATTCTCAATTTGGAATACAGCTTGCGCGCCGTCGCCCGCGCCACGGAAAAAGCCACCTACGGCATCACCAACGCCCACCGGGCCAACGATGCGCGCAAAGAGCTGGCACGAATCCAGTCGCTCGCCCCGACCGATGAGCTCGCCGCGATCATCACGGTGGCCAACGGCGTCAAGCTGCGCCTCAACAATGGACCGGAATTGTCGGCCGCGGCCGATAAAATCGCGGGCTTGGGCCGTGAGTTTGCCCGCAAGGTCACGGGCGACCGCCTGGCTGGAATCGATTCGATCCTTCCCGGTCCCGATCAGTACAAGGGCACGCCTTACCAAATCAGTGCCATTCATTAGCAGGCAAAAACCGTCATGACGCCGGGATCGTCAGCCGAAGCAAGCAGCGGCGAGGTCACGTTCATGGCCCGTCCCAAGCGATGGAGCGTACCCTACTCGGCTGACATGAAGCCCGAGATGGTGGACGCGCTGCTGGCCGTCCCGCCATTTTCGACCATCGACGCGCGGCGTTTTCCCGAGCGCCTGCCCTTGAGCGGCATCCTGCTCAACGACTGCCGCGTGATAGAATATAAAACGGACGAGATCATTGTGCGGCAGGGTGATTACGGCCACTCCGCCTTTCTCATCCTGACCGGCGAGGTGCGCGTGATCCTGGGCGAACTGCCAGCCGACGTGCTTGGCCACCGATCATCACGCAAACCCGGATTCTGGCACCATCTGGCCCATGCCTTCCGCCCATCGGTCTATCCGGAAGTCCGTCGATCGCGCCAGGCCAAGTCCCGCGACACCAAAAAAACCGGGGCCGTGACCGGGATTTTTCTCCAGGACGTGCCCGGCACGCTCAATCAATATAAGATGGTTCAATTAAAGGCCGGTGAGATTTTCGGCGAACTCGCCGCGCTCGGCCGCACGCCTCGCACCAGCACCATCGTGGCCGATGGCCCCGTCCGCCTGCTCGAAATGCGCTGGCAGGGCTTGCGTGACGTGCGTCGCCATGCGCCGGAGTGGAAGGAGCACATCGACCGCCTTTACCGCGAGCGCAGCCTGCTCAGCCATCTGCGGGAAACACCGATCCTGCGTCATCTCTCCGAGGAAGCACTCAAGGAAGTCGGCGACCAAACCCGGTTCGAAACCCATGGAAGTTTCGATTGGAACACCACCATGCCGGGCGGGGATAGCTCCCACGCGGAACGGCTGGCCCGCGAGCCGATCATCCATCGGGAAGGCGAATATCCCAACGGCCTGCTCCTCATTCGCGGCGGTTTCGCCCGTCTCAGCGAACGCTACAATCACGGTGAACGCACCGTGAGTTATTTGGGCAAGGGCGGCTGCTTCGGCCTGGCTGAGATCGCGCACAACTGGCAGAATCCAGGCACAGCCACGAACCTCCGGCAAACCCTGCGCGCCGTCGGCTATGTCGACACGCTTTTCATTCCCACCGCGGTGGTGGAGCAACTGGTCCTGCCCACCCTGCCGCCCGCTGAGTTCGATCGTCTGCCCACCGTTTTTCTGCCGGGCCCGCCCGGACCCGGCCTTGCGTCGCCCAACCGGCTCGATACCGACTTGCTGGAATTTTTCGTCCAGCATCGCTTCATCAACGGCACCGCCACCATGTTGATCGACATGGACCGTTGCACCCGGTGCGACGATTGCGTGCGGGCTTGTGCGGCCAACCACGACAACAACCCCCGCTTTGTCCGGCAGGGCCCGGTTTGGGACGGCATCATGGTTGCCCAAGCCTGCATGCACTGTGTCGATCCGGTTTGCATGATCGGCTGTCCCACCGGCGCCATCCACCGCGACTCGGCCCATGGCGAAGTTGTGATCAACCATGAGACCTGCATCGGCTGCGCGACGTGCGCCAACGGCTGTCCCTACCACAACATCCAGATGGTCGCCATGCGCGATGAATCCGGTCGGCACCTGGTGGATCATACCACCCAAACGCACATCATGCAGGCCAAGAAATGCGATCTTTGCATCGACGACCCGGCCGGCCCGGCCTGTGTCCGCGCCTGTCCCCACGACGCGCTCACGCGGACGGATATGAACGATACGCAAACTCTCGCGGCATGGCTAAACCGATAAGACCGCTTATCTATCGCCGGCTGGCCGCCGGGCTTGGGCTGGCGGTTTTTGCCGCTGCGCTGATCTTTCTGCACGGCGTGCTGCGGGTCGCATTGCAGCCCGCGGGCTTGGACACCGGGTTGATTCTCTACGCGCTGATCGTCGCCCTGACTTTGTTCAACGCCCGGAAAAAATTTCCCTTCCTGCCGCTTTTGCGCGCCTCGACCTGGATGCAGTTCCATGTTTATACCGGCTGGCTGGCCGTGCTCGTCTTCCTGTTGCACACAAACTGGAGCTGGCCGCACGGAACGATGGAGCAAATCCTGGAAGTGCTGTTTATCCTGGTCGCACTGAGCGGCGTCTTCGGCCTGTTGATCAGCCGCTGGCTGCCGGCGCGGATGACACGCTCCGGCGAACCCATCATCTACGAACGGATCCCGGCCTTGCGCATCCAACTGCGCGAGCATGTCGAAGCCCGCGTGCGCCACGGCGAAGAAACGACCGCCTCCTCCAGTCTTTCCGATTTTTATGTCAGGCACTTGCGGGCCTATCTCAACCGGAAGCCGGGCTGGTGGCTGGCCCTGGCCGGCGTGGATCCCATGTTGCTGCAGGTGCGCACGGAATTGCAGGCCCTGGAACGTTATCTCAACCCGGACGAACAGGCCATCGCACGCGAGCTTGAAGAGTGCATCGAGGCGAAGCGCGATCTCGATTATCAATACGCCGGAAACCGCCTCCTGAAACTCTGGTTGTTCGTGCACATCCCGCTCAGCTACAGCCTCATTATTCTTGGCCTGGTCCATGGCTGCCTCGCGATTCGCTACACCATCGGGTGGTTTTAAAAATGAGGAGCCTGTTCCAGATTCTCGGCCTCAAGCAGGGCAACTACGACCGCCCCAACCAGCCGTGGATTTGCGGGCATGCTGGCGAGGGCCGACCGTGCCCGCTTGGGCCGGATCGCCGCGGACACTGCCGCGCGGCGGGAGAATGCACTCCTCGGCGCCAGGGCGATCGCTGGCATTGCACCCGCCTGGAAGAATTTGGCGGTGCCTGTCCCAAAGGCCCGAATCCCGATGGCGCCTGCGGCTGCCCCATCCCACCTTGCCAGCCAGTGCGAAGTCTCCGCAGCCGCCGCGGCCTCATCACCGTCCTGGCCTCCTTGCTGACGATCGGACTGCTGTTGCTGGTCTTGGGCAGCAGCACGCCGGAACCCTGGATCAATCCCGGTAATCTCACGGCCGCACATGCCACCTCGGCCATGACTTGCGCTGACTGCCATGGCACGGACAAACTGCATGGACCTTGGTCAGCGCTGGCGGGAAGCCACCCGGTGAAAAGCGAATTGTGCCTGAACTGTCATGATCTCGGCCACAATCCGCTTTCTCCCCACGGTCAGTTCGCGAATAAACTTGAACGGATGGGCGCGGCTCCAACCGCGCAAAAAATTCCCGACCTGCTCCTGGGCCTGGCCCGCAAAACCTGTCCCGCCGACATGGCGCATACCGCCGTGGAATGCACGGCCTGCCATCAGGAACATCTCGGCCGCGAGGCCGACCTGCGGTCCATGACCGACCGGCAGTGCCAGGTTTGCCATCGCGCCACCTTTAATAGTTTCGCCGACGGCCATCCCGAATTTTTGAATTATCCCTACCGCACTCGCACCCATATCATCTTTGATCATAGCTCCCATTTGCTGCAGCATTTTCAAGAGAGCAGCGTCCGCGGCAAGGCGCCAACCTCGTGCCTGGATTGCCACACACCCGCGGGAGCCGGCGGCAAAATGCTGGTGAAGGATTTTGCCACGACCTGTGCCGCCTGTCACGAGGCGCAGATCGAAGGCGAAGGTTGCGCCGGCCCCAAGGGCATCGCCTTTTTGCGCGTGCCGGGGCTCGACGTGAAATCCCTCGTCCAACATGGACGCGCCATCGGCCAGTGGCCGGAATTCGCCGACGGTCCCATCGGGCCGTATCTGCGCCTGCTTTTGGCCAATGATCCGGTGGCCCGCGACAACCTCGCGGCCTTGCAAGGCATCGATCTCGGGGATCTTTCCACCGCCACCAACCCGCAACTCGATGCGGCCGCCAGCCTGGCTTGGCGCATCAAATTACTTTTTTCCGACCTGACCACCGGAGGACAAACCGCGTTGCTGGCGAAACTCGGGCCGGATTTTTCCGCGCAAAGCCCGCGTGGAAGCTTGGTCGGTCAGCTCACGAGCGACACTCTGCTTGCGGCGCAGGCCGCATGGTGGCCGGCGCTTCCCACCGAAATTGCCAACTACCGCAAAGGCGTGCTCCCGGCGTTGCCGGCTCCTCCCGCACCCAAGCCGCAAGCGATCGCACCCGCCACCACGCCGCCAGCCGCTTCTTCCGGTGATGATGATTTGCTCGCCTCATCCGACAAGCCAACAACCCCAAAACCTGCGCCCACGCCGGCAGCAGCAGGAGATGATCTCCTTGCGGAACCTGCCACGCCAGCTGCGCCCCCGCCCACAACCCAAAAATCCGCGCCAGCCGAGGCGGGAGATGATCTCCTCGCTGGCCCGGAGCCAACCACGCCCGCCGCGTCCACCCCCGCCGAGACCTCTTTGCTTGCACCGCAGGTTGAAGCAAGCGATCCGGAAGCGTGGGTTTCCAACGGCGGCTGGTATCGAGATGATGCCACCTATACGCTCTACTACCGACCGGGCGGACACGCCGACGCATTTCTCACGGCCTGGCTCGATGCCGCCGGCCGCAGCGGGGCAAACCCCGCCACTGCCGCCGCCGCCGCCCTTGTGCTGCGCGATCTTTCGGATCCAAAAGCCCCGGGATTGTGCGCCAAATGCCACAGCATCGACACCACCGCCGATGGCACCCACCTCGTGCAGTGGCACGCCCCACGCCCCGATCCGCTAGACCACCCTGCCACCAAATTCAACCACTCCGCTCATTTCAGTTTGTTGTCCGAGCAAGGTTGCGAAACCTGCCATGTGCTCAACCCCAAGGCCGATTACATGTCTTCCTTCACCGCCAGCACTCCTCCCGGACACTTCCAAAGTAATTTTAAAAACCTGCCCAAGGCGACCTGCAGTGCCTGTCATCAGGCCAGTGTCGCCGGCCAGTCGTGCCAGCTCTGCCATAATTATCACACGGGCACGTTTGCGGTGGACCGCATGGCAAAGACCGCCGCGAGCAATGCACTCAGACCTTGAAGTTCTGGTCATTGATCCTTCGTCATTCGTCATCCGCCTCAGCTCTTGAGACTTGTTACCTGTTACTTGGCTCTTCTCATTCAGGGGTTGAAATTTAAGCCTCGCCACGCGATTCTGACCCCTCATGCGCCCTCGCCTGCTTCTGTTCTGCACCGCCGCCGCACTTCTCGCCTCCTGTCGCGACGAAAGAATCACCACCTATCGCGTGCCCAAGGATGCGCCTTCGCCCGCTGTTGCTGCCCCGGCCACGTCTGGAACGGCGGACATCACCTGGACCCTGCCCGCCGGCTGGACCACGGAGCCCGACCCAAGCGGCATGCGCAAAGGCAGCTTTCTCGTCAGCGGCGCGGGCGGCGCCAAGGCCGACATGTCGGTCACCGCTTTCCCGGGCGACGTGGGTGGCGACCTGGCCAACGTCAACCGCTGGCGCGGCCAGGTGGGCCTCGCGCCCATCGATGACGCCACGCTCGCGCAAACCGTGCAAACCCTCGATGCGCCCGCGGGAAAATTTTCGTTGGTCGAACTCAGCGGCGTGAGCGCCGCGGGCGGCGCGCAAAAACCCGTGCGCATGCTGGGCGCGTGGCTGCAGCAGCCGGATCGCCGGTGGTTTTTCAAGCTCCTCGGTGATGACGCGCTCGTCGCCGCGCAACACGATGCGTTCATGTCGTTTTTGAACTCGGTTTCGTTTGCCACGGCGCCGGCGGCCGCACCGGCGGTGGGCGGGCCGGCGAAGGCGCAAAGCACCAACGATCTGCCCAAGGCTCCCTTCGCTCCATTTGCCAGCGGCACAACGCCCGACTCCGGCACCGCACCCGCGCCAGACGATTCACCTGCGCCAACGGATTCGCCCGCACCGACCAATTCGGCCGCGCCCCAAGCCTCGCTCATCTGGACCGCGCCCGCCAACTGGCAGCCGAAGCCGCTCGGCGAGATGCGCATTGGCAGCTTCGCCGTGAGCAACGACGCGGGCAGCGCCGACATTTCCATCATCGCTTTCCCCGGTGAAGCCGGCGGTCTGCTCGCGAACATCAATCGCTGGCGCGGCCAGCTCGGCCTCCCGCCGCTGGCCGACGGCGACCTCGCCGGAGCGACCACCGCGCTCGATGGCGCGGGCGGGCTGCATTTCACGATCGTTGACCTGACCGGCCAGGCTGGAGGCGCGCCCGCGCGGATGCTCGGCGCCATCCTGTCATTCGAGGGCCAGACTTATTTCTTCAAGCTAACCGGGCCCGACGCGCTCGTCACGAGCGAGAAACCGGCGTTCCTCGATTTCCTTAAAACGGTGAAGTCGCCGCAATCATGAACCAACTCCTGCAACCCTTCGTCCGTTTCTTCGTGTCGCTGCGGCTCACGGTCGTGCTGCTCGTGTTCTCCATCCTGCTCGTGTTCCTGGCCACGCTCGACCAGGTGCACCTCGGCGTGTGGGGCATCCAGCACAAATGGTTCTTCACCTTCATCGTGGTGCAATCGGTCAACGGCTTTCCCGTGCCGGTTTTTCCCGGCGGCTATTTCATCGGCGGGATGTTGCTCATCAACCTCATTGCCGCCCACATTTATCGCCTCAAGTTAACCTGGAGAAAATCGGGCATCTGGCTCGCGCATATCGGGGTGATCCTGCTGATCGCCAGCCAGTTCTTCACCGGCCTGATGCAGCGCGAAAGCCAGGTGCAATTCAACCTCGGCGAGACCAAGCGTTATTCGGAGGATTTCCTCCTCGACGAACTCGCCGTCATCGACGCCACCGACCCGAAGTTCGACGACGTCGTGGCGATTCCCGAGTCCCTGCTCGCGAGCGACGAGCCCATCCAGCATCCGAAACTGCCGTTCCGCATCGTCACGCGGCTGTATTATCCCAACTCCGTGGTGCAAATGCGCAGCCAGGCGCCCAACGCCCCGCCCTCGCCCGCCACCATGGACATCGGCCCGCAACTCGCGGTCACGCCACAGCCAATCACCTACAAGCCGGACGAGCACAACATGCCCACGGCCTGCATCGAGCTCATCGGCCCGGAAGGCTCGCTCGGCATCTGGCTCGTGTCACCGTGGATCGAGCAATCACAGTCCTTCGACTACGCCGGCCGCACCTGGCAGCTCGTGATGCGCTCCAAGCGCTACTACACGCCATACGCCATGACCCTGCTGCAGCTCAAGAACGACGTGTATCCCGGCACCGACATCCCGAAAAACTTTTCCAGCCAGGTTCGCATCCATGATGAAGCCAAAGGCGACCGCGACGTGCTCATCTACATGAACAACCCGCTGCGCTACGGCGGACTCACCTATTACCAGTACCAGATGAACAAGGCCAACGGCCTCAGCGTGCTGCAGGTCGTGCGCAATCCCAGCTGGCTGATGCCCTACATTGCCTGCGCGCTCGTCGCGCTCGGGCTGGTCATCCAATTCGGCCTGCACCTGGTCGGCTTCATCCGCAAACGCTCCGCCGCGGCTAAATAGTTTTATTTACACGAAGGTCGCAAAGGAACGCAAAGAAACTCCAGCATGCATCCGCTCTACAACAAAGCCCACGCCTGGCCAGGTCAGTCCCCTGTCATTCTGAGCAAAGCGAAGAATCCAGTGAGATTCTGTTGGCAGTATCCAAGTGGATTCTTCGCTTTGCTCAGAATGACAGGCCGTTTGCTTTCCGTGACTAATCCGTGCTCATCCGTGTTATCCGTGGTAAAAACTCCTCTCTTCGCGACCCTTTGCGACCTTGGTGTGAAAAAATGAGCGACCTTTGTGGTTAAAAAATGAAAAAAATCTTTCCCATCGCCGTTTTGTTGATCGCGCTCGTCGCGGTCAGTTTTTCGCTGTTTCCGCCGAAGCCGGCCGGCGACTACGACCTCAACGCCTTTGCCCGCCTGCCCGTGCTCGCCGACGGCCGGCTCAAGCCATTCGACACCGTCGCGCGCACCGCCCTGCTCGAACTGCAGCACCGCCAGCGTTTCGTCACGCCCGACGGCCGCGAACTCACGCCCACCGCGTGGCTGCTCGACGTGCTCTTCCGCGCCGACCTCGCCGACCACTACCAGCATTTCCGCATCGACAACTCCGACGTGATCTCGCTCTTCGGCCTGCAACCCGAGGACGGGGCCGAGAAGAAACTCTTTTCCTTCGCCCAGCTCTCGCCCAAGCTCGACGAGCTGCAGCGCCAGGCCACCCTCGCCTCGCAGGTGGACAACTCGCAGCAAAGCGCCTTCGAGCGCGCCGTGCTCCAGCTCCAGACCGGCATCGAGCTGTACCAACGCCTCAAATACAGCCTGGTTTCGCCCGACAGCGATGACTTCCTGGCCGACCTTTTGAAATTCCAGGATGCGCTGCCGGCCGGCATCGAAGCCATCCGCGCCAAGGAGGCCGGGAAGCCCCATGACGAGGCCGCCGCCAGGCAGGTCCTCGAGGCCGGCCGGCAGTTCGATTTCATGGACAAAGCCGCCTCGCTGCTGACCATCCCGCCCGATTCCAGCGACACCAAGCCCGACGACTGGCAATCCGCCGGCCACGTGCTGCTCGGCTCGTTCGCCGACGGCGATCTCAACCCCTACGCCCTCACCTACGCCGGGATCGGCCACACCTGGCGTTTTCACCAACCCGAACAGTTCAATGAACTGGTCAAACTCTTTCACGATCGTTTGCAGACGCACTTCGCGCCCGTGCTGAAAAAGTGCGACCTCGAGGCGCGCTTCAACGCCGCGGATCCGTTCTACACCGCGATGATCCTCTACGTTTTCGTGTTTTTGTTTGCGATCATTTCCTGGCTCAAGTCGCCCGAATCGCTCGGCCGCGCCGCTTTTTACCTCATGGCCATTGCCTTCGTGCTGGCCACGACCGGCATCCTGGCGCGCATGTGGCTCGAGGGCCGCCCACCGGTGACGAACCTATATTCGTCGGCGCTATTCATCGGCTGGGGTGCGGTCGGCCTCTGCCTCGTCCTGGAAAAACTCTACCGCAATGGCATCGGCAGCGCCGCCGGCGGGATGATCGGTTTCGGCACATTGCTTATCGCCCATCACTTGGCCCTCGGCGGCGACACGATGGAGATGATGCGCGCCGTCCTCGACTCGAATTTCTGGCTGGCCACACACGTCGTGGTGGTGACCACCGGCTATGCCTCCACCTTTCTCGCCGGATTCCTCGCCCTCATTTACATTGTCCGCGGCCTGCTCACCAAGTCGCTCGACAAGGCCACGGCCGACTCGCTCACCCGCATGGTTTACGGCATCGTGTGCTTCGCCACGCTGTTCAGCTTTGTCGGCACCATCCTCGGCGGCATCTGGGCCGACCAGTCATGGGGCCGTTTCTGGGGCTGGGACCCGAAGGAGAACGGCGCGCTCATCATCGTGCTCTGGAACGCCGTCATCCTCCATGCGCGCTGGGGCGGCCTCGTGAAACAACGCGGACTGATGTGCCTCGCCGTCTTTGGCAACATCGTCACGAGCTGGAGCTGGTTCGGCGTCAACATGCTCGGCGTCGGCCTGCACAGCTATGGTTTCACGCAGGCGACCTTTTGGTGGCTCATCGGCTTTGTCGCGAGCCAGCTCGCGATCATCGCCCTGGCCAACCTGCCGCTCGCCAAATGGCGAAGCTTCAGCGCCGCTGCGCGCGCGCAAATCCCAAACGCCAATACCCAAACGCCAAAAGCCCCGGCTTAATTCCCCCCAAAAGATCGCAGAGTAATTGTATTCACCGCGGATCACACGGATGATCGCGGATGTCGGACGGGCAATCTTTTGTGGGCGGGGTGCCCTCACCCCGCGAAAGCTTGGTTTCAGCGGACAGGCCGGGGTCACCGACTCCGGCTACAATTGCATACGATAAATTGTCCTATCCGCGCTGATCCGCGTTATCCGCGGGAAAAATCCCCGCCGATCAACCTGCATCAGCGGTTTTCAAAAGAATCCTCTCAACCCAACTTCGCGCGCGGCGTCTTCCGCGGTGGCTCCCTTCGCGATCAATTGCCACGCGGCCTGCACTTTCTCCGCCGGCGGATCGATGACCGCCGCCAGTTGCGCGGCTTCGCGAAAGTCGCGGAAGAAAAACGAGTCGCCGTTGGCCAGGCGCAATTCGAGCCGGGTTCCAGGTGTGCTGGCCGACCCGACGTGCACCCTCACCAGCAGGATGCTGCTCCACGAAATCAAGCGCGCGCTGCGCTCTTCCGGTCCCACCGCAATCCCGGACGCACTGAGCTGGATGAAATGTTGGGCCCGCATCCGCCGAATCTGCAGCGGAAATCCCACCGCACACACAAATACCGTCGTGACGGCCATGGCGTAAACCGCCCCCCTCGGATTCGGGTCCTCTTTGTTCCATTGCAGATAAAGCAACAGGCCGCACAGCGCCGACGCCGCCACGGCCGCAACCACCTCAAACCGCCGGATGCGCGGGCCGGGAAATGTTTTTGGCCGACGAAAAAGCAAACTGAGAAACTCCGACACGCGGGCCGATTCCCGGGCGGGCTTTTGCACCGCCAGTTGCAGGTAGTCCAAGATCTCCTTTTGCAATTTCTCCACGCCGGGCCGGAAGGTCATCCAGCCAAATTCGATCCGCGGCCCGGTCGATTCGATGACCAGGCTTTTGTAGATTGGCACCGTCAGATGCAGCAGGGCGCTCTCCGTGCGGCAGCCGCGGAAATCGGCCCAGGCAATCTGCCGCTCCGCCAGCTGGAAACGGGGAAAAATGAACGTGCGAAAACCGGACTTGTAATAGCGCAGGAAAATTCCTTCGGGCGATAAACGCAGCTGCGGGCGACGAACCAGTAAAAAAATGTGCTTCAACAGCGAGACCACCGACAACCACCCCAGCAGCGCCATGATGGCACCGACGATGTAAGCAATGGCCAGCGGATCGCCGGAAAACAGGGAAAAGGCCCCCGCGCCGAAACCCACGGCCAAGCCTCCAGCAAAAATGACCATCACCAAGTGGAAGATGATGGAAGGTTTGATCTCGATGGAATTGGTCATGGAAATCTTGCCGCTTTTACCACGAATGACACGGATGGGCGCTGATATTATTTATGTCATTCCGAGCCGTGCGAGGAATCTCGATTCTCTATTTAATGAGTTACAAAGCGGATTGAGATTCCTCGCACGGCTCGGAATGACAACACGACCGTTCGGAATCATCCGGCCTTAGTCTTGGCACTTGTTACCTGATACTTGGCACTTCATCCGTTCGTCATTCGCCATTCGGGTTTCGTCATTCCTACTTCCCAAGTAGTTCCTCCGCGTGGGCCACGCGCGCTTTTCGCGCTGCGGTCGCCACAACAATTAGCGCTTGAGCTGGGGTAGTCTCAATTTGGCGCGAACCTCATCGACTGAATAACGCACGCCATTGTCCTTTGCACGGGCTTCCAAAAGCTCCAATGAATCAAGCAAATCCTCCGCCTCAGCGCGCATCGTGGCTATCTTACGGACAACCCGGCGGCGCTGGGTGCTCAACATTGGACGGGCAGGTGTCTTAACGATAGGCATCTCGGCGATTCCTTACTTTTCTAATGACAACAGTTTTTCCATCGCAATCGAATAAAATCCGATAATCCCCTGAGCGCAACCGATATCCCTCATTGGCGTTGGTCAGCGCTTTCATATCACCGATCAAACCAAACCGCATTCGCTCAATCTTGCGAATGATTTGATCTGCATGCTTGGAAGGAATCCGGCGTAAATCTTCTAAAGCCAAATCTGCGTATTCGATTTCCATGTCGATTTCTACCTATTCTTTTAATAATTCCTCCGCGTGGGCCAGTGCGCTTTTGGCGCTGCGATCGCCGAGCATGCGCGCGAGTTCGCCCACGCGCGCCTTCCGGTTTTCATGGATCGGCTTGATGTGCACGACCGCGCGGTCGCCCGACTGGTCCTTCGTGACCACGAGATGATTCGCCGCCTGCGCCGCCACCTGCGGCAGGTGCGTCACGCACAGCACCTGGTGGCCGCGGGCGATCGCCGCCATTTTCTCCCCGACCACGACGCCGATCTCGCCGCCGACGTTCGCATCCACCTCGTCGAACACCAGCACGGGCACGCCATCGAGGTCGGCCAGCACGGTCTTGAGCGCGAGCATGACACGCGCGAGCTCGCCGCTCGAGGCGATGCGGGCGAGCGGCAGCGGCGCTTCACCGACATTGGGTGAAAACAAGAATTCGCAGCTGCAATCGCCCGCCGGTCCGAGTTCGGCCAGCGGCACGAGCTTGATTTGGAAGTCCGCCTTCTTGAAGCCGAGCTGGGCGATGCCCTTCGCCGCGACCTTCGCCAGTTCCTTCGCCGATTTCTCGCGGATCGCGCGCAAAGCCTGCGCCTCTTTTTTGGCCGTGCGCTCCGCCTCGGAAATTTGCTTTTCCAGCCGCGCGAGCGTTCCCGCCAGGTCGCCCTGCACTTCGAGCCGCCGGTGCATCTCGGCGCGCGCCGACAGCACCGCGCCCACCTCGCCGCCGTATTTGCGCTTCAGTTCCAGCCACGTGTTCATACGCACAGCAAGTTGCTCCGCGTGCTCCGGATCGAACTGCAATTGCTCGCCCAGGGCCGAAAATTCGGCCCCGAGCTCGTTGAGCTCGATGGCGGCGGAGTTCAGCCGCCCGGCCAGCGCCGCGCTCGCCGGATCGAGGTTTTCCAGCCGCCGCGCCTCGCGCAGCAACACTGCCAGCCGGCCCTGCAGGCCATCGTCGCCCGTGAGCCCCGCCGCCAGCGTCTGCGCCAGCTCGATCAGTTCCTGCGCCCGGCTCATGCGCTGGAAATCGCGCTCAAGCGTTTCGATCGCCTCGTCGGTCAGCTCCAGCGCGTCGATTTTGGCGAGCTGGTTCTGCAGAAACTCGATCTGGTCGGGCGCGAGCTTGGTTTCTCCGGCCACGCGTTCGCGCTCGGCAACGAGTTCGCGCCACGCACGGTAGCGCTCCTGGTACGTGGTGAGCGCGCTGCCCGCCCGCCCGAACAGGTCGAGCAACTCGAGCTGGCAGCTTTCCTTCAACAACCGTCGTGGTTCGCTCGGGCCGTGAAAATCGATCCAGTGTTCGCCGAGGCGCTGCAGAGCCGCCAGCGTGGCGAGGCCGCCATTGACCGTGAGCTTCGGCGCCTTGTCGCGCGGGAGGCTGCGCTTGAGCAGCAGCGCGCCATCCTCGCACGGCGGCAGGTCGAGCTCGGCCAGCAACGCGTCGATTTTCCTGGCATCGGAAAAAAACAGGCCCGCCTCGACCTCGCACGCGGCCGCGCCCTGGCGGATGATGGTTTTATCCGCCCGCTCGCCCGCCAGCAGGCTGAGCGCGCCGAGCAGGATGCTCTTGCCCGCGCCCGTCTCGCCTGTGACCGAGGTGAAACCCGGCTCGAAATCGAGAGACACCTCGTCCAGCAGGGCGAGATTGCGGATGCGCAGCGATTGGAGCATCCCGCATAAGGGCACAAAAGACCGGCGGGACTCAAGTCATTGGTCATTTGTTGTTGGTCATTGGTCGTACAGCCCTGGCTCTCATACTCGCAAATCACAAACGCCAATACCCAAACGCCAAAGAAACCTTAAAACTCCAACTCCAGCGCAATGCGTGCTGCCCTTTGAAATTTATTTGGGATTTGGCGTCTGGGATTTGGGATTTTTATAGGTCGTTGTTCTCTTGTTACTTGTCACTTGTTACATGGAACTTTCGCAGCCCGCACTTGCTTTTCCCGGCGGGCTGCGTTCAATGCAAGCAACCACTTGCATGCAAACGAAGGTCAAAAAGAGTCCCCGCCCGGATGCCCGCCAGCGCCTGCTGGCCGCCGCCGCGCTGGTTTTCGCCCGCGACGGCCTGAACGGCGCCACCACCCGCGCCATCGCCCGCGAGGCCGCCGTCAATGAGGTCACGCTTTTCCGCCTGTTCCGCTCGAAGGAACGCCTGCTGTCCGCGGTGGTCGGCGAGACGTTCGGCGACCGCAATCCCCTCACCGAGGTGGCACTGCCGGACTTCACCGGCAACCTGCGGGCCGACCTGATCCTTTACGCCCGCCACTACGAGAAGGTCCTGGTGAAAAATTTTCCCCTCGTGCGCACCTTCATCGGTGAAATCCAGCGTCACCACGGATGCGAGCCGCAGGTGTTGCAGGGCATCTTCCGTCCGTTGCGCGCGGGGCTGATCCAGCGGTTGGATGACGCCAAAGCCCGCGGTGAACTGCGCCGCGACATTGATACGACCATCCTGGCCGATTTCTTCACCGGCATACTTTTCACCGGCGTCCTCCGCCGGACCTCCCAATTGATCAAACTCGATTACCCATCCGCAAAATATTGCCAGGACGCGGTTGAACTCATCATCCGCGGCGCCGCCGCCTGACCCGCCATGCCGGAAACCCAAGCCCTTTACGGATCGGACCTCAGCCGGCTCTCGCCCTTCGCGGCGGCGCTCGCGCGCAAGGGCACGCTCAAGTGGGCCATCGCGATCACCGCTTCGCTCGGCGCCATCCTCGAGGTCATCGACACGAGCATCGTCAACGTCGCCCTGCCCGACATCCAGGGTAACCTCGGCGCCACGTTGTCCGAAGCCGGCTGGGTCTCGACCGGCTACGCGTGCGCCAACGTCGTGATCATCCCGCTGACCGCGTGGCTCGGCTACCGCTTCGGCAAGAAAAACTACCTGTTGTTTTCGCTCATCGGCTTCACCGTGGCCTCCTTCCTGTGCGGCCTCGCGCCCAACCTGCCGTTCCTCGTCTTCGCGCGCGTGCTGCAAGGCCTGGCCGGCGGTGGCCTGCTGGCCAAGGCCCAGGCGATTTTATTCGAGACCTTTCCGCGCAGCGAGCAGCCCATGGCGCAGGCGATTTTCGGCATCGGCGTCATCGCCGGTCCCGCCTTCGGCCCGGTGATCGGCGGCTATCTGACCGACACCCTCGGCTGGCGCTGGATTTTTTTCATCAACCTGCCGGTGGGCATCATCGCCGTGCTCATGGCGATGGTCTTCCTGCCCGCGGACCGCGAGGACGAGATCGTCCGCACCCGCGTGGACTGGATCGGGCTCGGGCTGCTCACCATGGGCCTCGCCTGCCTGCAAACCTTCCTCGAGGAGGGACAGGACGATGATTGGTTCAGCTCGCATTTCATCGTGGCCATGGCCGCCGGCAGCGCCATCGGGCTGGCGCTGTTCATCTGGCGCGAGCTCGCGATCGACAATCCGGTCGTGGATTTGCGGGTGCTGCGCCACCGCTCGCTCGCCGCCGGCAGCGTGTATTCGCTCGTGCTCGGCATGGGGATCTACGGGGTCATTTTTGCCGTGCCGGTCTTTGTGCAGGACTACCTGCATTTCACCGCGACACAGAGCGGCCTTTTGCAAATGCCCACCGCCATCGCCTCGGCCCTCACCATGATGGCGATGGGTAAAATCTCCGGGCGATTCGATGCGCGCATGCTCATCGCCATCGGTGCCCTCACCACGGTGGCGGCGGCGTTTGGCTTCGCGAGCATCAACCCCGATACGGGCGTTCACTCGTTGTTCTGGCCGCTGATGCTACGCGCCATCGGCAGCGTCTGCATGTTCCTGCCGTTGAGCCTCGCCACGCTCGGCAGCCTGCCGCGTGACAAGGTCTCCGCCGGCGCCGGTTTCTACAATCTCACCCGCCAGCTCGGCAGCAGCATCGGCATCGCCCTCATCACGGTGATCCTCGCCCACCGCGAAACCGTGCACCGCGCCGGGCTCGTGGAAAAAATTTCCTCCTACCGTCCGGAGACGCTCGCGCGGCTGCAGCTCTACAGCGGCGTGTTCGCGCAGCGCAGCGCCGATCCGGTTGTCGCCCAGCACCGGGCCTACCAACTGGTCGACTCGGTCGTGAATTCGCAGGCGCTGCTGCTTTCGTTCGCCGATGTGTTTCGGTACGTCGGCGTGGCTTTCATCGTCACCCTGCCCCTGCTCCTTCTGCTCGGCAAAGGCCGTACCACCGGCGTCGCTGCCGCCGCCCATTGATCATCAAAATAATTTCCCATGAGCTCCACCGAAACTTCATCTGCTTCCACCGTCATTTCATTGGCTCCCGCTGCGAGCGAGACCGCCCAAGTCACACCCGCCACGCCGCGCCGCCTCGGTCGCAACCTGCTCATCGCCGCCGTTTCCCTCAGCATCGCCGCCTGGCTCGCCAATTTCACCTGGCACGCCTGGAATTACGAGGAAACCGATGACGCCTACGTCGTCGGCCACCTGCACCAGGTCAGTCCGCAGATCGACGGGCAGGTGAAGGACGTCCTCGTCGCGGACAACCAAGTCGTGAAAGCCGGCGACGTGCTGCTGCGGCTGGATCCGCTCAAATACGAAATCGCCGTCGAAAAGGCCCAGGCCGACGCCGCCCAGGCTCGCGCGAAAAAAATCGAGGCCGCCGCGACGCTGGCCGAGGCCCAGGCCCGCGTGAGCCAGGCCGGGGCGCAAATCAGCGAGATCGACGCGCAGCTCGAACTCGCCCGCCTCAATCACGAGCGCAACAAGGTGATGTTTGGCGACGGCAAGAGCGGCGTGGTCACCCAGTCAGAACTCGATAAGAGCCACAGCGCCCTGGCCGTCACCCACGCCTCGGCCGACGCCGCCAAGGCCAGCCTTACGGCGGCCCAGGCCGCGCAGCAGGCTGCCAGCGCGCAGATCGAGGCGGCCGACGCCGCCAGTGCCGCGGCCGAAGCGGAATTGCGTGATGCCCAGCGCCAGCTTGCGGATACAGTGGTCACCGCGCCGGCCGACGGCCGCATCGGCAACAAGTCCGTGGAAATCGGCGACCAGGTAAAATCCGGCCAGATGCTCTTCGCGCTCGCCGAACCCAACCCATGGGTCGTCGCCAATTTCAAGGAAACCCAGCTTGCACGCATGCATCCCGGCCAGCCGGTCGAATTCACCATCGATTCGCTGCCCGGCCAGACGCTGCACGGCACGATCGACAGCCTGGCTCCTGCAAGCGGCGCGCAGTTCGCGCTCCTGCCGCCTGACAACGCGACCGGCAATTTCAACAAGGTGGTCCAACGCGTGCCGGTGAAAATCGTGCTCGACGACGCCAGCCGCGCGCAATTCGGGGACCGCCTGCGCCTCGGCTGCTCGGCGGTCGTCGACATCCGGGTGCGGTGAGGGGTTGTAGTTGGTAATTAGTATTTGGTAGTCGGTTTCGGAATCGGAAAGCCGCTCCGTTCCACCGTGTTTCCGGGACAGGCAATGGAGCCGATAGCTGACTGCCTAATTCCTAACTACCAACTACCAATTACCACCCGCTGCGAATTTTTCTTGCCGAGCGCGGGGGTCTTCGTGCTCACTGACCACCCCGCATTTGGGGACTCTTAGCTCAGTTGGTTAGAGCGTTTCCTTGACATGGAAAAGGTCGCTGGTTCGAGTCCAGTAGAGTCCACCATATTCGAAAACCGCTAATCCACAAAGATTAGCGGTTTTTGATTTCAAAAACAGGGCCCAACTGACAACGTAGCTGACAACGGGAGTATCGATATTCATGGATGTTCTCGATATTGGCTGGTGTGTCGTCCGGCGGTTCCCAAGTCCCATTTTTTCCAAAAAAAGTGCTTACGAACTCGGTCGTCAACCTGATTGACGGCCACCGCCGTGATCCAAATCGGTGCACGGCGATGTATCGTCTCACTTTTCCAATATCGTCAGAAGGCGACTGACGTCTATGACTTGAAGTGTGCTGGATCGAAAGTTTGTCAAAAACAAGGTTCGCCCATCAGCAGCCAGATAAAAATTGCGAGGGAATGCACCGCATCGAACACTGCCAATATTTGGATTAATGTCAGTGCCAATGCGCGAGGTATCCAACACTGTCAGGGTCGAATTGTTAGCCGCATCCGAACTGTAGCGGTTGGAGTTTCCGATGAGGGCCAATTTCCCGTCATCGACAAGAATGACAGGAACTGGGTTTGATCCAACCGGGATTTTCGTCGGTCTGGCATCGCCTGGGTTCTCAATTAATGCAGCCGTATTGAAAACTAGAACGGCATTACTGTTGCGAGCCGTTACAAATAAAAGCCCGCCATCTGGCGACAGTGCCAGTCGCACCGGGCTGCCACCAGCTGGAACCCTTGCGACCACGGAGTCCTCTGGACTCACCTTAGCCTTTGCAACGTCAATCAAGATCACAGCACCTTCTGGAACTTTCTTTTGGCCTGGCTTGCCGCCTTCTGGCTCAAGCACGCGCGGCCATCCCCAATCCGGTGGGGCAACTTCGCTGGTAGCAAAAAGCCAGCGCTGATCGGGATCATTCGAAAAAGTCAGGGCAACAGGAGAAATGCCAACCGGGATTTTCCCAATTACTGCAGAGGAAGCACCATCTTGTGAATTGACGCGCGTTAAATTGGCGACCGAATCGCGACCAAATGAACGGATTCGACCCAAATCGATAACGGTGATCGTCTTCACCCATTCATCGCTCACAAAAAGAGTTTTATCGTCTGCTGTAACACTGGCATAGATACTACCGGCTTTCCGTCCGTCGCTAACCCACTGAAAGGCTGGATTCTTCTCGCCTGATTCGAGACGTTTGGTATCGAAAAAAACGACAAAATCGTCAGCAGCCGCAATCAGCATATCACCATCGTGAGTGAGAACCAATCCCAATGGTGACCGTGCCATTGGAATTGTCCGGACGATTTCAATATGGTGTTCCCGATTTCGTAACACTGCAATTCCTGGACTTTCACCGTGGCTCCCTTTCGAGAACGATACAAAGATCCACTCTTGGTCTCGCGAAGCAACAACCCCAAATGGTGGGCCAGGAAGGTTAATCTCAAAACTAGCCTGATCTTGTTGGGCGTCCATTGTTAATCCACATGCGACAATGGCGACTAACGTGAGCAGGCATCGGAAGCGAGCAACATGTCTTCGGTCAATCATACCTAAATGGAGTGCCATGTTTTTGAAAAAATACAATGAATCGCCGCTACGGCCAAGCCAAAGGGGCCGGAGCGCAATTCTCAATTGAATCGAACTCAAATATTTGAAAGTTGAGCCCCGGCCCCTTATGGTTTCATCCTGCGCGCGAACCACTTTGACCGGCGGGCCTCGGTCCCGTATTAAACAACGATGCGATGCCCTAGGCTATCGGAATTGCTCAAAGATCCACCGACCGAAAAGGTGCGCGCGTGGATTCGAGAAATGCGCGGCGCTGCGTACCAGCGTTACTACCTAAAATCCCGCCTCTGGCGTGAAATCATTCGGCCAAAGGTGCTGGAGCGAGACGACTACATCTGCACCGTCTGCAAGCGCGTGGCGCGGCACGTGCATCATCTGTCGTATGACGAAGCCACTTTATTAGGGCGCGACCTGACAAAAATGAAGTGTGTATGTGTCCAGCATCACGAGTCCGCGCATCTCGGTGATCCTCCACTCGAACTCATCCCACTCACAAATCGTTTCAACGAAGTCAACAAAGAGCAACGAACCGAAGATCGGTTACGAGCAGAATTCAACTCCGTAGGCTGCCGGTTGTTTGTCTCCGCGAAACTGAGCCGCGGCTGGTGGACATGCGATTTCAGGTGGGAATCCGCGGCCGAGCACGCGTCAGTCGCCGACTACTCAGATCGCCATTTCTACATGGCCGCGCATTTCGAATTGAAGCTCGACACGCGCAATTCGAATCCGGGGAAAGCGGGCGGGAACCGATTCACTCCGCAAAAGGGAGGCAAGCATTGCCTGATTTTCTTCTGGGACAGCTCCGCCCCGGCTGAAGGAAAGATTAAGCTAAGGGCATCAGCGTTTCCCAATTGGGTTGCAGCGCTAAAGGCTCTGACCAGCCGCCATCCATTCCCGGTAATGATTGTCGCCGACGGCGGTAGTGAAGTCGCTCGAAACGGTGGCTATGTTGAGCTGCCGTTACCGCCCGAGAAGCCCACAAAGACACTGATCGAAAAGTGGACTGATGTAGTGTGCCACAGCACGTTGTCCGAAAGCGCTCCCGAATGGGACAAATATCCATTCGGTGAAACTATCATCCAACACGATGGGCCGATGCCATGAGTTCTCCACAAGGCTTCCGTCTACGCCCGCAATCGCGCCATCGTCATCTGATACTCGCTGCGCTTGGGTGGTTCGCTGGCCGGGCTCGATGCGCAATGGCCGGCTGTATCCCGAAGTTCGATTTTGAAAATGCATACCCGGTGTGGTCTCAAGGTCGGGGGCGGGACGTAGTCCGCCGGTAGTTCCCGTACCTTGAGGAGATCGCGCACGTCTAAGCGGTCCCACAGCTCCCGGAGGTTCAACCCGTGGAGCACGATCTCGCGCTCCCCGAAGGAAAGCACCAAGTTGCCGTTTTCCTCCAGCGCGCATTCCGTGAACCGCACCCATGGAAAGCCGTGGCGGGTGCCATTGCGCCATTCGACGGTAAGTATCTCGACATAGCCCCGGCTGCCTGTTTCGTGGCTCGGAATATAGCCCTCCGCCGCCCACTCCTTTTCCATTTCTTCTCGAAAGGTCATAGATGGTGACGAATCTGTTGTTCTTGTCTCTGCCGTGCCTGGAATTCCTGCTGCATCATGGCATAACGCTGCACTTGTTGCCGCCGCATGCGCCACGCCATTACCTCGCACTGAGTTTGGGCCGGCGGGGGCGACTCCTCCAGCGCAAGCTCGCGCGTGCCGCTTCGCTGGATGTTTTCGCGCAGCTCCGATTCATTCGGCGTCAAAACGACGACGCGCCGCCGTCCGCGCGAGATGCTGACATACCACTGTTGCCGATTCGTCGCGGCCCGGTTGCCCGCATCTGCTACGATCACGGTATCAGCGGTCTTGCCCTGCGATGCATAGGACGTGACGGCGTAACCGTGCACGAATAACCGTTGCGACGGCGCGAGGGTTTTCGACAGGCCACGGTCATCATTGACCACCAAGGCCCCGGTTGGGTCGATACGCGCCACCGTGACCAGCTCGCCGTTGTGCAGGCGTTCGCCTTCGACGCTGCGGCCGTTGGCCTTAAGTTGCAGCCGGTCGCCGGGGGCGATTTCCATTTTCACCGCCTTTACCACCGAAAAATGGTCGGCGTAACGATAGCTGACAGTTGAACGGCGACCATCCTTCACGAGGCTGACGCCGTGCTCATCGGCCCCGGCAACCTCGCACAGATCGCCTTTCGCATAACGGCCATAGCCCTTGAGGAAGAACACGGACTGTCCTTCCTCGTAATAGCGGGCATCGTGTTTTTCCGCCTCGGTCCAGCCAACCGACTGGTAGGCCCAAAGCAATTCGCCCTCTTCCAACCGCCCGGCCAAGTGCAGAGCCGAGCGGATGGCATCGTTGGCCGCATGAACTTCGTCCCACGTCTGCGCGACGACCAGCGGGGATTCGCCGCGCTGCAACGCCATAAGGTATTCCCCGGCGATAGCCTCGCGGCGTGGTTCATCGGGCAGCTCGCGGATGCAGCCGAGTTTTTCGAGCCGGTCGTAAGACTCAGCGATCTTGCCGGCGGCGGCCTGCTTTACCGCCGCCCGGTAGCCCCGGATGAACCGCCTTTCTTCCACCGAGTGAGCCAATTCGACATCCTGCCGGCGAATGTTGCGCAGCACGGCGACATTCTGCCGCGGAACGTGCTGCTCAATCCAGCGCAGCGCATCACCGGCGATCACCGCGCCATGCTGCCGAGTATCGCCGGAGACGATGAGACGGCCTTGGATCGGTTGTAGTGCTCGCATCAGCTCGCGCATGTCGCGCACCCCGACTTGTCCCGCTTCGTCGAGGATGACCACGCAACACGGCGGAAACTGCTTCGTCGTGAGTGAGTGCGCCAGGGTCTGGGCTCGCATCCCGGCGTCTTCCAAGTCCTGCACCTGCTGGCGCTGGGGCGCGAGCACCAGCACATGCCGCCTGGTCGCCCGGATCGCCTCCTCGATCTCCGTCAGCGTGTGAGTCTTCCCGGTGCCGGCCCCGCCACGGAATAGTGTGACGAAATCATGACTCGCCAGAATCTTTTGTGTAGCTCGTGCTTGTTCCGCCGAAAGATTAGGGCCGGGCGCATAGTCGTCGCGAAATGCGTAAAACCCAGCCGTCCCGCGCTTCACCGCCTGGACGATTTCGCTTTCGCATTCCACCATTTCCGGTGCGGCTAGTCTGGTCGGCTCGTTCTGCGGATGAAAATAATTCCGCCCCGCAATCGCGCGGTCAATGTCGGCCAGGTCAAAGTCCTCACCACGACCACGCGCCAGTGCCACCGATTTTAGTTCATAGTCGTTCACGACTGAACGGCGCTCAAATAGATGCTCGTCAGCCCAGGCAACGATGGCACGCAGATCGGCGGCCTGTGTCTGCCGCTCGGCCGGCTGGCACAAGTTTTCCAGTGCACGGTAGTCCTCAACAGTGATTTGTTGCTTCCAATACGACCGCAATTCCTCGGCGGTCGAATTTTTCATTTTCCGGCGGCGGCGCTCGTGCGCGATGCGCGTGCGCAGTTCACCCATGTCCCCGATGTATCCTTCCGCTGCCTGACGTTGCGCCTCGGCTTCGATTTGCTGGTGCCGCTTGGAAAAAAGAGCGATGACGCTTTTCGGAACATGCTTAATCTCAAAATTCCGCACGTTGTTTTCGATTTCGTAACCGAGCGAAAGCAAGCCCTTGCCCAGCTCGTGAAAATACAGGTTCTCGACGAACTTCTGGGCCCGATACATGCCCTCCGTTTGCAGGGCCTTCCATCGACCCTCAACCGGGTCGAATGTCGCGTTAAAGACCACGCAGTGCGTGTGCAAATGCGGATCCAGCTCGCGGCTCGTTTCATGCCGGAAGCACGCCGCCACCAAGTTCCTGGTCACGCGCGAATCGTTCCGCTTGGCCTTGCGCACGCGCGTCTGCGCAAACTTTTCCAGTTCGACCATCGCGTTACGCACCGCCCGGTCGTGCAATTCGACAATCCGATTGTCCTCGCAAAACGCGACGACTGAAACGCTTTTCGGTGGACTGATGGTGAAATCATGGAAAATCCGGCGGTTTGCCGCCGGCTTTCCATTTTCGTAACGAATGGTGTTCCGTCGTTGCGTCAGCCGATGCCCCGTCTGCGGATTCAGACCTTCACACAATGCCAGAAAATCTTTTTCTGAAACCGTGTCCGTCAGCCCCAACTCTTTCGCCGCGATGCCCAACCATTCGCCCGTGACCTTCTGCCCTTCGGAATAGTAGTCGCCGACGCAGAGGTGCTCCCGGAAATACTCCCGCGCGCTCTGCAAACTCAATTGTGCCTTTGGTCTCAACATATGGCCGTTGTTTCAGAATTTTTTGGCTGCCGCGCTTTCCTCAAATGAAAGCGCCGATCAGACACGTTGCCTTTGCCGAAGTGCGCGAATTCCTCTGCCTAAAATCTGGTAGTTGCGTAAGTGTTCATCGACCGCGCTCCCCAATCCGAAACGCCTCCGCGTTTCTTTTTCCCTGCGACACATTACCCCTTACCTAAACGGTAACGTATCGCTTGCGCGAATACGTCATCCATGAACACACAGATCAGGCGCGACCGCGCGCCTCAATTCGCACTTACAAAAGTTTTAGTTACGCACGAACTTCTCGCAAATGAGCAAGCACGCGCCAGAATAATCGAATGTAAGCATGACCTATGAATAAAAAGCCACTGACAACGACCAGCGCGCAAGCGCTTATGCGGTTCGAGAACGAGAAAATAGTTACTCCTCTGGCACTCCAGTTCTTACGTAAAACTCGCCCAATCTATTTGGTGCCCACCGGGCGACCTGAGTCGGAAATTACCACCATTGGAAGCTGTTTTTTTCTCCGTTTTTTGAACCGCGCATTTGTTGTGACCGCGTCACACGTGGCTAAAGAAGCGCAGAACGGGATATTATACCTGACCACGGCCAGCACCATCGTGGAATCAGCAGCGGCCACTTGCATCGAGTCAATCCCAAGTCCGGTCTTCCACACAGGAGATTGGTCACGACATGAGGACGAAGATGAGATAGACCTCGCGTTTGCTGAAATACCAGAAGGCCGTGCAAAACGTTTTCCGGCTGAAGCGTTTTTTACGATGAGCGAGTGGGATACTGACGACCGCCCACACCCGCAATCTCATTACCTGATTTGCGGCTGGCCCGCGAAACGTAATCAGCCGAATCCGCGAAAAGTACGCAAACTGCCCCGCTCGCCGATATCATATCGTGATGCCAGTCACCCCGCGTCTTATTATGATCGGCACGGGTGGTCGCGCGATGTTCATTATGCCATCGAGTTCAGCCCGAAACGTGCAATTGACGGGGGGCACAAATTGACGATTCCGCCACGCATGCGCGGGTTGAGCGGAAGCCCGTGTCTTTTCTTTCATCGTTACCGGACACGGGACGATCTGTTGGCCATCCGTAGTCCAAAATTGGTCGGAATCGCAATTTCCATCCAAAAGGATGCCCTCATCGCAACTCGCGTTTCCGTGCTCTTGGACCTATTAAAAAAGCATTGCCGGTCCTCTGCATAGGTCGGCGATGACTACGGGCGGGGGTCACTGCCGCCCCGCCGCCGATTGTATTTTAGGCCGTCAAGGTCTTGCTCGGCTTTGCCTGCGCTCCACCTTGACCGCCCAAAATTCTTTGCGGCTATGGGGCGCGCAGGGGACTGGCTATTCTTTCGGGCACGGACGGTATCTGGCGGGCCGCTTTAGCAGAAGGTGGAGTGCCACGCCTACCCGAAAAAGGGTATCCGGCATACCCTTTTTTCGGTATGAACACGCCCTTGTCGGCGTCCAAAGCATGGGCGAACAATGGCGATGAAAATGAAAACACGTGAACTCGCCCGCCGACGGCTTCACCTACGGAATTTACCTGAGATGACCTACGGTAAATTCAGTAGATGCACCCTGTTGTCGGCGGCCGGGACACGAATGAACAATAACGATGAAAGGAATCGTCATGAACTCAAACACACCCACGCCCACCGATGCCGCCGCGCATCGTGTCGAATTCTTCCGTCTCCCCTCACCCGGCAAACGCGACCCATTTTTTGGCCTGTCGCGCGGCTGGTATTACAAAGCCGCCGCCCACGGCGAAATCAAAATGATTGCCCTGCGGCAGAGAAACGCGCTGCGCGGCGTGCGTTTGGTCGTGTACGATTCCGTCCTCGACTACATCAATCGGGCCATTAATACACCCGAGGGCAACATATCCGCGTGAACTAAAGTTCGTCTCCTGGCACTGGCGGAACGTCCGGCACGCGGTTGAGGATATCGTCTACCTTCTTCCAATTCACGCGGGCCGCACGCGACGAAACGCTTTCCCGGGCCTTCGAGGCAGAAACCTGGGCAGCCAGCGCAGCAGATACAATTTGATCCACCGCGACGTGTTCGTTCGCCGCCAGCTCGTTGACCTGCTGAAGAAGCAGGTCGGGGACTTTGGCCTGAAGGGTGCCCATGTTTGTGCCGCCAATATACGGAGGGATTCGTCCGGTTTCAAGATTTGGACGCCCATCTCGGCCGGCGGGCGGTGTCACGAGACGTTGTTCGGGACAGCTTTAATCGACGGTGAACATCCCTTCGTAGCGGACTCCACGACCAAACACGGTATTGTAGATGTACTTCCCACCCAAGCGTTCGCCCTTTGATCCAATTATGTCCTGGACTGATTTGGGCTGGAATCGCGCCACTGCAACGGTGACATCGCAGGTATAACGGCCGGGCGGATACGGACTGCCTTGGAACGAAAAACTGGCCGACTCGAAGCGACCATCCTTCATTGTGACCGAGGACTCACCACCGTTGACCATGGACACGATCGCTGTGCAGCCATCGGGCAAGTTCGCGGTACCGGACACGCAAATTCCGCCGTCCGGCATCCTGCGAGCTGATATTGTCAACTCGACATTGATGACTGACCCCGGTGGAACCGCTGGGATTTCAAGGGCGGCTTGTTCCTTCTGCGTGACCAGTTTCCCATTCTTGGCAAACCGATATAACCATTTGGATCCATCGGGCAGGTAAATCTGCGAGGCCATGCCCGATTCGTGGCCATCATCGAGCCAAGCTGAGATCATCAGATTACGGCCATTGATCTTGTCAGCCGATAGCTTGGCGACCTCGGACCGAAGGACAGTGTCGACGACCTCAGGAGGCACTGGCTGGTAAAAGTGGCATTCAATATCGAGTAATGATGCCACATGCTCGTCTACCTCCACGCTATACGGTGGCGTTGTGTTGTCGGCAGCATACGCGCAGAATCCACCCATCACTGCGACGAAGGCCGTCAGGAAAATCGAGGTGCATTTAAAATTCCGAATTACGCCAAAAGAGGACAAGCAACGATTTATTTGACCAGTGCTCATTTCATTGACCCATAAAGGCTCAGGAATTCCCAGCAACGTCAATTTGCGTCTGGCTCGCTTGCGCTGCCGAATCATCTTCCAGAACATCGTTCGCAGAGATTGAAAAAGTGCCGCGGCTGCGGGTTGACAGTGGAATCGAACGGCCTAGTGTCGAGGCATGTCGAGTGCAGCCGAGCAAATCACTGCCAACGCCCTCGCTCTCTCTGAGAATGAGCGGCTGGCCGTCGCCACCGCCCTTTGGGAGAGCCTGAAATCACATTCCGCCATTCCCGACGAGGACACGGCTGACCTCATCTCCCTTGGTAGAGCACAGGAATTGACTGACGGCACCGTAAAGCCGGTCCGACACGAAGACGTTTTCAAGCGAGCACGTTCTGCGCTTAAATGAACCGCTGGTATCACCCGGCGTTCGAGACCGATTTGATCGAAGCCGCGCAATTTCTCGAAAGTCAACAGACCGGATTGGGCTCAGAGTTTCTTGATGCCGCGGAGGCGGCCATTGAGACGATTATGCGCTCGCCCCACACTTGGCGAATTTGGCGCGATGGACTTCGACGATTCCTAATCGAACGGTTCAATTTCACGATCCGGTACCGCATCCGCAACGGCGAAGTCGAATTCCTCAGCATCCTGCACACGTCACGACATCCAGATACGGGACTCGAACGGAAGTGATTTAAGACAACTTAGGTCAAGATGTCCGGTAATTTTTCCATCGCCGCGCGTTTCGATTCCTCGTCAACGTGGGTATACTGCCGCGACACCTCCTCGGAATCATGCCCGATAATGTCACGCGCCACCGTCTCGGAAACCCCGGCATTTTTGAGCAATGACGTGGCGGTATGGCGCAGCGAGTGAAACGTGACCTCGCTCCGTTGACGCGGGCCTTTGCGACCGACGCCTTTCGCCTCATCTTTGCCCAGGCGTGCCGTGGCGAGTCCAGCAGTGACCAGCAGTTCGTAAAATTGCTGGCTGAGCCGGGAGACCCCGCCGTCTTTTCTCACCAAAGCAAGGGCTTTGGGAAAGATTGGCGCGTGCGGATTGTCCGACGCAGAAATCTCCGTGAAATAGTTTTGCAGCGTCTTGGCCAGCGGGATGATTTGCCGGCGCTTGGTCTTGCTCGTGGTTAGTGCAATTTCGTTTTGAGCCAAATCGACGTTGTTCCAGCGCAGCGTTGCGACGTCCTTGAGCCGCTGGCCGGTATAGAGCCCGATCAGCACCATGCCACGCCATTCGGAAGTCGCCACACCCACCAGTTTTTTAAGTTCTGCCAATGTGAATGGGCGACGAACAGAATCCTCCGTTCTGAGCGTGGACACCTTGGCCGCCGGATTCTCAATGATGAAGCCGTCGCGCCACGCTGTTTGCAGCATCGTCCGAACGATCTTAAGCTTGTTGTTCGCCGTCTTGGCGCTGGCCTTGGCCGCCGAGCGGTCACGAAAAGCGGCCACGTCGGCGGTATTCACGTATTGCAGGGCCAAATTGGCCTTGCCGGGAGTGTCCTCGACGAACTCGTTGACCGTAGATTTGTAGGCGAGATAAGTCAGGCCCCCGACCTCGCCCTTCTTCCGGGCAAGCCACTGCGCCGCGTAGTTTTTGAGCGTAGCTGACGCGAGCGGCTGGCTGACCAATCGTTCGTTGAGGTCGTTCAGAATCCGCCGCATTTGGGCTTCCGTGTATTTCTTTTGGTGCGCGTCCTCCAAGTCATCGGCCATGCGCTGGGCGGCCTTCCGGTTGGCCTGGGTTGCGATCAAACGGGTCGATCTTTGCCCGCGCGCGCCGTCCTCGCGGTAGAAGCACGCCCACCAGTAGGCCGAACCGAATTTTTTTCTCAACGAGGCCATAAAAACGGAGAGATTCACTGACAACGACACTGACAACGGGCACCGACATTTTTTGATGTTCTTTGTGCCTCTCTCAGAGGAGAAAATATTTTTCGCCCCGCAAATTTTATTTCGCTGGTTCGAGTCCAGTAGAGTCCACCATCCGCCGACGCTTTCGGAATCCGAAAGCTATGGCGAGATGTCTCGCCGTAGCCTTGGCGAAGGCGGACCGCCGTCTTTATCCCAGCGTGCATTACGTCTACATTCTTCGGAGCATCGCGAAGCCGGACAGATTTTATGTTGGCTCCACTGCGGATTTGAAAAAACGGTTTACGGATCACAATTCCGGCGCATCTCTCCACACGGCCAAGTTTCGCCCATGGGACCTTATCTGGTATTGTTCCTTCAAGACAAAGGCCGCCTCGGAGCGTTTCGAGTCATATCTTAAGACAGGCTCGGGCCGAGCATTTCAAAAGAAGCATCTGGCCGAATGAAAAGCGCTGCACGCAAGGGTTAGTGATTTTTATATCCGGCAGGACAGTCGATTGACTATTCAGATTATCTGATAGGTATTAGGCATTATGGCAACTGACGGTTCCGATGCGGAAGAAATTTACGACGAGATTCGTCAATTTACCCCTGAAGAGCGTTACGCAGAAAAAACGCTCAGCGCAGGTCTTCCGGTAGCCACCAAACTTGAATCTTACTCGAACTGGCTCACCGCAGGCGCCGGAGCCGCCCTGCTTGTGCTCATGCAAAAAGAGTCCTTCCCCATTTCCGGCACCCACTCATGGCTGGCTGATCCTGCATTTTTCCTGTTTTTATCTCTGTTCTTTGGTGCGATAGCCAAAGCTTTCGCATATATTTGCTCGGTGCAGGATTACGTAGGCCCGGTTGTGAAGAAAAATATTGCACGCCTACTTCAAGATGTTGGTAAGGACAAACTCAGCGATTCACTGAAAAAGGCAACCGAACTAGTTACATCCCGAACGAGAATCCCAGGTAGTTTATTTGCAAAATGGGGCGCACGAAGAGGCGCTAAGGATCGTCTCGCTATGGCAGTCATTTCCGGAGCTGCGATTCAATATCTTGGATGCTCGATTGCCTGCCAAATTCTATGTATTCTCAACGCTGCCGAGCGTATTGCATTTAAAGTGTAGCTCACTCACTCCCATTTAACGTCAGTTCCGGGGCGTTGTTGGGGGACAGTTCAAAACCGCCCCCATTGAATTGACATCAACATAAACATTAACATCATCTTTATGATGAAGACGATTTCCATGGTGGATTTGCGAACGAATTCAGAGCGGATCGTACGGGACCTGAAACGGGGAGAACACATGATGTTGAGCTACCGTGGCAAGCCCCTGGCGGAACTCGTCCCTTCCCTCGCTACGACAAAAAAAATGACCCCTTTGGCGGCATTGAACCACGCACAAATGCTCACGTCACAGGATGCCCATTATGCCGAAAAAACTGAAGCCTATCTCCGGGAACTGCGCGAAGACCAAAAGGCTTGGGGTGAAAAAACACCGGCGTGATCCATCTCGACGCCAATTACCTCATTTTGGGCGCCCGCGTTTCCACGGCGGAAAACGCAAACTTGCAGCGCTGGCTGGCGCAGGGTGAGCGTCTCGGCACCAGTGCCGTCGCCTGGATGGAGTTTGACACCGGCCCGGTTACGCCGGCCGTGATCGACTCCATCCGGCAAATGATCGAAGACCGGATTCTACCCGTGGGGCGGGAGGAAGCGGAACTGGCCGCACAATTGTTTAATGCGATTGGCCGCAAACGCCCCGCGCGCTACGACTGCATGATTGCGGCGGCGGCAATCCAAGCCGGAGCCCGCCTCGCGACGAGCAACACCGCCGATTACCGTGCTTTTGCCGCCCAAGGCCTCCAACTCGCCTGACATAGCCCTTGCCTTGGCTGCGGTTGACAGTCGGATCGCTCTGCCCAGCCTTGGCTCATGTCGAGTGCAGCCGAGCAAGTCACTGCCACCGCCCTCGCTCTCTCTAAGTTGTTGGGGATAGGTCAAAAAAACCGCCTTTGTGATTTGCGCGCCTCGCACGCTGCTCAAGGAGGCGATATTCCCCCGAGAATTTTCAGCCATTGTCCAACCTCGCCGGGCAGGCCATGGGCGCGAAGTTTTTCGGCGATCATTTCGATCGATGGCTCGGCAACGACGTGCGTTGGATCACCCGGCAGGTGCGGCAGCGCGGCGCAGGCCAGCGCCCAGCAGGCCCAGGTCCGCCAGCGGCGCTGCTCGCGGCGGGGTTCGTTCATGCGGTCGGCCAGGTGCTGAAAATGCACGCGCGGATTGCCGATAAAAACGCCGGGCGGGGTTTTTTGCAGCAGCCAGACGATGGCCGCATAGGGCAGCGGCCAGGTGGCGAGCACCGCTTCGTCGCCCCGCAAATCGGCCAGCAGCGCACGGTCGAGGCAAAGGATGGCACGGGCGGCCAGGCCGCGGTGCCACAGGTAGTGCCCGTAATTCAGCGCGGTGAAATAAAAATCAGCGCCGCGATCAGCACCGTGCAGGTTAAATGCGCGCCAGTCCATCTGCACGGGTGGTTCCGGGAGATGCGGACAGGGTGGAAAGGACACAACAGCCATCCGCGGTTGCTGGCGGGAATAGCCGCCGGGGTCAATGCGCAGCTGCTTTCGTGATGCAAAAGCAGCTGCGCGAACATTCAACATCCAACATTCAACATCCAACGCCCAAGGACAAACCCATTACGGCAATGGAAAATCCAATTCCCAAAGGAAAACCAAGGCACCAACGGCCAATTTCCAACGACCAACTACCAATTTCGAAATACCAACGACCAAATACTCATTACTATGGCATTTCTACACTTGGCGAAAAGCGACGATTGCTTCAAACAGCGGCGAGTGAATGCTTCCGAGACCAAACCCCAAGCCCACGTCGTCTCCGGCTGGCGACGCCTGGTCCTGTGGCCCTTGGCGCTGCTGGCGCGCGGGTGGAACCGCACCCTGCGGTTCGAGGCCTCGGAAGACTACCGGCAGGCAATGGCCCAGTCGGACCGGCCGATCGTGTTTCTGGTGTGGCACAACCGTCTGTTCGTGGTGGCGGAGATTTACCGCCGCTTCCGGGGCCACCATCCGACTTACGGACTGGTGAGTGCGAGTCGCGACGGAGCGTGGCTCGCGGCGTTTTTTTCGCTGATGGGCATGAAAGCCGTGCGCGGATCGAGCAGCCGGGGCGGCCGCGAAGCCATGACCGCGATGGCCGATGTGCTGCGCGGGCACGGAGGCCATGCCATCGGCATCACTCCAGACGGACCGCGGGGCCCGTGTTATGACTTCAAGGACGGCGGGCTCGTGGTGGCCCGGCGGGCGGGCGCCCGGGTGTTGCTGGTTGGAATGGAATACACCTCGGCCTGGCGACTGCGAAGCTGGGATGGCTTTTACCTGCCCAAGCCCTTTTCGCGCGTGCACCTTCGCAGCACGTGGGTGCCGGATGAAACCTTAAACGATCGCGAGAACGCCTCGGCGGGGGTGCGCACACAATTGCTTGCGCTCAATCCCGAAGCAGCGTGTTGTCAAAGTCCGACACGCTGCTAAACCAAAATGGCTCTGCCATTTTCCTTTAGCAGGCTGGAGGACGAAGTCTGACAGCCTGCTAAAGGTCAAAACTCCGGTGTGATGTCGATGCTCGCGCCCGGCGCGGCGATATAATCATCGCCGGCACACCAAACCAAGTCATTCAGCAGCACTTTGAAAACAAAAGGCGTGCCGTGCTCGATGGTGAGAGACCATTTGTCGTCGGACAGGCAGTCCAGAGGCACGCCCTTGTCCCAATTCAGGCCGGGGCCATCGCCCCGGAGATAAAGGGTGTTGCCGAAGCCGATGTTGGCGTTGACGGTTATGATGGTGGGTGGCTTCTTGGCCACGGTTTTTTTGACGGCAGGGGCAGCGGTCTTTTTGGCGGATGCTTTCGTCGCAGGGGCGGGCGGCGTCACGGTTTTCGTAGTCTTTTTCATTTTGCTTTTGTCGATTGGTTATAGCGTTGACGGCCAAGATAAGCTTCTGCCTTGCGCCTGAAATGTTCAATAGCAATTTGAAGGCCAACCCACCCCGGTGCAAAATTTTTCGTGCCCGTAACTTGCGCACGAACGGCTAATGAAAAAATGCGCAGCATGAGTTCCCGGCCCGTCGTGAAGATGGGGCCCGCCTTCGTTTCACTTCGTCGTGGCAGTCCCTCGACCATGCTCGGGCCTGTCGAACGGGCCTTTGCCTTCCAGGGCTGGCCAGCCAAGCCGTCTTGTCCGCCATAGCTTTAGCGACGGCGGAAGCCCGAAGGGCGAAGGCTGGAAGTTGGGAAAATAAGCCCTCCGGAGCGGCTGCAGCGCAACCCGGCAGGTTCAATTTCCTTGGGGGCCTGGGAAAAACGAAGTCAGGCGACTTAAGTTACTGTTGGAAAAATGCTTGAGCACAGGATGGATCGTGGCGGCGATCTTTCGTCACCAGATAGTAACGTTATATTTAACCTATCCGTTTTCAAATCGTCACCAATTCGCTGCGTCGATGACACAATCTGGAGCTACCATTGCGGCAAATGGACATTGATACAGCCCTAGTGCCGTCAACCACATGAACTATGCCCCACCGATACCCCGGCTTGGGGTAGCAGCCATCACTGAAAACCTGCTCAAGCGCAAATGGTCAGCGGCCATTTTGCGTTACATCGCAAAAGGCGTGAGCGATCCGGCGGAAATCACCAGGCATGAAGTCGACCTCTCCACCAAAGTGATGAGCGAGCGTTTGCGCAGCATGTTGAGGTATGGACTCCTCGCGCGTTTCCCCCGGCCCTCTCCCTCCACCGTGGTTGAATATCGTCTCACCCCGCTGGGAAAGAAGCTCCTCGAAATGATCGACGCCATCGATGAGCTCGACCAACAACTCATCAATAGCGGAAAGCCCGGTGAAGAAAACCTTAGGATCGCTCCGGTCATGATTCCCGATCCCAAGCCAGTGCCGCCGGCACCCGTTTCAAAAAAATCCAAAAAAAGCCATCGATCCAATCCAAAACCTGCTCCGTCCCAATTAACTTCAACCCACGTATCATCATGAAAACATGCCTTGCCTTGCTCCTCATCCTGCTGCCCATCGCCACCAGCTATGGCGCGGATAACGATACCCCGCCGGGAAATCACGACAAAACCGTCGAATCAAAAGCCGCCAAGGCTTTGGCCGACCAGATCAGCGACATCACCCATTCCTCCACCCTGACGCTCAAGGAAAAAGATGACCAGATTTCAGCGGCAGTTCAAAGCGCGGTGAGCGACGCCATCGCCAACCTGACCGATCCGGCAGCGATTCTCAAGGCCACCGAGGAACTGACGACGGCCGCCGCCCAAGCCGCGCCACAATTCACGCATGCCATCATTGAGGGAATTTCAACCATTCCAGCCCTCACGGCGATCAATGGAGCGGTGGGCGAGATCAAGGATGCGGTGGTCGATGCGGCCACCAAGGCCGCGGCAGCCGCTTTCGACTCCGACCACGACGACCACGACCATGACCATGACCATGACCATGACGAAGACCATGATCATGACCATGATGACGACGATCATGTGGTCAGCCCCTCTCACTGAAATTTTTTCCAATCCAGCTCCAACGCCATCCGCTGATGAAATGCCTTTTGCGTGCGCCGGCACTGATGTTCCTTATCACTTGCTTCTGCCCGAACCTCGGATGGGCCGCGGACCCTCCGAGCCTTGAAAACAACACCCCGGCCAGCACCGCCGAAAACGGGGCCGGGCAAGACCAGTCAACGCCCTGGGTTCTCCCCAAAATCGACCTGGGCCGCAATGCTTCGCTCCATTTCACGGCCGACCTCAGCGCCCGTTACGACGATAACGTTTTCCTGGTCAAAGATAATAGAGTGGGCGATGAAATCCTGTCGGCCACGCCGGGTGTGGTGTTTGCCTTTGGCCAGAGCTCACTGGCCAACGGTTCGCTCAGTTACCAGGAGGACTTTGAAAAGTATATCCACAATACCAGCTCGGCCCAGCAGCTTGGGACCGGTCTCGGGAACTTTGGCTATAGTAATGACCGGCTGGATTTGAACGCCAGCGCAGGTTACACCCAGTCTTCCCAAAACCAGGAGGGTTTCATTATCCCCGGACAGAGAGTCGTTGTCCGCCGCGATCAGCTCGATCTCAGCAGCAGCCAGGAAGTGCATTTCACGGAAAAGACGAGCGCCGGGGTAGGCGAAGACTACAGCAGCACGCATTATCTGACGTCAGGATTGGGGCTGGTTAACGACTACTCGTTGGGCTTGCCGGTGAACCTTTATTATTCAATCCGGCCCAAGGTGGATCTCTCGGCGGGATTCACCCCGAGCGAGATCAAAACGCCGGGCAACGGGCCGGGCAGCACCCAGGAAAATCGGTACTATAATATCGGCGCCCGCGGCGATTTCACCCCCAAGCTGACCGGCAGCTTCTCGGTGGGTTACACCACCAGCACCGTCACGCAGAGCGGAAATACCGCCCTTTTTTCCTTCAGCGGGAACTTTGGCTACGCCCTGAGCCCGAAGACAAACCTGGGGCTGACCGCTTCGCGCAGTTTTGGGGCGGGCTCGCAGGGCGAGCAGACCAAGAACACGACTTTGGCGCTCACCGCCTCCACCAGTTTCTCGCCCCGCTGGCAGGGAAGCGCAAGCCTCACCTATCAGAACATTGGATATCCAGCCCGGACCGATAACAATATAGTGGGCACGGTGTCGGCAACCTATGTTTTCAGCACCAAGGTCACCGCGACACTCAGTTATAGCCTGAACAACAACTACTCCACCCTTTCCGCGGCGGACTTCACCGACAATATTGTGAGCCTTGACGTTGGCTTTAAGTATTAAATTCACAGACGGAACTCTCCGCCATGTTTAAATTTTCCAACTCGATTGCTCGAACGCCGCATTTGCTTGGCGTGGTCCTGGCCTTTGTGGTCAGCACAGCCTGCGTGTTGCGGGCAACCGCCGCGCCGGCCGCAGCACCAACCACTGCGCCAACCACCGCGCCAGCCGCCGCACCGAACGATGCGAACCACGACGACACAAAATTCTCTTATAAACTCCAGCCCCTCGACTTGTTGAAAATACAGGTCTTCCAGGAGCCGGACCTCGACCGCGATGTGCGTGTATCGAAGAATCACACCATTGTCCTCCCTTTGATCGGGACGGTTGATTTGACCAACCTGACGGTTCACGACGCCGAGCAATTGATCACCGACCTTTATGGCCGCGACTATCTGGTCAACCCGCAGATCAACATCACCGTCACGGAATACAGCCAGCGCTCGCTCAGTGTGCTCGGCGCCGTCGGCGCGCCCGGCTCCGTGGTGATTCCGCCTGAGCGGGACTTGACGCTGGTGGACGCCATCGCCCATGCCGGCGGTTTCTCCCGCCTGGCCAACCAAACCAATGTGAGCCTGACCCGGACACTTCCCAGCGGCGAAATCCAGCACTTTACGATCAACGTCGACCAACTGATCCGGGGCAAGGCACCCCGTCAATGGATCGTGCAAGACGGAGACGTCGTCTTTGTGGCCGAGAGCGTGCTCTGATTAATATCACTCTCATCCCATGAATACCTTCCCGCAACCACCAGACTACAACGGCGCCCCCGCCGACCACGGCCCCGGCGAAGAGGTCAATGCCGGTGCCGTCATCCGCAATTACTGGCTGATGCTGCGCGAGCGAAAGTGGTACGCGCTCACCGTGTTCCTGATCACCGTTATCGCCGCGGCGGCCTATACGTTTTCGCGGACGCCCATCTACCAGGCGGCGGCCATGGTGCAGGTCCTGCGACATGGGCAGGAGGTTCTCCGCGTCGAGGATGTGGTGAATAGCGACGTCATCAGCGACACGGATTTTAACACCCAGATAAAAATCCTCGAAAGCATGGCGATGGCCCAAAATGTCGCCAGCCGGCTGACGAGTGATGAGGTGCAGCAACTGACCAATCCCTATAAAAACAAATCCGGAGGGGCGCCCGCCCCGGTTGATATCATTGCCGGCAACCGCCAGATCCTGCCGCAGCGACTCACGCTGATGCTGGCCATTGAATTCCGGCATCCCGACCGGAAAATGGCCGCGCGCGTGGCGAATCTTTTCGCGGAGGAGTACATCGCCTACAACTCGAGGCTGCGCGTCGATGAGTCGATGAAGGCGGTGGATGAATTGAATGACCGGGCGGACCAGCAACGCAAAAAGGTCGACGATATCGCGAATGCACTGCAGGCCTTCCGCCAGAGCAAAAACCTTATTTCCCTCGAGCAAAGCAAGGACATCGTGACCGACAAGCTCAAGGCCTTGAATTCAATGGCGACGCAGACGGGCGCCAGCCTCAAGGAGGCAGAAGTCCGCTGGAACCAAGTGCAGGACTGGCAAAAGCAGGGCAAGGATCTCACCGAGCTCCCGTTTATTGCCGCCCAAACCCAGGTCGGCCAGCTGATGTCCCAAATCACGGCGCAAAACACCGCGGTGGCCCAGCTTAGTGAACGATATAAGGCCAAACATCCCAGCATGATCCAGGCCGTCAATACGCTGGAGCAGACCAAACAGCAATTGAGCGCGGCGGTGGCCGATGCGGCCGCGACCGTCCAGGCCGAATATGACAATGCGCTCAAGACCGATGAGGAGGCGCACCAGTCGCTGGCCGACCAGGAGGCCAAGTCCATGGAGTTGGACCAATATTCGGTGGAGTATGATAATCTCACCCGCGAATTCCGGGTCAACAACCAGCTGCTTGAGTCGATGATGACCCGGATGCGCGAAACGGCGGTGACCAGCACCATCGAAACGCAGAACGCCCGGATCATTGACCCGGCGGTGGAGCCAGGCAGCCCGATTTCCCCCAACATATCCACCAACCTGGCCATGGGTGTCCTGGCGGGAATTGGGCTCGGCTTCGGCTTCGCCTGGCTCCTGGCCATCATCGACGACCGGGTGAAGACCTCTTTCGATATCGAATCGCTGATTGGCCTTAATTTGCTGGGAATCATTCCGCGCATCAACCGGATGGAACAGCAGGACAAGGCGCAAATCGTCTCGAATGGGGCCGACCCCATGATTGTCGAGGCGTTCATGGCGTTGCACTCGACCTTGCGGCTCAAGGATGAAAGCCGGAACGCAAAACTTCTGCTGGTAACCAGCACGCTGCCGGGCGAGGGAAAATCCTTTGTCACCACCAACCTCGCGCTGGCCTTCGCCTCCCAGGGACAGCGCACGGTGGTGGTGGATTGCGATTTGCGGAAACCAAACGTGCAAAACTCATTCCGCCTGCATGCGACCAAGGGCGTGATCAACTATTGCACCCAGGGCGCGTCGCTGGACGAGATTCTCATCAGGAATGTTCATCCCAACCTGGATGTCATTACCACCGGCGGGCGCTCGAAAGCTCCCGCCCAGTTGTTCAACAGCCGGGAATTTGAGGCGCTGTTGTCTGAACTGGTCAAACGCTACGACCGGGTATTGTTCGACACGCCTCCACTGGGAGTGGTCAGCGATGCCTTGAATATCCTGCCGATGATGGATGGGGCGATCTTCACCATCCGGTTCAACAAGGTGAGGCGGAAGGCTGCCCAACGCAGCGCCCGCCGCCTGTTGTCCGCCAATGTGGAAGTCTTTGGCGCCATCCTGAATGACATGGATATGAAACTGGCCGGCGATTACTACGGGGAATATTACGACAAATCCTACAAGGATTACTACAACCTGAAGCTGGAAAACGACGGCGGCACGACCGCCATCGCGGCCAGCCGGTCGTGAGGAACGGCAAGGTTCACCGTTGCGGGCACTTGGTGGTTCGTAGTTGGCAGCTTGAAATTGGTATTTTTAAGCAGGAACCCCGGAAGCCAGGAACGGAAACGGATCTTTTGCCACAAAGGAACACAAAGCACACAAAAAATGTGTATACCATCGGATTGAGTCCAACGGTTGTGGTATTCTCTGCGATCCTTGTGATCCTTTGTGGCAAATCATATCAGTAACAAATAGTGGTTAAACTTCGGTGTTGGCCAGTCGAAGTTCGGCGTTCACATCTGAAATTTGAGATCTGAGATTTGAAATCGGCCACTGGCCGGGGCCAGTGCGCCTCAACTATCGCCGCCGCCATAACCGAGCACTTCGACGGTGATGATCGAGGGAAACGCCGCTTGCTGCACGGGGGCGTGTCCTTGCTTGGCGACTTCGGCCGCCGCATTCGACGATGCCGCGCTCGTGTTCGAAGCTGAGGCAATGCTGCCGATATTGGGCGCAGCCGGCGGCGCCGAGACTCCGGTGCTTTTGCCGCCCACCTGGATGTTGCTGGCATTGAGAACTGTCACCGCCGAGATATTGAGATTGCCGGAAGCCCGGATGCCGGCGTCACCGGCATCGATCGTGCCGCCCGGAGCGATCAAATCCACGTCACCCGGCGCCACGCCTGCCACCGTGGCGAGAACGCCGATACCACCGCCGGTTGCCAGTCCAGCCAGGTCGGTTTCGACGCTGGCACTCGTAGGATTGACGATCACACGAGTGGGCGGTGCCGCCTGTACGGTCTTCGACGCCGCGCCGGCAGCGATATTGCCGGTGGATGACCAGATAATTTCATTGCCGCCGCGCAGGGTGAAGATGCGCGAGACGCCGACTGTCACATTGCCGTTGGTGAAAATCGAGATGTTGCCGCCATCATCGGTCAGAATGCCTTGGTTGGCAGGCTGGCCTGTGCTGACCGGCAGGCCGACGGTGAGCTGTCCACCAGGTGCAAAGATATCGATGTTGCCGCCGTTCTCAGTCTTGATTTCGCGCGAGGTGAGCGTGATGTCACCCTGCCACGGGTCGTTGGTGGGGAACAAGTCAGCGATGGCGGCAAAGCCGGTGTTGTAGTTTCCAAAACCGGGGCTGGTCGGCACGTTGTGATTGCGCCCAGCGTCGCGCAACACGAGATAAAACGTGTTTAGAATTTGAGGGGCCAGAAGCTTCTGCTCACTCTCCGTCAATTCCGGCCAAACAGCCGGCAAGCCTGCGCTGAAATCTACATTGGAGCCAGTTACAGAAATCGGGCTGGGAATCAGGGTTTGCAATTCCGGGAGCAAACTCGACCAATAGCTGGAAGTGGGAGTTAAGAACTGATCGATGAAGGCCGTGAAATTGAGTTGGCTGGTAGTGGCATCGAGTCCCGTCGCCGGACGGCCAAAGCCCGCCCCGGCCACCACGTCGGCCCCGGTCAGCGGCAGCGCAGGATTGCTCGCGTTGCCGATGCTGGTGATGCCCACCGCGGTGCCATTATTTAGGGTATTAGTTCCACCAACACCCAGGTCGAAGTTGCGGCCGGCCAGCACTTCAAGCGTCCCCGGCCCGCCGATCTGGATGTCGCCGTCGCCCGCATCTGGGTCGCTGTTCGTCAGAAGCTCATTTCCAGATGTTGTCGCCGCCTTGAGCAAGGGTGCATTTGGATCATAGGCAATAATGTCACGACCGGCGTCAACCACACTCACATCGCCGGGATTGTCGTTCTGGAGGTAAAGCGCGATATCGCTGATATCGCTGCCGGCAACAACCTGAGCGGCTTTGCCTGCGTATAATGTGATACCGGAAATATCGTCTTTTGCAGCATAGAGCTCGACCGGATTGGCATCGTTGACATGGAGCGGCCCAGCAAGACCTGTGATATTACTCACGCTCGTGCCATGCAACTCCTGCTGAGCCTGCAAAGCGTCATTGGTTGCCCCGGACTCGGTTAAAAATGGGGCGAAAAACCCGGCGAGATAGCCGTTATAGTTTGTTATCCAACTTGTGGGTGGGTTGACCCACTCCAGTGCTTGAGTACTGGCTTGTGGTATGGTGGTGCTAGTCGTGGTAGCCTTTAAAGACAATGGGTTGTAAATACCGGGCAGGCTGTTTGGGTTGGCATCCGAAAGATTGATCGTGCTTGAATCCCAAGCTGATTCGAACACTTGAACTCCGCTGGGCAGCGTTACCGATTGAAGCGAATTTGGTTGAAGACCATTGATCGATTCAGCGGCGGCAAGGTTGATGGTTCCAGTGGGCGACGGCGAAAGCGTCAAATTGCCCACCAGGTTGAGGCTGCCGGAAAAAGCCGTTGCTTGCAAAGTCCCGGGCATCAGCGCCACCGCCGTGGTAAAATAGGTCGGGAGAGCCAAAGGCGCGTATTCCACCAAACCGAGCCAGGGTTGCGTCTTGGCTAACGAACCAGAATAATTCTGGTTCAGCACCTGGCCATACCATTCGAGCAACGAGCCGCCCGCCCCACCCGCACTATTAGGATTATCTTGCACGGTCACATTCCCGGTCAGCGACGATACATCGACCGCATCGGTCGTGGCGTAGGTGGAGAAATAGGTTTTATCGAAGTAGGAATTGTCGATCCCCTGCGGTAGGAGGAAGGGATTGGCCACCGGCCCGAGCAAAACGGAGCCACCGGCGGTGACATCGAAACTGCCCTGGCCCAGAAAAAGCGTGGTCGGCAGCCAGGTGAGAGGATTGAGATATTCGCCTGTTGATATTAATGTTTGTGACACGGTGCTCCGGGTGGAATTGGTCAGGATTTGGTTGCCGGCGCTGAGCGTGCCCGAGCCGCGTTCGACGTAATAAACCCCACCGTTGATGTTATTGCCGGTATTCACCACCACATTGCCGCCGCCGAGTTCGACCAGCGTCTGGTCGGCCGCGATTTGATCGTAGGTTCCGGTTGTGTTGTCCGCATTTGCGGCAAAGGTGCCATTACTATTTGGAAGCTGATACGTCACCCGCGCATTGGTCGGCGCCACCGCATCGACATTGGTGACGTTATTTCCCGCGAGGAGAGTGACATTGCCGCCGCCGAGTGCACCGACGCCTTCAAAGAAATTGCTGAAGTCGATCCACCACGAGGTTGAAGCAATTTCTTTATTGCCGGTCTTGGCAGTGCCAAGGCTGGTATGGGTCAGGGCAAATGCACCCGTGGCCGGATTCACATAACCGCGCCGGTAGAGCCAGTTCGTTGGCAATTCCGCCGAGGACTCCGGGGTTGTCGTGTTCGTCGAAGGATTCAGCAGTTCACTGATGATGTCGTGTTGGGCCGAAATCGTGACATTGCCGCCGCTTTGACTGTACTGCGCGGGATAAGCAGCAAGGGTATTGGGCGCAGTAATTTCACCAGAAACGCTGGAGTAAGTGGTGCTGGGAACCACAAATTCATCCGTTGGAAGCGCCGGCGCCTGGCTGCCCGCGGTGTAGATGGTCGCCAGCGGGTTGAGTAGCTGCACGTCCTGGCCGGCAAAGATGTTGATATTGCCCGTGCCAGTACGGATGACTTGATAATATTTCTCGATGGTGGCTGCATCACTACTATTACCACCAGTGGTCAAAGGTGTGCTGCCATAGCCCAAGCCCAATTTGAGCGAGCCTACGCCAGTGACGACTCGCTGGAGATCGACCGCGCTGAAATCCGCCCCCGCCACCAGATTGTAAGACCACGACTGGCTGCCCGCCGGCAATAATGGAGCCTGCCACAAGCCTCCTTTGGTGTTGATGGGGGTCGGCGTTGGACCAAAGCCGTCGGTAAGGCTGGCGCTCGCGCTGCCGCCGGAATCGAAGACCAGATTGCCGGCCGCACGCAGGGTCAGTATCCCCGGTGTACTGTTCGGACCGAAGCGATCTGTCGAGAGATCCCACGTGCTAGCGAGCGTGAGGGCACCAGCGCTGGTATCATTGATGTTTTCGTTAACGATCTCGGTACTGGGCTCGATGTTTACATCAGGGTTGTTTTGGAGAAAACCCTGGTTGCTAGCGTAGACAGGGCTGACAAAGCCCGTGCCGTTGCCCTTGACAGCGTTTTCGACCGCGACGGTGATCTGGCCGCTGGAGCTGATTGGCGTGATCGCGGGGTTAGTGGAGGACGCGCCGGAAAGATCAAAAACCTGGAGACCTGCGAGCACGATACTGGAGGCGTTTTTGATGTTGCTGCCGAGCGAGCTGATCAGCGCCGTGCCGTTGCCAAAAGCGGGTTGTGATTCACTAAGCAGCAGCGTCCCGGTGTAATCGCCCAAGGTGGTGCTGCCGGGAAAAGCCACCGTGCCGCCATTGTTCATTGTGACATAACTGGCACCATTCACGGCCGTGAGATCATTGTCGTAAAGCGGGCTTTGGGTGGGCGGATTATTATTGGCACTATTATAATAGATCGTGCCGATTTGTGCGCCGGTGGTTGAGGTGGGGTCGGTGGCAATGATGAAATTAGTGCCATTTAGATTCACCGGGGTGTTGGCGGCAGCACTGCTGGAGCTGTAGGGTATGTTATTCTCAACCGACAGATCGATGGTGGACGTGGGAGCGATATTAACCACCGCAGCGGTATTCACGGTACCGGCGTTGTTGACCACTTCGTAAGCGCCCGCCGTGAGTGAAACCGCCCCACCCTTGCCAGCCGCGTTGAAATTTTGCCCGGCCACCGTCAGCAGTGATCCAGAGGAAAGCGTGACATTGCCAGAAGCCACCAAGTTGATCGCACCACCAGTTACGCCGGGGTTGATGAGATGGTTTGCACTGTCAGTGTTGACGTCGATCGTTCCATTCTGGGCCGCGGTCGCCACAATTTTTCCGGTGCCGGTCACCGTGATGTCACCTTGGTCGGCCGAGAGATTAAAAGCCTGCGCCGCCGCCGTGCCATCGACCGCGACAGGGCCGGTCCGCACCCGGATGGACTGCGATTGGGTAAAGCCGCCAAGCACGGTATTGCTCACGCTCGGATTAAATACCGGGTTGAGAGCTGCATCGAGTGAGGCCAAATCCGAGAGGCTTCCGACATCGAGTGAAAACGTGCCACCTTGTCCGCCCACGCCACCCTGGCCGGACAAGGTGCCATTGTTTATAAAGGTGCCAGTCGGCGCGCTAATCGTCAGGCTGCCGGCATTGCCGGCCTGCGGTTGGGCCGAAACATTGACCGTGCTGCCCGACATCAAGTTAATCTTGCCGGCATCTGACTTTAAAGTGATCTGTCCGCCACTGGTGTATTGCGTCGCACCAAAAATGGGCTGCGCCACGCCGCTGACATTGAGCATGCCCCCGGCGTAAACCGACAGATTGCCGTTATCCGCGTCCACGTTTAGCGTGCCGCTGGGCAGGGCGACATCACTGCCGATCGCAACACCATCGTTGGTGGTGGTATTCGTAATGCCATTCTGAGCGCCGACCAGAGTCAGGTTGACGCCAAGGCCGAGACCATTCGCCACCCCATTCGTCTCCCAATTTGCCACCGCTACAGGCAGGGGCGATTGGCCGGGGTTCGTGATGCTCAAGCTGCCGCCGGCTGCGATCGTTTCATTGGCCCCGCTCGCGCCCGTGAGCGATGGCGTCCATAGATTCAGGGCGCCTTGGGTGGCGAGGACGGCCGTGCCTTGCACGGTAATGCCGCTGGTCGTGCTTAGCGTTACAGTGCTATACTTGTGGATGTCGAGCTGGTTCGCGCCCAGTTCGATCGTGGCAGCGTTGAATGTAAGTCCACCGCCAGTTGGCAAATTTGTCAGGCCTGAGTCCAAGTCTATCCCGCTTGCGTTGTTGTCGAGAACGATGTTTTGGGCGTTAAACTGCACCGCGTCGTTACTACCATTGGTGGCGTCGTCAATTTCCCCGGCATGCAACGCAAGACTGGTAAACGTGGGCTGCCCGTTCGCGTCGAGCGCGCCGACCGAGTCTACTCCATTTCCGCTGCCATAGATATCGATCGAGGAATAGCTCAACAGCGACAGCGAGGACGTCGAACTCTCCAGCGCTTGCAACGCGCCGTTGGACAGCACCAAGCCTTGCGGACTGCCGCTAGTGCCAAGCTGAAGGCTGACCCGTCCGCTGTCGAGATTGATGGCTGTGCCGCTCGGAATCGAATCAAGCAAGGTCGTGCCGGTGGAGTCGAGCGTCACGCTTCCGCCCGCGATTTTTGCCCCTGCCCCAATGGTCATGACCGGAGTGGTCGATCCCGTCACGCCCGCGCGGGCGATGGAGGCCGAGGGATCGCTGCTCACCCGCAACAGCGTGCCATCGCCAATGACGATGGGAACCGTGCCACTTGCGGTGATTGTAACCCCGGCATTGTTGAGCGTGACCGTGCTGCCGACAGGGATGGCATTGCTCCCGCCGGTGAGTGTGGTGGCAACACCAGTGGAAGACGTGATGGTGCCAACGGTGGTTGTGCTGGCTCCCTGGACACTGATGGTTCCTCCACTGGGGAAACCAATGGCCGTGCCCGCGCGGGCAACGGTGAAGGAGGACTGGCTGCCACTTAAGACAATCGTCTGCCCAACCTGAAGCGTTTGAGCCGGGGCGAACGGCTCGTTTTGCGCACTTACCACTGCGCCGGGGGCAACCGTCAGTGTGTTGTTGGCCGCCAGAATGATGTCCGAACCGGTCAGCGGCGCACCACTGGAATTAGCAACGGTCAGATTGTTGGTCGAGACGGTCGCCGTCATGCCGCTGGTGGTCGATTGGCGGATGCCGCCGACCAGCAAGCTTTCGGCACCGAAAAGATCGAGCTCGGATGGATCGAGGACCAAGCTGCCAGGGCTGGAAGCACCGTTGGGCTCGATGAAGATATTTTCCGGGCTGCTGATATCAATGAGGCCGCCAAGGCCGCCGGCGATCGAGGTGCCGTCAACGATGATTCCGGGCTGAATATTCAGGCTGGTGGTTTCATTAGGCAGGCTGGCAGCCACATTGAACACCAATTGCCCTGCATCGACCGGAAGACGGGGGGTGGCAATATGCTGCGTCTGCGCGCTCTGGCTAAAGAAGCTGTTGGCCGTCGAGGGATCATATTCCGCGCGCGCCAGCACGACCGACTGCGGGTCGACTTCGAACGAGGAGAGCAACGGTTGGGTGGGCCTGAGATCATTGGACTGATAGCCCGGGACCAGGCTCGATCCATCGGCGCGTGAAACGCTTCCGGTTCCGACGGGAACACTGCTTTGCGGCGTGATGAGAAATGCGCCGGGCAGCAATGCGTAGCGCGCGGGCAACAGGGTGTAGTATCCGGCCGGCAACCCGTTGCTCGCGCCGAGATAGACCTTATCGCCAACCGAAAGAGCGGGATTGGTGTACCCATAGTCAATGATATCGCTGGGTTCACCGGGGTTGACAGGGGTGGAAGGGGGACTGGTGGTGCTGATGGGATTGGTGGGGTTCGGGGTGCTAAAATTACTGCTGGCCGGATTGTAGGAGGCAATCGGTGCGTAGTCGGCCGAATAGCTCGGAATGATCGCAAAGCTCATTGCCGACAGGGGGGAGTTCGCCGTGAGACTATAGGAAGCGGTGTGGGCATTGTAGGTTGAGTTGAGGATATCATCTTCCCCGCCCAGTCCCGGAACCCAGCGATAAGCATAAAGATCGCCACCGCCGGTCAGGTCGATGGTTGCGCCGGTGTCGGTGGTTACGTTTGCCGCATTGAGATGGATATTTCCATAGGGCAGGCCCGCGCCCGCCACGCCATTTCCAGTGGCCGTGATATCCGTGCCGGTCGGATCGATCCACGAAGTGCCGTTGAGAATGATACCGTAGGGGATAGTCAGGGCCTGGCCGTTCACCGGATCGACCGCCGAGACCGAGGTAATGCTCGCTGGCGCCAGCATCAACGCCTGCGTTGAGGGGAAGGGATTGCCAGAAACTGGATCCGAGCTGCTGCCAGCGCCGCCCAGATTGATAGAACCAAACGGTGCGCGCAGCACGCCGCCCTGATTGATGGTTGTCGCGTAGACATTCAGCGTTCCACCGGCCGACAACGGCAAGGGGGGCAGGCCCGGGCCACGCAAAATCGTCACCGAACCCGAGCCAGTTGAGTAATCATAAGCCGCGATGTTGAAGGTGGTCGCCGTCGGCGGATAAATCTGACCGGCGGTCATGGTGATGGCACCGGCCACATCGAGCGTGCCATCGCCGCGGATCGCTCCGTTATTTACTCCACTCTGGCCGGTGGCGAGATTGACCGTGGCATCGAAACTGGCGCTGCAGATATTTTGCAGCGACAGGGTGCCGACGTCGATCAGATCGGAAGCATTTACCGTAAGCCTGCCCGAGCCATAGGTCGGAACCGAATTGTTAATGGGGGATTGCGGCTGCCCAGGAACAAGGAACGGCTGCCCCAACTCGACGTAAGGGGCATTTAAGGTGAGTGATGAAGTCGTGTTGGGATTGGGATCAGCCAGCAAAACTCCTGTGACACCGATCGTCAGGCTGTTGCTTGCGGTCAGGGACACCCGCCCGGAAAATTGCACCGTCCCATGTGAACCCGAGCTCTCATCCGAAGATGGTTGAATCTGACCCAAGGTCAGCGATGCAAAACCTCCAGCATTTAAACTCGAAGCGCCAAAATATCCTCCTTCAGGAAGCGGCGCACCATTGGATCCCACCACCTGATTTCCAATCACAATCGGCGGCCCCCCAGGTACACTTCCAAGCGGCCCGGATACAATCAGGGATGAGCCAGCCACAGGCACCGTCTGCCCGGGTGCAGTCTGCCCGGCTACATAGAAAGGCGTGCCGTTCTGGTTCAAAAACAAGGTCACTTGCGTTGGCGATAGTGCGGCACCGCCAGTATAGTACGAAGACGAAACGGTAAGACTGCCGCCTTGTGCCATCGAACCACCTGCGATGCCGGACAGGCTGGCATTGGGATCGATGAATAGTTCATCCTGACCTGCCAGAATGATCGACCCCCCATTGCTCTCCTCTTGCACAGGGACGTATTTGGATCCAGAAATGGCTCCACTTTGCACGGTGCTCACCCCGGTTTCGGCCTGCAATGCTTCGAGCTGGCCGCTGCTTGTACCGTTCACATTGAGTTCGGCGCCAGCCTCGATCACAATGTTGCCAGCAATGGAAATGGAGCCTCCGGGAAGGACCGTCCCGGTGGTGTAGCCACGGGGGTTGGGCGTGAGCACCGTTGTGCCATTGGCATTCAAAACGCTGCCCGGCCCCAGATCAACCGTTGGCATCGATGGCTGAGCGAATAATGGAACGCTTGTTTCGTCTGACGTCAGTGCGCCCGTGATAGAAATGGTTCCGCCGGGCACAATGATCTGCGCACCGGGTGTGATTGACCCATTGGGATTTTGAACTGATCCCATGATTGTGACTGTATCGCCTGTATTCGTGACGGTAACGCCTTTATTCTTGCTTTGGTTCATTGTGACTGATCCCAGCGGATCAGTTTGAATGATTGCACCGGGATAGATCACGAGATCGCCCCGCAGTCCTTCGTTATTGTTGACGTCGCTTTGGGCAAAATTTGCGGATTCGCCCAGACTGTTGAACGTCAGGCTCGCCGGCGTGCGCAACCCGACTTGCAGCAAGGTTGGGTTCAAGGCCAGTCCGCCGCCGACAGGCGTGGTGGCCATCGAGCTCGATACTTGCGGGTCAATGACCGTGTCGGGCGCGATCACGACGGCCGGCATGTAGGTAAAAGGTATGACCTTGCCCGTGGCATCCAGGGCAAAGTCCCCCAACCCCGACAGGCTGAAATTGCTGAAGCCGCCCTGGTCAAAGAAATCAGGTTGGAGCAGGTTGCCGCTGGCATCGGTTTCATTCAGCCACAAGGTTCTGCCGCTGGAAATGGCGTCGCCATTGAGCAATTGGTTTCCACCTACCTGGACGAACGGCGCGGTGAGGCTCAGGGTTCCTCCGGAGCCTGCCTTCCCCGAATATCCGAGGAACGTCGCGTCCTGAACTAGATAGCCGTAGTTCGTCGTACCCGGAAGCAGGCCGCTGTCACGGGCAGTCGGTTCCTCGGCATTGAGGGTCAGCGCGCCCCCGGCGCCATAGATCAGCTTGTTCGCCGCGGTCATCTCCACTCCGCCGGAGACATCGACCGTGCTTTGGGGCTGCAAATCAATCTGGTAGGCATTAACCGCGATCGTTCCGCCGTCGGTAAACAATGGGAGGGTGCCCGGCGCAGCCGCTGCCGCCCGGTCGTCCACAATCAGGCCGGCCGTGCTCAGGGATGCTCCTTGGTCGAGGGTGAACTGGCCAAACCCGGCTGGTACGTTTGAAGGGGTAGTCGTGTTATTGCCTACAAAAGGAGAGACCCCATCGACCGTGAAGCTCAAGGTTCCCGACGGGGCGCTTACCTGGCCGTCGATTTTTATGTTTTGTCCGGTCAAATTGATCCCACCTCCCGCCGGGGTCGTCACATTGTCGGGCACATAGATATTGCCAGTCGGATCGTAAACCGTAAGGTTGCCGAAGCCGGCGAAATCCGCGGCACCACTGTTAACCAAGTCGGCCGAAAGGACGATATCTGTTAGTAAAGGAGGGGGATCGTCCGAAGCCTGGCTGCCGCCAGACTGAATGTAGACGTTGGTCGATGTGGCGGGCGCCACGAGAGTACTCTCGGTACCCGAGGCAGACATGCCCGCAAAGTTTAGCGACAGAGTGCCAGCCGTGGGCACGCCCAAGATAGGTTCCATGGTATAGAGAATCGAAGTCGAGTCGAATTCATTGACGACCTGGGAGAGGGGTGTCCGCTGGTACTGGCCTTCGCTGGTGTTGCCGAAAAAATTGCCGTTGAGCGTCATGGCGGGCGCGGTGATGGCGACGCTGCCGGCATTCCCCCATTGAGTATAACCCTGTTCATACTGGCCACCGCCTACGAACAGTGGATTGGCATAAGTCTGCGAGACACCCCACTTCGCATCAGTGGTCGTATAGGTTCCCGAATAGATTCCGCTGTAAACCAGATCGGGCGTGGCCTGCGAGATATCCAAAATCTGCCCATTGGAAATGACTTTGGTCGTCGAGACCACCCCACCCGTATAATTGATCGCGCTGGCCGAAACATTGATCGTCGAGTTGGGGTTCATGGTGACCGAGTCGCCGGCATTGAGCACCACGGTGCCGCCATTCGTGGTCAGTTCGCCGACCGAACGCTGGATGAGATTGATGAACCCCGTCGTATCGGCGAGCGGCGTCCCGGCCCACTCCAGCCCATTATAGTTTCCGATTTGCATGATATCGACATCGACGGTCTGGCGGTCGAGCGGCCCGTTGCGCTGCAAGGGAGAATTAGCCAGCTGGGCCCCGAGCAATTGCACTGGCACAATGTTCTCGTCCACCGAGGCGCTGACGTTTTGCGAGCCGGAGACATCGATCGTCGCGCCTGAATCAAGCTCGATCGTGCCGCTGGTATTGTTTTCGAAATTATAACCGGAGCTGGCGGACCCGCTCCAATTTCCAGCATTTAAAGTAACGCCAGCAGTCAATTCGGGCGACAACGCCGAGCCGTTGGTATCGGCACCGAAAACGTACGCGGCAGCAATTGGCGTGGCAGCGTTCGGCTGTAAAATAATTGGCACCGTGGCACCCGGCGCGAGAATCATGGCTCCGTTGCCAGTCGCGTCCGTCGCCAGTTGGATCGACTGCCCTTCAATATCGACGATGGACGGCAGGGCCAACTGCGTACCGACCACCATCTGCCCGGACATGTCGGGCAGGATTTGCGTCACACTTCCCGGCCCCAGCACCACGGATCCGGTTGCGGTAGGATTTAGATATGTCGTTTTGCTGTTGGTGGTCGGATTGGTGGTAGTGATAGAAATCGCATCGTAATCGGCCAGAAGATCGACCCGCCCGTTGTACGACACCGAAGTAAGGCTGTTAATAATTCCAAGTTGATTGACATTGCTTCCGACCATCATGGCATCGCCATAGGCCGTCTCAATGTCACCCATGGCGAGGATCTGGCCCGTCGGGTTGGCCGGATTGATATCTGCATTTTCCGCGGTGCCGGCCGCAGGCTGATTGGCCGGCAGTGTAGACAGCGCCGCTTGCGCAGGGGTCATTTCACTTGGGCTCACCGCTCCTACGTAAACATCCAAGCCACGCAAACTCGGATCGATCGAATAATGGGAGGCCAGCCCAACCTGCAGGCCGGCCGCGAGGACGGTCTGGCCGTATTGGGTGGAAAGGGTGCCTCCGTTGTATACATTCGGGCCGATCAGGGCCACCAGTCCGCCGACATTAGCCGATGTGGGCACCGCGGTCAGCGTCGCTCCCGGCTGAACCTCCACATCTCCATAGACGCCTTGGATGGCCGGCGGATTGAAGGCCGGGGTTTGATCCACTGCCCCAATGGGTACCGGCAGGGCTGAGAACAGAAACTGGCTGTCCGGATTGTTGAGCAGCCCGTTGTTGAGCAAGTTGGTGTTGATCGGCAGGGACGCCGCGACGAGCGAGCGGGCGTTTACCTGGGATGACCCGCCAAAGATAATGCCGTTGGGATTGATCACATAGACCTGGCCGCCGCTGCCGGGCGTCATGGCTGGCCCCAGGGTGTTAATCCTGCCCAGGATTTGCGACGGTACGCCCGTTGAGCTGATTTGATTGAAGGCAATCCAGTTCGCCACGTTGGTGCCGCCGGCACTCTGGTCGAAATTGAGCGTCGTGTTTTTCCCGATATTAAAGGTCGTCCAATTCACGATCGCCTGCTGTGCATTCTGCGTGACGGTGACCGTGACCGGGCTGCTGGGGTCGCTATCGCCGGTTGGATTGGGACTGCTGCTCGCTGACTGGGATAACGAGGCCACGCCCTTCCATGTGCTGTTCGATAAAATATAAGAGCCGGGATTGTTGGGATCAGGAACAAGCCCTGTATCGGGCATCAAGCCCCCAACGCCGAGGCCGTTCGGGACGTCGTTCGCACCGTTGATCAAGTGATTCGGCCCGGCCCACGCAAGGCCCCGGGCCGCGTTCTGCATCGCCTGCACCGCGGCCAGCGCCTGGGACGTCCGCGACAACACATTGCGTGAGGCCATCGAACCGGGCGAGGAGGCCGGGATGAACGTGCCCATCCCACCGGGCGCGCCTCCGGAGGCCGCTCCGCTCGATCCACCCATGCGCAAAATGTTGCCGGCTTCGGCGGGAACCGCCGCCGCCAGGAAGAGGAGACCGGTTAATACTGAAAGCCGAAGGCTGAACGCTGCCTGCCCGCCGTAGCTCGAAGAGCGAAGGAGGGAACGCCGAGTCTGAAATTTGAAATCTGAGATCTGAGATTTGAGATCTGAGCGGCCGCAGGCCGAAGCCACTCCGGACGCGGGATGGCGCGGAGCGATGCGATGCGGAGAGTCAGGCTTTCTGGACATGGCGTTGAGACCTGTCCGCCACCCACCCTTGGGCAGATGGCACAAATAGTATCAAAAAAGTGGATATAACTCCAAGTCGCATAGGGGGTCGGGTCGCCCAACGACCTCGATTTTCGACCGGGAAAAGGCCGGGTCAAGAAGCGCGGCCCACGGCGGCGGAATTTCACCCGTTCGCCGCGAATTTGTTGCCACGCTGTAACAATTTATGGCGTGGCCATGAGCCGCCAGAGCTCCCATCAAGCGAACGTCAATCAACCGGATCTTTTCAGCCACGAAAGGTCACACAAATTTTAAAGAAATTTCCTCTGTGCTTTTTGCCTGCCCTTCGTAGCCCTGAGCCTGCCGAACCCGTCGAATGGGCGAAGAAGGGTGATCTCTTGTGGCTAATCATCAGCCTAGTAATCAAGCACCGTGAGGCCCTCGATCTCCGCCAACTTCCTGGCGCGTTCGTCGAAGCTGAAGAAATGGTCGCACCCGAGCAGCCGCGCTGACACGACATGAAGAATATCGTAGGTGCGGAAGCCGTGTTTGGCCGTATGGCGTGCGACGGTCGCCTCAAACAAGGCGCGGAGGTCAGCTGGATCGGCTTGCGCCGAAAGAAGAAATTTCTCTTCAGCCAGGTCTTCCTTAAAGGTGGCGAACGCGACGGCCGCCTGTTGCGAACTCACTCGGGGGTGTCCGCCCTGTTTGCCCAGCCAGACGGAGAGCTCGAAAGCGTTGGCCAGTTCCATCCGGTGCAGCCACGTTACCGGCACGGCCGGTGAATCGCCCCGGCGGGCCGCGTCGAGCAGGCGATCGGCTTTTTCGCTTTCGGGCAACGCGAGATAAACGCGGATGAAGAAATTCGTGTCGGCGTATGGCTTCATTCGCCAGCCAGCGCCCGGTCGAATTTACGGGCAAACGCCTTGGGCAAGGCCACCGGGAACAGCTTCGCTCTTCGGGCCGCAAAGTCTGGCAAGGCGGTGATGGTTGTTTGCGCCGGTGCTTCAGGCCTGATCACGTAACTTTTCCCGTTGCGCGCGCGGATGCGGGCTTTCCCATCCGCGCTGCAGGCGTGCAGCACCTGGCGCGGGGAGCGATCGAGATCCCGAACCGTGAAAGTCTTCATGTCCGACATCATGTCGGCGTTCGCATCGCTGTCAAGTTGGATGGATTTAAGCAGGAAACCCGGAAGCCAGAAACTGAACAGCGATGGATTTTCGCCACGAAAGGCCACCCTCCTTCGCTCCGTGTTGAGGAGCTACGGCGGGCAGGCATGGATTTTAAAGAAATTTCCTCTGTGCTTTTTGCCTGCCCTTCGTAGCCCTGAGCCTGCCGAACCCGTCGAATGGGCGAAGAAGGGTGATCTCTTGTGGCTAATCATCGTAAGCGTCCGGCCGAGGACCTCCTATTCGTGAGCCATGCGACAGTATAAACTGTCGGCATGATGACCATCACGACAGAACTGGTAGATACTGGGGCGAAACGCGACGGCCGTGGGCGGCGGATTG